>Ga0187892_10000147_pt1 | contig 175129 bp, 155 predicted proteins | sample MA1701073metaG_FD_139345 | JGI IMG/M metagenome (GOLD analysis project Ga0187892, IMG submission 139345) | Bio-ooze microbial communities from a basaltic lava cave in the Kipuka Kanohina Cave System on the Island of Hawaii, USA - MA170107-3 metaG ...
CCGGGGCTCTTCCGGCTTCCGGCTCCAGTCTTTATCCTAGAACCCAGGTAATCACGCAATCGAGGGGCTGTGAGCAACGAACCAGAATACCTCCAAAGGCTTCGAAGGAGCCAGGAGCGAGCGACCCGGCAGCATCCGGTCGCAGAATCGGCGAGCCCGACTGCCGGGCTCAATCAGCAGGAGGTGGAAGCGGTCCGGTGGGCCCGGGAATTGGCGAAGGGGACCGACCTCCGGTCGATCAGAAACTTGGCGGGCGCCCGGTTTGCCGCCCTCCTCCGCCTTCAGGGCGCGAGCGGGGTCAAGTTCTTGTCGCTCGAAGGGTTCCAAGGCCGGGAGCCGCTCCTCGAGCGGGTCAAACCCGGTGCCACGGTTGGCGAAGAGGTTCTGGGGGCCTACGAGGTCAAGGGTGGTCGCCCGGTCACCATCGCGACCGACGATGCGGGCCAGGTCGTCCTCAAGATCGGAGCCCCACGGCCCGGCGCCAACCCGATCAGTCCCGAGAGGATGATTCGGAAGGCCGAGGCGCTGGCCCATGAACTCGCCAAGACCCGCCCGAAGGGGGGCGGGGGCGCCGGCGATCGGGGTCGGGGGCGTCGGTAGCCCCGAACCGGGGACCGAGGTGCCGGCTCGCTGGTCCCGCCGCGACTTCCTCAGCGCACTCACCGCGCTCCCTGCCGTCTTCAGGGGTGACCCGTATCGGCCCTGGCGGTCGTTTGGTACTGGGGCGGCGCCGATCCGAGTCCGCGGCCAGGTCGGTTCGCTTGGGAAGGGCCTCGCCGCCGCCGCGGTGAGCGACGGCCGATCGGTGGTCGCGACCGATCGAGATGGCCGTTTCGAGCTGGTAACCGACGACTCCCGCCGGTACCTGACCCTGTCGGTCCCCTCGGGGTTCCACCTGCCGACCCACCCGGTCGGCACCGTCCGAACGTTCCAGCGAATCGCGCCGGACCGTCGGGGCGAAATGATCGCCCGGTTCGACCTGACGCCCGTCGAAGGGGGCGACCGGCGACACGCCTTTCTCACCCTGGCCGACATCCAGACCCAGGATTCGGCCGACATGAGCCGGTTCCAGCGGGAATCGATCCCCGACCTCAAGGCGACTCTGGGCCGGTTAGGCACTCAGCCGACCTTCGGAGTGGCCGATGGTGACATCATGTGGGATCGCCTCGCGATGTTCGACGAATATGAAGCTGCCGTCAAGGACCTCGGCGTTCCCTTCGTCCAGGTCGTCGGTAACCACGACCTCGATTTGGACGAGCGCACCGACGAGGCCTCGACCACCACGTTCGAGCGGCGGTTCGGGCCGCGGTACTACTCCTTCAACCGCGGAGAAGTCCACTACGTCGTGCTCGACGACGTTTTTCATTACGGCGGCGGGTACCTCGGCTATCTCGGCGCCGAGCAATTGACTTGGTTGGCCGCCGACCTGGCCGCGGTCGAGAGGGGATCGCCGGTGGTGGTGTTCGCCCACATCCCGTTCATGACTGGATTGGCGACCCGTCGGGGGCAGGCCACACCCGGCATCGCTAGCCACGTCGTCAACCGGGAGGCGGCGTATCGGCTGCTGGCTCCTTATCGGACCACCATCCTGACGGGGCACCTCCACGAGAACGATTTCAGTCGTGACGGGGGCGTCGCCGAACGCAATCTCGGTGCGGTGTGCGGTGGCTGGTGGACCGGCGATCTCTGCTACGACGGGACCCCGAACGGGTACGGCGTCTACGAGGTGAACGGGGCCGAAATCCGGTGGCGGTATCAGGCGACCGGCCGGGATCCCGGCCACCAGATGCGGCTCTACCGGCGGGGCGCCGACCCGGCCGCGCCGGACGAGATCGTCGCCAACGTCTGGGGCTACGAACCGGGGTGGCGGGTCGTCTGGTATCAGAACGGCGACCGCCGCGGCGAAATGGCTCGGCGCACCGGCCTCGACCCGTTGGCGGTGAAGCTGTTGGCTGGCGACAAGCTGCCCGCCAAACGGACCTGGGTCGATCCCGTTCCGACTGGCCACTTGTTTTACGCTCCCGCGGGGACCGAGCCCGCGGAGATCCGGGTCGAGGCGACCGATCCGTGGGGCCGAGTTTACACCGACGTTCTCCGTTAGGCATCGCGCGTTGATCGTCGTGGTCGGCGCGGGAGCCGCCGGGTTGATGGCGGCGATCCACGCCGCCCGCGCGGGTGGTCGGGTCCTTCTCGTCGAGCGGACGGCCGATGGCGGCCGCAAGATCCTGATCAGCGGTGGCGGGAGGTGTAACGTCCTCCCTTCGGCCATCGATCCCCGGCGGTTCGTCACCGACTCCTCTCCACACACCCTCCGCAGGTTGTTGCTTGCCTGGCCGTTCGCAGCTCAGCGGGAATTCTTCGAGCGAGATCTCGGGATTCCCTTGGCGCTCGAGGAGGAGACCGGCAAGCTCTTTCCGGCCTCGAACCGCGCTCGCGATGTCCGCGATGGCTTGATCGATCTGGCCAAACGGTTGGGGGTTCAGTTCCGGTTTGGCGTGGTGGCTCGGGACCTGGTCGCGATCGATGAGGGTTGGCGGCTGGAGCTCGGAGCAGGCGAGCGGATCGATGCCAGGGCAGTCATCCTCGCGACCGGCGGCTTGAGCGTCCCGAACACCGGGAGCGATGGGATCGGCCTAGCGATCGCCGAGCGGCTCGGCCACCTGATGAATCCGACGTATCCAGCGTTGACCCCCCTGCTGGCGGAGCCTCCGGTGCACGGTGCCCTGGCCGGCGTTTCGCTCACTGTCGGGCTGACGGGTCGCCACGGCACCCTGGTCACCTCGGCCCGAGGAGGGTTCCTGTTCACTCACCGCGGGTACAGCGGGCCCTCGGTGCTCGACTTGTCGCACCTGGCAACCCGCTCACGACTGCTGGGGGAGCCCCGGCCGTCAATCCGGGTTCGCTGGGGCGATCTCGATGCCTCGGCGTGGGATGGATTGCTCCGGAAACAATCGGGCCAGCAGGTGACGACGCCGTTGCGGCAATACCTCCCAGCCCGCCTGGTCGATTGGTTGCTCGATCGGGTCGGGGTTCCTCGCGACCGGGACGTGGCCCAACTGAGCCGCGCCGAGCGGAAGGCGGTGGTCGAGCTGCTCGCGGCCTACGAGCTCCCGTGGACGGCTGATGAGGGATACAAGAAGGGGGAAGTGACTGGTGGTGGCGTCGATTTGTCGGCGATCGATCCGGGGACCCTCGAGAGCCGGCGGTGCCCCGGGCTCTACCTCTGCGGCGAGATCCTCGATGCGTTCGGGCCGATTGGCGGGCATAACTTCGCCTGGGCGTGGTCGACCGGGCGGGCCGCGGGACTCGGGGCTGCCGGGCGATCGACCCGGTAATCGGTCGGCTAGCCTTCTCGGTGGCGGCCAACCGAGCTCAGCCCCGCCGTTCGAAAAAACCCGGGTGCTTCAAACCCGTGCCCGCCGAACGGCGTCTGAGTGGATGACACCGCGGTTCGCCTCATCATTCAGGAGTCTCGCCATGGCCAAACGATTGGCGGTTCTTGTCGCCCCGGCCCTCGTTATTCTCGTTGGCGCTGCCGGGTTCGGGGGCTGGGCAGTCATCACCGTGGAAGATCTGCCCGATCACGGCGCCGCCGGGCGGCCGCTGGTTCTCGAGTTCATGGTTCGGCAGCACGGCGTGACGCCACTCGAGGGGCTCCGCCCCAGGATCGAGGCCCGATCGGGCAATCGGGAGGTCGCCGTGCCGGCCGTCGCCGGGAAGAAGCCGGGGCACTATTCCGGGCGCCTTGTTCTGCCCAGCCCCGGCAGCTGGACCATCACGATCCACAGCGGTTTCGGAACCAGTCGCTCGACGTTGATGCCGATTGAGATCACGGCTTCTGGAGCGGCCTTGGCGCGCCCTCCCAGCGAGGGCGATCGAGGCCAGCGTCTATTCGTGGCCAAGGGGTGTGCCAGCTGCCACGTGCACGCCGGCGTCAACGCCGAGGTGGTGGTGGACATCGGGCCCGAGTTGACCCACAAGCGGTATCAACCGGATTACCTGACCCGGTATTTGGCCGACCCGGCGATCGCGGCCACCAACCGCGACGGACCCAAGATGCCCAACCTCGGCCTCAAGCCAACGGAGATCGCCTCGCTGGTGGCCTTCCTCAACGCGGAGCGGCAGGCGAGTTCCGGACATTGAGTCCGGGGCAGCTTGTCGGGGCCCCGATCCGGCGTTAGCATCTCCGCCGGAGACGGTCCCATGCCCGATGCGCAGTCCCAGGTATCCCCGACCGCGCTCGACGCCTCGTTCGGCGCGATCGACATCTATCTGTTCGACCAGTTGCTCCGCGGCCGAATCCGCCAAGGGATGCGGATTCTGGATGCCGGGTGCGGGTCCGGGCGAAATCTCGTTTATCTCCTCCGAGCCGGTTTCGATCTCTGGGCCGTCGACCGGGACGGCGAGGCCATCGAGGCGGTTCGATCCTTGGCCCGCCGGTTGGCTCCCGGCGTTTTGCCCGGGCGATTTCAGGTGGCGAGCGTCGCCCAACTGCCGTTTCCGCCGGCCGCTTTCGATGTCGTGCTGACCAATGCCGTGTTGCACTTCGCGCCCGACGAGCCGGCCTTCTGGTCGATGCTCGACGATCTCTGGCGGGTGCTCGCCCCGGGCGGCCTGTTGTGGGCTCGCCTGGCGTCGCTCGATGGCATCCGCGACGAGGTCGTCGGGATCGGGGGTCGCCGCTACCGGCTTCCGACCGGTGAAGAGCGGTTTCTGGTTGACGTTGCGTTCCTGGCGGCGGCCACCGCCAAACTCGGCGGCGTCGCCATCGATCCGCTCAAGACCGTCGTCGTTCACGGCCAGGGAAGCATGGCCACGTGGTGCGCTCGGAAACCAGCCTAACGGGGAGGTTCCGGTGACCCAGCTCTCGGCGCTTTGGCTCCCAATCGTGGTCTCGGCGGTGTTCGTCTTCGTGGTCAGCTCGATCGTTCACATGGCACTGCCCTGGCACAAGAACGACTACCCCCGAGTACCCAAGGAGGACGAGTTGATGGACGCTCTTCGTCCGTTGGCGATTCCGCCGGGTGATTACATGGTGCCCCGGGCGTACGGGAAGGAAATGCAATCTCCCGAGTTCGTCGAGCGGATGAAGCGGGGGCCGGTGCTGGTCCTCACAGTGCTCCCCAACACCCCCCCCAACATGGGCGCCAATCTGACGATGTGGTTCGGCTACTCGATCGTTGTTGGACTGCTGGCGGCCTACGTCACCGGTCGGGCCCTGCCCCCCGGAACCGAATACCTCCAGGTGTTCCGATTCGCCGGGGTGACGGCCTTCCTCTGCTACGCCGTGGCGCTCTGGCAGATGTCGATCTGGTACCAGCGGGCCTGGAGCCTCACCCTCAAGGCAACCGCCGACGGGCTCTTGTACGCCCTCGTCACCGCTGGCGTCTTTGGATGGCTCTGGCCATCGGCATGAGCCTCCTCAGGTCGGGCCTGGGCTCGGACCCTCAGCGGGGGGGCAACCGCTCGGCGGCCTGATCGATCAGTCCGGAGGCTTTGGCGAGGTGCTCGGCGATTCGGGCCGCCTCACCGTCGGCCTCGCGCCAATAGCCTTGCTCGATGGCCTCCCGCACGCCCGGCATCGTCTTGACACCGTACCCCGTGTAGAAACCAGGGGCGTAGATGAGGTGCCGGTACCAGGGTCGCCGAGGGAGGCCGCTCGAGCTGGTGAGGGCCTGCTCGACCTTCTGGAGAAGGCGATTGGCTTCGGTCGCCGGGGCGGCGCGGTTGGCGACCTCAAGGGCGGCCTCGTACCGTTCGGCGCTGACGCGGAGGGTGGCCAGCGCGTTTTCGAGGGGCGCCAGGTTGAGGTATGGTGGAACATCCGCGCGAGAGGGAGGTTGCCGCGGGCTGCGGGGATCGACGATTGCGCTGAAAACACCCTCGTCGAGCTGGCGATTGCGTTCGATCGCCTCCTCGCGCCGAGCCGACCACAGCGTCTTCAGCTCATCGAGATAGTTGCCATAGGTTTCCGCCATTCCGGTGAACTGAAACGGCAACACCGGCGCGGCGGCCATTCGAATGACCGCGATTCCGACGAGCTGCGCGAGCGCCCGACCGTAGACGTAGTTGGTATCGCTGAAGCGCGAATAGTGCTCGAGGTTGTCGTAGATCGAGTGGTAGATGCCATCGCCGCCTTCGCCGCCGAAACCGAGGTTGAGCGAGGCGATCCCGGCGTGCTGGAGAAACGGCGTGAAATCGGAGCCGCTGCCGAGCGCTTCGATCCGTAGGTCCGGTCGGGTTCGCAATTCGGTTCGAGCCCGACCCGCGGTCGAAGCGATCATCCGAAGCTGGGACCGTTTCCACGCGGTCAACCCGGTTTCCGGATCGGTGACTTCCTGAGCGACTTCGTTGACGAACCGCTCGAGAGAGTGCGACCCGCCGGCCCCGAAGAAGCCCCGGCCGTTGGAGTCGGTGTTGAGGTACATCACCGCTTTGTCCTGGAGCTCCTGGCGGTGGGTCTCGACCCACTCGGTGCTGCCGAGGAGCCCTTGCTCCTCGCCATCCCAGGCGGCGTAAATGATGGTGCGGCGAGGTCTCCACCCCTGCTTCAGAAGCGTTGCCAGCGATCGGAGCTCTTCCATCTCGGCGATCAGGCCCGATAGCGGGTCCGAGGCGCCGTTGACCCAACCGTCGCGATGATTGCCCCGGACGATCCATTCGTCCGGTAACTCGCTCCCGGGGATTCGGACGATGACGTTGTGGAGCGGGACCCGGTTCCAGTTGAATGCCAGCTTGAGACGAACCCGGGCCGGCCCGGGTCCGGTCTTGTAGGTGACGGGCAGGCCGCCGCGCCAGCTCGGTGGAACCACCTCGCCACCTAGTGCCGCGAGTAACGGTTGAGCGTCGCCGTAGGAAATCGGGAGAACCGGGATCTTGGTGAGCGTCTGAATCTCAGTCAGCGGCAGCCCCACCGTACCGGGAACCGCTCCCACCCCGGGGGTTGCCGGGTCGCCAGCATAGGAAGGCATGTCCGTGACGCTGCCGCGTTGGACGCCGTCGGCGGGCCGGTAGGGGCCCTTGGGATAAACGTCGCCCTGACCGTAGCCGTCATCGGCGGGGTCGGAATAAATCAGGCACCCGATGGCACCGTGCTCCGCAGCCACCTTGGGCTTGATGCCTCGCCACGACCCACCGTACTTCGCAATGACGATGGCGCCCTTGACCGAGATCCCCCGCCGCTCGAGCTCCTCGTAGTCGGCGGGAACTCCGTAGTTGACGAAGACCAACGGCCCCGTGACGTCGCCGTCGATCGAATAGGCATTGTACGTCGGGAGCTGCTCGGCCGTCTGGGCCGACGATTGATCTCCCGGCACAGCCGGCTCCCGCAACTTGGCCACCAGCTTGGTTGGGGCCACCGTTTCGAGGAGCCGTTCTTTCGGAGTCGGGAAGAGAACCTCGAACGTCTCGATCTTCGCGTCGAGGCCCCAGCCGGTGAACGTCCGGACCAACCACTCGGCGTTTTGTCGGCCGTACGGCGAGCCGAGATGCTGCGGTCGGGCTGCCAGCACTTTCAGGTAGGCCCGAAGACTGTCGGGCGAGGGAATCGCCTTCAACCGCTGCTCCCATTGGCGCTGCGTCCGGCTTCCTTCCGCGGAGAAACCTCGAATCGGGAGCGGGTCCTGCAGGGAGGCGGGAACGAGTGCCGCCAGGACGAAGAGGCCGGTGCCGGCCGAGAATCGAGCGATTGGCATGAGCGATAGGTCTCGGGGTTGGTGTGGCGGTGCCTAATGTGCACCGGCAACTGCGGATTTGCCACCGACCAACGGGGATCTCGCTACCTTGTCCGCATGCCAAGACCATTGGTTGCCGCGTCGTTCGCCATCGTCACGGCCGGTCTCCTGGTCGGGTGTGCGTCGTTCCGCGGGCAGGCGTCGTCGGCGTCGCCGCCCTCGGGTTGCCCGGCCCCGCCCGATTCGACGGGCCCGGCGCGCCTCGCCACCGTGTTCGTCGACGGCCGGCCGATCGCCACCAACGTCAGAGCGAGACTGGAGCGTCAGTTCCCGGAATCGTACGAGTTGGAACCGCCGGAGCCGCCGGCCCTCACGGCCATTCCGATCGAGTCGATCGACTTGATTCAATTTGCCAGCGGTCAGGCAGCCGAGCGAGACTATCAACTGTGCCCCGGAGTGGTCGCGTTCTTGATCACCCTGAAACGCTCGGCCGGCACCCCCTCGGGGCCTCGCGGCCCTTGTGTCGGTTGCTCCTTGCGTGCAACTTGGTGAGTCCGTACGATAGGTCAAAATGCCGGTTATCGGAATCACCTTTCCCCAGAAGGAGGGTGCAAGTTTTAGCGCTGACGTCAAGCGCGAGGTCGAGGCGTACTTTGCCGAAACCGGTCGGTCGTCCAAGGCCAACTGGGCGATGGTGGCCAAGACCGTCGCGCTGTTGGTCACCACGTTCGGGTGCTACCTCCTCATCCTGTTTGCCGGCTGGCCCGCCTGGGCCAAGCTCGGCCTCGCCGCGGCGATGGGGATCGGGTACGCGGGGATCGGGTTCGCGGTCGTGCACGATGCGCTCCACGGGGCTTATTCGCATCGTCCGTGGATCAACAAGAACATTGGACGGCTGTTCGATCTCCTGGGGGCCAACGCTTACCTCTGGAAGATCACTCACAACGTCATTCATCACACCTACACCAACATCGAAGGCATCGACGAAGACCTAACCGTTTCGCCGCTCCTCCGGTTGTCGCCGGCCGCCCCCCTCAAACCGGTCCACCGGTGGCAACACCTCTACGGACTACTGGCCTACGCTGGGTCGACCCTGTTTTGGGTCTTCTCCAAGGATTTCAAGTACATCCTCCAACGCAATCTCGGCCCCTATCAGGACATCAAGCATCCCCGGGGCGAGATCGTCAACATGATCGTCACCAAGCTGATCTACTACGGTTGGGGCGTCGTGATCCCCTTTCTGGTCATCGACCTTCCCTGGTGGCAGATCCTAATCGGATTCGTGGTCATGCATCTGGTGGCGGGTTTCATTCTCGGTGTGATCTTTCAGCTGGCGCACGTGGTCGAGGGCCCCGACTTTCCGGCTCCCGATGCCGCCGGCCGGATGGGCGATGCTTGGATCATCCACGAAATGCGAACCACCGCGAACTTCGCCCGGAACAATCAGGCACTGAGCTGGTACGTGGGGGGTCTCAATTTTCAGATCGAACATCATCTCTTTCCAAAAGTCTGTAGCGTTCACTACCCCGCGATCAGCCGAATCGTAGAGCGAGTGGCCGGCCTCCACGGGGTTCCGTACAACTCCCACCCGACCCTCATGGCGGCGGTTCGCTCCCATCTCCGGATGCTGAAAACCTTCGGGCCGGACGCGTGGGCCACCCGCCGGTCGGCCGCGATGACGCCTGTCCCGGCGCGGTGACGCCGCCGCCGCCGCTACGCTTCGAGTCCAACACAGGCGTTCGGATCTACCGGGTATCGAGCCAGGCCTTCCCGGGCCTGGTGGTGCATTGCTACCTCCTGTTGGGGGCCGGGCCAGTTACCCTGGTCGATACCGGGAGCGGCTACGGCGATTCTACGCCCCAATTGTTGGCCGCGCTGGCCAGCCTTCGCGACACCTTCGGCGAGGCGGTCAGGACCCGCGACATCGAACGGGTGATCATCACTCACGGCCACCTCGATCACTTCGGCGGGCTCGCCCAACTGACCCGCCCGATTACCGCGGAAGTCGCGATTCACGAGCTCGACAAGTGGGTGTTGGCGGGCTATGAAGAACGGGTGGTGGTCGCGACCAAGGGAATGGCGTTCTACCTCGAACAGGCCGGGGTCTCGGCGCCGAAGCGCGCCCAGCTGATCGAGATGTACGGGCTCGGGAAGCAGCACATCCGGAGCGTTCCGGTGGACGTCACTTTGTTCGACGGCCAGGAGTTCGACGGGCTCGAGATCATCCACACGCCCGGTCATTGCCCGGGGCAGGTCTGCATCAAGATCGGCGACGTTCTCCTCTCCGCCGACCACGTGCTCCCCAAGACCACGCCGCATCAGAATCCGGAGAGCATCACCGCCTGGACCGGTCTGGGCCACTACCTCGACGCCCTGGTCAAAATCGCCAAGGTCGAAGGCGTTCGTTTGGCGTTAGGGGGTCACGAGAGTCCGATCGAGAACTTCTACGATCGGATCGAGCAGATTCGGGTCGACCACGGGCGGAAGCTCGATCGGATCTTCGGGCAGCTCCAGGCGCCCGAGGGACAAACCGTCCAGGAGCTCTGCGATCGGATGTACCCGACGGTCGACGGCTGGAATGAGCTCCTGGCCCTGACCGAGGTTGGGGCGCACGTCGAGTACCTCTACGAACGGGGGTCGCTTCGGGTCGTCAACCTCGATCAGGTCGCTCGCGAAGGCAATCCCCCGCTACGGTACGCCGCCAGGACCTGACGCGCTCGAGTTTACGCGCTCGGGAGCCCCTTCCGGATCGCCTCCAGCATTTTGTCCGCAAAGAGATCGACGTCGTCGACGGTCGTGAAGACGTTCGGGGTGATCCGGAGTCCCCCGAACTCCGGATGGATGATCGCCACCGTCTGGATCCGGTGCTTGTCGAGGAGCCAGCCGTGGAGCTTGTCCGGCTCGAGTCCGCGGACTCCCACCAACGCGATCGCGGCGGCAAACGGGCTGTCGAGTGGGGTCGGGACGAAGACCCGGTCGCTCGCCGCGAGGAGGCGTTTCGCCCAGCGATCCCGAAGGTAGCGAAGCCGGGCGACCTTGCGCTCCGCGCCGATCGAGCGGTGGAAGGCGAGGGCCACCGAGATCGCGTTGTGGTTGGCCGCGGGGTGGGTTCCGATCTCCTCGTACTTGCGGATGTTCTCGTTCATCTCTGCCGGTGCCGCCATCAGCGGCCAAAGCGCCTTTTGCCGGTCCTTCTTGACGTAGAGGAATCCGGTGCCAACCGGCGCGAGCAGCCACTTGTGGAGGCTGGTGCCGTAGAAGTCGCACCCGAGGTCGCCACACCGAAACGGGAAGTGGGCGTACGCGTGGGCCCCGTCGACCAACACCTCGATCCCGAGCGGGCGCGCCATTTCGACCAGCTCCTTCACGGGCATGATCTGCCCCGTGAGGTTGGTGATGTGGGTGACCTCGATGACCTTGGTGCGCGGGGTGATCGCGGCCCGGAATTGATCGACCAGGTATTGCTGCGATGGCGGCGGCACCCTGAAGCTGATCTGCTTGAGCACGATGCCGTCTCGCCGGACCCGCTGGTCCCAGCTGGTGATCATCCGGCCGTAGTTCTGGTTCGTGACGATCACTTCATCGCCCCGCTTCAGATCGAGGCCGAAGATCATGATCTCGTTGGCCTCGGAGGCGTTTCGGGTAATCGCCATTTCCTCGGCATCGCAGCCGAAATCCTTGGCCAGATCCCGCCGGACGCTCTCGATCCGCGGTTCCAGGACCGACCACATGTGGTTGACCGGAAGCTCGTTGCTGAAGCGGAGGTCGCGGATCATCGCGTCGAGCACGTGGGTCGGCGTGGGGCTGACGCCACCGCTGTTCAGATTGACCATCGTTCGGTCGGAATCGAACGCCCGCTGGATCTCGCCCCAGTAGCTCTCGTCGTCGGGAGCGCCCGACCCTCGCTCGATTGCCGCCAGGAGCCGGCGGAACGCATCCGGCCGAAACGCCGGCATCACCGCCGAGGCGCCAAGCATCGACGAAACGAAACCGCGCCGGCTGGCCATAGGTCGAACCTTCGTGGAAGGATCCCCTAATCTCCGACGACGGCTGCTCGCTGGCAAGCCGGGCACATCCCCTGCTTTGGAACGGGGCGAGATATGCCAACGCCCCCGCGTCCCGCCCCCTTCCGGCCCCGCTACCTGGTTGCCGGCTCGGCGGTTAGCCAGCCGGATGCAATCGGCTGCACTGAATCGCCAAGATCGTCACTCTCGCAGCTTGCGCTGCTAGCGTCGACACTGGTCGTCCTGACGCTCGCGGGATGCGGAAAGGAACGATCCAACAACGGCGGGCTCGACCCCGCGGAGCCGGGCAGCCTGATCGTCACGGTGGCGGGGCTCCCTACCGGGGTCGACGCCGGGATGACGCTCGCCGGGCCCGCGGGTTACAGTCGTCAGCTGTCGGCCTCCGAGACGATCACCGGGCTCGCGCCGGGGAGCTACACCTTGTCCGCGCCGGAGGCGGAGGTGGACGGCGACGGCTACTCCGGAACCCCGGCGAGTCAGTCGATTCTCGTTAGGCAGGGTCCGGCAAGCTCGTCCGCGGCCGTGAGCTTCGGGTTATCGACCGGGCGGTTGGTGGTCGCCGTCACCGGCGTTCCCGATGGCGCCGCGTCGGTCCAGATCATCGGACCCGGCGGATACAACAAGACCCTCACCGGTGGCCAGACCCTCAAGAAGCTGGCGCCGGGTAATTACGCGATCAGCGCGGGCGCCACGACCGTCGACGGCGAACACTATCAGGCGCCCGGCTCCTCTCAGGTGATCGCGGTCGCGGTCGGCGCCACGCCGCCTCCGGCCGCCGCGATCGACTACCTGCTGGTGTCCGGTCGGCTCCAGCTGACCGTCAGCGGAGCCCCAGCGGGGACCACCCCGGCGGTCGCGGTGACCGGGCCCGGCGGCTTCAACCAAGCGCTCGGCGGCTCCCAGCTGCTGGTGGGTCTCGCCCCCGGCGGGTACACCATCGCGGCGACTCCTCTGACAGACGGCGGTCACACCTATCAGCCAACGGTCGCTCCCGGAACGACGATTCCGGTCGTCGCCGGCCCGGTGCCCGCCGCGGCTTCGGTTGGCTACGCGATCGCGACTGGCGGCCTGACGCTCACCGTGGCGGGACTGCCCGCTGGCGTGGCCGGGAGCGTCGTCGTGACGGGTCCCGGCGGATATGCCCATCCGGTTACGGCGACCGAGACGATCCTCGGTCTGGCGCCGGGGAGTTACCCGATCGCGGCGAGCAACGTCGTCGTCGGCGGGACAACCTACGTTCCCAGCGTCGCGACCCAATCGGTCTCGGTTGCCGCGGGCACCACCCCGTCGCAGGCCACGGTCCAGTACGCGGTCGGCGTCGGGAACCTGAGCCTCACGGTCTCCGGGCTGCCGGGCGGCGTCAGCGCGGCGGTCGTGGTGACCGGGCCGAACGGGTATCTCCGGAACGTGACCGGGTCGCAAACCCTCTCGAGCCTGGCCCCCGGGAATTACACGGTGACGGCGACCGCCGTGAGCTTCGGTGGCCAGACTTACTCTCCGAGTCCGGGCAGCCAGAGCAAGGTCGTTTCCATTGGCGCGACGGCGACGGCCAGCGTCAGCTATGCCGGGACTCTCGGCAGTCTCGCCGTCACGGTCAACGGTTTGCCGGGCGGAGTGCTGGCGAGCGTGACCGTGACCGGTCCCGGGGGTTTCAATCAGGCGGTCTCGGCGACCGCGACGCTGACCGGTCTCGCGGCCGGGAGCTATACCGTCACGGCGGCGAACGTCTCCTCCGGCGGCCAGACCTACAACGCCGCCCCGGCGTCCCAGGGGGCAACCGTGACCGCCGGCGCGACGGCGGCCGCCGTCGTCAACTATGCCGGGACCCTCGGCAACTTGGCGGTCACCATTGCGGGGCTTCCTGGCGGGGTGGCCGCGGCCGTGACTGTCACCGGCCCCGGCGGATTCAATCAGATTCTCACGGCGACTCAAACCCTGGTGGCGCTGGCCGCCGGGACCTACACGATCACCGCCGCGAACTCGTCGTCCGGAGGGACCACCTACCTGCCGGCACCGGCCTCACAAACCGCGGCGGTCACCGCGGGGGCGACCGCCAACCGAACGGTGACCTACACGGCAACCGGGGCGCTGGCGATCACCGTGACTGGCCTGCCGGGTGGAACCTCCGCCTCGATCACCGTGACCGGTCCGGGCGGCTACAACCAGTCGGTGACCGCCTCGACCACCTTGACCGCGCTGACGGCGGGCAGCTACACCGTGGTCGCCGGCAACGCCTCGTCGGGTGGCTCGACGTACGGCCCGGCGCCGACGAGCCAAAACGTGACGGTGACCGGTGGCGCCACCGCCGCGGCCACGGTGACGTACGCAATCCTCTCGGGGGTGACCCTCAACCTCCAGATCAACAGGATGTACCTCACCCAGGCGGCTGCCAAGTACGACGGCACCACCCCCGTCATCACCGGTCGCGACGGTTACCTCCGAGTCTTCGTCACGGCGAACCAAGCGAACACCGCCACCCCGACGGTGCGGGTCCGCTTCTACTCCGGGGCCGCCTTGGTCCAGACGACCATCATCAATGCCCCGGGAGCCAGCGTCCCGACCGCGGTGACCGAGGGAACCTTCAGTAGCTCGTGGAATCTCCTGGTGTCCGCGTCGCTGGTGCAACCCAATCTCCGGATCCTCGCCGATGTCGATCCGACCAATGCGATTGCCGAAACGGACGACGCCGACAACGGCTTCCCGGCGAGCGGCACGCCGCTCTCGATCGACGTCAAGACGGTACCGACGTGGAACGTTAGGTTCGTCCCGGTGCTCCAGCAGGCAAACGGCCTGCAAGGCAACGTCACCGCCGGAAACCAGGCGCAGTTCCTGGCCGATCCGCTCAAGATGCTCCCGGTCGCTGGGTACAGCGCTGACGTTCGAGCGGTGTACACCACCACGGCGCCGGCGCTCCAATCCGGCAACGGCAATGGCGCGTGGGGTACCATCCTCAACGAGGTCTGGGCCCTCCGCACCGCCGATGCCAGCACCCGGTACTACTACGGCGTCGTCAAAACCAGCTACGGCGGCGGGGTCGCCGGGATCGGATACGTCGGCGGAGGGATCAACGTCTCACTCGGGTGGGACGCGCTGCCGAGCGGCTCGGGGATCATGGCGCACGAGGTGGGGCACAACATGGGGCGGCCTCATTCGCCCTGTGGCGGCGCCAGCAGCCCCGACCCGTCGTACCCCTACGCTGGGGGCATCATCGGTGTTTACGGGCTCGATCTCGCGACCCTGACCGTCAAGGCCCCCTCGACGAATTACGACTTCATGGGCTACTGCAGTCCCGATTGGGTGAGCGACTACACTTGGGACAAGATGATCACCTATCGGCAGAGCAACCCGAACTACGGGCCGCCGGTTGGGCCGTCGTCGACGGCGGTGAGCGGGCTCCTCGTCTGGGGCCGGTTGACCCACGCCGGGGTCGTGCTGGAGCCGGCGTTCCGGGTGGCGCCACCGTCCATCCCCCCGACGGGGTCGGGCCGGTACCGAGTCGAGGGCCTCGCCGCCAGCGGCGCGGTGCTGTTCAGCTACCCGGTCGAGCCGGTCCCCTCGATGACGGCCGGTCTCCAGACCGATCACGAGGAACACTTCGCCACCGTGCTCCCGCTCAGCCAGGCCGACGACGCCACCCTGGCTCGGGTCCGGTTGGTGACGCCCGCCGGCTCGGTGGAGCGCCTCTCGCTCCAGGCCGTCCAGCAGCCCGGCCGGCAGCTCTTCCTCCGCGACCCGGCGGCGTCGACGACAAAGCCTAACGCGGCGCAAGCAATCGTCCGCTGGGACGGCGGAACCTATCCGATGGCTTTGGTCCGCGATGCCTCGACCGGCGAGATTCTCTCGTTTGCCCGGGGCGGCGCCGCGACGATCTGGACGACCGGCCGGTCGTTCGACGTGACCTTCTCGGACGGCGTCCGATCGGTGGCGCGGCGCCTCCCGTAGAGCCCGTCGGGAGACTGCCCTTAGATTCTGGGATGGTCCAATCCAAAGTTGTTCTCGTCACCGGTGCCTCCACTGGAATCGGGGAGGCGATCGCCCGCCGCCTCGATGGCCGAGGATATCTGGTGGTCGCCGGGATCCGCAAACCGGAAGACGGCGATCGCCTCCGCGCGACGATCTCCGATCGAGTCCATCCCATCCGCCTCGATGTGACCCAGCCGGCCGACATCGAGGTGGCTCGGGCGACCCTCGATGCCCTCACCGGCTCGGCCGGACTGGCCGGGCTCGTCAACAACGCCGGCGTCGCGATCGGGGGGCCGATCGAGTTCGTTCCGGTCGACTTGGTGCGCCGTCAATTCGAGGTGAATGTCTTCGGGTTGCTGGCGGTCACCCAAGCGGCGCTTCCGTTCCTCAGGGTCGGGAAGGGAAGGATCGTCAACATCGGGTCGATCGCCGGCCTCGCCACCTCTCCCATGGTCGTCCCCTACTGCATGTCGAAACACGCGGTCGAGGCGTTGACGGACGGCCTCCGCCTCGAGCTGGCCGACACGGGCATCGAGGTCGCGGTGATCGAGCCGGGCGCCGTCAAGACGCCGATTTGGGACAAAGGGATCTCTCAACTGGCGGAGGCGGGGGGGCGATTGCCGCCGGTCGCGATCGAGCGGTATGGTCGGACCCTTCGTTTCTTCGGCAAACTGCTCCAGGCGAACAACGCCCGGGGCGTCCCGCCCGAACGGGTGGCCGACGCGGTCGTCCACGCTCTCGAGGCCCATCCGCCGAAGACCCGCTACCTCGTTGGCGTCGACGCGTGGATCCGGAGCGTCATCGCTCGCCTGCTGCCCGACCGGGTCGGCGATGCCTTGCTCCGCGCCGCGCTCGCGCGGATGCTCGCGTGAACCCCTTGGCGCGACGAGCGCTCGCGGTTGGCGGCCTCCTCGCCGTCGGCTGTCTCGACCCCGACCCGACCGAGCCGGGCGGCTCGCCATCGACGCCCGAGCTGGTGCCGGCCCGTGCCTGGATCGAGGTCGGCGGCGGCCTAACGCTGACCCCCACGGCGCCTTCGGGCTACTCCCTTCGGGCCAGCCCCGCCGGTATCGTCAGCCTGAACGGCAACGCGGTGACCGGCGTCCGCCCGGGGACGGCGACGATCGACGCCCTCTTCCCGGTGGGCCGTCGGTCGGCCGTCATCAGCGTCATGACCCCGGTGGCACCCCTCGGCGCGCAGCTGGCCGACGAGGGATTGAGCGACGCGAGCTTGTTAGGCATCTGGTCGGCGGACCCTCAAACGACCTTCGCCGCCGGCACCGACGGCGTCATCATCGTCACTCGGGACGGAGGACTCACCTGGACCAGGATGGCGACCGGGACCACCGCCAATTTCACCGGAATCTGGGGTTCCAGCGCGACCGACGTCTTCGCGGTCGGGGGACAAGGCACCATCGTGCACTGGGATGGGGTGTCATGGCGGCGGCAATCGGCCCCGACCGACAACGCCCTTCTCGATCTCACCGGATTCGGCCCGGACCAAGTTTATGCCGTCGGGGTGGACGCCGCTCTGGCATTTGACGGGACCTCCTGGCGGATGATGCCCGGCGACCTGTCGGCCGCCGAGCTGTGGTCGGTATGGGGTCCCAGCCCGGATGAGATGTTCGCGGTTGGGCAGAACGGCGTCGCCCTCCGCTGGGACGGCGTCCAGTGGCGCCGGATGACCACGCCAACCCCGTTCGTGCTGTTCGGGCTCTGGGGAACCGCGAGCAACGACGTTTACGCGGTTGGGATCCGGAGCACCGTTCTTCACTATGACGGGGCGTCGTGGACGCCAATCACCGTCCCGAGCAAGGCCGATTTCTTCGCGATCAGTGGCACTTCCCGACATAACATCATGATGGTCGGCAACGGCGGGGCGGTGGTGAGCCACAATGGCGTTTCGTGGACGCTGGCGCCGCAAGCCGCGTCGGTCGAGAACCTTCGGGCCGTGTGGTTCGACCGGTCGGGGACGGCCCGGGTCGCGGGCTGGTCGGGTACCGTGATCGAGCGGGGGGGCGGCGGGTGGCGCAACCTGGTGACCGCGCCGATTCTCCTCGCGTCGGCGGTCGGTGCCGATGGTGCCACCTACCTGGTTGGGGCCGGCGGCGCGGTGCTTCGTCAACGCGGGGGGCGCTCGGAGCTGCTCGCGGTCCCGACCCGTCGCGATCTCTACGGGATCGCTCGGCTCGCGACCGGCGAACTGGTGGCGGTCGGCGACGGCGGAACCATTCTCACCTCGGTCGATGGCGTCCGGTGGACCGTCGGCGTCGCCCCCGTGGCGAGGCTGCTCCGCTCCATCTGGGCCGACCCCACGGATCGGGACGCGGTCTACGTCGTGGGGGAGGCGGGGGTGATTCTTCGCCGGGTCGGGGGCCAATGGATCTCGCTCGCCAGTCCGACGACCCGATTCCTTCGGCACGTGTTCGGAACGGCGCCTAACGACATTGTCGCCGTCGGCGACAGCGGCACCGTCATTCGATCGGATCGCGATGGCTGGTCGACGATGGCGACGCCGGTGACCGCCCGGCTTCGGGGAGTCTGGGGAACCGCCGCCAACGATCTCATGGCGGTCGGCGAGCTCGGCACCACCATCCGCTTCGACGGTCGAACCTGGTACTCGATCCCGAGCGGGACGACCAAGGAGCTGAGGGCGGTCGCCGGGACCAGTCCGACCGATGTCTACGCGGTCGGCGAGTCCGGCACGGGACTGCGGTTCGACGGATCAGGCTGGAAACCCGTGGCGCTGCCGCGGATGGCGTTCTTTCTCGGTCTCAGCGTCGGTGAGGCCGGGACCCTGACAGCCGTAGGCACCAACCGCACCGTCCTCCGACTCACTCGATAGCCGGCTGGGGCATCAGGGTCGCATCGCTGGACCGCCGCCGCCGGCGACCGCTCCGAAATGAAGGTAGAGCACCGTCGCGCGACCGTCCGGCCACAGGGTCACCGAATAGAGCCGATCGTAGTCGGCGTCGGTCAACTCGCCCACCTTTTGCCCCGAGAGGCGCTCCACGATCGTCGGGACCAGGTTGCTGTGGCTCACGACCAGCGCGCGGCCCCCGGAGGACAACCCTTTCAGTCGGGCCATCAGCGCATCCATCTTGCCGGCCTCGATGATCTCCGCCGTCAGACCCAGCTTCGTCGCCAGCGGGACCGCGGTGGCTCGGGTACGCCGGAACTCCGACGTGATGATCGCGGTGACCTTGGCGTCTCCCAGGACGTGCGCGAGCGCCGCGGCCCGAGCGGTGCCGGCCGCGGTGAGGTCGGGATCGGGGTTCTCGGGACCCTTTTCGGCGTGGCGGACCACGAAGACGGTCACTGGCTCGGTTTGCGCCACCGCCCCGCCCGCAGAGGCCATCGTTCCCAGGGCGAGCCACCAAACCAGGCGGAGGAAGCGCATCTGGATTCTCCTTTCGGCACCTTGTCTCGAGCGTCGCCGGTCGCCATCATCCTCAGGCGCCGGTACGATGATAATCAGCCGATCCCGAGCCTGCCGCCGGCGGGCGGTCGCGGCCGGTCCCGGGAGAGAGTCAGGAGTCGCATGAGGAATTCGGGCGAGATGGTTCTGCGAGCGGTGGCGGTCACGGTGCTGGTGGGCTGCGCCACCAATCCGGTGACCGGCCGGCGAGAGCTTTCGCTGATCTCCGAGTCGCAAGAGATCACCATGGGCCAACAGGCGGCGCAGGAGGTTCGCCAGTCGATGGGCCTGGTGCCCGACTCGGCGTTGCAGGGCTACATCCGTTCGATCGCTCAGAAAATGGCCAAAGCGTCGGAGCGTCCCCAGCTCCCCTGGTCGTTCGATGTCGTCGACGATCCGGCCGTCAACGCGTTTGCGCTACCGGGCGGCTCGATCTTCCTGACCCGAGGCATTCTCGGCTACATGCAGAACGAGGCCGAGCTGGCGACGGTCTTGGGTCACGAGATCGGCCACGTTACCGCCAAGCACTCGGTCCGGCAGCTCAGCAAAGCCCAATTGGCTCAACTCGGCCTCGGGATCGGCAGCATCGTGAGCGACGAGTTCGCGGCCCTCTCGGGAATCGTGGGAGGCGGCATCGGGCTTCTGATGCTGAAGCACGGCCGGGACGATGAAATCCAAGCCGACGACCTCGGCTTTCGATATTCACTCAACGATGGCTACGACGTCCGGGCCATGCGGAGCATGTTCGAGATGCTCCAGCGGGTGAGCGGTGGGGCCGCCGCGACCGGCAAACTGCCCCAATGGCTCTCCACCCATCCGGACCCCGAAAACCGGATCGCCAGGACCGAGCAGCGATTGGCCGCGGTCACCACCGATCTCGACAAGGCCAAGCTCAATCGGGATCCCTTCCTTCGCCACCTCGACGGGATTGTTTACGGGGAGAATCCCCGTCACGGGTATTTCGAGGCGGCTCGATTCAACCATCCCGACCTGGCCTTTCGGGTCGACTTCCCCGCCGGGTGGAAAACTCAAAATCAGCCGACCGCCGTTGTCGGGGTGAGCCCCCCGCAGGACGCCATGATTGCGCTGAGCATTCCGGGGAGCGAGCCGCCCGACGTTGCCCTGACAAAGTTCCTCGGCCAGCAAGGCGTCCAGGGGGCCAGTCGGTCGTCCGGGCCGATCAACGGTTTTCCGGCCGCCTCGGCCGATTTCCAAGCGACCACCGCGGACGGCAAGCAGGTCGGCGGGAGAATCAGCTTCCTCGCCTACGGCGGGAATACCTACCAAATGATCGGCTACACCCTCGCCTCCAACCTGGCGAGCTATCGGGGAGCCTTCCTCCAGGCGATCCAGACGTTCAATCGGTTGACCGACCAGGCGGCCCTCGCCAAGCAGCCGATGCGGATTCGGCTGGTCCGGCTGTCGCGCGACCAGACGGTCGACGAGTTCTATCGTCAGAATCCGAGCGTGGTGCCGGTGGCGGCGATCGCGCTGCTCAACGGTGTCAACGCCCCCACCGAGATCCTGAAGTCGGGAACCTGGGCCAAGAGAGTCCAGTAGCCGTCAGAAACACTTCTTGTTGCCGGAGGGCCGAAAGCCCTCGTCCGCCGCTGCCGGCTCCGTCACGAACTTGCCCTGTTTCGTCTTCCCGTAGGATCGGGACCCGGGGCAGTGGTAGACGTCGCTGTCGGTATTGACCCAAACCTTGTCGGGGCCGGCTCCGGGCGGGGTTCCACCGGGGTCGCTCGGGTCGCAACCAGCGCCGCCGGCCGCCCGATAGCCCTTCCCTCGGGCGGCAGCTTCGGTCATGAAGGTGCCTGCCTTGGTCTTCCCGTAGTACCGGGTCCCCGGACAATGATAGACCCCGGAATTCTCGTTGACCCACACTTTTGCTTGGAGCCTCTTGGCCTCCGTTCGGCTGGTGTCCTGAGCGGCGAGCGGGCTGCTCGTCAGGCCGGGAAGGATCCCGAGCAGCGCGACCAGCAGGCCCAAACGGGTAATCATCGCCGGGTTCTCCCTTCGCTAGTTTCGGGTGGTCCGCCGTTTCAAGAAATCCATCAGGATGAACTGACCCAAGGTCATGGTATTGGTGAAGTAGGCTTTCCCGCGGCACATCTCGGCCACCTGCTTGACGAACTCCACCAGACTGGGCTCCCGGGCGAGCATGAAGGTGTTGACCATGATCCCGCTCCGCCGGCATCCCACCACTTCCTGGAAGGTGACCTTGAGGATCTCGGGGTCGAGTCCCATCGAGTTGACGTGGACACGGCCGTTCGGCATCGTCATCGCAGACGGCTTACCGTCGGTGATCATGATGATTTGCCGCATGTCCTTTTTCTGGGCCAGGAGCAGACGCCGAGCGAGTTTGAGTCCCTCGGCGGTGTTGGTGTGAAAGGGCCCCACCTGGGCCGAGGCCAGCGCCGCGAGCGGAATCTCCTCGGCGCCGTCGTGAAAGAGGACCACCTTGAGCGAATCGCCTGGATACTGGGTTCGAATCAGGTGAGTCAGCGCGAGCGCCACCTTCTTGGCCGGCGTGAACCGATCTTCGCCGTAGAGGATCATCGAGTGGGAGCAGTCGAGCATCAGCACGGTCGCCGCCGAGGACCGATACTCGGACTGGTGAACCATCAGGTCGCGATAGTCGAGATCGATCGGAACCGCGAGCCCGCCTCGGGCGATCGCCGCCTTCAACGTCGCGGGGACGTCGAGGTTCAGGGTATCGCCGAACTCGTACGCCTTCGACTCGGCCTCCGCCTCGATCCCGGTCGAGAGGGATCGGGTGTCGTGGGAACCGAGGCTCGCTTTCCCAATCGCGCCAAGGAGGTTCTTCAGGGTCCGATAGCCGAGGAAGTCGAGGCCTTTGTCGGTGAGGTCGAATTGAACCTGCTGAGCCGCCGCCCGGGCCTGCCCGCCTGGCCCAACGACGGCCGAATAGCCGGCCGGAACCTGGGGGACTGCCTGGGCCTTCAGGTATCCCTCGTCGATCAGTCGCTTGACGATCTGGTCCAGCAGCTGGGCGAGCTGTCGTTCGATTTCCCCGTCTCGGGACTCATCACCGGTCGAATCGCCCCGAAGAAACCGGACCATCTCCGGCGTCAGCTGTCCTGAGTCGAGCAGGGCTTGGAGGATCGCTTCGCGGAGGGCGTCCATCGATCGGTCGCCGCCGTTCGGCGGCTCCGCCCACCAGGGCCAGTCTTCAGGGCCACCGGCGAAGCCCGACTGGAGGAGAAAGTCGCCGAGCTGGTCGAGCAGGGCCTGGAGATTGACGGCGTCGCCAACCTCGCGAGCGTACTTCGAGTAGGTGGTGTACCGCATTGAGTGGAAGCTTGCTCGAAAACCCAGCCGATGGCAAATCGGTCCCTCATCGATCCGCCCGATCCGTCTATTTTCCCTCCCGTGCCCCGATTTCCCAAACCGATCCGACTGCGCCTCCCCCTGCCGCTCCTCCGCATCGGTGCCCTCGAGCATCGGAACTTCCGGCTCTTCATCGTCGGCCAGTTCGTTTCGCTCTGTGGGTCGTGGATGCAATCGGTCGCGTTGAGCTGGTTGGTGCTCGAACTGACGGACTCGACCCTCAAGACCGGCCTCGTGGTGACCCTGGGCGCCCTGCCGGTGCTCCTCCTGACGCTCTATGGCGGGACCATCGCCGATCGGGTCAACAAGCGTCGTTGGCTGATTGTCCTTCAGGCCTTGTTCCTGGTCGAGGCCCTCGCCATTGGCGTGCTCGCCGCGCTCGGGGAAGCCACCGTGGGATGGGTCTACCTGTTGGCGCTCTTCACGGGGGTCGTGAGCGCTTTCGAGATTCCGATTCGGCAGGCGTACCTGGTCGAGATGGTTGGGAAAGCCCACTTGATGAGCGCCATCGCGCTCAACAGCTCGGCGTTCAACCTGTCGCGGGTCATCGGCCCGGCGTTGGCGGGCTTCGTGAGCGCCGCGTTTGGCACAGCGGCCTGTTTTTTTGTCAACGCGGCGAGTTTTCTGGCGGTGCTCGTCAGCCTCTACCGCCTCGATCCCTCCGCCATCGAGGGGGGTACCCCCGGGCCCCGGGTCGGCATCAAGGCGGGGCTGGCCCACGTGTTCAGCGTTCCGCTGACTCGCGGCTTGGTGACCCTGACCACGACCTTCACGTTGTTCGCGGCCTCCCTGATTGCGATTCTGCCGGCTTTCGCGCGGAAGGAACTGGGGGCCGATGTCGGCGGATACGGCGGTCTGATGTCGGCGTTCGGCCTCGGCGCAGCCGCCGGCGCCCTGCCTTGGCCGGAATCGGACAGCGGTTCGCGCGCGAACGGGTGGCGTTGATCTCCGGAATCGGCATGGGGGTGAGCCTTCTGCTCCTCGGGCTCGTCCACTTCTATCTGGTGGCTGCCGTGGCACTGGTCTTCGTCGGTCTGACCATGGCCTTGAACGCCATCATGACGAACACCATCCTCCAAACCAGCGCCCCGGATCACCTCCGCGGCCAGGTGGTCGGCCTCTACTCCTTCATCGTGATCGGATTGGCTCCGTTTGGGTCGGCTCAGGCCGCGTTGGTCGGCGAGCGGTTCGGCCCCTCCCGCGCGATCCTGTTAGGCGGCACCGTTTGTCTGATTGGCGCGGCGATCGTCAGCCGCCAGCTCGGACTGTTCCGCTCGGCGCCCGCCGAGGAAGAGGGGACCGGATGATCATTACCATCTCGCGGGAAAGCGGCGCCGGCGGAAGCGCCGTGGCGCGGGGGGTCGCCAAGGCGCTTGGGTGGCGGGTGGTGGACAATGAGTTGATCGACGAAATCGCCGCGCGTTCGGGGCTCACGCCGGCGGAGGTGGTGGAGCGGGGAGAGCGAGCCCCGGGGTTTCTCGAACGGCTCCTCCGGTTGCTCACCAGGGCGGCTCCCGAGATTCTGTCGCCTCCGGCCGAGGACCCCGAGTCCGCCGAGGCGAGGCTGGTCAAAATCACCGAGACGGTGGTGGCGGAGATGGCTCTCGAGGGTCGGGTCGTGATGGTCGGCCGGGCCGCGCCGGCGGTGCTCAAGGGCGACCGGGACGGGCTCCACGTCAAGATCGTCGCTCCCCTCGCCGATCGGATCGCCGCCGTCTCCGCCCGGCTCGGCGGGTCGGTGGAAGCCGCCACCACCGCCGTGGCCCGGTCGGACGCCAATCGCGCGCGCTATCACTGGCAGTACTATCACCGGGACTGGAATGATGCCGCGCACTACCACTTGGTGCTCAATACCGCCGCCCTCGGGCTCGACGGAGCCGTGGCGACCATCGTGGGACGTGCTAAGACCCTCTGGCCCGCCGAAACCCGCGAGCGACGGGTGGCCGGTGACGCCTAGTCGTCGAACTCGCGTCGCTTCTCGCCTCGCGTCGGCCGGAGCGCGGACCATCCGATCTCGTCGCTCCGACTGATCCGTTTCTGTGCCGCCAGGGCCTCGAGGACCAGCTCACAGGCGGCCACGGTGGTTCCCGCGTCGGTCTCGCCACCCGAGGCGATGGCCTGGGCGACGGTCACCAACCCGGGAATCAACCCAAACGCCTTGACCGCGATCTCGCTCCGCTCCTCTCCCGAAATCTTGAGGGCCTGCCCACCATCGAACCAGGCGACGATGCCCTCGATCGGCTCGGGATCGAAATCGGCCGCCCGCCCGAGAAAAGTTCGATTGGCCGCCCGGCGGATCAACTCCTTGGCGATCGCTTCACCGCCTTGGAGCTCCCCTTCGTACTCCAGCTCGAGCTTGCCGGTGATGGCGGGCAGGGCCGCGTAGAGATCGCTCACCCGAGCGACGAACGGTGTCGATTCACCGAGCAACCACCCCCGCCGCTCGGCGTTCGAGACGAGATTCTCCATCGCGCTGATCGGGAGGCGCTGGCTGACGCCTGACCGCCGGTCGATTCGACGGTCGGTCCGGGCTTCGAAGGCCACTCGCTCGACGACCTCCCGAATGAATTCCGGCACCGCGACCGGCGATCCCGGCCGATCGACCCACGCCTCTTGCTCGGTGATCCCGATGCCGACCTCGACCGCCTTCGGATAGTGGGTCGGAATCTCGGCCCCGATGCGGTCCTTGAGTGGCGTGACGATCTTCCCCCGCGCCGTATAGTCTTCGGGATTGGCCGTGAAGGTCAGCAGGACGTCGAGGCGCAAGCGCACGGGGTAGCCCTTGATCTGCACGTCGCCTTCCTGCATGACGTTGAACAGGCCGACTTGGATCTTGGCGCTGAGGTCGGGAAGCTCGTTGATGCCGAAGATTCCTCGATTGGCCCGTGGCAACAACCCGAAATGCATCGTCAGCTCGTCGCTCAACAGGTGCCCGCCGCGGGCCGCCTTGATCGGGTCGAGGTCGCCAATCAAATCGGCGATCGTGACGTCGGGAGTCGCCAGCTTCTCGACGAAACGAGCCTCCCGGGGAAGCCAGCCGATGGGGGTCTCATCCCCCAGCTCGGCGATCAACTCGCGGGCGTACTTCGAGATTGGCGCAAACGGGTTGTCGTTGACCTCGCTTCCCGCGACGATCGGAATCTCGGGGTCGAGAAACCGGACTAGCTCCCGGAGAATCCGGCTCTTGGCCTGACCTCGCAACCCCAAGAGGATGAACGCCTGACGAGCCAGCAGCGCGTTGACGATTTGGGGAACCACCGTGTCATCGTACCCTTCGATCCCGGGAAAGAGCCTCTCCCGCCGGCCGAGGGCGGCCAGAAGATTGGCCCGAACCTCCCCTCGGACCGACCGCTCCCGCAGCTCGGGCTGGCCCCAGCGGCTCGCTCGCAACCCTCCCAAGGTCGTTGGGAGCCTTATGGATTCCTTCATCTCAACCCTCACGTGGCGAAGACATCGACCCGGTCATTCGCCCTAAGTCGTTGCCATGGCTTGACAACCGGACGCCCTGAGTTAGGTTTTGCGGCTGTGATTTCCGCGCCAGTCGGACGCGACCTACTCGATCCCGACCAAAGTAAAACCAGTAAACGAGGGAGTACCATGTCGAAGTTTCTGTTGGTTGCCGCTGTTGCCGCACTCGCGGCTTGCGGCGAGAAGAAGGCCGACGCCCCGGTCGCCGACACCGCCGCCGTCGCGGCTCCGGCTCCGGCTCCGGCTCCGGCCCCTGCCACCGATTCCACGGCGATGGCTGGCGACACGACCAAGGCCCATTAGTTCTCGGTAGTGCAAGAGGCCCCGGCACCGAGCCGGGGCCTCGGTTTTTTCACGTCACTTCCTGGGGCAGCTCGCTCACCAGAAGCCGCCCGTCGATCCCGATCCGCGTCCCCGGGACCACTTCTCGCCGGACCGACGCCAGGCCGATGATATCCCCGTTCTCGAGGCGAACCAGGCTTCCCAGTCGGGCCACCGGCTTTCCAGCGGCGAGAATCTCGTCGACCGGTTCCCACCCGGCTTCGGCCCGGACTCCGCGGAGGAGCCAATTGGGATGGCCCCGAAAGTGGATCCGCGCCACGGTCTCCTGTCCGACGTAACATCCCTTCGAGTACGAGACACCTTCGAGCCGATCGAAATCGACCTCCTGAGGAAACGTCCGGTCGTCGATCTCCGAGCCTAACGTCGGAACCCCGGCGACCACTCGGGCGATTCGGAGATCGGCCATGGTGCCATGGCCCACGCCAGCGGCCTCGAGATCGCCCCGGGCCACCGATACCGCCTCCACCGGGAGCAGCACCAGCGCCGAGAACGGGGCGCTCCGGGGTCCGGTCGCGAGCAGCCAGGGCCCGGAGTCGCGGTCGAGGGTCGCTACCCGCCCGGGTGGCGGGAACCCGCCGAAGAGGGTGGCGAGTCCACCGCACTCATGGGGCCCCAGCAACCAGAGGACGGCGAGCGCGTCCGAACGGTCGGTCACTCGAGCGAGGCGCGGGGGTAGCTGCCGACGGAGGAGGCCGGCGGTTCGCTCTCGCCCCGCGGAATCGACGACAATCAAGATCGAGTCGGCGGTCCGAATCAGCCAACAGTCGACGATGACGGCGCCCTTGGGAGTCAGGAAGGCCCCGTAGACCAGGCTGCCGGGACCCGGCTTGACGACGTCGTTGGTGAGGAGGCCCTGGAGGCAATCGACCGCCCCAGGCCCATCGATGGAGAAGATGGCAGGCCGGTCTGCCACCCCGATCGTCTGGGTGCGCACCACCCGAAGCCGGGCTCGAGACGATTCGATGATTTCCATTGCCGGCAAAGTAAGCGTTATCGCCCGGTGTCGTAGAAACCTGCCCGCCGATAGGACCAGTCGAGCAACTCCACGGGGTGAACCGCCGGCATGGCGACGCCGACCGCTCGAAGGCCCGCGCCGATCTGCATCAGACAACCGGGGTTGCCCGTCGCCACCAGATCGGGTCGTGGCGAGGCGCCCGTGATGGCGGTCACCTTGTCATCGAGGATGGTCCGAGACAACTCGGGGCGGAGGACTCCGTAGATCCCGGCGCTCCCGCAGCATCGTTCCGCTCCGGGGAGGATCCGAACCTCGAGAGCCGGAATCGAGCCGAGGATTTGGAGCGGTGCTTGGTGAACCCCCTGGGCGTGCTGGAGGTGGCAGGGTGGGTCGTACGACACGGTGAGCGCGATGGGAGCACCCTGGCGCGGCCCCGCTGCCGCCAGCAATTCGGTCACGTCTTTGACCGAAGCCCCAAAGGCGGCAACCCCGGCGCCGTCAAGCAAGTGGTCGACATCCTTGAGGAGAGCGCCACAGCCGGCGCTGTTGACCACGACGAAATCGGCCCGGCCCCGGAACGCCTCGAGATTCGTGGTGGCGAGGCGTCGGGCCTGGTGCCGATCGCCGGCGTGCTCGTGGAGGGCGCCACAGCAGGTCTGCCCGGCCACTTCGATCACCTGGTAGCCATTGACCTCGAGGGTGCGCCGAGTCGCTTCGTGGACGTGGCTGAAAAGTCCTTCCATGGCGCAGCCCCGGAACAGCGCGACGGTGGGCCGCCGGCCGCTTGGCCGGGGGAGCGCAGGGGGGCGGTTGGTGGGCACCGAGCCGTTCTCCGCCGCCGATGGCCGAGTGGCCGCGAGCATCCCAAAGAGGAACCCGACCCGACCGGAGCCGGCGAATCGGCGACCCAGGCCGGTGGCCCGAATCAGTCGCGCCGCGCCGAAGACGGCCCGCCACGCCCAGGGTCGGGCGAACACCGCGAGAACCAAGCGAGCGCGCCAGGACAAGCCATTATCGGCGGTGAGGCGGGTCCGGGCGGCGGCGAGGCCCCGGCCGTACTCCACGCCGGACGGGCAAACCGGTTCGCAGCCTCGGCAACCGAGGCAGGCCTCGAGATGTTCGATGACCCCAGCGTCGGTCGTGAGGAGTTCGCCGCGCTCGACCGCCCGCATCAGGTGAATCCGCCCCCGGGGACTGTCGTTCTCATCGCCGGTGGCGAGGTAGGTGGGGCAGGCGGGCAGGCAAAAGCCGCAATGGACGCAGGTGTCGAGCCCCTCGAAGCCGCCTCGGCCGTTAGGAGCCATCCTGGCCCTCGAGCGGCGCCGCTAGAACCAGGCCGGGGTCGAAGACGGCCCGGACGCGCTCGGTGAGCGGGCGGACCCCCTCCCGAAACGCGCCGAAGTGACCGACCTCACGACGGAAGGCCCAGGGCGCCCGTTCGACCGTGACCGGGATTTCCCGTTCCGCCAAACGAATCCGGAGGGCTCGCAGGTGGGCCGGCGTCGGGTTGCCCGCCCACCGGAGCCCGCCGGCCCCGAGGCCCGCAGACAGCCGGCCGAGACCGATCGTCTCGCCGAAGAGATCGACGGTTTCGGGCGTCCCGGACGCCAGCACCCCGGCTCGCACCACCACCGGACTCTCGAGCACACCCTCGCCTACGGCGGCCAAGAAACGATCGGCGGCGGCTCCGTCGAGGGGATCGAGCCTGATCTCCCCGGCGGCGGTGGTGATCCGTTCGATCTCCGCGTTCACTCCTTCGGGCGTTCCCAGGGTTTGCGCCACCAAGGCCCATTCGGTCGAGGCGGTGAGGGCCGGGGAACAGAGCTCCAGCAGACTCAGATCGACGTTGGCCTCGGCGATGGCGCGGGCGGCCTCCAAGAGAGCTTCCAATCCTCCTCGCGCCACCAGAGTCTGGCGGGCGACTGGCACGGCGCGGAGCCGGACGTTGATCTCGGCGATGACGCCGAAGGCCGCGAAGCCGCCGATTTGCACCTTGGTGAGGTCGAATCCGGCCACGTTCTTCACGACCACACCGCCGGCTCGGACGATCCGACCATCGCCGGTCACCACGGTGGTTCCGAGCACCTGATCGCGGACCGGGCCGAAGCGGTGGCGAAGGGGGCCGGCCGTGCCAGTGGCCAGAATCGAGCCTAACGTTCGGTCGGGCGATCCGGGCGGGTCCAACGGGACCCAGGCCCGGTGGGGTGCGAGGGCCGAGCGGATCGCCCGCATCGACGCGCCTCCTTGAGCCGTCGCCACCAAATCGGCCGGGGCGACCGACAGGAGCCGGTTCATTCGCTCGGTCGTGATCACCAGGTCGGCCGGGGCGTCGGGGGGCATCCAGGAGGCCCGTCCCTCGACCCGGACCCGCCAGCGCCGCTCGAAGGCGTGCCTCATGACGCTGGCGAGGGCCTCGGCCGAAGCGGGCGCAACCCGGGGAAGACCGTCGCCGCCAAGCGAGACAGCTTCCCGGGCAATCGCCTTCAGGGCCTCGAAGATCGGTTCGTTCATCGGCGCCTCCCCGTCGCGGCCCGCCACTCGCGACAGGAGTGGACCGGGACGACCTTGTTGGGGTTGGCCCGCTCGCTCGGATCGAACGCGCGGCGCACCGCGCACATCGTCGCCAAGCTCGTCTCGTCGAAGATCATCGGCATGTAGTCGATCTTGTCGGCCCCGACCCCATGTTCGCCGGTGATCGAGCCACCGGCGGCAACGCACGCTTCCATGATCGCCCGACTCGCTTCCTCGACCCGGCCGGCCAGGTCCTGGTCCCGCCGATCATAGCAGATGTTCGGGTGAAGGTTGCCGTCGCCGGCGTGGAATACGTTGCAAATCGTCAACCGGTAGCGGCGGCCGATCTCCCCGATGGTGTCGAGCACGGCGGGCAGCGCCGACCGGGGAACCACCGCGTCCTGGACCACCAAATCCGGCGCAATGCGGCCCATCGCGCCGAACGCTTTCTTCCGGCCTTGCCACAGCCGAGCCCGCTCGGCGGCGGTCTCGGCGGAGCGGACCGAGCGCGCTCCGCGCTTCCGGAGCATCGCCTCCACCATGGTGGCCTCGGCGGCGACACTGGGCCCGGTCCCATCGAGCTCGACCAGGAGCACCGCCGCGGCATCGGTCGGGTATCCGGCGGCATAGATCGAGGCCTCCACCGCCCGAACGCACGCTTGGTCGAGCATCTCGAGCGCGGCCGGCACGATGCCCGCGGCGACGATCGCTCCCACCGCCTCGGTCGCTTCCCGAACGCTGGTGAAATCAGCCAGCAGGGTTCGGATGGCCGCCGGGATCGGCTCGAGCCGGACGGTGATCTCAAGAGCGATCCCGAACATCCCCTCCGACCCGACGAACAGGCCGACCAGATCGGGTCCCCAGGGCTCGCCCAGCGGGCTGCCGAGCCGGGTCACCGTCCCATCCGCCAACACGATTTCGAGCGCCGTGACGTGGTTGGTGGTCGTGCCGTACTTGAGACAATGGGGTCCGCCGGCGTTCTCGGCGACGTTGCCCCCCAGGGTGCAGGCCGATTGGCTCGAGGGGTCGGGGGCGTAGAGCAAGCCGTGAGGCAACGCGGCCTCGGAGAGCCGGGCGTTGACGACTCCCGGCTCGATCCGGGCCCGCCGCCGCCGCGGGTCGATCTCGAGAATCCGGTTGAGCCGAGTCAGCGGAATCAGGACGGCGTCGCTGGCGGCGAGGGCTCCGCCCGAGAGGCCGGTGCCGGCGCCGCGAGCGACCCACGGCACCCCTCGCTCGGCGAGGAGACGGACCAAGGCGATCACTTCTCGAGTCGTTCCCGGGAGCACCGCCACCATCGGGACCGACGCATGGGTGGGGAGGCCATCGGCCTCGTACGCCCGGCGCTCGGATCGGCGGGCCCGGACCCATCGAGGGCCCACGATCCTGCCTAACGCCCGGAGTAGCTCGGGGTCGGTGGCCGGTTCAGCGATGGCCGGTGCCATTGTGGGACGCGCGCTGATGAACCCGGGCTCGGCCGGCGGCGTCGATGATCAAGGAGGGTAGGGCGGCGAGGAGGCGGGTGATCCGCTCGGTTGCCGAGCGGACCGACAGGAAATGACGCTGAATCGAAAACTCCCATTCGGTCAGGGCCGCGATCTGGAAACTCAAGAGGCCTGGGTCGTCGCTCCACTCGGGCTCCCGCTCGCCGGTTTCCAAGACCGCCAGCTCGACCGCGTACCGTTCCCCGAGTTCGCGGAGCTTGGCCACCTCGTCGGGCGTGGGGATTTGGGTGTCGGCGAGGTCGGGGAGATCCTCGGCCTCGCCCAGCGGGTAGGGGGTCGGACCCTCGACCACCCTCGTCAGGGTCACCCGCCGGTCGCCGGAGACGACGATGTTCGAGCGGCCGTCGGCCAGCGGCTGGACCGCCCGCACCCGGGCCACCGTTCCGATGGTCCCCGGGGTTGGGGGCCCGTCGTCGGCACCGGGCGGCAGAATCAGAAAGCGGTGGCCGCCGTCGACGACGTCGACCAGCATCTTGCGATAGCGGGGTTCGAAGACGTGAAGCGGCAGGAAGCCGCCCGGAAACAGCACGACGGACAGCGGGAACAGGGGAAACACGGCCATCCTGAAAGGTAAGACGGCGGGCGGCGGTCCTGCACCAGGCCCGCCCCTCGCCGTCGTCGGTCGGGTCGGCTAGGCCGCGGCGGTTCGCTGGAGGTACTTCACCTCGGCCGAATTGCGGAGCTTCTCGAAGGCGCGCTCGCGGATCTGGCGGACTCGTTCCCGGGTGACTCCCAGGAGGGCTCCGATGCCCTCGAGGGTGAGCGCTTCGGAGCCCTCTTCCAATCCGTAGTAGAGCGAGAGGATCCGTCGTTCCCGGGGCGTCAGGTACTCCTCGAAGAGGCGGCTCAGGAAATCCTTTTGAAGACCCGAGTCGACGAACTCCTCGATGTCGACGCCCCCGGCCCCCGGGACCCGCTCCCCGAAGGTGGCGGAGCCGGAATCGCTCCGCTCGATCGGGGCGTCGAGCGAGATCTCGACGGAGGAAACCAGTCGGGAGGACCGGATCGTGTCCACCGACTCGTCGAGAACCCGGGCGGTCTCGGCGTCGGTTGGGGAGCGACCGAGCTCCTGGCTCAGCAGGCTCTCGATCTTGGCCATCCGGAGCAGGGCCGCATTCTGATTGAGGGGGATCCGCACCGTTCGGGTTTGTTCGGCGAGCGCTTTCAGGACGCATTGGCGAACCCACCAGACTGCATAGCTGATGAATTTGACGCCGTGGGCGGGGTCGAATTTGCGGACGGCTTTCAAGAGGCCCTCGTTGCCGATCGCGACGAGTTCGGCGAGATCGAGCCCGTGTCCTTGAAACCGTTTCACGTAGGAGATCACGAAGCGGAGATTGGCGGTCACCAAGCGATCCATCGCCTCGGGGTCGCCCTTCCTGGCGCGCTTGGCCAAGCGGACTTCTTCCTTGGGGTCGGAAATCATTGGCAACTTGCGGATGTCCAACAGGTATTGATCGAAGGAACTACCGGGGGAAGATCGGCCGGTCGGGCGAGGCCGACGTTCGCGAACGGCGCGCATAGCACCTCGAGTGGAGATGGTCACCCGCGTGACGGACGATTTACTCTGATGGCGAGCGAAAAACAGCGATTTGCTCGGGAACGCCGAACAATTTAAAAACCTGTTAGGCTCCGGTCAATAGCGTTAGGCTTTCAACATGAGAACTCGTTAGGCACAATAGAGTTCCACGATTTGTCGACGTCCGTGGAGAACTCGGGTGTGGACGGGTGTGGGGAAACCGGCCTAACTCCTTGTCGCTCGTGGGGTTGGGCGCCTGTCCGACGTGGAAAGGATGTGGACATCCCTCGCCGAGACGAGATTCCGGCCTTCCCGAAGCGCTTGCCTAACGCTCGACTTCGATCCTACCGTGGTCCACGGGCCGCGAGTCGCGGCCAACCGCCCCACCCCGCGCGGCAGGGCGCAGCGGATCAGTCCGCGCCGGTTCTTCTTGTCGACCTCCATGGCCAAGACGATCGCCGGATCGTCAGGGGCGGGGGGGCCCAGCGGCACGCCCAGGGTCCGGAGGTCGGCCACCAGCCGCGCCACCGCTGCCGCTCGGAGTCGACCGAGCGCGGACGCCATCGCCCCTTCCGCGACCAGGCCGAAGGCGACGGCGTCGCCATGGCGAACCCGATAACCGGAGGCCTGCTCGATGGCGTGGCCCACGGTATGGCCCGCGTTGAGGACCGCTCGCACGCCGGTCTCGCGTTCGTCGCGGGCGACGATCGACGCTTTGATCGCGACGCTTCTCCGGATCAGCTGCGTCAGCGTCGGGGCCTCGCGACGGGCCAGCCGCCGGGCCGATCGGACGATCCAGCGGTAGTAGCGGACGTCGGCCACCCAGCCATGCTTCAAGGCCTCGACCAGTCCCCCGCGGTAGTCCGGTAGACTCAGCGTTTGGGTGACTGCCGGGTCGATCAACACCCCCACTGGCGGGTGGAAGGCGCCGATCAGGTTCTTGCCAGCGGGCGTGTTGAGGCCGGTTTTTCCGCCGATCGCCGCGTCGACCATGGCCAGCAACGAGGTCGGAACCTGCACGTAGGGGACTCCGCGAAGGAACGTCGCCGCGACGAAGCCGGCGAGATCGCCGACGACCCCGCCACCGACCGCCACGATGACGGTATCGCGGCCGTATCGCCGGGACACCAGCCGATCGACCAGCTTCTCCCATTGGGCTCGGCTCTTCGAGCGTTCCCCCGGCGGGACGACCAGCCGCGGCCAGTCGACGGAGAGCTTCACCGCGGCGGCCACGGTGCGGTCGGTGATGATGATGGGACGCCGCCCAGGGGCCACCCGGGCGACGAAGTTCCCCAGCCGAGCCAACCCGCCGGCCTCGACGACGACCGGGTAGCGACCGGCCGAATGCCTAACGATGATTCGTGGCGACACTGCTACCAGGTCAGATCGGCCAGCCCGGCCCGATGGTTGGCCAGACGGGCCAGCGTAAAGAGGAGATCGCTCAATCGATTGAGGTAGACGACGAAATCGGTTGGGACTTCGGCCTCCGCGGCGAGCCCCACCACGCTCCGCTCGGTCCGCCGGCAGACCGTCCGGGCCAAGTGGAGGGCGGCCGCTTTGGCGGTACCGCCGGGCAGGACGAACGCCGTGAGGGGTGCGAGCTCGCGATCGGCGTCGTCGATGGTTTGCTCGAAGACCGTGACTCGTTCGGTCGAGAGCCGCGCCTTCGCGAGCGCCGCTCGAACTTTCGTCGGGTCCGGCGTCGCCAGATGGCCGCCGATCGCGAAGAGATCCCGCTGGATCAGATCCAGCAGATCGTCGTGGAAATCCGCCGGCGGGGTCGCCCGGACCAGACCGAGGACCGAGTTGAGCTCGTCGACGTCGCCGTACGCCGCGACTCGGGAGTCGCTCTTGGGGACCCGCCCTCCACCGAACAATCCGGTCGTCCCCTGATCGCCAGTCCGGGTGTAGATCTTCACGGGGCTCCGACCGAAAGGTGGTCCGGAAACATATTGCGCCCCGCGGGCGGAGTCATTGGTCGAGCCAACAGGGAGTCCCGCGGGCGGTCTCGACGACCAGACTGTCGATGGCCTGGACCATGATCCGACCAGGTAGGGTGTGGTGGTTGGCCTGAATGCTGAAGATGCGGCATGGCCTGAGCTTGGTGACGAGGATTGAATCCTGCTCGAGGTAGCCGGACAGGGAGTTCACCTGGCCGATGCTCCCGGTCTTGGCCCGCACGCGCCCGGCCACTGGAGTCGCGACGAATCGGTTCCGGAGCGATCCGGTGGCACCGGCCTGCGGGATCCCCGCCGCGAAGGCGGGATATCGCGGATGCCTCCGAAGGGTCGTGAGAACCGTTGCCAAGGCCAGCGGCGAGGCGAGGTTCTTGGCGGAGAGACCGGAGCCGTCGTGGGCCATCACTTGGGTCGAGTCGATGCCGAGACTGTCGATCAGGAACCGCCGTTCGACGTTGATCCCTTCGGGCCACGAGCCGGCCCGTCCCAGCTGCTTCCCCAGCTGTTTCAGCAAGGTTTCCGCGAACCAGTTCTGACTGACGTTGTTGATCGCGAAGACCCAATCCTCCACCGGTCGTGACGTCACGGTTGCGAGCGCCGCCGTCGCTCGGACCGATCGAGTGGCCAGGGAATCCGTGGTGCTGCGGACCCCCCCGAGGACCGCAATGCCCGAATCGGCCAAGACTCGGGCGAACGCGAGGGCTGCGAACCGATTGGGGTCAGGGACGGCCAGCTGCGACCGGTCGGGCGGGGCGCCGAGGGGGATCGTGCCGGAGACGGTGACCCCGCTGCCATTGGGTGCCCGCAGCCAATCGAGGTCGACCGCGGTGTTGGCGCCGGCGGTACGGGCGGTGACCTCGACCGTCAACACCGGCAAGTCGGGTTCGAGGCTTACCGAGGGCCGTTCGCCCACTTTCGTCCCTGGAGTCACGGTGGCGACCACTGTGTTCTCATTGAAACCGAGCCCCGAGACCGGGGCGGCAAAGGCCCAGGCGAGATCGTCGGATTCCCAGGTCGGATGGGTCAACGTCGGCTCGAAGTAGCTGCCATCCCCGACGATTGCTCCCGCCACGGTGGTGACCCCCGTCCGTTTGAGGGTGCTGGCGAGCCGTCGCAGCTGGGCGGTTGGGTCGGTGGTACAGGCCTCCGGCGGAGCGGGTTCAACCGCGTAGCAGCGGCGGGTCCAGGTGGGGTCGCCGCCCCCGTAGAGCACCAGGTCGCCGAGGAGGACTCCACCGGCGATCGGGCCTCCCGCGAAGAGCGAGGTGGTGGCGGTCCAACGAGGTGGCAGGAGCCAGACCGCCGCGGCGGTGACCAGAAGCTTGGTATTGCTTGCCGGCATGAACAGCCGTTCGGGGTTCCGTCCGAACAACAGGCGGCCGGTGCGATCGAGCACCGCGATGCCCCAGACGTGGCGGTCAAGAGGGAGGGTGTCGAGGCGGGCCGTTAGGCGGCGCCCGAGCGACTGGGTCAGGGCCGGGGTGGCCGGCCCGGCCGCCGTCAGGGCGACAGCCAGGGCCGTCACGCGAAGTGTCGCAGAGCTGGTCACCAGTCGTCCCTGTCTCATCGGGGTTTCCTCCGACCGCCAGACGACGGGGTGGGTCGCCCAGGCCGCCCTGGATTAGGTGACGTAAGGTCAACAGGCTACTACATTTAGATCGTGCGGTCAATTCCGCCTGCGGCGTTGAACGACGGGGAAGTGAATCGAGGAGCATGTTTCGGAATTGGGCAGTAGGCCGCCTTGCCCTTTTCTCCCTGGCCGGCATCGGGAGTGGGCTGGCTGTCGCCGAGGCTCAGGAACGCGATCTCATCGTTCGGCAATTGAAGTTCGAAGGGAACCACTCGATCGAGGCCCTGGCGCTGGAGGCGGCGATCTCCACTACGAAATCCAGCTGGTTCGCGCGGGAGCGGCTGGTTCGCGGTTTGGGGCTCGGAGAGAAGCGGCGGCTCAACGAGCGCGAATTTCGGATCGATGTCGCCCGGATTCGGTTGTTCTACCAGATCAGCGGATTTCTCGATGCTCGGGTCGATACCGTGGTGATCCGAACCGACCGGGATGCGTTCATCACGTTAAGAATCACCGAAGGAGAGCCGGTCCGAGTCCAGAGGCTGCTGATCGGAGGAATCGACTCCCTCGCCGACCGACCCGCGATCGTTCGAGATCTTCCGTTAAGAGTGGGGATGCCTTTCAACCGCTATCGGTTGCTGGCGGTCGCCGACACAGTGCAGCAGCGGTTGTGGAACCGGGGCTACCCCACGGCGGCGGTGTTGTTGGGGCAACGAGCCGTCGACACAGCGACCCGCACGGCGGACCTCGAGTTGGTCGTCGACCTCGGCCTGCCCGCCCGGATCGGCTCGATTCGGGTCGAGGGGAACCGGGCGGTCGATTCGAGTTTCGTGCGCCGGCTTCTGGCGACCCGGACCGGTCGGTCGTTCAGCTACTCCGAGCTCTATCGGAGTCAGCTCAATCTCTATCAGTCAGGCCTTTTCCGGTTTGCGACGGTGGGCACCGATACGACCCGGTTCTCGATCGGCGATCCGACGGTCCCGCTGCTGGTCCAGGTCCAGGAGGGGCCGCTCCATCGGGCTCGATCGGGCCTTGGGGTGGCCACCAACGACTGCCTCCGGGCCTCGGCCGGATGGACGGCTCGCAACGTCGGGGGGCGGGGCCGGCAAGTCGATTTCAGCGGCCAGGTTTCCAAGATCGGGGTTCGGCTGGAGCCGCTGCGCTCCACGGTGTGCGACGGGCTCGATCGGGACGAGGTTGGGTCGGGGAAGGTGAACTACGGGCTCACTGCCTCGCTCCGCCGGCCGGCGTTCTTGTCGCCCTCGAACGCCATCACCGGGTCGGTGTTCGCGGAGCGGCGGTCGGAGTTCAAGGTCTACCGGCGCGATGACATCGGGGCGAGCATAACGTTCAGTCGCGAGGGTGCCTTTGGCGTACCGGTGTCGCTGGCCTACCGGATTTCCCATGGAGCCACCGAGGCGAACGCGGTGGTGTTTTGCGCCTTCTTCCTGGCCTGCCGGACCGACGACGTGGCCCGGCTGAGCGAGCGACGGTTCGTGGCGACCTTGACCGGGTCGATCACCCGGCAACGGGTCAACAACCTCCTCGACCCGACTCGGGGCTCCGTGTACAGCTTCGAGACCAGTTTCAGCTCGCCGTTACTCGGCTCGAACCGCTTGTCCGAGTTCACTCGGGTGGTGGGCGAAGCCTCCTGGTACCGGCCGTTGGGGAGGGACGTGGTTCTTGCGACCCACCTCAAAGGAGGCCTCACCTTCGCCCCGCAGCTCCGATTGACCGGTAGCACGGGCAACTTCATTCCCCCCGACCAACGGTTCTACGCCGGCGGCGCCAACGACGTCCGCGGCTATGACCGGAACCAGCTGGGGCCGGTCGTCTACGTCACGCCGACCTCGAACCTCGACACCGCCGGGGCGGTCGTCAGCGAGGACCTGGTCGAAGTGGCGCCCACCGGGGGCAACACGCTCTTGGTTGCCAATCTCGAACTTCGACTCCCCTCGCCGGTGCTCGCGGATCGGCTCCGGTTGGCCGTGTTCGTGGATGGGGGCGGCGTTTGGGAGCGGGGTGCGGGAGCCGGGTCGGTGGCGTTGTTTCGGGTGACGCCAGGGTTCGGGATGCGAGTCGCGACGGCTCTCGGTCCGATGCGCTTCGACTTGGCCTACAATCGATCCGAATTGCCGATGGGCGTGCTGTTCGCCTCGGATAGCGTCAGCTCGCTGGCGAGAGTTCGCGACGATTATCGCAAACGGTTGGCCCGCAGCTTCCCGTTCAACGTTCAGATCTCCGTCGGACAGGCGTTCTGATGCGACGAATGATCGCCAGGATGGTTTTCGTGGTTCTCGGGACCCTGGTCGCGGCGATCATCGGGACCGCCGCGGCCCTGGTGATTTCGAGACCCGGGAAGGATCTCCTCTCGCGACTGCTGTCGGAGGAATCCGACCGGCTGGTCCGGGGGTCGGTGACGATCGGCCGAATCAGCGGCGATTTTGTCTCCCGGCTGGAGTTCGACTCGGTCGTCATCCGCGACACCACCGGGGCCCTCCTCGTGGATCTGCCTCGCCTCGAGTTCCGATTCCGGCTGGGGTCGCTCCTCAGGAAGCAATTTGTCTTCGACTCGGTTCGGGCGATCAATCCGGTGTTCGAGATCACCAAGCATCGCGGTGGTCGGATGAACTATCAGGAAGTCCTCCGGCTGGGCGAGGGCCGAGGCGGCGGGGTTTCCCCGTTGTTTCGGCTCGAAAACCTGGCGATCGAAAACGGCCATCTCACCATCCGGGCGCCGTGGAACCCCGATGGTCGGCTGGGGACCCAACGGCAGAAGGATTCGGCCCTTCGCGCGGAGCGGGCCAAGCCGGGACGTCGGATCGAGCCGGCGGCCCTCCCTGCCGACGGCCTGGTTTTGGTTCGAGTGATCGAAGGCTTGGCGCTCCGGATGCCGTCGGTCCTGCTGTCCTCGCCGGACCGGAAGCCGTTCACTGCCACCATCGACTCAGTGGCCGCTCGCCTCTCGGATCCGGGCCTGACTGTGCGGGCGCTCGCAGGGACCATCGTTCAAGGCGCCGACAGCCTGCTGTTCGACTTGAAGCGCGCGGCCCTGCCCAACACCGTCGTCGCCGGGGCCGGACGGATCGATTGGCCCAAAGACACGATCCTCTATCGGTTCGAAATGACGGGCTCGGCCGTTGACCTGGTGGACCTCCGGTGGATTTCGCCGGACTTTCCGGCCTACACCGGAACCGGTCGAGTCCGGGCCACTTCGATCGCCGGCAGCCGAACCGAATACGACCTCGAGAACCTCCGGCTTGGCGATCGAACCAGTCGGGTGGAGGGCGAGTTGGTCGCGATTCTCGATGCCTACCGGGGCCTCGGCTTCCGCGACCTCGACGTCGGTCTCGACAATCTCAGTCTGGAGGTGGTCCGACCGTATCTGGACACCCTCCCGTTGCAGGGTCGGCTGTCGGGGTCGCTCAGGGCCTCGGGTTTCTTCGACGCGATGAACGTCGAGGCGGACTGGATCTTTCGGGACGCCCGGGTCGAGGGGAACCCCGAGAATCGGGTCGCGTTCCGGGGCGATGTGACGATGGGTGGGCCCGATGGGATAGTCTTCCAGGGTACCGAGCTGATCCGATCGGACCTCGACCTCCGGACGATTCGATTGGTGACGCCGGCCGTGGCTCTCGACGGTCGGCTGGCCCTCGCCGGCCGGCTGGAGGGCCCCTGGCGCAATGTCGGGTATCAGGGTCGGGTGGAACACCAGAACGGTTCGCTTCCCAAGAGCGCGATCACCGCTCGGGCTCATCTCGACACTCGAGGCGAGGTTCTCGCGCTCGAGGCGACTCTCACGGTGGACACTCTCGAGTTCGACGGGATTCGACCGAGCTTCCCCGCGACGCCGATGCAGGGCCGGGTCCGTGGCGGGCTGAAGCTCGCCGGCGACCTTCGCCGGCTCCGGGTCGAGGGTAACCTCGCTGGGGCGATCGGGCGATACCGGATCGGCGGGCTCATGACCTTGCTGCCCCCGCGATGGGCGGCCGAGTCGCTCGAGGTCGATTTCGAAGACGCCGACATCCGAACTCTGGTCAATCGAGGGCCGCGGAGCCGCCTGGCGGGCCGGCTGGCGCTGACCGGTGGGCTCGACAGCGCGATGGCTCCGGAGGCCGACCTGAGGCTGACACTCGCTCGAGGGACCGTTCGCGAGATCGCCTTCGATTCGGCCCGCGCTCGCCTCCGGATCCGCGACAGCCTGATCGCCGTCGATACCGGCGCGGTCCGGTGGGAAGGCGGCGGGTTGTCTGCCAAGGGGACGCTCGGCTGGGCCGAGCCGCATCGAGGCTCCCTCTCGGTAGAGGGACTCGCTCTCAGCTTGGCGTCGTTCGACTCATTGGTGATGAAGCTGCTCGAGGTCGAACGCGGTGAGGTGGCGGAGGAAGATCGGATGGGCGGTCGCGCCCGGGCGACCGCGACCCTCGAGGGGTCGCTCGATCGCTGGCGCCTCGTCGTGGAGGCTCGGGCCGATTCGGCGACTTGGCTCGACAACCGGGTTCGAGTGGGAACCCTGTCGGGAGCAGTGACGGGCGGTCGCCTCGATTCACTCGGGTTCGCCGGCCGCCTCCGCGTCGATTCACTTCACCTCGGTCGGATGGTGTTCACCGGGCTGGACACCCGGCTGGCGGGCTCGCCCGACGATTTGCGATGGGAACTCAGGGGCGGGGCGGCCAACCTGTCGGGCCTGGCGGGAGGGCGCTGGCGCGGCGGGTCGCCCGGGCGGATCCTCGGGATCGACTCTCTCGCGGTGACCGTGCTCGACCGCACTTGGTGGCTCACCGCTCCGGCTTCGATTCCGATCGACTCCGCAACCGCCACCGATCCAATCACCGTCGTCACGGCCGACGGGTCGAGCTTGATCCGGGTCGTGGGTGACGCCCCCGGTCGGCCGGCCGGCCAACTTTCGGTCTCCGCGATTGGATTGGCGCTTCGCGACCTCTATGCCGTGACGCAACGTGACCCTAGTAGTGTCGAAGGCACCGTGGCGCTCGACGCTCGCCTCGGCGGCAACCTCGCCGCCCCTCGGTTCCGCGGGTCGGCCTCGGTGACGGGCGCGGTGATCGGTGACGTTCAGGCGCCTTTGGTGCGGGGGGTCTTCAATTATCAGGACCGCCGGCTTCAGAGCAACCTGACCTTCTGGCGGACCGGTCGCCCGGTCCTCGATCTCGACGCTGAGCTACCGCTCGATCTCGCCGTTACCGGTGCCGGACCTCGACAGCTTCCGGGGACTCTCGCGATCCGGGGCCGGGCCGACAGCGTGGACCTCGCGGTGTTCGAGCCGCTGACGCCGAACCTTCGCCGGGTCCGGGGAACCTTCGCCGTCGACGCCCAAGTCGAAGGCGGCTGGGAGGCCCCTCGGTTGGGCGGTTGGGTGGATCTTCGCGACGGTTCCGGGTTCGTCCCCGGGCTCGGCGTCGGGTACTCGCCCGTCAACGGACGGATTCGACTGGTCGGCGACTCGCTGGTGGCCGATTCGTTGTCGGTGGGGAGCGGGATCGGGACCGCGGTCATCCGAGGAGCGGTCCGGTTGGAGCGCCTGACCCACCCCGTTCTCGATCTCCGCCTGGCGGCGCGCGACCTGCCGCTGATCGATGTCGACGACTACTTGACGTTGCGCGCGTCTGGCCAGGTTGCCCTCATCGGGCCGATCGAGCGGCCGGTTCTCACCGGCTCCGCGTTGGCCACCAACAGCGTCGTCTATTTCGCGGACTTGATCACCAAGGACATCGTCAATCTCGAGGATCCCCTCAACGTCGACCTGGTCGATACGACGGCGTTGCGCGCCCAACGGCTGCGGGCCCAGTTCCAGAGTCGATTTCTCGATTCCCTCGTCATTCGCGACCTCCGCTTCCGGGTCGGCGAGGACGTTTGGCTCCGGTCGAACGAAGCCAACGTGGCCCTCGAAGGGCAGGTGTTCGTCAACAAGGAGCGGCGCCGGATTCGCCGAAGCGAATACCGGGTCAGCGGGGAACTCAACACCTCGCGCGGTACTTACGTCCTGAAGCTCGGCCCCGTGTTCCGGAGCTTCGCGGTCGAGCAGGGGGCGGTCCGCTACTTCAACACTCCCGACCTCAACGCCAGTCTCGATCTCTCGGCCCGCTATCTGGTTCGGACGGCTCTTGGCGGCGGTGACGACTATCCGGTGATCGCGAGGATTACCGGTACCTTGTTGGTGCCAAAGCTCACCCTCGCGAGCGAACCGGGTCGTCCTCCCTTGCCCGAGCGGGAGTTGGTGGCCCTGCTCGTCACCGGTACCACCACCAACACGTTCCTGGCAGGCGGGGCCTTCGCGGGCTCGACGGTGCAGAGCGTGGCGGCGTCTCTGGCCTCGACGGTGCTCTCGTCGGAGCTTCAGCGTTCCCTCATCTCCGACGTCGGCCTTCCGGTCGACCTGGTGGAGATCCGTCCCGGCTTTCTCCAAGGCAACAGCCTCTTCGCCACCGGTGGGACGGTCACGACCCTCGCCTTGGGTCGACAGCTCGGGAACCGGTTGTTCGCCACCGTCAATCTCGGGAGCTGTCTCCGAACTGGCGACTACCTGAACGCGCGCTACCTTGGTGCCACGGTGGAGTATCGGCTCCATCGCTCGCTCAAGCTGCAGATCGCGGCCGAGCCAGTCCAATCCTGCTTGACTCAAGCTGCGAGTACCCTGGTGACCCCGAGCCGATATCAGTTCGGCGCCGATCTTCGGTGGAACCGGGAGTACTGATTTGGCGAGAATCTTCGTGATCGCCAACCCGGTGGCGGCCCGGACGACCGATTCGCTGATCGCGACGGTGCTCCGAACCATCGAGGCCGCGGGCTGGTCGGTGGATTGGGCGAAAACCGCCAGTCCCGGGGACGCCCGCCGCCTCGCCTCCCTCGCAGTGGCCAGCGGAGTCGACGTGGTTGGCGTGCTCGGGGGTGACGGGACCACCATGCAGGCCGCGGCCGGCCTGGTGGGAACCGGCGTCAAGCTCGGGCTCCTTCCGGGAGGCACCGGCAACGTGCTGGCGGGCAACCTTCGGATTCCGGTCGGACCGATCCAAGCCGCCGAGTTGGTTTGTCGCGGTCGGAGCCGCCGGATCGATCTGGGCCGCCTCGAACGGGACGGGGAAACCCACTATTTCGGGGTGGCGTGCTCCGCGGGTGTGGGGGCCCGGGTGATGGGTGAGACCGCCTCTCGCGATAAGCGACGCCTCGGGATCGGCGGCTACTTCCAGACGTTGTTTCGAGTGGTTCCAACGATTCGGTCGAGTGCGTTCCGAGTGACCGTCGACGGTCGCTGTCAGGAGATCGCCGCGTCCGAAGTGCTGATCTTGAATTGCCGGGAGATCATCCCGCCGATTCCGGTTCACCCGGCGGCGTCGCTCGACGATGGGGTTCTCGACGTAATGGCGCTCGCGGCCGATTCGCCGTGGCAGGTCGCCAGGGGGATGGGTCGAGCGTTCGCCAACGTGCTGCTCGAAGCGAGCGCGACCGACTATCTCCATTACGCCCGTGGCCGAGAGGTCGTCGTCGAGGCCGATCAAGTGCAGTTGGTGCAGTTCGACGGGGATCCCGCGGGGACCACCCCGTTGACGACCGTGATTTGTCCGGGCGCGATCGATGTCGTGGCGCCCCTGTCGTGAACCGGCGACTTTATTGAGGTGAGAACATGACGGATTGCATCCTGTTGGTGCATGACGATCCCTCGCTCCTCAGAGCCATCGGGGCACGGTTCGAGGAAACCGGCCACGAGGTCATCCGAGAATTGTCGATCGAGGCGGGAACGGCCAGCCTGGCGCGGCTCCGCCCCGATGCCATTCTCCTCGCTCATTCCCTCGCCACTCCGGAAGCGTGCGAGCAGCTGGGTCGGGAGGGGACCCCGATCGTGTTGTTCGGCGAGCATCTCGACGCGACCGCGGCGGCCCGAGGCATCGGAGCCGGGGCCGTTCAAGTCGTCGACGTGGCGACCGACCACGGTGTCTTGCTCAAGGTCGCCCGAAACGCCGCCCTCGTGACGAAGGCCCGCCGGACCGTGGCGGCGACCCTGAAAGCCTCGACGCCCGCCCACGGACTCGACTCCTTGGGTAGCTCGTCGCCGATGCGACAGGTCGCTCAGCAGATCGGCCTGCACGCCCAAAGTGACCGGACCACGATTCTGGTCCAGGGCGAGCTCGGGATCGGCAAGGCCTGGGCCGCCCGGATGATTCACGATCTCGGTCCCCGGAACGGCAAGCCCTTCTTTGAGGTCCGGTGCACCGGGATGAATGCAGGCTACCTCGAATCCCTTCTGTTCGGGCACGAGCGCGGGGTGTTCGTCGAAGCCACCGACCGACGCCGAGGCCTGATGGAAATCGCCGATGGGGGTACCTTGCTGCTTCGCGAAATCGGCGACCTCCCGGCGGAGCTCCAACCCAAGTTGCTTCGGGCCCTCGAGACCCGTGCGTTCCGACGCCTGGGAGGCACCGAGGACGTCAGCGTCGACACCAGGCTCATGGTCACGACCCGCCGGCCGCTCTCGGAAGATGTCGCGGCCGAACGGCTGCGGGAGGACCTCTTCTATCGGCTGAGCGTGATGCCTTTGCAGTTGCCACCGGTGCGCGATCGGAGTCAGGAGGATCGCCTCGGGCTGGTGACCTCGCTCCATCAGGACCTCCAGCGAGAGTTTCCCGAGGGACCGCTGCAGCTCGCGGTCGACGTCCACGAACGGTGTCTTGGATACTCGTGGCCCGGGAACATTCGGGAGATGAAGAACGTGCTCGAACGCGCCATGCTGGTCGCCAAGGGTCAGGTCACCATCAACGTCGAGCACTTGCCCGGTGAGTTTCGAGCCCGCGCCGGCCTCGGCGACCGGCGACATACGCCGATGACGCTCGACGCGCTCGAAAACCAGCACATCGAGAGAACGCTGCGCTATCACGCCGGCAATCGAACTCGATCCGCGAAAGAGCTGGGTATTTCCCGGGCGACCCTGATCAACAAGATCAAGTTGTACGGCATTACCGAATAGGAGGGCGTCATGGATACCACCCCCAAGGCGGCCACGGACGCCATGGTTTGCCGAGCCTGCGGCCGGGAAGAGCGGGCCTCCGAGGGTTACCCCTGCGCCAATTGCGGCACGTTCATCTGTTTGATCTGCACCTTTCGTGGCGTCATCGTGTGTCGGCAGTGCGACGCCGCGGGCGGGGAGGCCCCGGCGGCCTCGGCGTGACCCAACGTCTCGTCCTCTTCGATATCGATGGGACCCTGCTGCTCAGCGGTGGCGCGGGGCGCCGGGCCATCCTCCAGGCGCTCGAGGACGAGGCGGGCGTCGATCCGAGGGGTGTCGACTCGGTCCGCTTCGACGGCAAGACTGATCCGCAAATCGTCGGCGAGCTCTTCGGGGCGGCGGGCCGCGGGGCAGAGTGCGATACCGATCGAATCGAGCGGGTTCTTGCCCGGTACGTGCTGCATCTCGAGGCCGATCTCGCCGTCGATCACGCCCGGGCCACGCTGATGCCCGGTGTCGTCGCGCTCCTCGAATCGCTGGGCCAGGACTCACGGGTGGTGCTCGGGCTCCTAACCGGCAACGTGAGCTGGGGCGCCGAGCTCAAGCTCCGGGCGGTGGGCCTCGATCCGGGGCGGTTCCGGGTCGGCGCGTTCGGCTCCGACCACGCCATCCGGTCAGCCCTTCCGCCGATTGCCGTGCGACGAGCCACCTCGGTGCTCGGGCGACCGGTCTCAGGCCAGGAGGTCGTCATCATCGGCGACACCCCCGCCGACGTCACCTGTGGCCAGGGCATCGGCGCCTGGGCGATCGGCGTCGCCACCGGGAGTTTTTCAACCACCCAACTCACCGCCGCGGGCGCCCACGCGGTCTTCCCGGATCTCGGGGATACCGCGACGGTCCATTCGACGATCGTGGGGCCGTTGGTGTGATCGAGCGGGAAATCAAGGCCAAGGTCACCGACCCGGCGGCGGTCGTTGCGCGGTTGAAGGCGGCCGGCGCCCGCCTCGAGTTTCAGGGCCTGATGTTCGATCGGCGACTCGATTCCGCGGGAACGTTGACGGCGCGAGACCAGGTCCTCCGACTTCGCCGCTATCAGGCCGAAGGGCGAGCGACGAGGTTGGTGCTCGGGTGGAAGGGGCCCGTCTCGGTCGACCGGGGCGCCAAACTCCGAGACGAGATCGAGGTCGAAGCGGTCGGCGACATCGACGGCTTGCTCGCCGCGCTGGGGTACCAGACGGTTCATGCCATCGACCGGTTCGTGGAGGTCTACCGCGTCGGTGACGCGGAAGTCCGGATCGAGTGGTACCCCCGCATGGATGTCCTCGTCGAGATCGAGGGCGACGAAGCCGCAATCGAGGCGGCGGCTGCCGTCACCGGGATTCCGCGCCCCGCCTTTTCGGCCGAGGCGCTCACCGCGTTCGTCGCTCGCCACCAGGCCGCCGGCGGCCGGCCCGCCTTGTCGCTCGCCGAGCTCGGCGACGGGAAGCCAAGTTGGAGCGGGGATTGACGGACGGCCCCCGGATCCGGCTGCCGGAGATCGGTCCCTATTTGGGGCGCCTTGGAGACGCGACCCGCCGGTTCGACGACCCCCACGTTGGGCTGGATGAGGTCCGACTGGCGACAGTCTCGGAACTGTTCGAACGGGCTCACGCGGCCCGTGGGTTCCTTCTGATCGGCGATCTTGCCGGGGCCCGCGCGGCCCTGGACCGGATCGAATGGCTCGGGGTGTGGCGGTCAGCCGCCTCGAAGGTGGCGGATCTGACGATTGCCTCGATCGGCGCGCGGATCGAACGGGCTCAACGACTGAGCGGCTGCCCCAATCGCCTGGCGAGTCGTCGGTTGCCGGGGCCCGAGGACCGGGAGGTTCTCGGCGCCAAGCTCGAGGCCGCGGGAATCCCGCTCGAGCGACAGGTGGCTCGCGGTTTTCCCTCGGATGACCGGTGGCCGGAAGCGGTGCGCCAATCGGCGGTCGCTCTCGAGGATTCGTGGGAGCAACTGGAAGTCGTGGTGCGCGAGGCGCTGCGGGCGGCCGAGCCGGACGTCGACGCGATCGCGCGGTGGCGTCCCTCGCCGCTGCCGTGGCAAATCGGTTTCGGGATCCTTGCGGCGATCGCCGGATGGCTCGGGCTGACGCTCGGTGGATTTCTTCCGCTTCCGGGTTGGCTCGATGGATTACACCGTTGGTTCTGGAGTCTGCCGTGGCCGTGATCGGTCTGGGGATCGACGTCGTGGATGTGGATCGGGCCGAGGCGCTGCTCGGTCCGCGGCGACGGCGGGCTCTCGACCGATTGCTGACCGCGTCGGAACTCGATTACGTCAACCGAATGCGGTATCCGGCTCGCCACTTGGCCGTTAGGCTGGCCGCCAAGGAAGCGGTTTACAAGGCGCTTCAATCGCTGGGGGGTGCCCGGGCCGTGGGGTGGCGGGAGATCGAGGTGGTTCGTGGTGCCCATGGAAAGCCGTCGGTGATGCTCCATGGGCAGGCCGCCCGCGTCCTCGCGTCCGGCTTGGGAGGTCGGGTGCACCTGTCGCTCACCCATTCTGACCTCTGGGCGGTAGCGGTGGCGATCCTGGAGGATTGAGGGGCTCCTTCCAAATCCGACCTTCGCGCTCTAGTTTAGCGTGCGATGTCGCCGAACTACTTGAAACTCATTCTCATCTTGCTTGGCGCGACCCCAAGCGTCGCTCTTGCCCAGCAAGGAGCCGCCGTCGCCGCCGCGGTCCGTCGAGTGGCCACCACGGCCCGACTGGCGGCTGAGGAATACGGCCTTGGAGTGAGCGGCGGTCGGGTGGTTCTCCCGCCCGAAGTCGAAGAAGCCCAATTGTTCCTGACTGAAACCCGGCGGACCGCCGCCAGTTTGCCCGAGCCCCAGGCCGCCGCCACCGCCGCCGCGGCCGACCGGTTGCTCGCGATGATCGCCAGAACGGCCGATCCCGACTCGGTCCGGGCGCTCGTCGAACAGACGGTAGTCGAGCTTGGTCGCGAACTCGGCGTGGCGTTGGACGAGACCCTCTCGGAACCGCCGTCGCTCGCCCGAGGCGAAACTATCTACCGATCGCTCTGTTCGTCGTGCCACGGGCAGCAGGGGCTTGGGGATGGGGCGGCCGGATTGGGGCTCGACCCCCGGCCGACCAACCTCGCGGACTCGGTTCTGCTCCGGGGTGCCAGCCCTCTCGATTTCTACCGGCGAATCACGATCGGGACGGCGGGCACCGCGATGCCGGCCTTCGAGACCTCGCTTTCACTCGCGGACCGCTGGGCGGTGGCGCTCTACGCGAGCACCATCCGGTTGCCCTCGCCGAGCGGAGGTGTTCCCGCGTCGCTGCGCGACTTCGGGGTAACCTCTGGCCTCAGCGACGACGCTCTCCTCGATTCATTGAGCACTTCCGACCGGGGGCGGGTCGCGGCGGTCCGGGCGGCGGTCTATGCCGCCGCAATCGACTACCGGCCGGTTTTCGCCACCGTGAGGCGACGCCTCGATTCCGCCGCCTCCTTCGCGAAGGCGGGTCAGCCGGAGCGGGCCAGAGCGCTGGCCCTCGACGCTTACATGGCGTTCGAAGCGGTCGAGCGGGGGCTCCGGGTCAAGGACGCGGCGCTGGTGGGGCGGTTGGAGGCAGCGTTCGCCGAGATGCGCGACCGGACCCGAGAGCCGAACCGCTTGGCTGGAGTCCGGGAAGAATTGGCCCGGGCTCTCGACAAGGCCGAGGAGCGGGTGAGCGAGACTTCCTCTCCGACGGCGTTGTTCGCCCAGTCTGCGCTCATCCTCCTACGGGAGGGGCTGGAAGCGATTCTCGTGGTCGGCGCCTTGATCACGTTTCTCGTCAAACTCGGCGCCGGCCACCGGCGGCGAGAGATTCACGCGGGCGTGGCGGCGGCGATTGGGCTCAGTCTTCTGACGGCGGTGTTGATCGAGACCGTCTTCCGGCTCAGTCCGGCCCATCAGGAAACGCTCGAGGGCGCCACGATGGTGGTCGCCGCGATCATGCTCTTCTGGGTGAGCTATTGGTTGGTCTCCAAGATGGAGATCGCGAAGTGGAACCAGTTCGTTCGGACCCGGCTGTCCGACGCGCTGTCGCGGCGCTCGATGTTCGCGCTGGCCTCGGTGGCCTTTCTGGCGGTCTACCGAGAGGGGTTTGAAACGGTGCTCTTCTACAAGGCCCTGGCGCTCTCTGGGGGCGGTTCTGGCGTGGCCGGACCGATTGCGGCCGGGATCGGGGTGGCGGCCCTAGCGCTGGCCGCCCTGTACCTGGCCATCAACCGGTTTGGGGTGAAACTGCCGCTCCGCCCGTTCTTTGCCGTGACGAGTGGCCTCCTCTACCTGATGGCCTTCATCTTTGCCGGCAAGGCGATCGCCGAGCTTCAGGAGGGCGGCGTGATGACGAGCACGGCGGTGGAGTGGATCGGCCGGGCCCCGAGCCTCGGGATCTATCCGACCGTCGAGTCGACGGCGGTGCAGGGCGCCTTGGTGGTTCTAGCCGCCGCGTCGCTGTTCTGGGTATTCGGGATCGCTCCCCGGCGTGCCGGGGTCGCGGTGAGCGCGGCTTCCGGACCTGAATCCGCGCCTCAGCCCCCCGGTTAGGTGGCCGCGACGATGATGGCGGCGGTCGTCGCGACCGCCAAGTAGCTGACCCGATCTTTGATGGCGAAAATCACCGGGTCGTCCATGACCTGGCCCCGGCGGGCCAGAATCCAAATCCGCGTCAGCCAGTACAGCATGACCGGGCAAACCGCGTAGAGAACCTCCGGCCGGTCGTACAACGTTCGGGCCTCTTGGCTGCCGTTGACGTAAAGGGCCAACACCACGACTGCCGCATAGCCGCTCGCCCCCCCCAACGACGCCACGGCGTCGAGATCGGAGGCTCGGTAGCCTCTTCCCCGGGCCCGTTCGATTCCGCGGTCCTGCATAACGATCAGCTCGCTCGTCCGCTTGACCAGCGCCAGGCTGAGGAAGAAGAAAACCGAGAAGACGAAGAGCCAGGGCGACACGGTCACCATGACCGCGGCCGCACCTGCGGCGACCCGGAGGGTATAGAGGGACGCCAGCACCACCGTATCCAGCGCCACGACCCGCTTGAGCCAGAACGAATAGGCGGTGGTGAGCAGCAGGTAACCGGCGATGAACCCCTGGAAACCGGTCGGCAGCCTCGTCGCAAGCAGGGTGCCGGCGACCAACAAGATCGGGATGAACGCCACCCCCCCGAGAATCGGCAACGCTCCCGATGCCAGCGGCCGGTGTCGCTTGGTCGGATGGGCCCGATCGTTCCGAAGGTCGGCCAGATCGTTCAGGAGGTAGATGGCGGAGGCGAAGAACGAAAACGCGAAGAACGCCGTGATCTCCGCGACGATCGCCGAGCGGTCCGGGACCAAGTGGGCCGTCAGGATCGGGATGAACAGCAACAAGTTCTTGGTCCACTGGTGGACTCGGATCGCTCGCACCAGCGTCCGGAGCCCCCCGGTCTGGCGGGGGGCCACCACCTCGATTGGGATGCCCTGCTGCGTGAGGGACCGCACCACCCGCGCTGGGGCGTCGGCGACGAGCGCCCGCTCGGCGCGCTGCCAGATCGGGAGATCGACGGTGCCGTTGCCGAGATACCGAAAGTCGCCGCCGGCGTCGGCGACGATCGCGGCCAGCTTGGCGGTACCCGTGAGATTGATGGTGTCGTCGGTCGCGAGAACGCCGTCGAAGAGTCCCAGGTGGTTGGCGATCGGCTCGGCCACCTGGCGAGGGGCTCCGGTAGCGAGCAGGATCCGGCGGCCGGTCGCTCGCTCGGCTCGGAGGTAGTCGACGACCGCCTCGCGGTAGGGCAAGGTCTCCGGGTCCAACTGCTGGGCGCTGGCGATTCTCGACTTGAAGCGGGCCTTACCGCCGAACAGCCACCCGAGGGCCGGGAAGATCGTCCACGGTTTTCGGACGAGCAGGCGGACCAGCGATTCGTGAAGCGAGTCGGTCGCCAACAGCGACCCGTCGAGGTCGACGTACAGGGGGGCCAGGGCCGGTTTTGCGGTCGTCATCGAGGTGTCGGCCGTGGCCGTGGGGACGGCCCCGCGGTTAGCAGAAGCTGTGCCACCCGGTCAGGACCGCCTGGTCCCGAGGTAGGCCCCGGGCGGTGGATCGGGGGCCCCCTTGAGTCGTGCGACGATCGCGATCCCCGCTACGATCACCAGGACGCTGGTGGCCTGGGCCACCGTGAACGCTCCCAGGAACCGATCATCCTTGGCCCGGAGGAATTCCACCAAGAACCGCTCGAGACCCATGAACACCAGGAACGCTCCGAAGAGCCAGCCTAACGGCCGGTCCAGCTTCCGCCACCGCCACAGAATCATGAATACGATCACCATCGCCGTTACGGTGTAGAGCTGGGTTGGATGCACGGCCAGCACCGTGGTTGGATCGGTCCCTTCCGGCAAGCTGATCCGAAACATGGTGGCCAGGTTCCCGGCGGTCGTCGGGGGGAGGCCTTGGGGAAACTTGACACCCCAGGGAAGGTCGGTGGGGACACCGTAGTCGTCGCCGACCAGAAAACATCCCACTCGGCCGACCGCGTAGGCCGCCGCCAGCGCGGGGGCCGCGAGATGCATCGTGGCGCGCACCGGAACGCCTCGACGGGCCCCGTTGAGCACCACGGCGCCGAACCCTCCCAGAAACCCGCCGTACCAGACCAAGCCACCCCTCGAGAGCAACGCGCCCGGGTCGCCGGTGAGCGCGACGTACCAGAGTTTCGCGCCGACCACCCCGCCGACCACCGCCGCCACGATGATGTCGGCACCGTACTCCTCGTTCCAGGCGCGTCGCCGCAGCTCGAGGGTGAGGAGCCAGCCGCCAACGACGAAACCCAGCATCATCATGATGCCGAACCCGGTGACCTCGAAGCTGCCGATCTTGAAAACGAGAGGGTAGACGGTCGTCATGGCGGGAATCTAGCGCCCCGCCCGCCCGGTCGGGATCCGAGTCAGCCGCGGACCAGGCCGGGCATCGGGCGCCAGTCGAACGGCTCGAGCCCGAAGTCGCTTCGCTCGCCGCGGGCCAGCCGCCAAGCGCCGGCGACGGCGATCATCGCCGCGTTGTCGGCGTTGAACCGCGGCGACGCCACCACGACCTCCGCCCGTCCAGCGAGGCGGTCTCGGAGCCGCGTGGCCAAGGTGCGGTTGCAGGCAACGCCCCCAACCAGCATCGTCCGGGCTCGACCCAGTTGCTCGGTGGCCACGGCCGTCTTTTCGACCAAGACCTCGATCACCGCATCCTGGAACCCTCGCGCCAAGTCGGCTCGATCGCCTTCGAGGTCGGTGCTCGCTCGAACGGCGCGAAGTACCGCGGTCTTGAGGCCGCTGAAGGAAAACGCGAACTGCTGGGGGCCCCGATCCCCGAGCTGCCTCAGGAGCGGCCGCGGAAAGGCAAATCGGCCTGGACGCCCCACGGCAGCGAGTCGCTCCACCGCCGGTCCGGCGGGATACCCCAACCCGAACATCGTGCCGACCTTGTCGAAGGCCTCGCCGGCGGCGTCGTCGAGGGTCTCGCCGAGGAGCCGATACTCGCCCCACGCCGGGACGTCGAGCAGCATGGTGTGGCCGCCACTGACCAACAGCGCCACCAGCGGCGGTTCGGCGGCGGGATACTCGAGGAGCGGTGCGAAGAGGTGACCTTCGTGATGGTGGACGCCGATCAGGGGCCGGTCGAGACCTGATGCCAATCCCTTGCCGTACATCACCCCAACCAGCAGGGCTCCGATCAAGCCGGGACCCTGGGTCACGGCCACGGCGCTGACGTCGGCCAGGCTGGCGTTGGCCAAGCCGAGTGCCTTGGTCACGACCGGGTCGATCGTTTTGACGTGCTCTCGACTCGCCAACTCGGGAACGACTCCGCCGAAAACGGCGTGGATGTCCTGAGAGAGGATGACCAAGCTGGCGAGTGACGGCCGCCCGTCGGCGACGCTGATCAGTGCGGCCGAGGTTTCATCGCAACTGGTTTCGATGCCGAGGACGAGATCAGCCACCCGGTGAGGCCGTCGAATCGACGGGAGCCGCGAGATCGACGCCTAACAGCTGCGCCACGGTTCGCCGGCTCGCCTCCGAGCTCCACGGATGCTCGCCGATGACTTTCTTGACGACGACGCCGTTCCGATCGATCAGGAAACTCTCCGGGAACATGATCGTCTGAAAGGCCTTCTGGACCGAGCCGTCGCCGTCGTGGAGGATGTCGAAGGAGAGATTCAACTCGTCGGCGAATGCGAGGACATCCTGGGTGTCGCCCTCATCAACGCTGACCGCCGCGATCCGGAACCCCTTGGGGCCGAGCTCGCGATAGAGCGCCTCCATCGCCGGCATTTCCTTGCGGCACGGAACGCACCATGTGGCCCACAGATTGACCAGCACCACCTGGCCCTTGTAGCTCCGACCCATCGACACGGTATCGCCGGTCTTGAGGTTGACCGCGGCGAAGGCCGGGGCCTCGGAACCGACCTCGATCGGCCCGCCCCGCTTCCCGAATTTGACCATGGCTCCGACCCCGAGCAGGAGCCCGGCGACGATCGCCAGCACGAACAACCATTGCCTCTGCATGGGCGGAAAATAGCGCCGAACGGGCCGCCGCGCCGGCTAGACCGGCACTCCGGATCGGCAGGCCCGTTTGAGGGCCCGAACGGCCTCGCTCGGGTCGGGCTGGTGGAAAATCGCGGTCCCGGCGACGAACGTGTCGGCTCCGGCGCCGAAGGCCGCTCCGATGGTCTCCGGGGTGATGCCGCCGTCGACCTCGAGCGTCGCCGCCGACCGTGCGGCTCCGAGGAGCCCCCGGACTCGGCGGATCTTGTCGGTCGCCGCCGGGAGGTAGTGCTGACCGCCGAACCCGGGGTTGACCGACATCACCAGCACCAGGTCGAGGTCGGGGAGGACCTCCTCGATCAGGGAAAGGGGCGAGGCCGGATTGAGGGCGAGGCCGGCCTTCATGCCCCGCTCCCGCGCCGCGGCAAGATGTCGCTGCACGTGGATGGTGGCCTCGGGATGGAAGGTGAAGACCCGGGCTCCAGCGTCGGCGAACTCGGCGAGGTATTGCTCGGGCCGTTCCACCATCAAATGCACGTCGAGTGGGAGTTCGCTGATCTTGGCGAGGGCCCGGATCAGCGGCGCCCCGAAGGTCAGATTCGGAACGAAATGCCCGTCCATCACGTCGACGTGAATCCACTCGGCGCCGCCGCTCTCGATCTGAGCGACTTGTTCGCGCAGCCGTCCGAGGTCGGCGCTCAGCACCGAGGGCGCAATTCGCGGTATCATCAGCTTCCCTCCGCGACCACGAGGTCGATTCGGGTGCCCCGGGCGGCTTTGCCGCCGCCGGCGGGTCGTTGCTCGAGCACGGTGTTGGCCGATCCTCGGCGACCTTCGCCGCGGGAGATCCGGCCGATTCGAAAACCCGCTTCCTCGATTCGTTTCTTGGCGTCGGCTCGGTCGAGGCCCACGACGTTGGGAACGTCGATGGCCGTGGCTCCCTGGCTGACCAGGAGGTCGACCGTGCTGCCGGGCGTCTCGGCGCTCCCGGCCCCCGGCCGCGTGGCGACGACGATCCCGGCGTCGGCCGCGCCCGGGACCGAGTCGATGGTTCCGACCCGGTGACCGGCCGCAATCAGAACCCGGGTGGCGAGGTCGACTTCGAAGTCGGTGACGTCGGGCACCGGGACGGCTGCCGGTCCGCCGCTGCGGGTCAGGGCGATGGTGGTCCCCTGCGGGACGATGATGTCCGCCGGAGGATCTTGCCAGAGGACGGTGCCGGCCGGCACCTCGGGATCGGGCTCCTCGCCGGCGATCTCGGCTTTGAAGCCGAGAGTGGCGATCGCGCGCTCGGCTTGGTCGACGGGGAGGCCCACCAGCCGGGGAATCGCGTGGTCGCGGCTCAACAGGGGCCGAGGGTAGGCGAGCCACGTCGTTAGGTAGCCCAGCATCGCGGCCGCCGTGAGGGTCACGATGGTCGTGAGCCGGCGGCGGCCGGTGACGGTTTTGGGGAGCCGGGGGGTGAGCCGCTTCCAGGTGCGAGTCGGCGTCGGTCGGGTGGGGTCCGTCATGGCGCGACTCTCCGAAGCCTCGCGGCGAACCCGCCGTCGGTCCGGTGGCGGTGGGGCAATAACGACAGGTCGCCGTCGGGAGTCAGCAATTCAGGGGGGACCGTGGCCGCCGGCTCCCGGCGAAAACGGCGGTCGTGATTCAGGAAGCGGGCGATCTGTTCCTCGTTCTCCTCGGGTTCCAGCGAGCACGTCGCGAATAATAACAGACCGCCCGGCTCCACGATTTGGGCGGCCGCGTCGAGAAATGCCGACGCCTGGGCGACCAAGGTCGTCAGAGCGCCTGGCGCTACCCGCCAGCGGGCATCGGGGTTCCGGGCCAGCGTCCCGGTTCCGAGGCAGGGCACATCGAGCACCACTGCGTCCGCCCGGCGGATCGGCGGTCGGAGGACGTCGGCTTCGATGACGGCGATATTGGGGCCGCCGGCCCTGGCGACGTTCTCCGCTAGCCGGGCGGTACGGGCCCGGCGCCGATCGCCGGCGACCACGAATCGGACGCTGGGCGCGATGGCGATCGCTTTTCCGCCTGGGGCGCTGCAGGCGTCGTAGACGAGGCTCCCGGGATCCGGATCGAGGAATCGAGCGATCAACCGCTGGGCCGGATCCTGGACCACGAACGCGCCTTCCGAGAACCCGGGGAGGTCGGTCGGCCGGCCGTGCTCGACGATGAGACCCGCGCCAAATGCCGCCGGCCGAGCCCCGATCCCGGCGGCGGTCACCATCGACACGAGGGTTTCCAGGGGCGCCCGGGCCGGCTGCAGCACCAGCGGGGCCCGGTCGTTGTTCCAGGCGAGCAGTTGTTCGGTGGCGTGGTCGCCGAATCGCGCTCGCCACCGCTCGACCAACCAATCGGGGTGCGAGAATCGCGTCGCCAGGTCGTCGCCTGGGTGCTCCGGTCCTGGTTGCGGCGCGGCGCCGGCCGTTTCGACCCGCCGGAGCACCGCGTTGACGAACCCGGCGATTCGGCGGCCGCCGAGCCGTCGGGCGACGCCGACGGTGGTTTGGACGGCCGCGTGGCTGGGAACTTTGTCGAGGTGGAGCAGCTGGAATGCGCCGATCCGAAGGACGTCGAGGGTGTCAGCTCGGACGCTCGTCAAGCCGCGTTCGATGGCCGGGGCCAACGAGAGGTCGAGCTGACTGCGGTGGCGGAAGACCCCACCGGCCAACTCGTGGGCGAGGCGGCGGTCGTTGGGCTCGAGGTCCCGCACCGCCCGGCGGAGGGCGACGTCGAACGGGACGCCGTGCCTAACGTCGTGCAAGATTCGCCACGCCGCGAATCGGGGCGCCAGACCGGGAACCCGGATCACCTCGGGCTACCCGAGCGGGTGGAGCGCGGCGAGCCATTCGGCCGTGGCGCCCGCCGGATCGGCGCCGGTCCACAGGTCGCCGGTCGGCGCCAGTCCCCATGCTCCCGCGGCGGCGAGGCTGGCGACTTGCTCGCGAGTGACGACTCCGCCGGCGAACACCGGCGCACCTCGCGACGCCACGGCCCGGAGCCAGTCGAGTCCTCCGCCGGTGCTCGGCGCGGCCGCGAAGATTCCCTCCGCGACGAGGTAGTCGGCCCCTCCCGCCACGGCCCGGTCGGCTTCGTCGAGCGACCGGACCGAGACCCCCACCCACCCCCGACCGAAGGTGGCCCGAGCCGCACCGGGATCGACCCCGGCCGCTTCCAGGTGAACGCCCTGGACCCCGGCGAGCTTGCCTAACGTCGGATCGTCGTGGGCGATCGTGGCGGCTTCGGTCGGTCGGGCGAGCGCGCGGACCCGCTCGAGGTAGCCCCGGACCGTCCCCTCGGCGGCGCCCGGCGCCCGAACCACGACGGCGACGCTCGAACCGGCGGAGAGGATCGCGGCGGCCCGAATCGGGAAGTCGTCCGCGCCGCAAACTCGATCGTCGGTGACCGCCAAGAGCCTCGGCAGCGGCCTCATCGGAACCGGTCCCCGAGTCGCAGGCCCCGGCCTCGCAACCACGCCGCGGCGCCCATCCGGCTCTTGCCGGCTGGCTGTACCTCCCCGAGGACCACCGCACCTTCGCCGGTCGCGACCGTCAGCGGCTCGAGGACGAGCACCGAGCCGGGGGTGCCGCCGAACCCGGCGATTCGGGGTCGGAAGGTCTTGACCTCGGCGTCCCCGAAGGTGGTCCAGGCGCCGGGAATCGGGTCGAAGGCGCGGATCGCGGCGGCCACCGCGCCAGCGGGGCGGGTCCAATCGATCCGGGCGACCTCGTGCCCGATTTTGGGAGCGAGGGTGGCCAGCGCGGGGTCCTGGGGCGCGCCAATCGGCGGGTCGCCGCGATATCGGGGAACCGCCTCGGCCAGGGCGGCGGCCCCGAGTTCGGCGAGCCGGGCCATCAGCTGGCCCCCGGTTTCCTCGGGTCCAATCGGGGTTTCTCGGGCGAGGACGATCGGCCCGCTATCCAATCCGGCTTCCATCGTCATGATGGTGACCCCGGTGACCGAGTCGCCCTGGGCGATCGCCCATTGGATCGGGGCCGCGCCCCGCCATCGGGGCAGGAGGCTGGCGTGGACGTTGATCATGCCTAACCGGGGAACGCCTAACACCGCGGGGCGGAGGACGTGGCCGTAGGCCACCACCACGCCGAGATCGGGGTTGGCCGCGCGGAGCGAGTCGAGGAACTCCGCGCCGATCGGGCGGACCGGCTGGAGCACGGGGAGACCGGCGGCGTGGGCGCGGACCTTGATGGGGGGCGGCGTCACGGTCGAGTGGGAGCGACCCCTGGGGCGGTCCGGTTGGGTCACGACCGTCACCACCGTTTCGCCGAGATCGAGGAGGGCCTCGAGGCTCGGCACCGCGAACTCGGGGGTGCCGAAAAACGCGATCCGCATTACCCTCGCTCGCCGTCCTCCACCGTGACCTTGCGGATCACCCCAGTGCCTCGGTTCTCCTTCTTCCACCGGCGGAGGAGCAGCTCGCGTTTGAGCAAGCTCAAGTGGTCGAAGAAGAGAATCCCGTCGAGATGATCGACTTCGTGCTGCACGGCCCGCGCGACGTACCCCTCCAGCTCCCGGCGGTACGGTTGCCCGTCGCGCCCGAGGGCTTCGAGGACGATCCGTTCGGGGCGAGTCACCTCGCCATAGACGTCAGGGACCGAGAGGCAGCCTTCCTCGGCGCGGACCCGCCCCTCGGCACTGACGATCACCGGATTGACCATCGCGAATCGGTCATCCTCGACGCCCACGACGGCAACCCGTCGGGTGTCGCCGACCTGGTTGGCCGCGAGCCCGACGCCCTTGGCGGCATCCATCGTCTCGAAGAGATCATCGATGAACTGACGGACCGAGTCGTCGACGGCCGGCACTTCGGAGGATCGAACCCGGAGAGAGCCCGAGCCAAGGAGGTGGATATCCCGAAGGGCCATCAGGTCGGCGGATTGGGGGAGACCTGGCCGCCCACTTGGGTGATCTTGCTACGCTCGACGACGAGCTGGGCGGTTCCCGATTCGATCGTGACCCGTTGGTCCTTGATTTCCTTGATCTTGCCGACGACCCCGCCGGCGGTGACGACCTCGTCGCCCTTCTTGATGTTGGCCAGCAACTCCGCGTGCTTCTTTCGGGCCTGGTTCTGGGGTCGGAGGAGGAGGAAGTAGAAGATCGCGACCAGAGCACCCATCTGGATGATCAGGATCACGATGCCGCTCGGCCCTGAATCGGTTGGCGCCATCAGGGCCAGGGTGGACAGGAGTGCCATCAGACCTCGTCAGTTTGGTGGTATTGGGCCAGCCATTGGGTCCGCCAGCGGTCGAAGTCGCCACCGAGAATCGCGGCGCGGGCCAGTTGCGCAACCCGAATCAAGAATCGAATGTTGTGTAGCGATACCAGTCGCAACCCGAGAATCTCTTCGGCCACGAACAGGTGGCGGAGGTAGGCCCGGGAAAAGCGCCGACACGTCTCGCAATCGCAGCCGCCGTCGAGCGGCTCCTCGGCGAAACGGTTCGAGGCGTTGCGGACGTTCACCCGACCGGCCATGGTCCAGGCGCTCCCATGGCGACCGTTGCGGGTGGCCGCGACGCAATCGAACAGATCCACCCCGCGAGCGATTCCCTCGACCAGATCCTCGGGAAACCCGACGCCCATAAGATAACGGGGGCGGGCGCGGGGGAGCCGCGGCTCGAGGTCCTCCAGGATGTCGTGCATGACCGGTTTCGACTCGCCCACGGAGAGGCCGCCGATCGCGGTGCCGGTCCAGCCACCGAGGGCCAGGGTACCGTCGAGGGATCGGCGGCGGAGATCGGGAAACGTCCCCCCTTGAACGATTGGCCAGAGCGTTTGGGCGAGGTCGGCCCCTGGCGCCTCGGCCAACTCCTGGTGCTTTCGCCGGCACCGGGCCAGCCACCGGAGGGAGCGCTCCATCCCTTCCTCCGCGAGGTCTCGAGACGCCCCGCCGGGCACCACGTGATCGAAGGCCATCGCGATGTCGGCACCGAGCGCCGCCTGAATCTCGATGGCCCGTTCGGGACTGAGGAACCGGAGGCTGCCATCGACGTGGCTGGTGAACTCGACGGCCTCCTCGGTGATTCTGCGGAGCGTCGCGAGCGAGAATACCTGGAAGCCGCCGGAATCGGTGAGCATCGGTTTTCGCCAGGTAGTGAACCGATGGATCCCCCCCGCCTTCGCGACCACGTCTTCACCGGGGCGGAGGTGCAGATGGTAGCTGTTGCCGAGAATGATCTCGGCGCCGGCCCGTTCGACTTCGGCGGGGTGAAGGCCGCGAACCGCACCTAACGTCCCGACCGGCATGAAGGCCGGGGTCGCGACGTCGCCGTGGGGAAGGTGGAGCAGGCCGGCGCGGGCGGCGCCGTGGGTGGCGAGGAGCTCGAACTCGAACATCGGGTCGACAAAGATGGGTCAGGGAACCGTCGATGTCGAGCGGCGGCCGTTCACCGAATCAGCATCGCGTCGCCGTAGCTGTAGAACCGGTATCGCGACTCGATCGCGTGGCGATAGGCGCCTTGGATCGCCTCGCGGCCACCGAACGCGGTCACCAACATCAGCAACGTCGACCGGGGGAGGTGGAAATTGGTGATCAGGCGGTCGACGATCCGGAACCGAAACCCCGGCAGGATCAACAGCTCGGTATCCCGGCGGCCCGCCGTCAGGGCCCCGTCGGCATCGGCCGCCGACTCCAGCGCCCGAACCACGGTGGTGCCGACCGCCCAAATGTGGTGACCGGCCCGCCGAGTGGCCGCCACCGCGGCCACCAACTCGGGGGTGATGGTATAGCTCTCGCGGTGGATGACGTGACGGCGCGGGTCCGCGACCTCGACCGGCCGGAACGTGCCGGGACCGACCTCGAGATCGAGCTTGCCGATCCGCGCTCCGGATGCCTCGAGTCTGCCTAACAGCGACTCCGTGAAATGGAGGCCGGCCGTCGGGGCCGCCACGCTTCCCTCCCGCTCGGCGAACACGGTTTGGTAACGATGGTCGTCTTCGGGTGTCGGGGCCCGGTCGATGTACGGCGGAAGCGGCAGTCGCCCGAGCCGGGCCATCGCCGCCTCGGCGGTGCCGCCCAGGAACCGGACCCGCCGGTGGGGGCCATCGAGGATCTCGACGGTCTCGACCTCGAACCCGGCGCCGAGGTTGATCCGGCGCCCGACCTTCATCGCGCTTCCCGGCTGGCCCAGGGCGATCCAGGTGCCGTCGCCGGCCGGATGGATCAAGAGCACTTCAGCCGGGGCGCCGGAAGGCCGGGTTCCCAGGAGTCTGGCGTGCCGGACCTTGGTGGAGTTGAGAATTACCAAGTCGCCGGGCGGCACCAGGTCGGCCAGGTCGCCGAACCGACGATCCTCTCGCTCGCCATCCGGTCGCGTCACCACGAGGAGGCGGCTCGCGGACCGCTCGGCGATGGGAACCTGGGCGATCAGGTCGGGCGGCAGGACATACTCGAAGTCGCTCGTCGCGATGGCGTTCATCGACGAAAGGTCCCACCGGCCGCCAGCCGTTTCAATGGGTCGTCGTTACCTTCGGGTCCGGCTGAGCCGGATCTCATGGAGACGGAATGGCACCCTCCCTCGGCTTGATCGTTTCGACCTACAATTGGCCTGCGGCGTTGGACCGGATGATGGCCAGCGTCGGCGGTCAGTCGGCCATTCCCTCCGAGCTGCTCATCGCCGACGACGGGTCGGGTCCCGAGACCGCCCAGGTGATCGAACGGTGGCGAGACAGGTTGCCGATGTCGGTCGCCCATTGCTGGCAGGAAGACGACGGCTATCGGCTGGCCCGGGTTCGCAACTTGGCGTTGGCTCGGGCCACGGCCGACTACCTGATCTTCGTCGACGGCGATCAGATCCTCCACCGCCACTTCGTTCGCGATCACCTCCGAGCCGCCCGCCGCCGCACCGTCGTGCGCGGCTCGCGGGCATTCCTCTCGCCGGCCTGGTCGGAGCGAGCCCTCGCCACCGGCCGCCTCCCGGAATGGTGGCGATCCGGAGTCTGGCGGCGGGCGGCGGCTCTCCGGGTTCCGCTGCTCTCGGCGTTGCTCTACGACTGGAGACCCCGCGGCGCCGAAGGGCACAACATCGCGTGCTGGCGGGCCGATGCGATCGCGGTCAACGGCTTTGACGAACGCTACCAGGGTTGGGGCGGGGAGGACGGCGACTTCGTGACCCGACTGCTGCATTGGGGCGCCGCCAAACGGCGACTTCGTTTCAGTGGGCTGGTGTATCACCTCGATCATCCGGCCGCGTCGCGGGTCACTCAACCCCAGAACGACCTGCTCTTCCGGGAGACGCTGGCAACCCGCCGGATCCGCGCCGACTGGGGCCTCGATCAGCTGTCGAACAGCAACCCCTGATTGGCGGGCGGTTTGATCCCGAACCGCCGGTAGGCATTGGCCGTCGCCACTCGCCCGCGGGGCGTCCGTTCGAGAAACCCTTGTTGGAGGAGATAGGGCTCGTAGACCTCCTCCAAAGTTCCGCTATCCTCGCCGACCGCGGCACCCAACGTCTGAAGTCCGACCGGCCCACCACCGAACTTCTCGATGATGGTGTTCAGGATGCGGGCATCCATGTCGTCGAGGCCGAACTCGTCGACGTTGAGCCGGACGAGGGCCTCGGCGGCGACGGCCGAGGTGATCGTGCCTTGGGCCCGAACCTGGGCGTAGTCGCGGACTCGCCGGAGGAGCCGGTTGGCGATCCGAGGCGTTCCTCGGCTTCGCCGGGCGATCTCCCGGGCTCCCAGCTCTTCGGTGGGGACCCTCAGAATCGAGGCCGATCGGGCGACGATTTTGGCGAGATCGTCGGGGCCGTAGAAGGTGAGACGCTCGACGATCCCGAACCGCGCCCGCATCGGGGGCGTCAATTGCCCGAACCGCGTGGTAGCGCCGACCAAGGTGAAGGGCTCGATCGACATCGGGATGGTTTGGGCGTTGGGTCCATCGGCAATTCGGACGTCGACCCGGAAGTCTTCCATCGCCGGGTAGAGGAACTCCTCGAGCACCGGGCGGAGCCGATGGATCTCGTCGATGAAGAGGATGTCGCCTTTGGTGAGACCGGTCAGGAGCCCGACCAGATCGCCCGGTTTCTCGAGCACCGGGCCCGAGGTCGTCCGAATCTGGACCCCCATCTCCCTCGCCATCAAGATCGCCAGCGTCGTCTTGCCGAGACCGGGAGGGCCGAAGAAGAGGATGTGATCGAGAGGCTCCCCTCGTCCCTTCGCCGCGTCGATGGCGATCTGGAGCGAGGATTTGACCGCCTCCTGACCGACGAACTCGTCGAGGCGCGAGGGGCGGAGGACGGAATCGGCGCCGCCTTCTTCGGGGAGCTCCTCAGGAGTGGTGATCTCGATTCGCGTCATCCTGTTACTTCGCTTCCGCGTTCCATCGAACCGGTCGATCCCCCGGCCATACGAGGTGTTTCCGATGACAAGCCACACACCGGTCCTCGGCGACCGGGGCCCCCACCGGGACGAATTTGCGATTGGTGACGTCGCACTCGGTGCACTGCCATTCGGCCGTCAGGTGAGGTCGCTTGGCGAGAGTGGTCATCCCCGTCCTCCTTTGCCAGTTGCCAGATGTTGCAAGGCCCGCTTCACCAGCTCGGCGACCTGGTCGCCGGCGCCGTGCGTCACCGCCACCCGGACTGCCTCGTCGGCGGCTGCCGGCTGATAACCCAACGATGTCAAGGCACGCTGGGCCTCCTCGGCTGTCGATCCTCCGCGCGGCCCGGATTCCACCACCAGATCGGCGAATCGGTCGTGGAGTTCGAGGATCAACCGCTCGGCCTTCTTCCGACCGATCCCGGAGACGGTCGACAGCGCGGCAACGTCCTTGGACTGGATCGACCGGACGGCTCGTTCGGGTCCCAGGTGCGACAACAAGGACAAGGCCAATTTCGGTCCGAAGCCGCTCGCGGTGAGCAATCGCTGAAAGATGGTACGATCGCCGGCCCGATCGAAGCCGAACAGGGTCCACCCATCTTCGCGGACGACCAATTCGGTGAAGAGCGAGCATCGTGACCCCGGCGGCGGCAGCCGCTCCAACACGCCGAGCGGGACGGTGACCGAGTAACCAACGCCTCCCTCGGTTTGAACGACGATGGTGTCGCCCGCTCGGTCGGTCAGGGTTCCCCGGAGCGTTGCGATCATCCGGCGGCGCGTCCGTCCGGGTGCCCGCCCGTCCCTCGGCTCCGCCGTCTTGCGGTCAGGACCTGGGTCAACGCCACCGCGACCCCGTCGGCGGCATCCGCGGGGGTGGGAGCCCGTTTGAGTCCGAGGAGCTTCGCCACCATGTAGGCAACCTGGGGCTTGAGGGCGGCGCCCCGCCCGACCACGACCTGCTTGATCTTGGCGGGCGAGTACTCGAAGATCGGGACCCCGGCCTGGGCCCCCGCGAGCAGAATTACTCCCCGGGCGTGGCCCAACACAGCCATGGTCCGAACGTTGGTGCCAAAGAAGATGTCCTCCACGGCCAGGGCATCGGGAGCGTGTCGGGCGAGCAGCTCGACCATTCCTTCGTGGATGACCTTGAGACGTTGCGGCAAGTCGGATCGCGGCGAGGTTCGAATCACCCCGCATTCCACCAGTCTGGCCAATCGGCCGGGGCTGTCGGTCGCGACCACTCCGAATCCCAGCGTGCCGGTTCCCGGGTCGATGCCGAGCACCTTCATGCGAGGGTAGGCTACGCTTCCGCTTCGGCCAACGTGGTGGCGTCGATGTCGAAGTTGGCGAAGACCTTCGAAACGTCGTCCTGCTCTTCCAGCATCTCGACGAGCTTGAGGAGCTTGGTGGCGTCCTCGCCCTCGACCTTGACGGTGTTCTTCGGGACCATCGCGATCTCGGAAGAGTCGGCGGCAAAGCCGCGGGCCGCGAGGGCGTCCCTGATGGCGTGGATTTCCAGCGGTCCGGTGGTCACCAGGTACTGATCGCCTTCTTTGGTGAAATCTTCGGCCCCCGCTTCGAGAGCCGCCTCGAGGGTGGCATCCTCGGGCGACTTGCTGGCGTCGAGGTAGATCTGACCCCGCCGATCGAACATCCAGGCGACCGAGTTCGAAGCGCCCAGGTTGCCGCCGTTGCGAGCGAACGCGTGACGCACCTCGGCGACCGTCCGATTGGGGTTGTCGGTGGTTCCCTCCACGAAGATGGCGGCCCCCCCGGGCCCATAACCCTCATAGGTCACCTCCTCGTAGACCGCCCCTTCCAGCTCGCCGGTTCCTTTCTTGATTGCCCGATCGATGTTGTCGCTCGGCATGTTGACCGCCCGGGCGGCGTCGATCGCGGTGCGGAGCCGCGGATTGCCGTCGGGATCGCCGCCGCCGGCCCGAGCGGCGACCGTGATCTCCCGGATACACTTGGTCCACACCGACGCTCGCCGGGAGTCGGCGACCGCCTTCTTACGCTTGATCTGCTTCCACTTGCTATGGCCCGCCATTCCGAGCTCCTGCGCCTCAACGGGAGACAACTAAAGGTGCGGGCCGGCCCCAGGCAAGAGGCCGACTACCGGCGGGCCCGGGCGGCTTTCTGGAGAGCCTCCGCGGGCTCGGGACCCAGGGCTTCCCGGGTGGGACCCACCAGTTGCCCCAACAGATTGGCGACGTCGCAGGATCCCGGCTCGTCAGTCAGGACCGCGATCGTTGCGCCGAGCCCGCGGCGAAGGGGGGGCGACAGGGTCAAACTGGAAAGCCGCCGCTCGAGGAGGCCGACCCGTCGTCGGCTGCCGCGGTCGGACAGGGGATTGGGTTGGTCGAATCCTTCGAGCACCCGAACCGTGAGCCAGAGCGCGAATAGCCCCTCGCGCTTCGGGCCCCGGGGGGCGGAGGCCATCATCTCGACGAGGTGGCGGGTGACGGGCGTTGGGGCACTCATCGGGGGAGCCGCCGCACGGCGTCGAACACGTCGTTGGGATGGATGTCGCCGAGGCACCGGTGGTGTTTGAGCGGGCAGACCGGCCCCCCGATGGCGGAACACGGTCGGCACTCGAGGACCCGCTGGAGCACGGTGGCGCGAGCCCGATAGGGAAAGAAGCCGAAGGGCTCGACCGTGGGGCCGTAGAGCGCGACGACCGGCGTGCCGACGGCAGTCGCGAGATGCATGGGCCCGGTATCGCCGGCCACCACGCAACGCGACAGCTTGAGGAGCGCGGCGCTCCCGGTGACTGCGAAACGGCCTGCCGCGCTGGTTGCCCGTTCGGCGCCCGCGGCGGCGACTTCGTCGCAGAGTCTTTGTTCGGTCGGCCCGCCGATGGCGACCACATCCATGCCTTGGGTGGTCAGCATCGTCACCAGATCTTGCCAGTGGCGCACCGGCCATCGCTTGGTGGCGTGCTGGGCCCCGGGAACCACCGCCACTAGCGAGCGGTCCTCGGCCATCCTCTGATCGGCGAGGAACCGCCGGGCGCCGTCCATGGCGGCCCGGGCGATGAAGAACTCGAGCGGTCCGCCATCGGGTTTCACCTCGAGCTCCTTGGCCGCGTCGAAATACCGCTCGACGATGTGTCGATGGTCACGGTAGATGTTGCGTTTCGTCTTGATGAGCGCCGCCCGGGCGACCCGGTTTTTCGGATAGGAGCCCCATCGACCGGGCACCATCATGCGAAGCATTCGGCTTCGGAGGCTCCGGTGGAGGTCGAGGCGGTGGGTGAAATCGGCCGCCCGAAGTCTTTGGCCGAGCTCGGCCAACGGCGTGCCGGGATCGAAGGGGATGACCTCGTTGAGGCGGGGGTTGGACTCGAGCAACGGCGTGAAACCCGCCTTGGTGACGTAGCTGATCCAGGCATCGGGGTGGCGGGAACGGATGGCCCGAATCAACGGCGTGGTGAGAAGGATGTCGCCCATGGAGCTGAACCGGACGAGCACGATGCGATGAGCCACGATTGATCAGTTGAGAACCGGAGAGGGGAAGATAACGTCCTATTAGCTTCCTTCCATGCAGCGAAGTGTGGCGTTGCGACTCCTGCAGGCAGTGGGACCTTATCGAGGCGCCTTCGCCCTCGGCGTGGCGGCCACGGTCATCGCGTCGCTCCTCGACGCGCTCACCATCGTCATCCTGATCCCGTTGCTGAAGGCGCTCTTCGGCACCGCCGGAGCGCTTGCGGCTCCCAACACGACCCTGGAGGCGGTGACCGACCGGCTGATGGCACCGGTCGTCGGTGGGCTGAGCGGGGGCGCGGCCGGCGCCCGGCTGGTGGCCGTGCTGCTGGTGACGCTCATGCTCAAGAACACGATCGGGTACGCCGCCAGCCAACTGTTGGTGGGGATTCAGGAGGGGTTGGTTCGGGATCTCCGGGTCCGGCTGTATCGTCATCTCCTCGGGATCGACCTGGCGTTCTTTCAGCGGACCCGCCAGGGCGATCTGGTTTCGGGCGTGATCGCCGACGCGGACCAGACCAAGCAGGCGGTCGGGGCGTTCTGGGGAGCGTTTTTCCAGAACCTGGTTCTGATCGTCAGCTCTCTCTGGGTTCTGGCGCTGATCTCCTGGCAACTGACCCTCATCACCCTGGCCGCGGCGCCGATTCTCGTGGCCGGCATCCAGCACCTGCTGGTGCGACTCCGCCGTCATGCTCGCGAATTGACCGAAGAACGGGGCCAGCTGACCTCTACGGTCTCGGAACGGCTCGCCGCCATCAAGTTGATCCGCGGCTACGGCGCGGAAGACCATGAGGTCGACACCTTCGCCGACCAGGCCGACCGCTACCGCAAGAGAGTTATCCGAACCCAGCGCTTCGCGACCCTCACCCATCCGGTGACGGAGGTGTTCGGGGGACTGGTGATTATCCTGATCATCTGGGCCGCGAGCCAGCCCGCCATCAGCGGGGTGACGCTGGGCCCCGCGGTGACGATCGGATTTTTGGCTGTCGCGCTGAAAATGATGGCGCCGATCAAGGCTCTGGCCCAATTTCCGACCAACGTGGCCCTCGCCCTGGCCAGCTCCGAGCGGGTGTTCCGGTGGCTCGATCTCGAGGCGAAAGATCGGGATCCGCCGGGCTTGCCAGGGGTTCGGTTCGAGCGGGAGCTGTGGTTCGATCGGGTTCACTTCAGCTATGGTGACGAGACCGTTCTCGAGGATGTCTCGTTCCGCGTCCCCAAGGGCTCGATCGTCGCGATCGTCGGTCCCTCCGGAGCCGGCAAGACGACCCTCTTGGAGCTCGTGGCGCGCTTCTATGAACCAGAGGCCGGGGCGATCAGATTGGATGGGGTGGCGATCACAGGGGTCAGCCGATCGTCGCTCCGGTCGCTGATTGGCCTGGTCAGCCAGGATACCGTGGTGTTGAACGATACGGTCCATGCCAACATCGCGTACGGACGGCCCAACGCCAGCCGGCGAGAGGTGATCGGGGCGGCCGAGGCCGCCAACGCTCTCGAGTTCATCGAGCGACTGCCCCAAGGCTTCGACACTTTGTTGGGAGAACGAGGAACCCGGCTCTCCGGGGGGCAGCGGCAGCGGGTGGCGATCGCTCGGGCGCTCCTCCGCGACCCGCCCCTGCTCATCCTGGACGAGGCGACCAGCGCTCTCGACACCGAGTCGGAGCGGCTGGTGCAAGGCGCCATCGATCGGTTGATGGAAGATCGCACCGTGCTGGTCGTGGCCCACCGGCTAGCGACCGTGCAACATGCCGACGAGATTCTAGTGCTCGATGGTGGCCGGATCGTCGAACGAGGAGATCATCCCACTTTGCTCGCCCAGAACGGCTTGTATCGGAGGCTCTACGACCTCCAATTCCGGACGCCCCAGGAGGTGGCGTGAGCGCTCCGTCGATTCTCCTGATCGCCCCGTTCGACGACGCGGAACACGCCCACTCGGCTCAGCGCGCCCGGGCGATCGAACGGTTGGGTGGCGATGTCACCACCTTCGACCTTCGGAAGCGGCCCGGCCTGCTCGGCCGGCTCGCCGGGAGCGACCTCCGGTCGCGGCTCCTCAAGAGCATCGAGGTCGCCGAGGCCGATTTGGTTCTAGTCATCGGCGGCTACGACATCGACGAGCCGTTGGTCGACTCGATCCGATCGGCCACCGGCGTCAAGCTGGTCAATTGGATCCCCGACGACGTCGGCGCCATCGACGAGGCGCTCCGGGTTGCCCGCGGGTACGACTCGGTCTTCGTCGCGGGCAGCGACGTGGCGGCCGCCTTCGAGCGGTCGTTGGGGAAGACCGTCGAGGTCCTTCCCCATGCCGCCGATCCCTCCGTCTATCGACCCATTCGTTCCAAGGATCAGTATCGCGCTAACGTGGTGTTCGCGGGCGGCGCCACGCCGACCCGGGAGACGTTTCTGTCAGAGCTGGTCGAGTTCGGGCTGGCACTCTGGGGCCCGGGATGGCGCCGGACGACCCTCCGCGACTACTGTCGGGGCGAAATCCGGAACACGGCCGAATACGTCCGCGCCTACGGGGGCGCCTCGGTGGCGGTCAATCTCCATCATGGCCTGGGCTCCAACGGGATGTCTTTCGCGTTCTGCAACCAACGGGTTTTCGAGTTGGCGGCGATGGGCATTCCCCAAGTGGTCGACCACCGCGCCGATCTCCCCAACTACTTCGAGCTCGGTCGGGAAATGGTCACCTTCTCGACTCCGAGGGAGCTGAAAGCCCGGGTCCAGGAGATCCTCCACACCCCGACGAACGCTGACGAAATCGGGGCCGCCGCGCGGCGCCGGGTTCTCCAGGAGCACACCCACATGCATCGGATCCGGCGGCTCCTCGAGGCGGTGGGGTTGGTTCCGTCGGTCAGGCCGGTGCCGGAGCCCGCCGGCGAGTAGCCCAGCGGCGAACGGCGGGCAATGGCATTCCAAGGTGCGCGGGTCGTATTGGTCGCCCGGTTCAACCGAAAATACCATCGGCCCGGACTCGGGTTGGCGGCGGGACTGGCCGCGTTGGGCTGTGAGGTACGGCGGGTCGAGATTCGCGCCAAAGGGATCGACGCGCTCTTGCGGCGCTCGCTGGCGAGCCGGCTCCGCCGAGCGGTGGCGACAGCCGACCTGGTGCTCAGCTATAATGCCACCGAGCTCGATCCGGAGACGATCGCGGCCGCCCGGCCCGCCGGCCGGGCCGTTTGGGTCAATTGGTTTCCCGACCCGCCCCACCGACTCGACCTCTCGCTCCACAATGGCGCGGCGTACGATCGTTGTTTCTTGTTCGATACTTCCATGGTCGACCGGCACCGGGCGCTCGGGCGGGCCGCGGAGTTCCTCCCGCTGGGGTTCGACCCGGCGTTCTATCGACCGCTGGCCACCGGCACTGCGGTGGCGACGCCGCTGGTTTTCGTCGGATCGCCCGAGCCGGCCCGCGACGTGGCGTTGGCCCGGGTAGCCGACCTGGGTCTCGAGCTCTGGGGCCCGGGCCGCCCCCGAGGCCCCCTCTTTGGCGACAAACTCGTGCGGGCCTACGCGGGGGCCAAGGTGGCGCTGAACATTCACCAGTTCTTCGGCGATCCACCGAGCTCGAATCGCTACGGCACCGGTGCCAATCAGCGGGTGTTCGAGGTGGCGGGCGCCGGCGTGGCCCAACTTTGCGACGCCAAGGCGGACATTGCCAAGAGCTTCGTCGAAGACCGGGAAATCGTGCTCTTCCGCACCGCCGATGAGCTTCGGGAAAAAGCCCTGACCTTGCTCGCCGATGACGATGGCCGCCAGGGCGTCGCCGATCGGGCTCGGCAACGGGCGGTCGCGGAGCACACGTGGGAGCGGCGATTGGAAGAGTTGCTCACGCGGGTGTTGCGATGAAGATCTCGGGCTTCACGATCGTCCGGAACGCAGTCGAGCTCGATTTTCCGGTGATCGAGAGCATCACTTCGCTGCTCCCCTGGTGCGACGAAATAGTGGTCAACGTCGGTCGGTCCGACGACGACACTGTTGGTTTGGTGCGAGCGATCGGCGATCCGAGAGTCCGGATTCTCGAGACGGTCTGGGACTTCGCCCGCGGGTCGACGGTGTTGCGCGACGAAACTCAGCGGGCGATGGCGGCCTGCCGTCACCGGTGGGGGATCTACATCCAGGCCGACGAGGTCCTCCACGAGCGGGGCGGCCAGGCGGCGGTCGACACGATCGAGTCGGTCGATCCCGACCCTCGGGTCGAGGGCGTGGCGGTTCGGTATCGGCACCTTTTCGGCGATCCGTTCACCGAGGCGCGGAATCGCCATTGGTATCGACGGGAGGTGCGGGCCGTTCGGCTTGATGCCGGCCTCGAGATTCACCCGTTTCGCGATGCCCAGGGCTTCCGGGTCGGTCCTCGGCATCGGCCGATCCGGGCTCGCCTCGCGGACGCCGAGATGTTCCACTACGGCTACACTCGTTCGGCCTCGGCGCTCCGCGGCCGTTCCCGGGTCGACCGAACGCTCTACCCCGATCGCGACCCGGGGGTCGGCGACGGCGCCCAGCTCGGTTGGATTCCCGGGCTTCGGCCATTTCGCGGCGAGCATCCGGCCGTAGCGAAGGACTGGGTCGAGCGCCACCGGGACGATCCAGAGCGGCGGGTCGCGCCGCCCCGGTTTCGACTCGAACACATCCGATACAGCGCCTCCGACTATATCGAGCGACTCACCGGCTGGCGTCCGTTCGAATACCGCAACTACCGCCTGGTATGACCGTCGATCTTCGGTGGTTTTCGCCGAATCGGTTCGGGACCCTGGTCGTCCCGGGGTTGCGAGCCGCGGGCTTCACCGTCGCCACCGACGGCAACGAACCCGCCCGGGCCGTCGTCGCGATCGACGCTCAGGTCGCGGTCGAGTCGTACGAGTACGCTCGCCGCCACCGGTGTCCTCTCGGGTTGTTCATCTGGGATCTCCCGCCCTGGCGGTTGGGCAATGGCCGCCCTGATGCGGTGTTCGAATTGCGCGGGCGGATCCGGCGGGTGTCCCGAATCGTCGGGGGGTACCGGGAGCGGGCCGGATTCTACAGCCGGCTCCGATACATCGCCCAGCACTCGGCGATGGTGTGGGCGCCGTCATCGGCCACCGTAAGCGACCTCCACGACCGATTTGGTGTCACGGCGGGTTTGCTTCCCTTCTGCTTCGACTCGGATCGGTTCACCCGAGGTGAATGGATCCCGCGCTGTCCGCCCAGGCTGTTCTCGGTCTCGCGACTGGTTCCGCACAAGAACCTCGCGGCCATCATTCGGGCCGCCGCCCGAATGACACCGCGCCCCACGGTCCACTTCATCGGTCAGGGACCCGAGGGCCCGTCGCTCCGGGCGCTCGGGGCTCAGCTCGAGGTGCCAGTCGAACTGATGGCCGATCGGCAGTCGGACGACGCGGTGCTGGAGGGCTACCGCGCGGCGACGGTCGTCGTCGCGCCGAGCCGCTTCGAGGGCTTCGGCCTCGCCGCGCTCGAAGGGCTGGCCTCGGGGATCCCGGTCGCGGCCTCGGATATCCCAGCCCACCGCGAGGCGCTGGGCGACGCGGCCCATTTGTTCGGATTGGAGGACGACCTGAGCCTGGTGGCAGCGATCCGGTCCGCGCTCGAGCGCGGACCCGCGGAGTCGGCCCCGGCGGACCTCCGGATCGAGGCCGCCGCGGCTCGTTTCGCCGAGCACCTGATCCGGCTCCTGCCACGACCCGATCTTCGTCTTCGACGGTAACGGTTGCCGGATCTGCTCTTGGCCCACGACTTCCCTCCGCTGGGCGGTGGGATCGCGCGGTGGCTGGGGGAACTCGCCGCCAGGACCGACCTCGTGGTGTCGACCGGAAGCGTGCCTGACGCCGACGACCAGCGATTTGGGGGCCGCGTCGATCGAGTCGGGATCGCGGCCTCGCGACTCAAGAACCCGGCTGGCATGCTTGCGTGGCGGACCCGAATCGCCCGGCTGGTCCGCGATCATCGGCCGGGATTCATCTGGGTCGGCAACGTTCGGCCCGCCGGACCGCTTGCCGCCTGGATCCATGACCGCGATCGGATTCCCTATGGGATCATCGTGTACGGCGGTGATCTGCTTCAGTTGCGCGCCAAGGGCCGCCGCCACCCGCTCCGCCGCAGAGTCCACCGGTGGGTGGTCGACCGGGCGGCGGTCATCGTCGCCATCAGTGGATGGACCGCTGCCCTGGCACGGGAGGTGTTCGAGGAGTCAGGCGCGGGGGTCTCGGGGAAGATCGAGATCGTTCCGTTGGGGAGCGACCCGACCCGGTTTCATCCGGATGTTCCGGCGAGTCCGCTTCGGGTCAAATATTCCCTCCCCGATCGCCGCTGGCTTCTCACGGTGGCCCGGCTGGTCCCCCACAAGGGCGTCGACGTTGGCATTGAGGTGGTCGCCCGGCTGGCGCCCAGTCACCCAGAGTTGGGATATCTGGTCGTCGGAACCGGGCCCGATCGCGATCGACTCCGCCGGGCCGCCGCGGCCGCGGGGGTCGCGGAGCGGGTGATTTTCCTGGAGGGGGTTCCGGACGAGGACATCCCGGGGCTCGCCACCCTGGCCACCCTTTATCTCGGACTCTCCCGAGAGGAGGGGCACGACGCCGAGGGCTTCGGAATCGCCCTGGTCGACGCGGCGGCTGCGGGATTGGCGGTGGTGGCCGGTCGGAGCGGCGGAACGGCCGACGCGGTTCGGGACGGCGAAACCGGCATCCTGGTTCCGCCGACCGACTCCGGCGCGGTTGCCGGCGAGGTCGCTCGCCTTCTGGCGGATCCCGAGCGCCGGGGCGCCCTCGGCGCGGCGGGCCGGTGCTGGGTAGAACGAGATCGCAATTGGGATCGAGTGACTCGGGACCTTCTCGATCTCAGTCGACGGGCGGCCACCGCTGCTCGGCGCTGATCGCTCCGGTCGGGCAGGAACGAACCACCCGGTCGCCTAATGGCGACCACCATTGCTTCTTGTGCCGCACGATTGCCTTGCCATCGGGGCCTCTCCCGAAAATCGCGGGCTCGCGTGCGAAGCAGAAGCCGCAGCCGATGCAGGCATTCTTGTCGATCGACAGCTCGATCTCCCGTTGGGGGTGGATGCCTGGCGGGAGTTTGGCGAGGTCGTTCGGCAATTGGTCGAGCGTCGCGTTGAGGGCCCGGAATCCCTCGGCGATGAGGTAGGGCGTCCGGTTGAACGCGAACATCGAGATTCGCTCGACCCTCGGCCGGATCAAGACGATCGGCGGGTCGGTCCAGTCTCGGAGCAGCTCTTCCGCCAAGGTCTGCATCACGATCTCGAGCCCTCGCGTGTACGTCGCCGCGAACCCCTGCCGCTCGACCGCGTGCCGTTGTCCTCCCGAGCCGCCTACGTCGACCGCCACGATCGGGCCGTCGCAAACCGCCAGCGCCGCCCGAACCGGGAGGTTCTCGATCACCGCTCCATCGACGCAGACGTGGCCGTTGATCGGTCGGGGCGTCATGATCCCCGGCAAGGCGCACGATGCGAATACCGTGTCCGCCACTGTTGGCGTGGTGAGCCCCGGCAATCCCCAAAGGATCTGCTTACCAGTGTTCAGATCCACGGTGTTGACCACCAGTCGTCTCGGCAGTTGATCGAACGTCTTGTCGCCGACGATCGATCGGATCAGGCCCTCGAGCGGGTCCGATCGGTAGACCGCCGGCGACAACATCCGCTTCAAAGCCATGTCGAGGTGGGCGACCCGGAAGACGTCGGTGCGCTTGATGGCCAGCGCCCGATCCTCCATCTCGGCGATTGGCATCCCCGTGGCCCAGGCGGCGCCGATCAGCGCCCCGATGCTGCATCCTACCACGACCTCCGGTTGGAGCCCTCGTTCCTCGAGCGCCCGGAGGACTCCGACATGAGCGAGCCCCTTGAGCCCGCCCCCGCCCAACACCAGGCTGAATTGAGATCCGGTCGCCATCGGTGGATATTATCTCCGAAACCCAGCCACTGGAAAACCTGGCCCGTGACGACAACCGCCGACGCGCCCCGTCGATCCCTCGATTCGTCGGCAAGTTACGACGTCGCGGCCCTTCGCGCCGCCGAGTTCCCGTGGGCCGATCAAACCGTCTATCTCAATCACGCGGGCATCGGCCCGATTCCGGAGCGAGTTCGTCGCGATCTCGAGGCCGCCTTGGAGCGCCGGGCGGCGGCCCATCGGCTCACCGACGACGATCTCTTCAACGTCCTCGACCGGTCTCGTCAGATCGCCGCTCGGCTCATCGGCGCCGAGCCTGACGAGATCGCCCTCTCGACCAACACGAGTTACGGCATCAACTTGGCGGCCCAGATGCTGCCACTCGGTGCCGGCGACATCGTCCTCGCCAGCCACGCCGAATTCCCGGCGAACGTCTTTCCGTGGCGCCATCTCGAATCTCGCGGCGTGGTCCTCGAGTTGGTGCCCGTCACCAGCGAGGGATGGCCCGACGAAGCCCGGCTCCTCGAGCGGATGGACGACCCGCGCGTCAAGGTCCTGGCGCTCTCGCTGGTCCAGTTCCACAATGGATTCTGGGCCGACATGGCGGCGTTCTCCGCCGCGGCTCGAGCGACCGGCACCTTCTTGGTCGTCGACGCGATCCAGGGTTTGGGGCAGGTGCCGTTCGACCTCCGGGCGACCCCGGTCGACGTGCTCGCGTGCGGCGCCCAGAAATGGCTCCTCTCGCCGTGGGGCTCCGGATTCACCTACGTGCGCCGCGAGCTGGTCGCGACGCTCGAGCCCCCGCTCGCGGGGTGGACCGCGTTCGCGGGAACCGACGATTTCGCGTCGCTCACCGACTACCCCCGCGGGTGGCGCGACAACGCTCGGAAGTTCGAGATGATCACCCTTCCGTTCCAAGACTTCAGGGGGATGAACGGCGCGATCGAACTCTTGCTCGAGCTGGGCATCGAGGCGATTCAGGCCCACCTCGGTCGGATCAACGAGCCAGTTCATGACTGGGCCCGACGGCGCGGCGTTCGGATGGCGTCGCCGACCGGGCCGCGGGGGTCGGGCATCGTTGCCCTGGTGCCGCCGGATCCAGCCGCTGCGCTGCACGCGATCACGGCCCAGGGTGTGGTCGCTTCGTTGCGGGAAGGGGCAGTTCGGTTGAGCCCTCACTGCTACAACACCGTCGACGAGATGGCCCGGGTGGCTGGCCTCCTCGATCGGGCCCTCTGACGCCCTCAAGGAACCTCGATGCCGACGCTCGCCGACGAAGTAGCCGAAGGATACGGCTTCCCGGACCCGGCCATCACGCTCGGCGCGACCCTCGATGGGCCATCTGTCATCGTCACGCCGAAGATCGGCTTCCCCCTCGCGATGATGAATCGACACGGGCTGATCGCGGGGGCCACGGGGACCGGAAAGACCAAGACCCTTCAGCTGATGGCGGAGCAGCTCTCGGCTCAGGGCGTTCCGGTGTTCGTCGCGGACATCAAGGGGGACCTTTCCGGCCTCGCGGTCGCCGGCCAGGCGAACCCGAAGATCGATGAACGACTGGCGTCGATCGACGCCGCTTGGGAACCCAAGGCCGCGCCGGTCGAGTTCGTGAGCCTCACCGGGAAGAACGGCGTCCAACTCCGAGCCACCGTAAGCTCGTTCGGCCCGCTCCTCCTCGGCAAGGTGCTCGAGCTCAACGACACCCAGGCGAGCGTGTTGAGCCTGGTCTTCAAGGCTTGCGACGATCAAGGCCTCCCGCTCCTCGATTTCGCCGATCTTCGTGCCGTGCTGAAGTTCTTCTCCAGCGACGAGGGGAAGCCGGTCCTGGCGGAGTATGGCGGAATGTCCGCCGCGACCGTCGGGGTGCTCCTGCGGAAGATGATCGAGCTCGAGCAGCAGGGGGCCGAACGATTTTTCGGCGAACCGGAGTTCGATGTCCGCGATCTGCTGTCGATCACCTCGGATGGCCGGGGGGTGGTGACTTGCCTCGAGCTGGCGGATTGCCAGGACCGGCCGGCCCTTTTCTCGACGTTCATGATGTGGCTACTGGCCGAGCTCTATCAGAATCTGCCGGAGGCGGGCGATCTCCCCAAGCCCAAGCTGGTGTTCTTCTTCGATGAGGCGCACCTGCTCTTCCGAGGCGCCTCCAAGGCGTTTCTCGATCAGATCGAGCAAGTCGTCCGGCTGATCCGGTCGAAAGGCGTCGGGATTTTCTTGGTCACCCAGACTCCGAAGGACGTCCCGGAAGAAGTCCTGGCCCAGTTGTCGAACCGAGTGCAACACGCCCTCAGGGCCCATACCCCGGACGACGAAGCGGCGCTCCGGGCCGCGGTCCGGACATTCCCGAAGACCCCGTACTACGATCTCCAGGAGACGATCACGTCGTTAGGTATCGGCGAAGCGGTGGTGACCGGGCTGAGTCCCCGGGGAGTGCCGACCCCGGTGGTCGCCGCCCGGATGCGTCCGCCGACCTCGCGGATGGGGGTGCTCACCCCGGAGGAATTCCAGGCCGATCTGGGCGACTCCGATTTGGCGCGGGAGTACGGCGCCCCGGTGAATCGGGAAAGCGCCTATGAGATGCTGAACGCGCGGCTGGCGCCCCCGCCCCCGCCCCCGCCCCCGCCGCCGGCCGCGCCAGCGGCTCCGGCCCCCACCGATCGCCGAGGGCCGTTTCGCGAACCCCAGCCCGCGTCGGAAACGTCGTCCCGCGGCCGGGGGTGGGCGGCGGGCGCGGGGGGAGCGCTCCTGGGCGCCCTCGCCGGAACCATGGCCCGGACCATCGGTCGGGAGTTGGTCCGCGGGGTCTTTGGAATGCTGGGCGGCAAGAAGCCTCGCCGGACCCGCCGGACCCGCTGGTAACCGCCCGCCCCACCGCCTTATCCGTCCTATCCGTCCTATCCGTCCTACCCGTCCTACCCGTCCTATCCGTCCTACCCGTCCTATCCGTCCTATCCGTCCTACCCGTCCTATCCGTCCTATCCGTCCTATCCGTCCTACCCGTCCTATTTCTTCGCCACCGACTCCTCTTTCAGGACCTTCTTCGCGAACCAGAAGACCAAGAGTGCCACGATCAAGAAGTTGATGAGGGCGGTGATCACCTTCCCGATCGCGAATGGCCCGACGGCGAACGCCGTGAAGTCGGCCCCGCCGGTGGCCAGCGCGATGATCGGGTTGATGAGACCTTCGACGATGCTGCCGACCAACTCGTTGGCCTTGCCGCCGATGACGACGGCGATTGCCAATCCGATGACGCCGTAATTCTTCAAGAATGCCATGAACTCGCTGCCCATGGGTCAACTCCTTCTGGATGGATTCGGTTTCTGGGAGGAGCGCGGCCGGTGACGGTCGCCGAGGCAATGTAGCGCTCGAGCGGGCTCCAGCAAGGACCGGCCTTACAATCGATCAGCGGATCTCGAGAAAGGCGTAGTGCCGCTTTCCTTTTTGGAGGGCGACGTAACGGTCGGCCAACAACTGGGTGGGGCCGATCCTCAGATCGGGGGTGCCGACCTTCTCGCCGTTGAGCGAGAACCCCGAGCCCTGAATCCCCCGCCGAGCCTCGGCCTTGGATGACGCCAGCCCGGTCTCGACCAATGCCTCGACGATGCCGATCCCGTCCGTCAGGCGCGATCGAGCGACGGGCACGGTGGTTACCTCGCTCGCGACGATCGCCAGGGTGGCCGCTTCAGCCCCTCGGAGGTTGCCTCCTCCGAAGAGAACCTCCGATGCCGCGATTACCCGCTCGGTCGTGGCGAGGCCATGAACTCGGGCGGTCACGTCGCGCGCCAACAGCCGTTGGGCCGCCCGTTTCCCCGGGTCACCGGCTTGCTCCGTCATTGCCGGGAGAATGACGTCTTCGCCTAACGCCGTGAAGATTCGGAGTAGCCGGCCGACGTCGGCGTCCTCACTGTTGAGCCAGAATTGGTAGAATTTGTAGGGCGAGGTCTTGGCGGCGTCGAGCCAGACGTTGCCGTCTTCGCTCTTGCCGAACTTGGCTCCGCTCGCCGTCGTCAGCAGCGGTACCACCAGTCCGTGCACCTGGGCACCCTCCCGGCGGGCGACCAGCTCGATCCCGGCGGTAATGTTGCCCCATTGATCGCTGCCCCCCAGCTGGAGCTCACATCGGTGGGCCCGGTGGAGATGCCAGAAGTCGAACGCCTGCACCAACATGTAGCTGAACTCGGTGAACGAGATCCCGGTCTCCATCCGGCTCTTCACCGAGTCCTTCTGGAGCATGTAGTTGATGGTGAAGTGCTTACCGGTGTCTCGGAGGAACTCGAGCAACGAGAGCTGGCCTAACCACTCGGCGTTGTCGAGCAGCCGGGCGGCGGCGGGGCCTTCGAAATCGAGAAATTTGGCCAGCTGGCCCTGAATCGCGCGGGCGTTCGCGACCACCATCTCGGAGGACAACATCGGACGTTCGCTTCGCTTGCCGCTCGGGTCGCCCACCAGACCGGTGCCGCCGCCGATCAGCGCGATGGGCCGCCCGCCGAACCGTTGCAGCCACACCAGGGCCATCACTGGCACCAGATTGCCGACGTGGAGCGAATCGGCCGTCGGGTCGAAGCCGACGTACCCCGTGATCGGGCCTTGAGCGAGGCGCTCGGCGAGCCCAGGCGTCACGTCCTGGACCAAGCCGCGAGCGGTCAGCGTCGCGAGGAGAGTCGTCATTCGGCCAGCAAAACTACCATCCTCGGTTCGGTTCGGGGACTCCGGGGCCACTGGTCCCGGGCCAACGACCCCAATAGCTTGGCTCCATGGCGCCGAAGGGGTTTCGGACCGTTGCCCGCTGGTGGCACTCGCCCACCGTGCGTTACCGGGTTCTCCTCACGATCGGTGCGCTGGCGTCGTTCGGGGTCGCGCTGATCGTGGGCGCCTGGCTCAACGTCTGTGCCCCGGTCGGCGCCTGTCCCTCGATCGCCGAGCTGGAGGGATACGACCCGGACCAGGCGTCGAGAGTCTACGCCGGCGATGGTCGCCTCCTCACCGATTTCGGGCTCGAACGCCGGACGGTGGTCCCGCTGAAACAGATCTCCCCGGCGGTCATCGCCGCGTTCCTGGCGACCGAAGACCGCCGCTTCTACCAACATTCGGGCATCGACTGGATCCGGTTCTTCGGGTCGCTCAAGACCCTCGTGACCGGCGATCGGCTCCAAGGCTTCTCCACCATCACCATGCAGTTGGCCGGCAACCTCTGGCCCAAGATCATCGACCGGCGGCAGCGGCAAGGGTTCGAGGGGGTCACCCGGAAGCTCCGGGAAGCCCGGATGGCGGTCGAGATCGAGTCGCGCCACTCGAAGGAAAAGATTCTCGAGCTCTACCTCAACCAGATCAACATGGGCAACGGCGCCTACGGTGTCGAGGCGGCGGCCCAACGGTACTTCGGCAAGCTGGCCCGCCAGCTCAACGTCGCCGAAGCGGCCATGCTGGCCGCCATTCCCAAGGGACCGACTCGGTACAATCCCCGTCGCAACCCCGACCTCGCGGTTCAGCGCCGCAACCTGATCATCAACCTCCTCCGCGATCAGGGCAAACTGGCCCGCGAGTCGGCCGAGGCGTGGAAGGCCTACCCCCTCGCCCTCTCGTCACGATCGGATTTCTCCGGCGTCGGGGATTACTTCGTCGAGTACATCCGCCAGCTCCTCCAGGCGCGGTTCGGCAGCGAGCTGTACAAGCGCGGGCTTCGCGTCTACACCACGCTCGACGTCGACATGCAACGGGCCGCCGAGCGGGCCCTCTCCGCCCAGTTGATCTCCATCGAGGAGGGCAAGGCCAACGGGAAGTTCCCCCACAAGAGCTTTCGCCAGTATCTCGAGGCCAAGGATCCCGACGCCGCCGAAGACGACCAAGGCCCGTTCTCGCCCTACCTCCAAGGGGCGATGGTGACCATCGAGACCAAGACCGGCTACATCCGCGCCATGGTGGGCGGCCGCGACTTCGGCGACTCCAAGTTCAATCGCGCGGTCCAGGGCCAACGGCAAGCCGGCTCGACCTTCAAGCCGTTCGTCTACGCCGCCGCGATTCGGGCCGGGTTGCGGTGGAGCGACATCTACGAGGATTCGCCCCTCGAGATTCCGGTGGAGGACCAGCCGGTCTGGGCCCCGAAGAACTATGACAACAAGTTTCTCGGGCGAATGAGCATGCGCGAGGGGCTGGCCGACTCCCGCAACACGGTTGCCGTGAGAGTCGGACTCGATGTCGGGATCGAAGCGGTCGTCAGCGAGGCCGCCCGGATGGGAATCACCACCCGGCTCAAGAAAGTGCCCTCGAGTTTCATCGGCGCGTCCGAAGTGAACGTCCTCGAACTCACCTCGGCCTTCGGCACGTTCGCCAACCTGGGGGTTCGGGTTACCCCGACCGCGATCCTCCGGGTCGAGGATCGATTCGGCAGTATTCTGTGGCAACCGGAGTCCCGCCAGGTTCGGGTGATGGACCCCGAGCACGCCTGGCTGGTGCTCGACGGCCTCCGCGACGTCGTCCGCAAGGGAACCGCCGCCGGAGTGGTGGGCTCGAAGCTGTCCATTCCGGCGGGCGGAAAAACCGGAACGACCAACGACGGCATGGACACCTGGTTCATCGGCTTCACTCCCGATCTGGTCGCCGGCGTCTGGGTCGGGTTCGACAAGAAACAGGCCATCATGCCCAACGCTCAAGGTGGCCGACTCGCCGCGCCGGCGTGGACCGCGATGATGAAGGAGGTCTATGAGCGGCGCAAAGCGCCGGCGGCCTGGCCGATGCCCGAGGGACTGATCTCCCTCGAGGTCGACGGATCGACCGGCTATCTCGCGACGGGCGCCTGTCCGCGGGAATTCGTCCGCACCGAATTTTTCTTTCCGGGTACCGAGCCGACCGAACGCTGCCCGATCCACCGGTGACCTCGACTGGCCGGCCGATCCGTCTCGAGGCGGATTGGGTCATCCCGATCGATCGGCCGCCGGTCCCTGACGGGGCCGTGCTCATCGACGCCGGCGGTCGGATCGTCGCGGCGGGTCGCGCCAGCGACGTCCCCGCTCCTCCCGCTGTCGCGATCGAGCGATGTCCTGGGGCCGTCCTCCTGCCGGGCTTCGTCAACGCCCACACCCATCTCGAGCTGACCGGTCTCGAGGGCCAGGTCGAGCAGGACGAGTTTCCGCGATGGATCCGGGGGGTCCGTGAGCTCAAGGCCGGACTGGCGCCCGAGTGGTTCGCGCGGGCGGCTCGCCAGGGGGTTCGCGACGCCTTTGCCGCTGGGATCACCACGGTGCTCGACACCGGCGACTCGGGCGCGGTGCTGCCGGCCCTGGTCGAGTTGGGAGGAGCCGGGGTCGTCTACCAGGAGGTGTTCGGGCCGCACCCCGACCAAACGGTCGCGAGCCTAACGGCGCTCGAGGCCCGGGTGGCCGAGTTGCGCCCGCTGGCCACCGATCGAGTCCGGCTGGGTCTGTCACCCCACGCCCCGTACACGGTCAGTGGCCCGCTCTATCGGGGCGTCGCCGAGCTGGCACGGGGCTGGTCGCTCCCGATGGCGGTTCACCTCGCCGAGTCCGCCGCCGAGTCCCAACTGGTGGCGCGGGACGACGGTGCCTTCGCCGAGGCTTGGCGGGCTCGGGGGATTCCCCCGGTCCGACGGCATCTGCCGGAAGGGAGCCGCGATGAAGCTCGCCGGTCGCCGGTGAGTTGGCTCGACGCCCATGGGGTGCTGGGGCCCGAGACCCTGGCGATTCACGTCGTCCAAATCGACGATCAAGACCTCCGAGTGCTGGCGGCCCGGGGGGTCGCGATCGCCCAATGCCCCCGCTCCAACGCCCGCCATGGCCACGGCCGGGCGCCCCTGACCGCCCTTCTCGCCGCGGGCCTCCGGATCGGGGTCGGGACCGATTCGGTCGTCAGCGTTGGCGCCCTCGATTTGTTCGCCGAGATCCGGGCCGCTCGGACCCTGGCCGGCCTCACCGCGGAGGCGAGTCTCGCCCTCGGCACGCTCGCCGGGACGGGCTTGGTTGGCGGGACAGGCGGCCGGGGCTTGGTCCCGGGAGCCTGGGGCGACGTGATCGCCGTCGACACCCCTCACGGCGATCAGCCGGTCGAGGCAGTGTTGGCCCAGTCCCCGCGGCAGGTCCGCCTCACGGTCGCGGCCGGCCGGGTGGTCTATCGCCGGGAGCCGCCGGCTTGATTCGGCCCCGGGGATAGGTCTACAATCCAGGCCGGTGACCCATGAGGAGATCGGCAGTGCGGTGTCTCGCGCTCAACGCATCGTTCGAACCCCTGACCATGGTCCCGCTCCGGCGGGCCCTGCGGCTGGTCATTGACGGGAAGGCGGAAATCGTCGAGCCCGAGGGGACCGAGCAGGTGCGGAGCACGAGCATCGCGTTCCCCAAACCGGCGATCATCCGGCTGGTCAAGTTCGTCCATGTGCCGCGGAAGTTCCGCCGCCAGGTCACCAATACCTTTTTATTCGCTCGCGACGACTATACCTGCCAGTACTGCCGCCGGCATCAGTCCGATCTTCGTCATCGCGAGTGCCTGACCCGCGATCACCTGGTGCCGATGTCCCGTGGGGGGGGCAACGAGTGGCACAACGTGGTGACGGCCTGCAGCACCTGCAACACCAAGAAGGGGAACCGACTGCCCCTGGAATGCGGGATGGATCCCGCCACCCCGCCGACCGAGCCGCATTTCGTCCACCTGGCGTGGGCGGTCCGCCGGCTCACCTCGACCCAAGCGAAGTACATCCGGCTGTTCTACGGTGAGGAGGCCCTTCGGGCGATCGCCGGGTGAGCGAGTGCCCGCTCAGTCGTCGTCGTTAGGCCGGACCTCGAACTGGTCGGTGCGGGCCGTCAGAATCTGGGTCGGCAAGCCGGCGATCTTCAGCAGAATCCTTCGAATCCCCCTTCCCACGACGGTGCCCCGTTCCGGCCGGTCCGGTTCCGGGTCGCCGGCGATGAACCGTTCGAGCCGGTCCATGTCTCGATCCGAGAGTGCGGTGATCCGGGTGTCGAGGGTGTAGTAGAAGCGGCCCGGCCGGGGCGGAAATACGTCGATCTTTTGCGCCACGTTCAGGTGGGCGTTGGCGGCTTCGCGGACCGCGAAACGGCGCGGCGGTCGGACCGTGTTGTTGACCACCAGGGCGACGCTGTACTCCTCCTGCAGCGGCTCCTTGGTGACGATCGTTTCCCACGTGAACGTGGTGAGAAACTCATCGATCCACCCCTCCCGCGAACGCCACAGTTTGAGGTCGTACGACACGACGATGGGAAGGGCATTGTCGAGGGTCTCGTACCAGCGCTGATCGAGGAGAAGGTTGGCGAGGTGCACTACCGGCCGGCGGGCCCCGTTTCGCTCGACGACCGTATCGAGCGTCATCGAAACGGCGACCTGGCCGGTTTGGGCCCGGGCCTCCGTCGCGACGATCGCGAGGCCTAACAATAGGGCGGGGCAGCGCATCAGAATCGGCGCACCAGTCTCACGGTAAAGCGGAGCGGCCGATCGGTGGCGAGACTCTTGGCGACGTAGAGGCCGATCCCGCCGGCATCGACGCCGACACCGATGTCCTTCTCCCATTCGCCGAATTTGGGGATCCGATCGTTGGGAACCCGGCCTGGTCCGTCACCGGTCAGCCAGGCCTTCCCGATGTTGCCCATCAGCACCAGCTCGGCCTGCTCGATCCCGAGGATCTGCTGGACGGTGGCGAGATCTTGATTGCGGATTCGAAACGGAAGCCCGACGGGGAGGTTGGTGCGAATCTCGAGCTGGGCGGCGAGCATCCGGTCGCAAAGCGCCGTCTGGGCGTTGTCCTCGAACCCGACCGGGGCGCAGTTGAGGGCCCGAAACTCGAAGCCGGGTAGAATGTCGGGGCCGCCCAGCGCCACCCGCCGCTGAACCGGCAGTGGATCCCCCGCGACCCATCCGGCGCCAACCACCCGCAAATTGACGCGACTGGTTGGGTTGAACCGAGCGTAGCGGCGGACGTCGAACCGGACCTTGGTGAACTGATAGCGACCCGGCGACAACGGCGGCCGGACCGCCGCCGGCAAGGCCACCGGGCTCGCGTTGTCGCTTTCGCTTCGCTCGGCGTCGGCCCGAATCAGCCAGCCGGTGGCCGGCCGGGTCGGCTCGTCGCGACTATCGTAGTCGAGACCCAGGCGAAGGGTCCGATAATGACCGTCGTCGATCAGCGGGTTGGGGCGCCAGGTCTCGCTGTTCCGGAGCGCGGAAATCGGATCGCTCGCCCGCACCGATCGCTCGTGGTCGCCCCGGAAAGACAAGCTGAGCCGAAGCGGCTTGATCGGCTCGACGAACCCGTACGCTTCGAGGCCGCGAGCTTCGAAATGGTCCCGAAGGTCGCGCTGGAGCAAGAAGGCAGACCACCCAGTCTCCCCCTTGGTGAGGGGCTGGTCGTCGGTGGTGACGATCTGCCGATAGCCCCGCCCGCCGAACCCGATCCACGGACGCCCCTCGCCCCCGGTCCACTCGGTCGAGGCCAGGAAGCCGACCGCGTCGCGGAGCTTGCTCCGGTCGGTGGCCGGTCGAAAGATGCCGCGGAGATCGAGGCGAGCGTTGACGTTGGTGGTCCCGACCGCGGTGAACGTCGGACCGAAGGCGATCGGGAGACCTTCGACCCGATTATAGGTCCGGCCGGTCTCGAGCGTCACCGTCGTGTAGATACGCCCGGTCTGGAAGGACGCGCTCGCGGCCGCGAGCTCGCCCAACAATCTCCGGCGGTCGCGCACCGCCAACAGTCCGGTTGGCTGGCGGTAGATCGGAGCCAGCGGCTCGTAGCTGGTGACCTCCCCGCGGTGGGTCCCGCCCGGACGGACCTCGAGCCGACCGCCGGCGATGATTACCGGACCCGCCACTGAACCGCTTGCGGCGATGACCAGGTCACCGTTGATGACGGTCACCGCTCCCTCGATCCGACCGAAGACCCGGAGCGTGCCCCGGAAGACTCCCAGGCGCCCGCGAAGCTGGGCGTCCGCCGGTACCGTCAGGCTGCCGTGGAACCGGATCGTGGTGGAGTCGTTGTAGAACGCGACGAGCTGCCGGACGATCTCTGGAGGGAGGCCGGTCGGGACGGTATCCCCCGCGCCGGGAATCGGCCGGATTACGATCGCCGTGTCTTGAGCGGCTGCCGATCGCGCGGTGATCGCCAACAGGGCCGCGGCGACCGCCGCCAACCGTCCGAACCACCGAGCCCGCGGTCTCATGACAACCCCAGCCGCTTCATCCGGCGGTAGAGGTTGGCTCGGTCGGTTTGGAGCATGCGCGCGGCCTCCGCCACGTTGCCGCTCGCTCGGCCTAACGCTTCCTGCACCAAAGCTCGCTCGTAGTCGTCGAGGATGTTGGAGAGCGAGCGACCGTGGAGGTCGGTCGGGGCCGGGGCGCCCCCGGGGGTGGCGCCGTCGCCGCGCGACCGGGGGAGAACTTGTCGCACCAACGCGGCGTCGATCTCCGACCCCCCGATGATCGCGAGCCGTTCGACCACGTTGGCCAACTCCCGCACGTTCCCCGGCCAGTCGTACGACCCCATCGACGCGAGCGCCTCGGCGGTAAAAGTCGGCGCTTGGTTCGGTCGGATCCGCTCGGCGAGGTGACTGACGAGTGCCGGAATGTCGTCGAGCCGGTGCCGGAGCGGGGGCAGTTCGATCGGGAAAACGTTGAGCCGGAAATACAAGTCCTCCCGAAACGTGTTGGCCGCGACCGCCTGCTCCAATCGTTGATTGGTCGCCGCCACGATTCGCACATCCACCTTCAACACCCGCTCGGCACCGAGCCGCTGGATCTCGCCGGTTTCGATCACCCGGAGCAGCTTGGCTTGCGCCTCGAGGTTGAGATCGCCGACCTCGTCGAGGAACAGCGTTCCGGTGTCGGCCAACTCGAACCGGCCGAGCCGGCGTTCGGCCGCCCCGGTAAACGCGCCGCGCTCGTGCCCGAACATCTCGCTTTCCACCAGGTCCCGGGGGATCGCCGCGCAATTCACCGACACGATCGGCCGAGTCGCCCGGCTGCCGGCGAGGTGAATTGCGTTCGCCACCAACTCCTTCCCGGTCCCCGATTCGCCGTAAATCAGGACCCGTGCCTCGGTCGGCGCCACCTGGTTGATCGCGTCGCGAACTCGCTGCATGATCGCTGTAGATCCAACGAGTTCGCCCCGCGGTCGGCTCAATTGCGACTTGAGGGCGCGGTTCTCCGCCTGCGCCCGGGTGAGCTCCAGGGCCGAGCGGAGAGTCACCAACACCGCCTCCGGAGTCAGTGGTTTCTCCAGAAACTGGAACGCGCCATGCTTGATGGCCCGGACCGCGTCGGTGAGCTGGGCCTTCCCGCTCATCATCACCACCGGTGACGCCGGGTCGCGTTCCCGGATCTTCGCGAGGGTCGCAATCCCGTCGGGGCCCGGCGGCATCATCAAGTCGAGGAGGATGGCCTCGGGCCGATACTCGTCGAGGGCCAACAGCGCCGCGTTGCCGTTGGCCGCCTCGGCGACGTCGAACCCCTCGGATTTGAGGAGTGCGCCGAGCATGCGCCGAATGTTCGCCTCGTCGTCAACGATCAAGATCCGGGTGCTCATCAATAGTTCCTCCGCCGGTCTGCCACCCGGCGTTCGACAAAGGGCCGATCGGGCGGCCGGGTCCGGGTGCTCTCGGGCCGGAGCGGGAGCCACACCACGAAGGTCGCGCCCCCGCCGGTCGTCTCGTGCACCTCGATGCTCCCCTGATGGAGGTCGACGGCCTGCCTCACGATGGCGAGCCCGAGCCCGGTGCCATCGGTCTTGTCGGTGAAATACGGTTCGAAAATCCGGGCCCGCTTCTCCGGCTCGATCCCCGGTCCCTGGTCAGCGATCGACACCCGAACGCCCCGGTCCCACGGACGGATGGTCACGTCGATGCGCCCGATCCCACCCATTGCTTCGCCCGCATTTCGGATGACGTTGGCGAACGCCCGGCGGAGCGAGTCGTAGTGACCGACGATGTGAGGCGTTTCCGGGTCGACTTGGAGGTGACCCTCGACCTCGGGTGGGAGGGAGGTCCGCAGCAACTCACCGGCCAACTCGCCAAGATCGACCTCCGCCGGCGGTCCCTCGGGGAGTCGGCCAAGATTGGAGAAGTCGCGGGCCAGCTGCTCGAGCCGGACCGACTCGGTCCGGAGAACCTCGATCGGTTCTTCCTGGTCCTTCTGGGCCGATTGGCCCAAAGCCGCCACCGCGAACCGGATCGGGGTGAGCGGATTCTTCATTTCGTGAGCCACCCGCCGGGCGATCTCTCGGAACGCCCGCAGCCGCTCCGATTCGAGCTCGGAACGGCGGGCCTCTTGAAGGCTGGCGGCCATCTCGCGGACCGCCGTCCGAAGCACCGCGAACTCGGGTGCGCCCGAACGGGGCGGATCGGTGGGGAGGGGCTCGTTTCGTTGGATTCGTCCGGTCCACTCCACCAACTCGTCGATCGGCCAGCTGAGTTGGCGAGCCAGGTTCCTGCCTAACATGATCGCGAGGAAGAAGAGGACCGACCCCAACACCGCCAACGCGATCGCCAAGCCGGTGATCTTGAGCGACTGATAAAAGGTGGCTCCCCGGGCGGTGGTGAGTTGTTCTCGGAGGACGTCGCGGTGCCGCTCGAGTGCCCGAAGCTCCGGCGGGGTGAGCTTGGCGGTGTCGATGACGACGAAGAGTTCCCGACCGGACGTGCGAACCGGAGCGATCGCGTTGCTGGCGGTTTTCGCCGGGTTCGACGTCAACGTGGTGTACGCCCACCCGATCACGGCCACTCCCGTGGGCAGCGCCAGGAGCAACAGGGTGAGCGAGATCCTACTCCGAAACGACAGGGCCTCCATGGATGGGAAAGCTAACCCGAATCCGGGAGCCCAAAGGGGCGAGGCCGACGATTCAGCCGCGGCCGATCTCGCGCCGTGCCGTGGACCCGCTGGCTACCTACCCCGGCCGACCACCAATTCGCGGTCGGTGCCCGAAACCGGTTTGACACGGCGCGTCGCCCGGAGCCCGCCGATTCCCGCCGCCCCGAAGCCGGCGATCGCCGCCAGGTGTTTCAGGGCGGCCTTGGCGATCCCGGCGTCGACGACCCCTTTGGCCTCGACAGCCACCTCTCGCCGAACTTGAAGCGCGTCGAGCGAGAAGGTCACCAACCCCAACGCCAACCCCACCGCCAAGATCACGCTGGCGATCGAAACTGCAGCAGCGATGCCCCGATGCCCCCGCATTGTCGCGAATCCGATCGCGACCATGAAACCCAGCAAAGGGGTCAGCATGAATCCCGAGAACAGGCCGACCGCTCCGTAGCGCCAGGACACCTCACCGAGCCGAAACGGCCAAACCGCCGAGAAGTAATCGGCGAATGACACCACGATCAACAGGAGTGCCGTCAGGTAAATCGGTCCCGTCAGCGGCGCGAGGCGCGGGGAGGAATCACTGTCCAGTACCATGGAGAAGTCACCGGGCGGGAGGCGTTGGGGCCGGAAACGACGCGAGCCGAGTCTCCTCGACGTCGGCCCGGGTAATCTACTCGAGGAGGCGGAGCGGCAACTATTCGAGAGCTTTCGTTCGGCGCCGGCGGATCGCCCCGATCCCCGAGATCGCGACGAGCCCGGTGGCGAGCAAGGCGACCGAACCGGGCTCCGGTGTGACCGTCAAGGCCCCACCGTCGATGAAGATGTGCTCCTGCCGGCCGCAGCCATTCCACGGCGCGCTCCCGGGGTTGGCGGCGCGGCACCGATCGAGCGCGGTGTCGGTCAGCAAGGAAACGTTGTTGTAATAGAACCGGGAAAAGTTTCGCGCCGCCCGGTCCATCCAGTCGTTGACCAGGACGTTCTGGGCCGCCGTCAATCGGGGAGCGAAGGGCGTCGTCAGGTGCCAGATCGCGCCCTGGATGGAACCCCACTGACTGGTGTTCGTCGGCTTGAATTGGGTGGCGAGCCAGGCCGCTTGCTTGTACCGGTCCAACTGACCTGCGTACGATCCGAACCTGGTCTTACCGAGGTCCGGAGCCGGCCCCGCGAGCGAGGTGATGTAGACCTTGAACTGATTGCCGCGGGCGATGTGGTTCAGAAAGTCGACACAGTAGACGTCGAGGAGGCGGCCGTCGAGTTGGGCCTTGTAGGTCCCGACGGAATAACCGAACGCGGCGACGTTCGATCCGTTCAGGAACTTGTAGTTGCCAACCGACTGCGCCGAAACCGTCGAGACGGTTCCCGCCAGCAATCCCGCGATGGCGACGATCCTCAGACCCTTGCTCACGGCGCTTCGCCTCTCTGCCTTCAGGAAACCAGCCATCGACGGATCCAGTCGCATTCGCAAGCGACATGCCCCAGGCCGTCGCCCGACACCGGTCGTTGGCATCGGCGAAGAGCCATGGCTCACAAGCACTTACATATGCTGAAGGAATCGGCACCCGGCGAAAAACTTTGCACTGTGGTGCCGCCGATACGTTGGTCCGATCAACCGGCCCTGGCGGTTTCCTCGTTATCTTGGGGCACATGGCTTGCCCGGATCCGCGGTCAATGGGCCGCCCCACCCATCTCTTCTCGGTCGACGTCGAAGAACACTTCCAGGTCTCCGCCTTCGAGCGAGTCGTCTCGCGAGAGACTTGGGACTCCCACCCCTCGCGGGTGGTCGCCAACACCCATCGGGTGCTCGACCTGTTGGCCGAAACGGGCCAGCACGCCACCTTCTTCACGTTGGGATGGGTCGCCGATCGACACCCGGGTCTGGTCAACGCGATTGCCGAGCGAGGCCACGAGATCGCTTCGCACAGCTATTGGCACGAGCGGGTGACTACCCTGGATCGGGATCGGTTTCGGGAAGAGATCCGACGCTCGAAGCGGGTGCTGGAGGATGTGGTCGGCAAGCCAGTCATCGGCTACCGGGCGCCCAGCTTCTCGATCGTTCCCGGATTGGAATGGACGTTCGATCTCCTCTTGGAAGAGGGCTATCGCTACGATTCGAGTCTCTTTCCGATCAGCCGTCGTGGCTACGGTTATCCCGGCGCCCACCCCGATCCCCATATCGTGACGACGGCCTCGGGCCCCCTTCGCGAGATCCCGATCGCCACCGCCACGGTCGGACCGTTTCGCCTCCCGGCCGGCGGTGGTGGCTACCTCCGTCACCTTCCTTTTCGGCTGACCCAGCTGGCCTTTCGGCAGGCCTCGGCCCGGAGCGCGTCGGCGATGTTCTACATTCATCCGTGGGAGGTCGACCCCGATCAACCGCGCCTTGCGGTCGACTGGTTGACCCACCGCCGCCACTATGGCGGACTGGCTCGGACGGTCGGGTTGCTTCGGCGGCTCTTGGCCGAGTTCCGGTTCACATCGGTGGAGCGGTGGTTGGCCGAGCGGCCCGAATGATGCCGGATCTCGGTTGACGAGGGCGACAATGGTCGGCGGCTCGACAGGTGAAAGTCACGCTCGGCGAAGGGATGACTCGTGAGAAGGATGTTGATGGTGGGCCTCGGCGGCCTCGGGTTCGCAGCGGCGGGGGCGGCCGCGCAGGGGCCGAACGCCCCACCGACTTACCGGGTGTTGGCTCCCGGAACGTGGCAGGAACTCCCCGCGGTGGTCCGGGGTGGCGCGGGCGCCGGTCGCTGGACCCGACGCCAGGAAAGCAACGCGGAACTCCTCTCGGAGCCCGGTGTCGGTCCGATTCTGCGGATTCATTTTCCCCAAGGGCATCGCGGCGGAACCGCTCCGCAGAGCGTTAGGTTTCCGTTTCCCGAGCCCAGCCCCGGCGTCTACATCGCGTTTCGGTTTCGGGCTTCGAGCGGCTTTACGTTCAACGGCAACACCCAGACCAAGGGGGCCTGGCTTCGGCGGACCGGAGATCCAGGCAGCGGGTTCATCGTGCCGCAGTTCCGGAGGGGCGGATCGGGTGGGCGCCGGGGTGGGGACCAGTCGGGGGCCAACCCGCTGGTACCGAGTTGGAACATGCAAGGGCTCCCAGATTCCGACGCCAAGATCGTCGCGAATCTCTCGCCCCAGGTCGATCTCAACGACGGCAAGTGGCACCTGATCGAGATGCAAATGATCGCGTCGAGCCAGCAGGGTGCCTCGGACGGGGTCGCGAGCATGTGGATCGACGGCCGGCCGTATTTCCGATACCCCTCGGTGAAATACTTCGGGCCCGCCTGGCCCCACGAGCTGTCGTTCAACCATTTCCGGATCGAGCCGACCTACGGGGGAGGCCGCAACCCGAGTCCGCGGGACCAATACTTCGATTTCGGCCCGATCTACATTTCGGGTGGACCGCGGTGACGGGAGTCTCGATGCGCCCGGCCCTTTCGGTCGACGCGCGGGCCCGAGGGATTGGGCCGCGATCCTGGGCCAATCGGCTCTTCAGCTCCCGACTCTCGATCGTTAGGTTCCGCGCGTGAGCGCCTCGACGAAGCTCGGTCGCTATTGGCACTGTGCTACCACCCTCGGCCGCACCCCTCGAGAGCGGGCCGCCATCTTCTGGCGCCTCACGAAGAACCTCCGGGTCCGCTTCGCGTTGGCTCGCCATCATCCGGAACGAACCTTCGTCATCGACACGCGCCTCGGGCCGGTCCACCTGCGCGACAATTTCGGTGACGTGACCAACCTCCCGGGGTTGCTCGCCCAGAACATCTACCGGGCGGGCCGGTTGGACGGCGAGGGCGCCATTCTCGACTGCGGCGCCAACGTGGGGCTCTTCTCCCTGTGGATGCGAGCTCACAACCCGGGCCGGCCGATCCACTGCTTCGAACCACTCCCGGGCAATGCTCGGATGATCCGTCTCAATTGCCCGGACGCGGTGGTGAATGAAACCGCCGTTGGTCTAGGGTCTGCAACAGTGGACCTCGGGGTCGACCGCCAGGGTCTGATGGCCTCGTCGATTGCCCAGGCCTGGCCGCTCGAAAAAGCCGCCTTCCCAGTCATCTCGCTCGACCGGTACGCCGCCGAGAAGGGGATCGGACCGGTCGCCTTCCTCAAGGTCGATACCGAGGGGATGGAGCTGGAGGTGCTCGACGGCGCTCGCGAACTGCTCCGGCGCACCCGGCGGGTGGCCATGGAGACCCACGGCGAGGATCGACACCGGGGTAGTATCGAACGACTGGTGGCGGCCGGATTGACGATTGACGGCGAAGAGAGGACCGGTCCGGCGGCGGGGCTGCTCTGGGCTTCACGGCCCCGCTAACGATGGCTTCCGACTTGCCACCACCCCAACCTCTCGGAGTCCGACGACCAGACCGGTACCGGGTCCTGCTCGCATTGGTGCTCGTCGTGGGCGCGACGCTTCGCATCATCGGGCTCGACGAGGGCCTTTGGTACGACGAGATCGGGGCCCTGGTTCGATACGTCCGGATCCCCGTGACGGAGACCATCGCCCGGTTCGACACCCAGAATCAGCACCTGCTCTATTCGGTGCTGGCTCATGGTCCGGTCAGTGCCTTCGGCGAGACCGCGTGGGCCTTGCGACTGCCGGCCGCTGTCTTCGGGGTGGCGAGCCTGTGGGCGGTCTGGTGGCTCGGCGCCCAGATCGGCGACCGCCGAGAGGCACTGATCGCGGCGGGTCTCCTCAGTACCTCGATGCATCACGTGTGGTTCTCGCAGAACGCTCGCGGCTACACCATGCTGACGTTCTTCGTGCTGATCGGAACCGGCTTGTTCTATCGGCTCCTCTCGGGATCGGCGAGCCGAAGCCGCATCGTCGGCTACGCGGTCACCATGGCATTGGCCTGTTGGACCCAGGTCGCGGGCGCCTTCGTGGCGGTCGCGCACGGCATGACCTGGCTTTGGACCATGGCCCCGAAGGCGGGCAGGACGGGGCGATCGTGGTGGGCGGGGATGGCGGCGCTGGTGCTCGCGGCGGTCCTGACGCTCCTGCTGTACGCGCCCATCCTCGGCAGCATGTTCAAGGTGCTCGTGGGGCCGAAGACGACCGGGGGCGCGCCCGAATGGAAGTCGCTCCTCTGGTTCGCGGTGGAAGTCGTCCAGGGCCTGGGTCGGGGGCTGCCGGGAGGCTACCTCACCCTGATCGGGGCTTCGGCCGTCGGCCTGACGGGAGTGGTCAGCATCGCCCGGCGCTCGGCGATCGTCGCACAGCTGTTGCTGCTACCCGTCCTGGTCACCGCCGTCGCCGTCCTCGCCACTTCCCACAACCTCTGGCCTCGCCTCTTCTTCTTCGCGTCGGGATTTGCGGCGCTGATCGCGGTTCGGGGTGGCTTCGCGGTGGCGAATCGGCTCTTCGGCCTCCGAGGACCGATGATCGCCACCGCCGGGGCGGTCCTGATCATGGTGGCGAGCGCGTTTACCGTTCCGAGAGCGTGGGCTCCGAAACAAGATTTCGGGGCCGCCCGGACCTGGCTCGACCAGGCCCGGGGACCGGAAGATCAGGTGGTGACGGTGGACCTCACCCGATTGCCGTATCGGGATTTCTATCGCACCGGATGGACGCCGATCGATTCGCTTCCCGATCTGTTGGCGGTAGAATCTCGCGCTCCCCGAACCTGGGTGCTGTACACCTTCCCCGAACGGCTGGCGGCCGTGGACTCGGCGACGTGGGCTCACCTCCAGGGATACCGCCCCGCCATCAGCTTCCCCGGGACAGTGGCGGGCGGCGAGATCGTGATCGTCCGGCGACCCTGATCGAGCGTCCGCAAACCAGGCTCGGGCCCGGGCCGCAAACTCGCCAGACCGAACTGTCCTGTCGTCGCCTCAAATGACGCATCAATGCAACAGCAGGGATTAGCTCGACTGATGCGGAGCCACCACTGGAAAGCGCTGTCTGTGGCATCTATTCTGCAAAGGGGATTCAGCCTTGGTCTGCCGCGGACCGCCCTTCAAACTGCCCGGGCCCAACGAGAGATTCTGGAAACCGACATGCCGCTAACTCGTCCCAATAGCCTGTTCCGGCTTTCCCTGGCCCTCGGTACCCTGGCGGTCGGCCTGGCGAGCGGGACGGCGGCGGGGCAGAGCCTCACTGCCGGGTCGCTGAAGGGGCACGTTCGCACCGCTGACGGCGTCGGCGTTGGGGCGGTCGACGTGACTGTCGAGCCCCGCGCCGGCGGGAGCGCCCTGACGGCGGCGACTGCTGCCGACGGGACGTTCCAGTTCCGGTTGATCGCGCCCGGTGAGTACTCGATCCTGGTCGAGCGGAGTGGGTATCAGCCGATTCGGTGGACCGGTGCTTTGATTGCCCCGGGCCGCCTCACCAACGTGGTGATCGAGATCGAGCGGCGGCCGCCCCCGATCACCGAAGTGATCGAGCGGTCCGGACCCACCGCCTCGGGCGGGGTGTCCCAGGGCCGGTTGGTGGTCAACCAGGAACTCGTGACTCTCGATCGGCGGCGCGATGTCGGGGACGTTTCCCGTGGCATCACCGACGTCGTGGTCGCGGCCGACGGTCGGGAAGGCTTCGCGCTGGCGGCGGCCGGTCTCCCGAGCTCGATGAGTCGGATCGTCGTCGATGGGGTCCTGGAGACCATGCTCCGGCATCCGGGGGTCGGAGACGAGCCGGCCCGTGCCCCGCTGTTCCATCGCGGCGAGGTCGATCAGGCTCAGGTCATTGGCGTTCCCCTCGACGGCGAATGGCGGAGTGCCCCGGGCACTATCCTCTCCGTCCAAACTCGCCGAGGTGGAAACCGGGTCGCCTTTCGCCCGTACGCCAGCTTCAGCAGCGCGACGCTCGGCGGACGGCAACTGGACAACCCTGGGGACAGCAGCGCCACCGCGTTCCAGGTCGGTGCCGTCGTGAGCGGGGCGTTGGTTCCCGACACCGCTCATTTCTTGCTCCGGTTCGACTATCAGCTGCTCGAGCAACCGGCTCCCCAGGCTTGGGAACGCGACAGCGCTCGTTTCGGCAGCCAGGCCGTCTCGCTTCGAGCTGCCCTTCCCACCATCGCCAGTGACAGCTTCGGGGTCCAGGTCGGTGGCCTCGTCGGGGCCCCGGTGCGGACCTACCGCAGCGGCGGTGGATTCGGCCGCGTCGACTGGCGGGTTGGAGCGGCGACGACGGTGGCGGCCCGGGCAGGTTTCGTCAGTTGGAAGGAGCGAGGCTGGTCGCTCGGCTCCGACTTGGCGAGCGGGGCGGGGACGACGCTCGACGCCAGGGATGGGTCGGCGGCCATCACCGTGACGAGCGCCGGCGAGAACTCCGCCAACGAATTGCGGGCTGGGTTCAACCTGGCTCGACGCGAACACCTCGCCGCCTCGATTCCCCACACCACCATCGTCGACAATGGCGCCGGCTTCGGAACCCCGCTAGCGCTTCCGGGGCTGTTCGATTCCAAGGTCGCCGATATTTCCAACGCATTTCAGCGTCAGGTTGGAGACCACCGGGTCAAGGTGGGCGCCAACGCCACCTTCGTGAACTATCGCCAGGACTATCGATTCGGCTCCGGGGCCGCGTTCGCTTTCGGCGATCTGAGCGACTTCGGTCGGGGGCGGGGTGCCTTTGTCCAAGTCGAAGGGCCGTTGGAGACGGCCCAGTTCACCTCGACCGAAGTGGGAGTCTTCGTTCAGGACACCTGGACGATCACCCCGGAGATTCAGCTGCTGTTCGCCTTCCGGTATGAGATCCAGCGGCTTCCCCAGGGCAAGGTGCTCCCCAACGTTTCCTGGCTGACCCTGACCGGGGTTCGAAACGATTCGATCCCACGAGACAAGCGCGGGTTCGCTCCCCGGGTCGGTTTCGTGTGGGACGTCCAGAACCGAGGGGAATGGATCGTTCGCGGGGGTGGTGGCCTCTATCCCGGGCGGCTGGATCCGGCGACCTTTGCCGAGGCGATCCTTTTCGATCGCGACGTCCAGGTGCGGCGGGGGATCGGCGACTTTTCGACCTGGCCAATCGCTCCCGATCCGACGCTCGCGCCCGAGGTCGGTCAGCGGCTCACGGTGATCAGCGACCGGTACCGGGCCCCCCGGACCGCCAAGTTCGAGTTCGGGATCACCCGCCGACTGACGGCGGCGCTGTTTCACGTCAGCGCGAGCTACCATCACTCCGATTTTCTCCTCCGTCGCCAGGACCTCAACCGGGGCGCCATCACTGGGACGACGCAGGAAGGCCGACCGGTCTACGGGACCTTGATTCAGCGGGCGGCCATGGTCCTCCCGGCGGTCGGGTCCAATCGCCGGTTCTCGGATTTCGACCTGGTGAGTGGCCTCTCGCCCACGGGGTTCGCCGATCACTATGAATTGTCCGCGACGCTCGAGCGGCAGGTGGCCGACCGAATCTCGGTCATTGCCTCGTACACCTACTCCAAAACCACCGACAACCTGCTGGGGCTTCGGTCGGCCGATCCGGTCGATCAGCTCAACCCGTTTCCCGAGGGGCTCAACGGCGCCGACTGGAGCCGCGGTCGCTCCGATTTCGACGTCCCCCATCGAGCATCGGTTATCGCCCGGTACCGCTCGGTTGCGAGAGCCCCGATCACCGTGGCCGCCCGCTATCGGGTTCGGAGCGGCCTCCCCTTCACGGCGGGGTTTCGCCCCGGCGTCGACGTCAACGGCGATGGCTCGGGCGGCAACGACCCCGCCTTCCTCAACGGGAGCCTTGCGGGACTCCCGGCGGCCCTGGCTGGGGGGCGGTGCGGCGGTCCGGGGGGCGGCGCCTTCGCGCTCCGGAATGGATGTCGGGAAGAACTGTCGCAGGCCCTCGACGCCCATCTGTCGATCGCGCTCCCGTTTGGCGGTCGCGGCGATCGGGTCGCGATCAGGATCGATGCGTTCAACTTGATCGCGACTGGCGCCGGGGTGATCGATCGGGCCCTCCTCTCGATCGATCCCACGGGCACGCTCACGACCGATGGCTCCGGCAACGTGACGCTGCCGCTCGTCGTCAATCCCGGCTTCGGCTCCCTCCTGGTCCGTCGGGGCGAACCCCGCATGGTCCGGGTTGGTCTTTCGATGGAGTATTGAACATGACGACCACTCGGGGAGCGCTGGTCTCGACCGCCGTTTTGGCGCTCGCCGCCTGCGACAACAGCGGGTTCGACCTCGGTTTCCCGGCCGAGAAGACCAACACCGTCGTGGCGATCGCTTTTCTCGATCGGGACGGATCGCGGACTATCACCCTGCCGACCGATACGACCTTCGCGGGCGCCCGAATCGCGCTCCTTCAGCGGGGCAGCGGGGACACCCTGCGGACCGTGCTGACCGACACTCGCGGCGTGGCTCGCTTCACAAACGTGACCCTCGGCGATTACCGAATCGCGGTGGCTCCTGGGAGCATCGGCGATTCGCTCCAAGTGGCCGGGATCGATTCGGCCAACATCAGGGTGGCACGCGCCAATGACACCACGATTGTGGTGGTTCGGTTGAGCTACCCCGAAGTGACTCTCCGGCAGGCGCGAGCGCTTCCGCCGGGCCGGCGGGTCTTCGTGCGGGGGATCATCCTCGCGGGAGTGCAGTCCTTTCGGGACACGACCTCCCATGCCGCCGACAGCTCCGGCGCGATTCGGATGACTCGGGTGGTGCTGCGGGGCGGGCTGACCGGCAACACGCCGGGGGATAGCGTCAGCGCGCTGGGGTACACTTCCAGCCGCCTCGGCCAACCGACGCTCGATCAAGCGATCATTTCCAGGTTCGGGACTCGGCCGCCGCCGTTGCCGTCGATCATCGGGAGCGGAACGGCGGCCACGGCGAGCGGCGGGACGCTTGACGCGGCGCTCGTCCAAGTGGTCTCGGCGATCATCAGCGATACCGTCACCGTGACGCCGGATTTCAAGGTTGTCGCGAGCGACGGAAGCGGGTCCTTCACCGTCATCCTCGATGCCAACATCAACTTCGTTCGGTCGATCTTCCGGTTGGGCCGGCCGATGTCGGTGCGGGGCGTCTTGGTGCCAGACGGGCAGGGCGGTTGGAGCCTCAAACCCCGTGAGGTTGCCGACGCCGTCGTCTTCTGAGCGATCCCGCGGCACCTCATTCCTACTACGTCGTTCCCCTGCCGAGCCGGACTGGCGCGACTGCGGCCGGGCGCGTCGGGCGGGCCCGCTGGAAGGCCGGCCGACATCGTTAGGATGACGTCCTGGCGTCGGGGTAGGATGGGGCGTAGGTTATCGGTTGGGCGACCGGTTTTCGGCCCGACGGGCGAACCGCCGTCCGTCCGGCCCCCGCCGGCGAGACAGTTTGTGAAGGAGCGCGACCTGACGTGATGAAGGATGCAACGGCGACCAGTGGGCCCGCCAGGGAGTTGCTCTGGCGATTGGTCCGCCCAGCTGCCCTGTTGGTCACGATCGTGAGTGGCGTGCTGGTGGCTGGGGTGTGGATTCCCCCCGATTTCGGGAGTCCGGACTGGGAGTTCGGCACCATTCACGGCTTCTTGGACGGCTTGCCGTTGTTTCTGGTCGGGCTTGGCTTGTTGGCGGCGGCGGCGCTCGCGGAGGGCCGCCAGGCGACCTCGAGTGTGATCGGCGTCACATTCGTTGTCATCGCGATCGCGGTGGTCTTGGCCGGGCTCTTGATGGCGATCAATCTGCCTTTGGCCTGGCGGGCGTCGTCGGCCAATCCGGGCCTCCATGCGGCGGTGAAAAAGGGGATGGCCAAGGCCGCAGTCCAGGTGGGCGTGATGTCGCTGGGATGCCTGTTGATGGCGGTGAAATGTCTTCGACGGGACCGAGTTGCGGCGCGTTCCTGACGGCGACGGGGACTGTTGGGCACTCGCAACAACAATCCGATGACCGGACACTTCTTGAGGGGGTAGATGCAACTTCTTAACTGCTTCTCCAGCCGTAAGATGCGATCATTCTGGCGGTTGGACTGACTTGGTATGAGACATGCTCTTGGAGTTGGTAGCTGGGCAGCCGTTGGGCGGGATACGGCGTGACGCACGCTCCGCTGATCACCGATCGGTCCGCTCGGCGGACCCTGTCGCCACGCTCTGGCGCCGATGTTCTTGGGACTCTTGGGACCGCATTAGCAGCTTTGGGGGTCGCCGAGATCGTTTTGGTTTTCATCCCGTCGGCCTGGGGCAACCGGGAGTGGGAGTTCGGCTCGGTCGTCGCCGTCATGGATGGACTGCCGATCGTGGTGCTGGGAATTTCGTTGCTGCTGTACTCGCTCGTGACCCGTGAGAAAGATCGGTGGGTTCGGTTGGTCGGCGGCTTGGGGATGGTGGTGGGCGTGGTGCTGTTGGTCGGTGGGATCGCCATACTGGCCCGAACGGTTGGGCCCGCGTTCGCCTCGGTGACCGATCCGTTGGTTCGGCTGGGAGTTCAGAAGGCCGTTGGAAAGCTGGTTCTCCAACTCGCGATTTCGCCGGCCGCTCTGATGTTGGTTTGCTGGTTCGCTTGGAAACAGCTAAACGCCGCGGCTTCGCGGCCTGCGGGTTCTTGAGATCGAAACAACCTGGTTGAGGAGCATGCAATGAAAACCGCGTTCCGAATCCTCGGTGGCGCTGCCGCTCTCGCGCTCTCGGTCCCCTCGGCGGCCAGCGCTGGTGGGTACAACCAATGGCGGGTTTGTGGCGGCCTGGTAACCGCCTGCGCCCTGGTGAAAGTGGCGGTCTCTGGTCACACGGTGACGATCCGGGTTTGGAACCTGGCCGGAAACACGGCCGGCACCTGGGGCACCGTCTCGGGTGGGGGCACGATCATCAACCAGATCGGCTTCTACAACATCAGTCCCACCGTCGTCGGACCGATCCCGAGGGTGTCGGTGGCGCCCACTGGCCCGATTCGCCCCGGCGACAACACGCCGCAGAACTGGCTCTTCATGAACAACGGCTCCACCGCCGGATTCGCGGTCGACGTGAGCGGGCGCCAGAATCAAAACGTTACTGGGATCGCGAGCGGTTGCGGCCTGCCACTATTGCCTCAAACCCCCGCCCTGGCCAGCAATCCCAATTTCTGGCTCAACCCCTGTAACACGGCCTGGGGGAACAACGCCAATTACGTGACCTTCACGTTCCAACTCGATCCCAGCAGCACCTCGTGGAACCCCCATGGTGCCGGTCTTGCGATTCGGTACTTCAACACCCCGACCGGCGGCTCCACCGAGTGCTTCACGGCCAACCGGACGCAAGCTCCCGGACTCCCGGGCGTCTCGGCCAATTGCTTTGCGGTCGTCCCGGAACCGATGACCGTCACCCTTCTCGCCACTGGTTTGGTTGGATTGGCGGGGGCGGGGTTCATCCGGCGCCGGCGGCAGGGCCAGCAGGTCCTGTAAGCTCCCAACGAGTGCCTGATGCCCCGAAGGGCCCCGACCAAGGTCGGGGCCTTTCGTTTGTCTAGGCCGGAACGGCCTACCGGCGTTTGCCAGGTGTATCTTGGGCACATGCCTTGCCGAGCCGACTCCGAATGAGTTCCCCGGTCAATCATCTCGGTTCGACTTGGTAATACGCCGGCCCGATTCCACCAACCCATGACGATCGCCGTCGAGCGATTCGCGGGGGATCCCGAGGAATGGGATCGGTTCGTGCTGACGGAGCCCGCGGCTACCCATTTTCACCGCTTTGCGTGGTCCGAGGTGATGCGACGGGGACTGGGGCATCAAACCGTGTGGCTCGCCGCACGCGCTGCCGGCGACGGCCGGCTTGCTGGTGTCCTCCCGTTGGTCCGCGTTAAGAGTGTGATTTTCGGCCACTACCTCGTCTCGATGCCCTTCGTCAACTATGGCGGTCCCTTGGGGGACCCTGCCGTGGCGCGGGCCTTGGTCGAGGAGGCGGTGCGGTTGGCCCGAGGCGATCGGGTTCGGCTCTTGGAGCTCCGGAACCGGTATCCTCTCGACATTCCCTTGGCGGCCTCCCATCGAAAGATCACCGTCACCCTCGACCTGCCTTCCACCGAGGGGGCCTTGTGGAGTCAATTGCCATCGAAGGTCCGAAGCCAGGTTCGGCGTCCCGAGAAGGAGGGTGTTACCGTCGCGTTTGGGGCCGATCGGGTTGGGGCCTTTTACCAAGTATTCTCCACTCACATGCGGGATCTCGGAACGCCGGTAATGCCGCGTCGTTTCTTTGAGCTCCTGCCGGAGATCTTCGGCGAATCGGTCTGGTTCGCCGTCGCCCTTCACGGCGACCGACCGATCGCGGCGGGCGCCGGATTCCGCTGGGGTGAGGAGTTCGAGATCACCTGGGCCGCTTCCCTGCGAGAGTGGAGCCGAACCGCGCCCAACATGGCGCTGTACTGGGCGTTCATGAAACGGTGCGTCGCCGACGGAGCCCGTCGGTTCAATTTTGGCCGCTGCACCCCTGGCAGCGGAACTCACCGCTTCAAGCAGCAGTGGGGTGGGGTGGACGAGCAGCTGTGGTGGTACCAAGACTCGCCCGATTCCAAGAGCGTGACGAAGCCGCTGTCACCCGATCGCGGCTTGCTGGCGGTTGGCGCGCGGGTCTGGAGCCACCTCCCGTTGTCGGTGGCCAACGTCATCGGACCCCGCATCGTTCGATTCATCCCGTGAGCCTTCGCCATCAGCTTCCGGTTTGGTCGCCGGTGTCGGGCCGCGCGGTGGGAGCGGCCCTGCTGGCGGGACTCACTGGGGGTCGGCGTCGGGGCGCGGCTGGGTTGGAGCGAGTCACCAGGATCTTGTCGGCCGAGTATGGGCATCAGTCCTTTCTGCTCACCGACAGCGGTACTAGCGCCTTGAGCCTGGCGATCGCCGCGTCGGGACCGGTGGGCCATCGCCTGGTGGCGCTGCCGGCGTGGGGATGCTACGACCTGGTAACCGCAGTCATCGGTGCCGGTGCTCAAGCGCTGTTCTACGACGTTCTTCCGGAGACCCTGGGTCCCGACCCAACGAGTTTCGCCGCCGCGCTCGCCCGGCGCCCTACCGCCGTCGTTCTGGTTCACTATTTCGGAATACCCGTCGACGTGGCCTCGTTCCGCGCTGCCACCGATGAGATCGGGGCGCTCTTGATCGAAGACGCCGCCCAGGCGGCCGGTGGCGAGATTGGCGGGCAGCCGCTCGGCCGAGCCGGTTCGATGGCGGTGGTCAGTTTCGGGCGAGGGAAGGGCAGAACGGGTGGCGGCGGTGGGGCGTTGCTGGTCAACGACCCCCGTTTCGGTCACGCCCTCGAGTCGATCCGATCGGGGCTGGCGCCCGCCGGCCCGGGCATCGTTGGCAGCCTCAAACTGCTCGCTCAATGGATCTTTGGCCAACCGGCGTGGTATGGCATCCCGGCCCGGATGCCCTGGCTCCAATTGGGGGAAACGATCTATCACCCGCCCTGGCCGCCCTCCGGCATGCCGCCAGCGAACGCCACCGCTTTGGCGGAAACCTGGTCGATCGCGGTGACCGAGGAGCGGCAGCGCCGCGCACGAGCCGGTCGCTGGCTGGCCACGTTGGCCGGTCGACCGGGAGCTCGCCCGATCGAAATCCTCCCAGGGGGGGCACCGGGTTGGCTCCGCTTTCCGATAGTCGGTCCGGGACTTTCCGCCTGGGCTTCGGCAGGGCCGCGTCGGCGATTGGGTCTGATGGCGGGATATCCGGGTCCCCTCCCACGGGTTCCCGCGCTCCATGGCCGAACCGCTAATCCAGGGCCATTCCCGGGTGCCGAGCGGCTCACGACGGACTTGTGCACCCTCCCCACCCACGGACTCCTATCGGCGGCCGACGAGGCCGCGATCGTGGCTGCTCTCGACGAGGTGGGTGGATGAGCCCAGCGGCCCGACCCCGTCCACCGCTTCGGATCGTCTCCGTCCGCGATGAGGATACCCCGGCTTTGGCTTCCTTTTTCCGGAGGACGTGGGACCCGGACGCCACCGAGGAACGGGTGGCGAAGGCCCGCGCCGCGGCCCGGCTCAACGATATTTGCCCAGGTCTACCCTACCCGACTTTTGCCGCCTTTGCCGGCGATGAGATCGTGGGATATCTGAGCAGCCTGCCAGCTCGATTCTGGCTTGGCGGCGCGATCATTCGCGGCTGGTGGGCCAAGGGTCTCATGATTCTCCCCGAGTTCCGCAACGGGCCGCTCGGTGCCTTGCTCGTACGCCAACAGGCGAAGGAGCTGCCCGTGCTTGGTTCGCTTGCCGTCAACCCCCCAGCCCTCCGCCTGTTCGCGGCCAGTGGACTCACCGAAGCGGCGGCGCTCTTCAACCGACTGCTATTGCTTCGGCCGGGCAACGTGGTCCGGCGGATCGACCCCGAGGCCCTCAACCTGAGCGGATCCGCTCGGGGCCGAGTGATTGAAGCCGCCACCTCCCCGGTATTCCGCCCTCTCGCCGCAGCAGGGGCAGACGCGGCCGGGGCATTCTTCCGGCTCCGCCACCGGATCGGGGCCCGTGGTGCGGTTGGCGTGGTCGGCACCGACTTGCCCCCGGGGGTCGATCGATTGTGGGAGCGATTGCGGAGGGAAATCGTGGCGGGGATGGTCCGTGACCGGTTTCACTTCTCGGAGCGCTACGGAGACCCTACCTCCGAACCCTATCTTTACGTGTCGATCGGAGAAGGCTCAGCGCTTGCTGGCCTGGGCGTCGTCCGAGCACCGCGGGTCGCCGGTGACCCTCGTCTCAATGGAATCAAAGTCGCCGTCCTCTCCGAGGCGGTATTCGCCCCGTCGGATCAGGGGTCCGCCAGGGCGCTGATCGCGCTCGCCGCCACGGCCGCGGTGGACGCCGGGGCCGACGCCTTGTTGGTGAGCGGGACCCATCGGGCTCTCGCGGCTGCCGCGCGAGGTCTCGGTTCAGTCGGGGTGCCGCCCAATGTACGTTTTCTCGTCCGCGTTCCGGGTGCCGCCTTGCCGAGCGGACCCGAGTGGGGACTCACCCGAGGCGACGGCGACGCCGACAGCACCTTTTGACGACCACCTTCGACCAAGCGCATTCATGACGAATCGCAAACTGGACACAATGGTGGCGGTGTTCCGGGAAGTGTTGAATCTGGGGCCCGATCGCGATCCCCGAGACGCCGTCCCGGGAGACGATTGGTCGTGGGATTCACTGGCTCACGTGACGTTGGTCTCGGCCCTCGAATCGGAGTTTGAAGTCAGTATCGACCTCGACACCTCGTTGTCGATTACCTCGTTTGCCAGCGCGGTCGAGGCGGTGGCTGCGGCCGGCGTTTCGTTTGTCTCGGAGGACGGGTGACCACCGGTGATTGGCCCTTACCCAAGGGCCCGAGTTTCCTCGAGGCGAAACGGCTGGCCGAATCGGCGAGCGGTCCACCGCTGGCGCTGCTGATCGGGATGTCCGGCACCGCCGAGCCGCTGGTGCCCTATATCCGAGCCGCGGCGGCCGAGCGCGGACGCGATGCCCGAGTCTCGACCCTCCCGTTCGGTACCTTGGCGCAATCGCTTCGGGAGCCACCCGCACCGAGCGTAATCGAAGTGCTCCTGCTGTTTCCATGGGATTTGGTACCGGAGGCCGATTGGCGGACCGGAGTGGCGTCGGTCGATCCCCGAGGGGCCGTGACGGAAGCGGAGCGGGAGGTTGCTCGCCTGGTCGACCGGGTTGGCGGCCGAATGGTCTACGTCGCCGCCCCCCTCCCCCCCATCGCCGGGACCCCAGAGGCTACTCTGGCGCTCGCCGCTGCACTCTGTGGTTTGGTGGCGAGCGCCGGCGCCACCATCCTCAGCGGCACCTGCTTCTCGCTGGCGGGGTATCTCAACTCGGGCCTCCCGGTCGTGGGGAGCGCGATGGGGGGTGTTGGCCGGGTGGTGGTGGAACGGGCGATCGGGAGGGTCTCTGAGTCGGCCAAAGTGTTGGTCACGGACTTCGACAACACCCTTTGGGCCGGAGTCCTGGCCGAGGATGGCGACCGGGGCGTCTGGCATCAGGCGGCCGGACGGGGGTATCGACATTTCGTCTACCAGACCTACCTGGCTCGGCTGAAAGAACGAGGCACCCTGATCGCGGGAGTGACTCGGAACTCCCTGTCAGTGGTTCAGCCGATTCTCGAGAGCGGGGAGATGGTGCTCCGGGCCGATGATTTCGTGGCGGTGCTCGCGAGCTATCACGCCAAGTCGGCTCAGATCGCTTCGCTGGCGACGAGCCTGAACCTCGGACTCGATTCGTTCGTCTTCGTCGACGACAACGAGGTCGAGATCGAAGAGGTGTCGCGAGCGCTACCCGCGGTCCGTTGCGTCAAGTTCCCCTCGCGCGAGGACGACCTACCCGGTTTCTTGGGGCAGCTTGCCGCTCATTTCGCGCGGGAGGTCTCGACCGCCGAGGATGCCGATCGGACCGCTCTGTACCGCCGCCGCCTGGTCGGGATCGTGCCCGAGGGTGCCTCCGGGGCCGACATTCGTGACTTCTTGGAGTCCCTGGGGATGCGCCTCGAGCTGACCGATCGAAGCCAGGGCGATCGAACCAGGGTGGTTCAACTCATCAACAAGACCAATCAGTTCAATCTCAACGGCCGGCGCTGGAGCGACGAGGAGGTCGGCGAGGTTCTGGCCCGAGGCGGTCGGCTCTTTGGCGCGTCGCTCAGTGACCGATCGGGGAGTCACGGCGAAATCATTGCGTGTTTGCTCGGCCCCAGCGGGATCGTCGAAGCGTGGGTGATGTCGTGCCGGGTGTTCCAACGCCGGGTCGAGTACGGGTTCCTGCTCGGGTTGCTCGATCGGGGCGTTCGACCGGTCGCGTTGCGATTCGCGGCCACCGAGAGGAACGAGCCGGCGGTTCAATTCCTCGGCGGGCTCGGTTCAGGTCCGCCAAGCAACGGACTCCTGCCGTTCGATTCCTCGGCTTTCTCGGCCCGGTATCGCGCCGACGCGGACCTCTTCGAGGCCCGCGGGTGAGCCGGAAGCCCTGGTCGCCGGCGCCGTTTCCAGGGAACAAACGGTTCGCCTTCACGATCATGGACGACACCGATGTCGCCACCGTCGAGAACGTTCGTCCGATCTACGAGTTGCTCGTTCGGTTGGGGATCAGGACTACCAAGACGGTTTGGCCGGTCGGCTGCCCCGAGGGAAGTGGCAATTTTGGATCCTCCCAAACCCTCGACGATCCCGACTATCGCGCTTTCGTCATCGGCCTTCAACGGCAAGGCTTCGAAATCGCTTTCCACGGAGCCACCATGGAGACGAGCGACCGGGCGAGAACGGCGAGGGGACTTCAGGTGTTCACGGACGTCTTCGGCGGACCGCCCCGAGTTCACGCGAATCATTCGTTCAATCGCGAAAACCTCTACTGGGGGACCGGTCGGATCGACGCGCCACCGATCCGCTGGGGTTATCGACTCACCAATGGCCGGCCCGCGGGGTTCTACCAGGGGCATGTCGAGGGGAGTCCCTACTGGTGGGGCGATCTGGCGCAGCGCCATCTCGCGTACGTGCGCAACCTGAGCTTCGACACTCCCAACTTGCTCCGAGTCAATCCGACCCTTCCGTATCGCGACGCCAGGCGACCATTGGTGAATTGGTGGTTCTCCGCGGCGGACGCCGAGGATTGTCGCGAATTCAATCGGCTGTTGGCACCTGAACGACAGGACCAACTCGAGTCCGAGGGTGGGGTGTGCATCGTCGCGACCCACCTCGGCAAGGGGTTCTGCAGGGCAGGACGCGTCGATCCGGAAACGACCAGCATCCTCACCCGACTCGCCGCCCGCCCTGGGTGGTTCGTGCCAGTCGGCGAGCTTCTCGATTGGCTGGTGGATCACGGGAGAGCGTCGGCCGTTTCAGCTCCGGAGTGGCGCCGAATGCAAATCCAATGGGCCCTCGACCTGGTGACCCGAAAGGCTCGTCAGCGGACCCGGCGAATCCGGCGGGTCAGTTGACGACTGGTGTCAACAACCTAGGAGTGAAATTCGATCACTTAGGTTTGCGTCTGTCTCGTTTCGCCAGGCGTTTTCCGCCGCCGGCGGGCAGTTCTTCGCATCCAGCGAAACCGCAGGACTGTGCACCCAATTGGATGCAGAAACTCGCGTCAATGGGTAGGGCCAGGTTCCGCCCTCACCGAGTCGTCGCAAGTAGCTAACTGATAAGCGGTTGGTGATTCTCGTGGGGGGCAATCCGTTCCTCCGGCACTCCGACGAAATCGGTGTTCTGTCCCTTGCCGTGTGCAGGATAGCGACGGTCCAGGCGTCCTATTCACGTTACTCTCAAAGCGCCAACTCTTTTTCCGCCGCGGTCTTGGGCCGTGCAAACCGCGTCGATACTGCGACCGTACTAAAACGGTACACTGGGCTAGCCTGCCTCTTGCGATAACACGCTCGCAACTGAGGGTGCTGCAGATCGGTGGAAAATCGGCGCTAGCCAACGGCTTCCGGGATTGTCGGAAAATGAAATCATATTTGGCCCAGCTTCGTTCCGGGATTGCGGTGATTGCCGGCTTGGTCCTCTTTGGCTGTTCCGACGGAGAACAGCGGGAGTATCTCGGTCCGCCGGATCTGACCCCAAGGGCGCAGCTCGCGCGGGTCATTCTCACCCCTCAGATCGGAACCCTGGAGATCGACGAGCCGCTCCAGCTTCAGGTGTTTGGCCGCTCGACGAACGGGGACAGCGTCGGAGTCGTTGCCGATTGGAGCGCGAGCGGCGGCGTGATTTCGGACCAAGGCGTGTTCGTGGCGTCGGGGCCAGGCACCTACCGGGTCGTGGCCCGAGCCAGGGGCCAGGCCGACAAAGCCGACTCGGCGACCGTTGCCGTCTTGCCGGGAACGAACGAGATAGACAATGTCCGGGTCGCCCCGGGATTTGTTTCCGTCGAGCCCGCCGGGGTCGTGCAATTCAGCGCGGTGACGACGTTCCGCGACGGGAGCACCGGCACCGGGCCAGTGTTCTGGATCGCCAGCGCGGGATCGATCAATTCAGCTGGCCTCTACGTTGCGCCTGATTTCAACGGGGACTTCCAGGTCATCGCGGCGACGTCGAATGGACGGGCCGACACCGCCCGGGTCTTGGTGCGCCAGAAACCGGTCCTGTCTCAGCTCACCATTTCGCCACAATCCGCCACCCTCGAATCGGGTGACGACCAGCAAATGCACGCCGAAGCGGTCTGGAGTGACGGGTCGACCGCGGTGCCAGTTCTCGATTGGAGCACCGATGGTGGGACGATCGATGAGACCGGCCTGTTCACGGCGGGCTCCCTCACGGGCGATTTCGAGATCCGGGCGACCCGACGAGGCGGCACTCAGGTCGCCGTGGCCGCCGTCAGGGTTCCGGAGGCGCGGGTCGTTGGTTTGACGGTGACACCGAGCTTGGTCCAGTTGGCGCCGGGGGCGGTTCAGCGGTTCACCGCCGAGGCACTTCTGTCGAACGGTTCGAGCCGTTCGGCCAACGTGACCTGGCAGGCGACCGGTGGCAGCATCACCGGCAGCGGTCATTTTACCGCCGGCACAACCAGCGGGAGTTACCGGGTGATCGCCACGATTACCGGAGGGACCCTGCGGGACACCGCGTCGGTAACGATCGCCAACCCGAGCGCGACCCTCACCTCGCTGGATATCACTCCCGCCTCGGCCGTGCTGGGCGCCGGCCAGACCAGGCAGTTCAACGTGGCGGCGAGTTGGAGCGACGGCAGCACCAACCTCCCTCCGATTGCCTGGACGGCGACCGGCGGGACGGTCTCGACCGGCGGCGCCTACGTGGCTGGTTCGGTGCCTGGTAGTTACCGCGTGATCGCGAGCCATCAGGGCGGGACCAAGGCCGATACGGCTGCCGTGACGATCACGGCGCCGGCGTTGACCCAGTTGATCCTCAGCCCGGTTTCGGTGACGGTGGTGCCGAACGGCACCGCGACCTTCTCGGTCTCCGGCGTGTGGAGCGATGGCTCTACCGCCGTGCCAGCGGTGACATACTCAGCGAGTGGCGGCACCATCAATTCCGCCGGGGCTTATACGGCGGGGGGCACGACCGGCACCTATCAGGTCGTTGCGCTCCATCAAGCGTCAGGCCTCGCGGATACCAGCTTGGTGACCATTTCCTCGCCGGCGGCGTTCCTTCGATCCCTGGACATCGTGCCGGACAACGTCACGCTGTCGGTGCGAGCGATTCAGTACTTTGGCGTCTCGGCTCAGTGGAGTGACGGGAGCACCACGCCGCCAGCCATCACCTGGTCAGCCTCGGCCGGGAGCATTACCAGCGCGGGCCGTTATACCGCGCCGGAGGGGGTCGGAACCTATCGAGTCATCGCCCGGCACCAGGGGGGAACCCTCGCGGACACCGCGGTGGTAACGGTGATCGGCTCGGCACCGGTGCTGACGGGAATCGTGGTGAGTCCGGCAACCGCGTCGGTCCAACCGAGCGGCACCCGGCAATTTTCGGTGACCGGGGTGTGGACGAACGGCGGGTCGGGTGCGCCGGCGGTCAATTGGAGCGCCACGGGGGGGGCGGTCTCGGCGAGCGGACTCTTCACCGCCGGGTCGGTCCCCGGGACCTATCGGGTAATCGCCGTGCAGTCGGGCGGAACGCTGGCGGACACATCTGTCGTGACGGTGAGCAGCGCCACGCCTCAGCTGACGGCGATCACGGTGTCGCCCGGGACTGCCTCGGTCGGAGTGGGAGCCGGACAGCAGTTCACGGTCGCGGGTACCTGGACCAATGGCGGTACCGGCGTGCCGGCAGTGAGTTGGTCCGCCACTGGGGGAACGATATCCTCGACCGGGGCGTACGTGGCCGGCCAAACCGTCGGCACCTATCGGGTCATCGCTCGCGAGCTCGGCGGGACCCTGGCCGACACGGCTGACGTGACCGTGACCAGCCAATCGCCGCAGCTGATCGCGATCGCGGTGGCGCCGAAGCCGGCCACCATGTCGACCGGCACGGTTCAGCAGTTTACGGTCACCGGTACCTGGACCAACGGCGGCACCAGCACCCCATCGGTCAATTGGACCGCGACCGGCGGCACCGTCACCTCGAATGGGCGTTACACTGCGGGCTCGACGCCCGGAACCTATCGCGTGGTGGCAACGCAGCAGGGCGGTACCATCTCTGATACTGCCGTCGTTACCCTGATCACGCCGGTCCTCACCGCGCTGGCGATCGCGCCCGATCCGGCGACGGTCCCGGGTGGCGCCAACCAGCAATTCGCGGTAACCGGAACCTGGAGCGATGGCGTGTCTCGGCCGGTGCCGGTAACTTATTCGGCTACTGGAGGTACGGTGTCGACAAGTGGTCTCTACACTGCCGGCCAGGTGGTCGGCGCGTTCATGGTCGCGGCCGCATGTGGCTGCGGGCCCAGCGATACCGCAGCGGTCAACGTCACCGCGCCAAGCTCACCGACCTTGACGGCGATCAACTTGACCCCGGCGACGGTGTCGGTCGTGACGGGGGCCTCGCAGCAGTTTGCCGTGACGGCCGTGTGGACCGGTGGAACCGGAACGCTTCCCACCATCGTGTACTCGGCTACCGGTGGGACCATCAATTCGAGCGGTGTCTATCAAGCGGGGTCGACCGCCGGCAACTATCGGGTGATTGCCCAAGTTCAGGGCGGTACTCTGGCGGATACTTCGGCCGTCACCGTGACCGCGGTACCGCCTCCGCCCCCGGTCAGCGGTCCTCTGGCGAACCAGCCATCCGGCCTGACGCAAATGACGCTGCAGAATTGGCTCACCAAAGTTCCCACCGGAGGCCTCACGCCTGGTGTCTGGACCCAAGACGGTCAGAGCGCGGCCAGCACCACGAGCCCTTTCACACCGCCGGGCAGTGGATGGGATCCCAACATCAAGTCGCTGCAGATCCGCTTCCCATCGGGCCATCCCGGTGGAACCGCGCCCGATCAGACGTTCTACAAATTCGCGGCGGGCGCCGACAAACAGGAGATCTACCTCCACTACCAGCTGCAGTTCGGGAATTTCTTGAATCCCAACGTCCAGACCAAGCACGTTTGGGTCGGGCGGACCGGCGATCAAGGCTCCGGGTTCTTCTTCCAATTCAAGAAGTCCGGTAGCTATGCTCCCAACAACGATCAAGGAAGCTCAGAGGACGCCTATCTGAGCATGAATAGCCAGGGCCTGCCCAACTCGAACCGGGTCCTCAGCGCGAATCAGGGTTGGACGATCAATCTCAACAACGGGACCCGAGCGACCCATCGAGTGGAGATCTACATCAAGGCCGCTTCGGCAAGGGCCGTCGCGGACGGGATCGTCAAAGTCTGGATCAATGGCCGGCTCTTCATGAGCTATACCGACGTCGATTTCTTCGGCGCCGCCTGGCCCAATCCGCTGACGTTCGATCGGATCGAGATCGAGCACACCTACGGCGGGGGATCGACGCCAGTGCCGATCGGAACCGTCTACGACATCACGTTGGGTCCGGTGTATCTGAGTGGCCGTTAGGTAGAGCCGAAGGAAGTTGGGGAGGTGCCCTGGGGGCCGGTGCTGATCCGGCCCCCAGGGCGTTTCTGCCAACGGCCAGTCGAGGCTACCGGAGGCAGCCCAGGATTGGTCGGATCGTGGCGGCCAGTTGACCCGCGAATCTCCCGGCTCCCTCGTTCGTGAAGTGGACGTAGTCGGCGAAGAGATGGCTTCGCTCGGCGGGCAACGACCCGGCGAAGTCCAGGAAGACCGTGGCCGAGTCGCGAGCGACCGTCGCGATCGCAACCGCGCCGGCGGAATCGAAAGCCGGCAGCATCTCGCCGCTCGACAGCGGGTAGAAGCGCCCCCACATCGTCAAGAGTCGTTCATCGGGCCCCGTGTTGGGAGTAAAGCGGTTCGCGTGGGTGACCAACACCGGGACGGCGCCGATCGCGCGGATTGCTCCCACCAACTGGCGCAGGTCGCGCTCGAACGCGGCCAGGCGGGGAGGCGGGATCACGTCGAGCGGCTCGATCTTGAGTCGGCGCCGCGCGAGCGCGATGTCCCGGGCTCGGAGCCAGGTCGCCACCGGCTCCGGAAGCATGCTCTTGAGGCCATCGCGGGCCTGCTCGAGGCTTCGCGGATGGCCCGCCCACGACGGCAGCAACCGGTCGCTTCGAGTCGAGTCCGGACGCGGAGCGCGGGGAACCCCGATGTCGAGATACTGCACTGGCGACGGGTAGACGACGACGATGTCGGGCGACAGGGTCGACAGCCGGAGGGACAGGTCCTGGGTGTAGGTCGGGAGGGACATGCCAGGAATGGCCGCGTTGATCACTTCGAGCCCGGCGCCTCGAGCACACGAGGCGGTCGCTCGCAAGGAGTCCTCGAGTTGGCGAGGATACTCGAGACCCGGTGACTCGTAGAGCCCGAACGTCTCCGAGGCGCCGACGATCGCGATCCGCGTGACGCCCGGCGGCGGATCGACGCGCACGTCGGGACCTCGCGTGCCGACGTTGTTCATCCGCCATTTCCGCCATTGAACGTTGGGGCGGCCGTGAACGCCGGTCTCGTCGTGGACCATGAGGTCGGCCGGGCCCCGGACCGGCGTCCATAACGGCATCCCGAACCGGACCAGGTCTTCGATCCGGATCGTCAGCTCGAAGGCGATCACCGCGACTGTTACCAGGCCCACAAGTTGCGCTAGTTTACGCATTCGCCACCGAGACCACGAACGAGCCAACGGCCGATAGATGCTCTTCAACAGCTTCATCTTCGTCTTTGCGTTCCTCCCGGTCACGTACGGCGTGTTCTGGGCCCTTCGATCGGCGGACGCGCGGTATCGGTGGCTCACCGTCACGGGGTATTTCTTTTACGGGTGGTGGGACTGGCGCTTCTGCTTCCTGATGCTCACCTCGACGGTGGTGAGTTACTGGGCCGGGCGGCTGATGCTCCAGTGGACCGATCAGCCGCGCCGGCGCCTCGCGCTGACCGTGCCGATCGTGTTCGACCTGATGCTGCTCGGGTTCTTCAAGTATGCCAACTTCGGGCTCGAAAGCGCCCGGACCGGGTTCGCCTGGCTCGGAATCGACTTGTCGATCCCCCATTACAACATCATCCTCCCGGTTGGCATCTCGTTCTACACGTTTCACACCATCACCTACATCGTCGACTGTTATCGTGGGGTGGTGACGCCGACCCGGAACTTCTTCGAGTTCTCCTGCTACGTGTCCCTGTTCAGCCAGCTCGTCGCCGGGCCAATCGTCCGGTTTCGCCAGATCGAAGAGGATCTGGTCAATCTCGGTCGGGCCGATCGCTGGCGGTGGTTCCAGCGAGGAATTTCGTTCTTCGCCATCGGGATGGTCGAAAAGGTGCTGGTGGCCGATACCCTCGCTTCGTTCGTCGACCCGATGTTGGCCCAATACCAGACCCTCTCGACCGCCGGCGCCTGGGTGGCGGTGTTGGGCTATACCGGCCAGCTGTACTTCGATTTCTCCGGGTACAGCACCATGGCGGTGGGGCTCGGGTACCTCTTCGGAGTCCGGATTCCGCAGAACTTCAACTCCCCGTACAAGGCCCTCGACCCATCGGATTTCTGGCGCCGATGGCACATATCGTTGTCCACCTGTCTCCGGGACTACGTCTACATCCCGCTGGGCGGTAATCGCGCGGGTCCCAGCCGGACCGCTCGGAACATGATGTACACCATGCTGATCGGCGGGCTGTGGCACGGCGCCGCCTGGACGTTCGTGTTCTGGGGTGCGTACCATGGGGCGCTCTTGATTGGTTACCGGGCCATCCAGCCCGCGTGGGATCGGTGGCCCGCGCCGCTGCGACAATGGCTGACCTTCCTCGCCGTGGTGATAGGGTGGGTGTTCTTCCGATCCACGTCGTTCGGCATGGCGGCCCAGCTGCTCGAGACGATGTTCCTGCCAACCAGCGGGGTCATGGTCGTCCAGCCTCTCCTTCCCGCAATTGCCCTGATCGTCGCGTTAGGCTGGGCGATGGCCGGCCCCAACGCGTTCGACCTCAAGCACGAGTTCCGTTGGCGAGGTCGCTTGGCGATCGCCGCGGCCCTGGGCGCCGCCTTGGCCGTCGTGGCGGGGTCCCGGGCGTCTCCCTTTCTCTACTTCCAGTTCTAGTCCCGAATGAGGCCGGTCAAGTCGGCCGGCCCCGGAACCCGGCCCGATCCCTCCAGATCTTAACGAGGTCGACGAAGGCGCGGGCAAAATCGCGGGGCTTGACCTTCGATCCTGGCACGTCGCTCCAGCTCGCCAAGGGGTACTCATAAATGCTGTCGGCGGCCGGTCGGCCGCCCGTCCGGCTTCTGATCTGATCGAACCGCGAAATCATCTCGACATCGAAGACCCAGCGGGACACGAATGGTCGGGCCAGGACTTCATCCAGCTCGGCGGTGGCCCGAAAGAGCTTCGCGCCGCACTGGGTGTCGTACACCGGCATCGCCAGGATCAGCGACGCCGCGGTCGCGAACGCCCGGCCGAGATAGTGACGGACGGCCCGACGCTGAATGTCCCGGCCGAGGAGCCGCACCCGGGCTGCCGTTACCCAGTGGATCTCGGGTCGCTGATCGAGGATGCTCGCCAAGTCGAGCACCGCGTCGAGCGGCGTCGACAGATCGGCGTCCAGGAATCCCACGATCGCGGCGCCATCCGCACGAGCCCGCTGCAGCCCGGAACGCACCGCCTCGCCCTTGCCCCGGTTGACGCCTTGCCGAAGGACCTGGGCGTCGGGGCCGAACGGCGCGACGAATTGCTCGAGCCGCTCGGCGGTGCCGTCGGTGCTGCCGTCGTCGACGAAGAGGAGCCGGACGGATGGGTGGGAGGACCGAAAGGCTCCGAACCTGTCGAGGTCGATCCGCGCCACCTCGTTGTAGCACGGGATCACCAGCGTGAGGGTCCCGGCCATGGCGATCGACGGCTACCGAGAACGAGGCGAGAACCGAATCGCCTTCATGTTGAGCGCCGCCACCGAATCCACCGCCTGATAGGTCGCGAGCGCCTCGGCGAGCCCCGGCGGCTCCGCGAGTCCGAACGCCACCACCCAGATCTTCGCTTCGGGAGCCTGCTGCGTCGCCGCCGCGAAGTCCTTGGCTATCAGCCGATCGTGCGGGAGGTAATAGAACAGCGGGGTGGTCGCCCAGCTGCGCCGCACGAAGACGAGATCGCTCGGCTCGAGCCGGGCGTTCATCGCCCGGGCGAGACCCTGATAATCGCGAGGGGAAATCGGCGCTCGCCTCACGATGACGGCGCTCGCCGAGAAGATCACCGTGAGCGCCAGGGCGAGCAGGACCGCGACCTCTCGCCGGCGGGCGAGGGCCAAAGCCCCGGCGGCGGTGACGATCAGCAGGAACGGCACGAAAAGGAGGAACCCCCGAGGGGCTAGCAACGTCACCTTGAAGGATGCGATGAAGAGGGCCGCGGTCGGCACCACGGCCAACAGGGGAATGAGGGTGAACGCCGGGGGCTGAGACCGTAACCAGGCCCCGAGCCGCGGCGCCACCTTCGCCAGAATCGCGCCCGCCGAGCCCACGACCACCGGGATCGTCAACGCGAGGAACGGAAGGACGCTCAAAATCGTCAAATGAAGGCGCCGCCGCTCCGAGAAGAGCGCGATGGCCAGCATCACCATCGACATCCCCAAGGCCGCGAGCGCCAGGGGTTTCATCGCGGAGCGGTCGACCTCGGCGTCGACGGCGACCGGCGCCGGTGCCACTCCAACGCCGCGAGCGATCAGCAGGAGGCTCAGGATCAGCACCGCGATCGCGACGGCGATTGGGATCGCGTCGCGCGGTTCGAAGTACGCCCCGTGCTGAAACAGAAAACCGAACGAGAAGTACCGCCGGAGAAACGTCAGTGTGGGCGCTCCCGCCGCGTTGTTGCGCCCGGTCATCAAGGCGTGTGACAGCATCGGCGCCGAGAGGATGAACGCCAGCGTCTGAACGACCGCCACCCGCGGCAAGGCCCCGAGCCGGCCTCGAAACTGCAACGCAGTCCACAACATTTGCCCGGCGAGGAGCGGCCAGAAGAACTCGATTGTCAGCGCCCCCGCAACTGTCGCTGCCACGTACCCCGCCGCCAGAATCCGATCCCGGCCGTGGGTACGGTGCATCTCCAGGAGGAGGTACGTCGACAGGAGGCCAAGAAAGGCGCCGGGCGCGTACATCCGGGCTGCCTGACTCCAGAACAGGTGGAAGCCGTGAAGGGCCAGCATTGCGGTGGCGATCGCTCCGACCCGAGCACCGTAACTCGCCGTCGCGAGCCGAAAGATCAGGAGCAGCGAGAGCGCTCCGGCCAATGCCTCGGGGAACCGGATGGAGACGAGACTGGCACCGAACGCCTTGGTCCACGCCCACATGGCCAGGTAATAGCCGAACGGATGGGGCTCGGTAGTGAAGTGCCAATACCATGTCTCTCCGAGACCGTGGCGCGGTGGTGGAACTGAGATGTCGGGGGGCAGGTCGAGACCGGGGATGTAGGCTTCGGGATGGGCCAGTCCCTTGACCCCCAAACCCACGAACCGGAGCGTCACCCCGATGGCGACCACCACCACAAGTGCGGCGAGCCAACGGCGGTCGAGCGACTCGGGGCTCGCGGCGGGTTCGAGCGGCGGCCCGGCTCCTGGCCGGATCCCCTCGAATCGAGTCGCGATCCAGTAGCAACCGACCGCCGCCAGCGCCATACCCGCCAGGGTGAGCGAGAGACTCGCTTGGGTCTCCGACATGCTACCCCACCTCTCCCGGTGCCGGCTTCATGGTCGCGACCATGGCAAGAATCGAGCACCACTGGGGCCCCCGACCCGATGGCGGTCGGGTCCAGTCGTTGGGATCGGCGGTAGGGGGGGCCGGCGGCGCCGGGGTGGGGAGCTTTCGTCCCGTATTAGGTGCATTCATTGGTACAACTCGGCGTCGCCATCCCCGTGCCAAAAATTCCAGTCGATTCGATCGGGGCCCAGCGTCCATGTGGGCAGCCCGACCCGGATGGTGAAACGGGGCGTTTCCGCCGAGTCGACGAACCCGGCCCTACCAAGGAATTCTCGCGCGCGTTGTGAGGTCGCGAAGGTGCGAATCAGGCTCGCACCCGCCGCTCGAGCCGACCGAAGCGCCCCGGAGAGGAGCGTCACCACCACGTCGGCATCGTCGAGATCACCGATGAGGTCCACCAGCCAAGCCACGTCGGGCGGACCGGACGGGAGTCGGAGGATGGCGGCGCCGAGTGGCTCCTCGCCATCGACGGCCTCCAGGATCCGATACTGGCGGGTCGGGCAGCCGAGGTATCGCCAATGCAGGTAGGAGGCCCCCTTCCGCGGGGCCATCCGCTGGCCGCCGACGAGTCGGGCGGCGAGGGCGTCGTAACTTGGCCCAAAGGTCGAGAGCTCGCGAAGGTGCAACGGACGGGACGGCGGGGGCAGTCGATGAAAGAGGTTTCGGAACGACAAGAGCGGCGTTCCGAGACGGCGCCTCCAGGTTCCCCCGGTGGCGAACGGGCGGAGGGCCCGGGTCAGATAGGTCGCGTTAGGCAGGTCGACGAATCCCGCCGACTTCCTGAGCGCATACATGGCGGCGGAAGTCCCCTTGGCCAACACCAAGGGCCATCCAGCGGCCGCGGCATTCACCAGGGCCTTGCCAACCCCCTTGCCGCGCGCGGCCGCCGACACGATGGAGTCCTGCTGCCAACAAACCGAGAACTCGTGGCCGCCGCCGGCAAGGGTCCAGGGGACCACGTTGACCGTGCCCAGGAGCGCGCCGTCATACCAGGCGGCAAACGGGCGATTGCCACCGCTGGCCGGGTCCCGTTCACGCCACTCGAAGTATTGAGCCACCCGCTCGCCGGTGCCCAGGTTGGCGCGGTAGAAAGCGAAGAGCGACGAATGATCGGTCGGCTCGAGGGGCCGAACGATCAGCGGGGCGGTCATGACTGGAGACCCGGATCGGGGCCGGCGGTGGCGGCGGCGGAAAGCTCCCCACCACGACTGGCGAGCCCCTCGACCGAGGCCACCAGCCGCGCGGCATCGAACGACCAGTTGAACGTCCGTTCGACCGCCATTCGTCCTTGCCGCCCCATCCGGTTCCGATCGTCGGCGCGAGTCAAGCCGGCGAGCGACTCGAGGAACGCACCCGGATCGCGGTCGCGAAAGACGACCCCGGCCCCGGTTTCCTGGACGATCCGAGCCGCCGGCGGCATCGAGGAAACGATCACGGGCAGGCCGGCGGCTAGGTAGTCGAACAGCTTGTTCTGGATGGTGTAGTTCCAGTGATCCGTCGCGTGATGGGGGATTACCCCGACGTCGAAGTCGCTCAAGCGGCTCAGAACGGCCTCGTAGGGCTGCCGCCCATGGAGGGTCACCTGCTCCCCCAGACCAAGCTCGGCGATCCGCCTGCGCACCAAGGGTAGGCCGTGGCCGTCCCCGAAAACGTCGAGCGTTGCCCGAATCGGCCCGGAACGATCGAGTTTCGCGAGCGCCGAAAGGACCACGCCGAGGCCCCGCGACTGCTCGATGATCCCGAGGTAAACCATCCGAATGACGCCGTCTTGCCCCGAACGAATCGGTGGGCCGGGTTTGCGGCGGCCGAGGGAGGGAGTGTTCGAGACTAGTGAGATGCGGTCCCGAGCTACCCCCATTCGGACCAGCCGGTCCGCCATTTCGTCGATGACTACCCAGAGTCCGTCCGCCCTCGGCAGGGTCGTTCGCTCGACCCATGCCGCCAGTAGGGGGTTGCGGATCAGGAGATTCGCCAACCGAAAATCGTGAACGTTGTAGAGATCTTTGAGGAGTCCGGGATAATGCTCGGCTACGTCGACGATGACCGGCCGCGAGATCCTCCGCCCGAGCGCGAGCGCCATTGGGGCCAATGGAAGGTCGCGGCAAAGGATCAAGTCGACCCGCCGTTCCTCGAACACCCGCCGCGCCAACCGGTACCAGCGGGGGTTGATGAACGCGGGGAAACTCGACAGCCGCTCGATCGAACGGGGCCAGTGTCGCCGAAACGGCATTCGATGGATCCGGAGGAGACCGTGGTCTTCAATCGGGGCCCGATCGTCGCGGTTCCGGCAGACCAACTCGACCCGGTGGCCCGCCGAGGTGAGGGCGTCGCAGACTTTCTCGACTCGAACGTCCCACGGATACTCACTGTCCCAGAGCTTGCCGATGACCAGCGATCGCGTCATGGACGGGGTGCCGAGCGACCCCATCTCCGCGGCGGCGCGGTGGAGTTCAGTGCCGGTGCCATCGCCACTTCCGGGACGCCGCCAAACAACTGGAACGAGCCCCGCCGCATCAGGACCGAGGCGGCCAGGCCGAACAGCATGTAGGTCACGTCGTAGTAGGCCCAACTCAAGAAAAAGCTGGTGACCGAAAAACCCAGCATCGCCAGAGCGACCAGCGGCGCCATCAATCCCTCGCCGTCTGGCGTGGGCCGGATCCGCACCAGCTGGACGATGCTTCCGAGGCAGAGCAACAGGTACGAAATCCCGACGATCACCCCGCCCTCGGCTGCCGCTTGCACGAAGGAGTTGTGCGGGGCCGACCACTTGATCCCTTTGCCAGGAGTGGCCTCCCCCGCCAGGTCGCGACCCTCAGCCGTTCGGAAGTTGCCGAGGCCGACTCCGGTGACCGGGTAGGTGACGGTGTATTGCATCCCTCGCCGCCACAGGTTTTTCCGGCCGGAGTACGAGGTCGTGTTGTAGTCCTCCTCCGACCCGATCGAGGCGATCCGGGCGAGATACTCCTTGGGCAGAAACGGAACCCCAACGACGAACGCGGCCGCCAAGAGCAATGCGGTGGCTCGAAGCCTCGGGATGCCGTGCTGCTTTGAGAAACCCAAGAACAGGAATCCCGCCGCGATCGCGACCAGCCCCAGGAATCCGCCCCGCGAATCGCTGCTGACGACCACGTAGAGCAGCAAGGGAATGGATCCCACCATCAGCTTTCCGGCGAGCGACTTGTGGTCGAGGACCCACCAGACGATCAGCGGGATGGCAATCAGGCAGATCAGGGCGATGTCGTTGGCGTCGTAGACATAGCCGCCCGAGAGCCGCCCGCTCGAATCGGTCCGACCGCGGACGACTGCCAGCACGGCCGCCGCGACGCAACCGCTCGCCAGGGTCTTCAGCAGCAACTTGAGCCCGGCAAGTGTCCGACCGATCACCAGGGTCATCGTGGCGCCGAGGATGACGGTGAGGTAGTCGTCGGTAAAAACGCGATAGGAATGTCCTGGGTATATGCTGAGCGGCATTCCGATCAAGAAGATCACCACCATCAGCCCCACCAACCGGACCATCCAATGTTTGGCCAATTCTGCCGGCCGCCAGTAATCGATGGTGCCGAAGGAGAGCAACAAAGCCGTTGACCCCAGCAGCATAGGCAACCGGAGCACGGCCAGGATCGGGACGTGCATGTGGAACCGGCTGATCGACAAAAACAGGAATAGCGCGACGATCCAGTGCACCGTCGGTCCCGGTCCCCGTTCTTCACTCTCCCGGGGATGACGGAGGGCCGCCTGGGGCGCGGTCAGCGCCCCGGGGACTACCGCCTCTCTCCGGACTGATCGGCTGCCGGGTGGTCGTGGGGCAAGATTGGGTCTGCTGCGCAAGTCCAGTGGCCTTAGGAAGTTAGGTGGCGTCCGCCCGACGGAGCCTGCCGAGCAAGCCCCGTGCCCGCGAGTTCGGTTGCCCTTGCGGCCCAGCGATTGCCGTTACAGGTTGCAGGGCCAACCCATGCCTAAACAATAACATACCTCCCAATGTCCCAACCGCCGCCCCAGGGCTCTCTGACGGGAGCCGAGACGCTCCGCATCGGTTTCTGGTTCGCCCTGCTCGGCGGGATCGTCGAGTTCTCGGTTCGACAGCTAGAGTTCCACGGATTTGGTCGCGCCATCCATCAGGGCTGGTCGTCCGTTTGGATGATTCCTCTCAATAACACCGTTGTCTTCACCCTCGCCGGCCTGCTCCTGATTGCGGCGGCCCGGTGGATGCCGGCCGTCGGGCGCCCCGGCGTGGCCGTTGTCGTCTTCGCGGCCTTCGCGGGCTGCGGCGTCACCCTCCTCCTGCCGCGAATCCATCTGGCCTCGCAGATCGTGCTCGGGATCGGGATGGCGGTAGGACTCAGCCGACTGCCCTGGTTTCGCACGCCGAGACCGTTTCGGCTGATCCTCCGGACCCTGCCCGCCCTCGCACTGGCGGTCGCGGTCCTTGGGATCGGGTACGAGGTGGCCTGGCGAGTATCGGAACGTCGCGCACTTTCCCGACTGCCCGCGGGTCGGACCGAGGCGCCCAACGTGCTGTTGCTTCTCCTCGATACCGTCCGGGCCTACAGTCTGAGTGTCTACGGTTACGAGCTGCCAACCACTCCCCGACTGACCGAACTCGCGCGGCGGGGCGTCGTTTTCGAACGAGCGATGGCCAGTTCGCCGTGGACCCTCCCGTCACACGCCACGATGTTCACCGGTCATCATCCCCAGGAGACGTCCGCCGGTTTCGTGACGCCGCTGGACGGGGCGCACCCGACGCTCGCCGAAGCACTTCGCGACGATGGCTATGCGACGGCGGGCTTCGTTGCCAATATCGCCTACACCAGCCGGGAGCATGGCCTCGCCCGGGGGTTCGTGCACTACAGCGATTTTCACGTCTCGTTCGTGACGCTCGTGAAGAGCTCCGCGTGGGGACGCCTGATCCATAGCACCGGAGCGCTCGATCCCGTCTATGATTTCCTCGGCGCCCGGGGTCGCAAGTACGTCAGCAAGATCAACGACGACTTTCTCGCTTGGCTTCCGAAACGTGGCGACCGACCGTTCTTCGCGTTTCTCAATTACTACAACGCCCACTTTCGCTACGTCGCGCCGCCGCCCTTCGACACGATGTTCGTCGACCAGAGTCTCCCCGATTACGGGCCGGACGAGGCCGACGACTTCCGGATGCACTCACCCGCTCAACGAAAGCGGGCCAACCAGTCGTATGACGGCGCCATCGCCTATACCGATCACGAAATCGGGGCTCTGCTCGCCGAGCTCGACCGCCGGGGCGTGTTGGAGAACACCATCGTCGTGGTCGCCTCGGATCATGGAGAGCAATTCGGGGAGCACAACAAGCTGTGGCATGGAAACAGCCTCTACCGGCAAGTCATCCAAGTCCCCCTGATCGTGCTGTGGCCGCGGGGGAACTTGGTGCCTGGAAGAATCGCGACCCCAGTAGGCTACCGCGACTTCCCCGCAACGATTCTCGATCTCACGGGCGTCCCCAATGCCAGGGGGATTCCCGGTGAACCGCTGACGAGGATGCTCCGGGGCTCCCCTGACAGCCTGGCCGCGGCGAATTATCGGGTGTTGGCGGCCTATTCCCCGGATCGCGATCTCCGGCCCGCGTCGTACTCGTACTCGGTCATGGCCGAGGGAGAACACTACATTCGGTGGCTCACCGGCGGCCTGGGGACCACGGTCGTCGAAGAGCTGTACGCCCTCGACGGCGATCCACTCGAGGAAAAGGACCTCGCCCAAACCGCCGAGGGCGCCGCTCGGCTGCCGCGGTTCCGAGCCCTCCTCGATTCGCTCGTGGGTCGGCCGGTTGCGGAGCCCGGGGCGGCTGGGCCCCGCTAGCTTCGCATCGCGCGATCGTACACCTCCCCATACCGAGCAACCGCCTTCTCCAGTGAAAACTCGGAGGCCCTCGCGAGTGCCGTCTGCGCCAACTCGTTTCGGCGCGGTGCTGAACTCGCGATCTCGGTCAGCGCGTCGACCAGCGCGTCTTGGTCGCCGGGAGCCACCAGGCGTCCCACCGGCGGATTCCCGAGCGCCTCGGGAATCCCGCCGACGGCGGTGGCCACGATCGGGAGGCCGGCAGCCATGGCCTCCAGCAAGCTGATCGGAAGCCCCTCCGTCGTACTACCCAGGAGCCAGAAGTCGGCCGCCCGAAGGCAATCGGGGATATCTGGTCGGTAACCCAGGAACCGCACGGCCTCCTCCAGTCCCAGCGTCCGACACTGGCGCCGAAGGTCCTCCTCGAGAGTCCCGGTTCCGAGGAACGCCAGCTCGACGGCGGGAGCAGCTCGACGGGCGATCGCCAATGCCTCGATGATCCCACCATGATTCTTGACCGCTTCGAGTCGACCCACCACCACGCCGAGCACCGCCGAGCCCACACCCCATTCGGCCCGAAGTCGGCGCCGCGCTTCCGGGTCGACCGACCGGTAGGCGGTCAGGTCGATGCCGTTGGGGATGACTACCGGAACCGTCCGGAGCCGCAAGAACCGGCGGTCGTATTCGGCCAGCGCCGACGAGACGCAGACCAGCTCGTCCGTCGCGAGCCAACAGCCCCGCTCGACGAGGGCACGACCCCAGGGTTCGGGCGGGTATCGTCCGTGATCGGTGAACACGAGTGGTCGCCGGAGCACCGTGCTCGCCACCGCCGCCGGAAGCCAGGTGCCGCTGTGGGCGTGAACCAAGTCGGGGCGAAATCGGCGCAAACTGGCGATCAGCCGGCGCGGGTAACCGGGTAGTCTCGGCGCCTGTTCGCGACAATCAAAGACCTCGATCCCGAGCTGCTCCAGCGGACCGGCATGGACGCCGAGTCCCGCCACGGTGAACACCGCGGGACGATCCCCGCGTGCCAGGAACGCGGTGGCCAGATCGCGAACCACCCGTTCAAGGCCGCCCCCTCGGAGGCTCGGCCCAACCATCGCGATTCGCCGCCCCGTCATCGGGGTTTGTTCCATCGCAAGCCGGTCGCCCAACAGGCGAGCTGCCCCGCCGTCGCGGTCGCCGGGACGTTGATTCGGGGAATCCGGTACGAATCGGTGTTGGCGAGGACGCCGTCAGAGCCCAATTGAACGCCGAAGCGATACCCGGCCCGTGGGGCCGCATCGGCCACCGGCGGGCTGGTCAAGCCGTAAGGGTAGCTCACGATGGTCGGCTCGACGCCAAGCGCCTCCCGAATCGCCCGGTTGGCCTCCTGAAACTCGGTTGCAACGGTCTCTGGGGAGACGGCGGTGAGATTGCAGTGGCTGGCGGTGTGGGCACCGATCGCCAGATCGGGTCCCATCACCTTCACGATCGCCTTCCAATCGGCTGGCATCAAATCCGGTGGGAGGGCCGACTGGCGGAGGCCCAGGCCGGGGACGACGCGGTCGCCACGGCCAGCCCATTCGGTGAGAGCGGCTTGCCGAGATCGGTCGGTAAGGCGACCCTGCGCGCCGGCGAGATCCCACCAAAAGGGAGCCGGGCTCGCGGCGGCGCCGCTCACCACGAACATGGTCGCTGGCAATTGTCGGGATCGGAGAACCGGGAGGCCGAGCCGCAGAAAGCCGGTGTATCCATCGTCGACAGTGAGCGAGGCAAGCCCGCCGACCGCTTCACCCTGGCGAACCCTTTCGAGCAGCTCGTTCAGGGGCAAGACGCGGTAGTCGGCGGCGATCCAGTCGAGCAGCCGGGCGAAGCGGGTCACCGGCAGGTGAAGGGAGGTGTCGGCGTGGGCGACTGGCCCCTCCACCACGTTATGGAAACAGAAAATCGCGCCCCGGCGGCGGCGGCGGAGGGCTGGCCATCCGGTTGCCCGCAGGGCGGCGTACGCGGCGGCGCCCAGTGTCATCGGGTCCCTCGCCACAGAGCTTTGGCCCGTTCGACGCCGAAGGCGATCTGCACGGCGCCGCCTAACGATGACGGCAGCGCGAATCGGGGGAGGGCGAACCGAGCGGCGCCCGGGCCCAGGTAGCCGGTGGTCGTCGCGAGGGCAGCTCGGAGGCCGAGGTCGGCGACCGTTTGCTCTTCTCGAGATCCGAAATCGGCGGCTCGGCCGTTCGGGTAGCAGAACACTGGAACCGCCCCGGGGATCTCGGCACGAAGCCGTTCCCAGCTGCCTCGGATCTCTCGAGCGCTGGTCTCCGGATCCGCTCTGCTCAGGACCGGGTGTGACATGGTATGGGGCCCGAAGGTTACCCCGCGGGAACTCCAGGATCGGGCTTGATCCCACGTCATCGGCGCGTATTGCTCGGGCGATGCTGCGGGAATCTCGACCCCCGCCTCGCGGGCCAAAGCCCCGATGGCGTCCCGCCGGCCGAGGTCGGGAAGGTCCTTGAGTCGCTCGACGACCGCCGCGGCCGCCGCCCGGCGTTCCCCGCCAGTCGTGCCGCCAATGCGGAGCGAGGGTTCATGCTCGATCGGGACCATCAAGTCGTTCCGGGTCGTTTCCGCGATCCAGCTCACCTGGTCCCACCACAGCCACAATTGCCGGTCGAGGAAACCGGTCACCAGGAACACGGTGACCGGCGCGTCGAACCGTGCGAAGAGTGGACCGCCTAACGTATCGAAATCGGCGTAGCCGTCATCCACCGTAAAAGCCACCGCGCCCGCGAGGCCTCGCGGATCGGTCTCCCACCGATCGAGAAGGGTGCTGAGCCCCACGATCGGGACTCGTTCCCGCCGGAGGGTTTCGAGCAAACACTCGAGGCCCCTCAGGCCCGGTCCGCGGTCGGGATGAGCGAACCGATGCAGCATGAACACCGTCGCCCGGCGGCGGAGAAGGGGCCGGGCCAGACGGGCGAGCCGAGGGTCGCCTAGCCATCGGCTCACGGCCTGCCGGATCATCGAGCCCCCTCCATGACCCCAGGGATGGCCTCGATGGCCGAGAAGAGAATCTCCGCTTGATGGGCCCGGGAGAGCCGAGTGCTGGCCTCCAGCCGGCGGGGCCGGTGGCCGGACCGAAACTCGACGACCCGATGGCGAATGGCGTCCACGAGCGCCGGATGATCACCGGGGGCAACCACGTCGACGCTGGTCTCTCGGAGCAGCTCTTCGGTGGGAGAGCCCCGGTCCGCCAGCACCAAGACCCAAGCGTCAAACCGGAGATACTCGAACACCTTGGAGGGGATCGCGAATTTGCTGTCCTGCGGGAGGCTCAGCAGCATCGCGGCCTTGGCCAGCCGCGCAAACAGCTCGTCGCGGGGCAGCTTGGGGACGACGGTCAGGTAGTCGCCGATCCCCTCGTCGGCCGCCATCGCGCTCAGGGGCACGTCGCCATAGCTGCCGGCATCCCCGATGAACTCGATCCCGAGCTGATCGGGGGTCAAACCGAGCGAGCGAACCACGGCGGCCAGCGCTCGGAACAGCGGCTGGGGATCGCGGTCGAGGTAGACCGCACCGGCATAGGCGATCGTGAACCGATCGCCGTGGCTGGTCGTGGGCATCGGGTCGTCCTCGTCATAGCCGTTGGTCACCGTCAGGAAACAGGCCGCGGCTCCCGGATGGTCAGCAGCCAGTGCTTGGCGAAGGGGCTCGGTGTTGGCGACCACCAGTGCCGCTCGCGCGACCGCTCGGTCCTCGTGCCAGCGGGCCAACCGAAACCACAGGGGGCTGGCGATTGGGGCGGGGAGACGTCGCCAGGTGGCGAACGGGTCGCGGAGGTCGAGTATCAAAGGACGGTCGAGTCGTTCGGCGATCCGGCGAGCGGCGGTGTGCGCCAGATGGGGCGGTCCGCAGCTGATCACTGCCGCGTACCGCTCCCGCGCGGCCAGTTGGAGGCCCGTGGCGGTCACCCCTCTCGCCCAACCGCCGTCGCGCCGAAACTCGAGCCACGCCGTCCAGGCCCTAATCAGGTCGCGGCCCGTCAATCTCCAGCGGATCTCGTCCGGGGCCAGAGACTCAGGGAGCCCCTCGACGGGCCCCGCGGATGGCTTGCTCGGGGCACCGCGGGGCTTCTTGAACCACCGCCACAGGTTCGCCTCGAGGTCCTCCTCCCAAATTCGAGGCCGCCTCACCCCGAATACCCGGGTGCCGGCCGGCAAGGCAGCCAAGGCTGCCGACGGTGTCGGGTTGGTCAGGGCGGGGTCGGCGGTGATGACGTCGACCGCCCAGCCGCGGGCGGCCGCGAAACGACAGAGTTTTTGCCAGCGGAGCGATCCGGCGGATTGGGCCGGGGGAAAGTGCCAGCTGACCAGCAGCAGACGGCCGCGGGCGTCCTCCCGGTTGGCGTGCGCCGGTGCTTCGAAGAGCGGTTGGGGCGATGCCACGCGACCGACCTACCGGTCGCCCCGGCCCCGGGTGCGAGCCCCGATGGCGCGTAACGCTCGGCCCAGTAGATGACGGAGCTCCGTCTGATAGCCGCCTCGCCACGGCGGAGGCGTGGTGGGATAGCCCAGCTCTCGAAGAAGGGTGCCGGCCCGTTTTTCGAAGCAGACCTGGACCCCGCGCGACATCTGCGATTTCCACTTGTCGGCGTTTTCCTTGCGAGGCGGCTCCCCGATCAAGGGCCAGATATGGCGTTTCTCCGCTGGAATGGAGCGGTCGAGGTGATCGTGGTAGCTCAGCATCTCGGGCGAAAATGCCAGGCCGAGGAACCGGCATAGTCGCTGGAGCTCCGCCTCCGGCGCGGCCACCAAGGCCTCGTAGGTGAGTTCATGATAGCGATCCGGCCCCAAGATCTGGCCGATGCGCCGGACCCACCAGACTTGCTCCCGCCACGCCTCGGCGCACTCGAGGACGTCGTCGAACCCGAACGCTTGGCCGAGGTGGGAGAGACAGGCCCCCCGACCGTCCCGGATCAGGTGGACGATCTGCCCGTTTGGAAACCACCGATCGAGCAAGTGGAGCCGGAGGATGTTGCCCGGGTCCTTGTCGCCCCATCGCTCCTTTCCGTGGCGGGCCGCGTAGGCCCGGTGAAAGGCGTCGATGATGCCGGGATAGCCAGGTTGTTGGCGTTGGGCGTCGATTTCATCGACGGTGAGCGGTACCTCCCACAACCTAATCCGTTCCTCCGCCAGCAGGTCGGCTATCAGCTTCCGGGTACTTGCCCCCTGACCGAGATCGTACCGGTCGAGCCTCTCCTCGTATCGCGACCAGAGGCCAGTGACGTCGAGCGGAATCGCGACCGCCGGATGACTGTCGAGCATCAGCCGGAGCAGGGTCGTTCCGGATCGCTGGAAGCCAACGATGAAGAAGGGTTCGGGCCTCACGTCGCGGCCTCCGGGGTCGTCTTTGCGGTCTGCTGCGCACCGCGGAACGTCGCGACCAGTTTCCGGGCGCGATCGCCATACAGGCCCCAGACGATTCCGGCGTAGACGGCGACACCGACGAACACCTCGATCGCGAGGGCGGCGAGCGGATGCCAGGATGCGGGGCGCACCTCGCCAACGGTGAACACCGCTACCGCCATGATTCCGGTCGCCAAGGCTGCAGGCCGCATCGCCCGAACGTAGGCCAGAAACGGGACCCCGGTGACTTCGAGCGCGAGCCGAGCTTGAGGAATGATGACCAGGGGATAACCGACGACCCATACCAGAGCGACGCCGGTCGTCCCGTGGGTGATGGCGCCGACCACGAATCCGATTGGCAGGACGATGGCGGCGATGAGCGTGTTCACGAACACCTCTCGAGCCCGCCCAACGGTCTGGAGCAGGTTCGAGAACAGGTTGGTGATCGTGCGCATCCCCCCGTAGAGGCCGAGGATCTGGAGCGGCACGATCGTCGGAGCCCACTTCTCGGAAAGGACTCCGACGACCAACTCGGGCGCCGTCAGCACCAGCCCGGCGGAGAACGGGAGTGTGACGAACGCGAGTCCCTCCGTCAGGAGCAGGAAGTATCGGGCGAGTTCCGCCCGCTGGTGGTAGACTTGCGCGAAAACCGGGGTCGACACCTGGTTGACGAGCGCGCTGATCCGCTGCACCGGGATCGACGCGAGCTGCCAGGCGAAGCTGTAGAAGCCGAAGGCCGCGGCGCTCAAGAACCGGCCCACGACCATGAAATCCGCTTGATTGTACCAGTACCACGCCAATCGCGTGCCCACGATGTGAAGCCCGTAACGGATCTCGTCTCCGAGCTGTTTGGTGGCGGTGGGCCATCGAAACGGCGGACGAGCCGCATGAACCGCCAAGATCGTGCTGGATACGGTACCGACCAAGAGGCCCGCGACGATTGACCAGACGCCGGCGCCGCCGAGCGCGAGCGCCACGATGACGACGGTGGAGGTGATCGCTTCGGCCGCGTCGAGCGCGGCGACCCGCTTGAATCGAAGATCGAGCGAAAGCATTGCCCGCGGGATCACTCGGAACGCGGTGATGATGAAGGTCAGACTCATCCAGCCGGTGATTTCGCGGACCTCGGGTTTTCCGAGGAAGGCGGCCAGCGGCCAGGAAGCCCCGAACGAGACCAGGGCGAACGCAATCCCCAAGAGCACCGAGGTCGAATTGATCTGGCCCACCAGCTCGGGGTCGCGAATCCGGCGCCGAATCACCGCGGCACCGAGACCCAACTCGCTGACGCGCTCGACCAGCCCGATAAAAACGTTGGTGGCGCCAACGAGGCCGAACTGAGATGGGCTGAGCACCCTGGCCACGACGAGTGTCCCGGCCCAGCTGAGGATTTGGGCGGCCCACCGAGTCGCGCCCGTCCAGACGATACCGTCAAGGAGCGACCGGTCCAGCGTGGCCCGATCCGTCGCGGGGCCCTCCTGAACCTGCCCGCTGGCGCCGCCTGGCTCCATGATCACCATGTTAAGAGTTTGGCACAAAGTAACCTAGGGCACTTCATCCGAGTCACTCGGAACCCCCGATGGCCGTGCAGGAGCAAGGTCCAGGCCCCCCAAGGGGGGCGCGGTTCTCGTCCGGCAATCACTTCCGATTCAAGTTGGCCTCGTCCGAACTGCTCCCGTGGTACGATTGTCGTAACACGTTGAATTACATGATGTTAACTCGGACTGAAGAGGGTTGTTTTCGCGCGTTTGGGATCGGAGGCCACAGCGTCGGCCCGGCCGTTGCATATTCTGCCTCCGAAAAACCTGCTGACGGAGCGTCGATGAGGTCGCCTTGGATCGGGGTATGACTGGGAGAATCCTCGAGCTCGCAGAAGCGGGCTTTCACCGTCTGAGGGCTCACCCCGCCTTTAACAGGGCGGCCCGTCGAGAGCTAAGGGCCGACTTTGGCCCTCGCCACCCAGTCGACGCGACACATGAGCCGCACCTGACCGAGGCGGTCGATTGGCTTGTTCGGGCGCAGGACGCCACCCAATCGGGAGGGATTGCCCGCGGTTACAGTGTCGCTTGGAATCGCTACTTCCAGTCCCGCGGTTGGCAGCCAGCCTACCCCGAAACGACTGGATACATCATCCCGACCATCCTCGAGGCTGCCCATCATCTCGGCCGGCCCGAATTGGTTGGCCGGGCCATTCGGGCCGCCGACTGGGAAATCGAACAGCAGCTCGAGTCGGGGGCGGTTCAGGGCGGGGTCATCGGGCAGGGCAGGTCGCCAGCGGTGTTCAACACGGGTCAAGTGATACTCGGCTGGCTGGCGGCGCTCGAAGCGACCGGGGACGCCCGATATGCCGATGCGGCCGCGCGGGCGGGCCGGTACCTCGTTTCGGCGTTGAGCTCGGACGGCCATTGGAGGAACGGCAACTCCAAGTTCGCCCGGTCCGATAGCACGCTGTACAATGCCCGGGTCGCTTGGGCCCTGGCGGAAGCTGGCCGGCGGCTCGACGATCCGACCTTCGAGGACGCCGCTCGGCGAAATCTTCGAGCGGTCGTCGATCAACAGGCGCCCAACGGCTGGCTTCCCAACTGTTGCCTCAACGATCCGTCCCGTCCCCTGCTCCACACGATCGCGTATGCGATCCGAGGGTTGGTGGAAGGGGGGAGTCTGCTTGGCGACGAGCGGGTTTTTCGGGCAGGGGTAAAGGCGGCGCGGGCGCTTCAGCCCGCGGTGCGGGAAGACGGGTGGATGAGCGGACGATTCGACGCCCAGTGGGCTCCGGCAGCTGGGTGGAGCTGTCTCACCGGCCAAGTCCAGATGTGCAATAACTGGATTCGCCTCTACCAGGTGACGGGCGAGCCAGCCTGGATCGAGCCGATTCCCCGGGTCTTGGGGTTCGTCAAGTCCACCCAGAACCGCTCGGCCGCCGATCCGGGGCTTCGGGGTGGCATCAAGGGCTCGGCACCGTTCGACGGGGGCTACGGTCGATTCGAGATCCTCAGTTGGGCGACCAAGTACTTTGCGGATGCGTTGATGCGTCATCAACTGATCGGGGCCCCCGTGGAGGCCGAACGAATTCCGAAGCACCGGCTGGCCTGACGCCCTTGGTGTGCGACGTGGGGGTACGCCGGGCGTCCCTTGTCAGTCTTCGGGAGCCACCTTTGCGAAACCAGGAAACACGTTGAACAGGTCCGTCGGTTTTTTCCTAGCTCTCGTCGTGAGCGTTGCTTGTGGAGGAAGCCCGACCGCTCCCCCTCCACCTCCTCCGCCTCCTCCCCCGCCGGCTCCGCCAGGTCCGGTCGCATCCGTTGCGGTGAGTCCCGGTCAATCGTCCGTTCCGGTTGGCGGGACCGTCCAGCTATCGGCCGTGGGTCGGGACGCCCAGGGCACCGCGGTTCCCAGCGCAACGTTCACCTGGCAATCCTCTGCCACCGGGATTGCAACCGTATCGTCGAGTGGGAAGGTCGACGGGATCACGGTCGGCTCCGCGACGATCAGCGCCACCTCCAACGGGGCCACCGGTTCGTCTCAGGTTACCGTGACCGCGGTTCCGGCCGGGGTGCCGCAAGTCGTTTTGGCCTCGTTCATTGGCGGTGGCGACAACGACATGGTTCGTGACATGGCGTTCGACGCCGCGGGGAACCTATACGTCGCTGGGGCCACCCGATCCAACAACTTTCCGACGTCGGGGTCGGTGCTCGACCGGACTTTCAATGGGTTCTCCGACGGCTTCGTCGCCAAGATCAGCCCCAGCGGCCAGCTCCTCTGGTCAACGGTGCTGGGGGGGCCCAATTTCGACCGGATCTACGCGATGGAACTCGACGATCAGGGCGCCATCTATGTCGCTGGCCGCGCGGGGATCGGGTTTCCGGTCACCGCCGGCGCCTTTCAAACCCAATTCGGCGGGGGGCAGCCGGGGCAGCCGTACGAAGAGCAGGATGGTTTCGTCTGTAAGTTGGCGCCGGAGGCGACGCGAATCGTGTTTTGCTCGTATTTCGGCACTGGGGCCAACGAGCCGGTTCGCGACATTGCGATCGACCCCCAGGGCAACATCTATCTGGCGGCGCACGTTCAATCGACCAACCCGTACCCGGCCGCGTGGTTCACGTCGGCCTTTCAGCGGACACCCGCCGGTGGGTTCGACGGGGTGATCGCCAAGATCGCGCCGGATGGGTCGCGAGTGATCTGGGCGAGCTACCTCGGCGGCTCCGGTGATGAGGCAGGGGAGCCATCGATTCGGCTCAGTCCCGATGGCACAGTCAACGTTTTCTACATCACCTTCTCTCCCAACATGCCGACCCCGAACGGGTTCGCGAAGACCCGCCGGGGTACGAACGACGCCTACGTGGCAAAGTTCTCGCCGGACGGATCGAACCTGCTGTTCGGAACCTACGTGGGAGGCGATCAGGCCGAGGTCTCTGAAACCCATAACCTGGCGATCGACCCTCAGGGCAACCTGATCGTGGCGGCGGGGACACTGTCGCCCAACTTTCCGGGAACGAGTGGTGGCTTCCAAGCGACGTACGGCGGGACCGGCGGTGGAAGCACTGGGGCGAACTCCAACTATCCGGGCGATGGGTTCGTCGCCAAGATCTCGCCGACCGGGCAGTTGATCGCGTCGACCTTCCTCGGCGGCCGGTTCGGCGAGGCGATCGAGGGCGTCGCGGTCGATGCGCTGGGGAACGTCTACGTCGCGGGGGGGAGTTTCTCGAACAACCTGCCGTTCACCGCGGGTGCCTACCGGACCACCATCGGGGGTAACGCCGATGCCTTCGTCGCCAAGCTGAGCCCCGATCTCAAGCAACTGCTCTACTTGAGCTACTTCGGCGGGAGCGGGGAGGACTTTGGCCGAGCGGTCGCGGTCACGCCGGGCGGGGCCTTCGCGCTCGGGGGGCAAACGCAGTCGGCCAACTACCCGGTGTTCCAGCCTTTTCAGGCGACCCGCGGCGGATCTCTCGACGGCCAAGTCGCGCGGCTCACGCCCTGAGGGACCCGGGCCCCGTCTCCCCACGTTGTTGCGCCGGCGCTACGCCCCAGCTTTCTTCACGCCGTCATTTCGATCCAAGCGGGGGCTAGCCCCCTGTTCTCAGCGGCGCAGTTCCTGCTGGCTGGCTCCGCGATCGGGGGCCTAATCAGCTCGGCGGCGGCACCATCCTGTCACCAATGGCGGGTTTCATGAGTCAGCGGCTTCATCGCGTCGTTCAGGACGATATTGCCGAAATCGTAGCCGACATCGGCGAGAAGGCGGCTGATTTGGCGGGCTGCACCGTCGCGGTCACTGGGGGTTTCGGGTTCCTCGGGAGCTATTGCATCGATACCCTCGCCGCGATCAACGACAACGGGTTGCATCCGCCTTGTCGGGTGGTGTGCCTGGACAACGCCATCGTCAACGATGACAGCAACCTGACCCATCTCCGGAATCGGCCCGACATCGAGTTCATCAGGCACGACATCTCCAAGCCCATCACGATCGACGGTCCGGTAGATTACATCATTCACGCGGCGAGCATTGCGTCTCCTTTGTTCTACCAGAAGTATCCCCTCGAGACGATCGCGGTCAACGTCGATGGCACCCGCAACGTGCTGGAATTGGCCAAGGCCAAGGGCTCGCGCGGGGTGTTGTATTTGAGCACCAGCGAGGTGTACGGCGACCCCGATCCCAACAAGGTGCCGACGCCGGAGACGTATCACGGCAACGTCTCGTGCGTGGGGCCCCGCGCCCCCTACGACGAATCCAAGCGCCTCGGCGAGTCGCTCTGCGTCGTGTACGCCAAGAAATTCGGGGTCCCCGTCAACATCACCCGGACCTTCAACTCCTACGGACCCCGGCTGCTACTCAGTGATCCGCGAGTGGTCTCCAATTTCTTTCGCTGCGCGCTGGCGGGAGAAACCCTCGCCGTTTACGATGCCACCTCGACCCGGAGCTATTGCTACGTCAGCGACAACATCCGGGCTCAGTTTCTCGTGCTTCTTTCCGGGTTGCGGGAGGAGATCTTCAACGTCGGCAACAACGAGGAGGAGGTGACGGTCAGGGAGCTGGCGAACGCCATCAACGGACTGTTTGGTGGCAAACTCCAGGTCGCCCACAAGACGCCGAGCGATCCGGTCTACGTCATCGACAATCCGAAACGGCGCTGCCCGGACGTGACCAAGATCCGGAACATGCTGGGCTGGAGGCACGCGGTGTCGATGGACGCCGGGCTCCGCCGAATGTTGGAGTGGGCGCGCGACCAATCGTCCGCCTAACTCGGAGCGACGGATCGATGGACGAGCGGTATCTGATCACGGGCGCCGCCGGGTTCGTGGGGGCCAACGTGGCCCGACTGCTTCATGCTCGGGGTGAGGACGTGCACGTTCTGGTCCGGGCCGAATCCGATCCTTGGCGAATCGCCGATCTTGGCATCCAGCGACACACGGCCGGTTTGGATTCGATGGAGACCATCGGCCGAGTGCTGCGCGACGTCCAGCCCACCTGCCTGATCCATTTCGCTGCCTATGGCGGGTATCTCGGCCGTCAGGTCGATGAGCGGCTGATGTTCGAAACCAACGTCCTGGGCACCTGGCGCCTCCTCCAGGCGGCGGAAGCCATCCCGTACCGGGCGTTCCTCAACATCGGCAGCTCGTCGGAGTACGGGCGGAAGACCGCTCCCATGAGCGAGGCGGACCTGCCCGAGCCGGTCAACGTCTACGGCGTGTCGAAGGCGAGCCAAACACTGCTTTGCCAGGCCTACGCCCGGATGACCGGTCGCCCGGTGTGCACCGTCCGGCTGTTCTCAGTCTACGGACCGTACGAACCGTGGGGCCGTCTCGTCCCCAACGTCGTGCTCGCGTGCCTCGAGCAGCGGCCCGTGAAGCTCGCGGGTGGCGGACGCCAAGCTCGGGATTTCATCTCGGTGACCGATGTCGCCGAAGGACTGGCGCGGATTGCCGGAAGCCCTGGCCTCAGCGGACAGATCATCAACCTGGGGACCGGGCGCCAGACCACCGTCGCCAACTTGGCGGAGCTGGCGAAGTCCCTGGCTGGAAGCGCGAGCGCCATCGAATACGACGCCCTTCCGGAAAAGGGGATCGAGAACCCCGTCTGGGTCGCCGACCTCACGGCGTTGGAGCGCCGCCTTGGCTGGAGGCCCGAAATCCCGCTCGAGGACGGCCTGGCGCGGGCGGTCGACTGGTATCGTGAGAACCGCCATTGGTACCGCTCGGCCTCGGCCGGACAGGCCCCAGCCTGACCGCTCCGGGGGGTTCGCCTAACGGGCGGACTGGTTCCGGCGAAAGTTCGAGATGTCGCCGAGCATTCGCCACGACTCCTGGACCACCTTCACGTGAGAACTGCCCCCGGTCCGTCTCGTCGAGGGCGCATCGATCTCCACGATCCGGTAGTGCAGCCGTCCTGCCTTGATCAGCAGTTCCGCGTCGAAGAAATTGTTCTTGAAGGCGGGCCGAACCGCGGGAAAGTCGGTCCGCAGCAGGATCTTCGGGGTTCCGTTGTGGTCCCGGCTATGAAACCCGAAACTCAGGTTGAGGACCGCGTTGTAGCCGATCGAGAACAGTTTCCGCGCCAGCTCGTTGGTCCGGGTGATCCGCCGGGCCTTGACGATGGTCCGCTCCGGCTCCTGGAGAATCCGGCGATAGAGCACCGGGATCAGGTCGTAGGAAACCTGCTCGTCGGCCGGCACGAAACAATAGTATCGTCCTTGGGCGGCTTCCCACCCTGCCATCACGGCGCCGCCCCACCCCTGGTTCCGAGGGCAGTCCACCAACCGAATCGGGTATTGCGACTCGTGTTGGCGGATGACCTCCGCCGTCCGGTCGGCCGAGCCGTCGTTCACGAACAGCAATTCGACCGGGACGCCGATCGTAGCCAAGATCGAGGCGAGGCGAGGGATCGCGGTTGCCAGGTTGGCTTCCTCGTTGTAGCAGGGAACCGCGACCGTCAACTCGGGGGCCGGGATCGTCAAAGCGGCAATCCTTTCAAGAAGGCCGTGATTGCCGAGTGGAGTCCGTCGGGATCCAGACCATAGGTGCATCGCATCTCGGCCTCGCTTCCGTTGACTCGGCAGAATTCGTCCGGAACGCCGATCATCCGGAACGCCGCGCTTCGGCCGCTTTGCGCCGCGACTTCCGCGACGGCCGAGCCGAACCCGCCCCGAAGGTTGTGTTCCTCGACGGTGACCACCAGCCGGCTATCCCGGAGCACCTCGTCGATGAGGGCCGCGTCGATCGGCTTGACGGTGTGGAGGCTCACGATCGCGCACCGAAGGCCGTCGCGCTCCAGTCGTTCGGCCGCCTGGACGGCGTTGGCCGCGATATCGCCCGTCGTCAAGATCGAGACGTCGGGCGCGGACCGCCGCTGGATGTACGCTCCGCGGCCCAGCGCGAATTCCGTCTCGTCGCGGGCGAATTCGGGCGCAGGACCGCGAGTAATGCGGAGGTAGAAGGGTCCCCGATGGGCATAGCTGGCTCGGGTGGCGGCCTCGGTTTCCGCTTTGTGGGTCGGCGCGACGATGGTCAAATTCGGCAACGCCCGAAGCGCGGCCATGTCCTCCAGGCCGTGGTGGGTGGTCCCCGCGGCCCCGTAGGAGAAACCGGTGCCGCAGGCCACCAGCGTGACGTCCAGATTGTGATAGCAGAGGTCGTTGCGGATCTGCTCGTAGGGGCGGAAGGAAACGAACGGCAGGATCGAATAGACGTAGGGCTTCATCCCGCCCTTCGCCAGCCCGGCAGCCAACCCGACCATGTTCTGTTCCGCCACCCCGGCGTTGATGAATTGGCGAGGAAACTCGTCGCGGATCACCTCGAACTGGTGGTATCCCAGATCCCCCGTGAGCAGCATCACGGTGGGATCACGGCGAGCGAGCTCGGCGAACGTCTGAACGAAAGCCCGTCTCATGACAGCCCGGCCAGCGCTTGCCGGTATTGCTCGTCCGTCGGCGGCACGTAGTGCGCGTCGAGCGTGTTCTCCAAGCCCGGAATGCCCTTGCCCAGCACGGTGTGAGCGAACACCACCGACGGCTTGCCCGCCTCGAATGGCACCGCCTCGAACGCCGCGACGATCGCGCCCACATCGTGGCCGTCGATCTCGCGGACCGCCCAACCGCAGGTTCGCCAGAGCTGAATCAGGTTCTCGTGGGGGAATACGTCGTCGGACCGATCGAAGCACTGGAACTTGTTACTGTCGACGATGGCGACCAGGTTGTCGAGCCGATATCGGGGAGCGAACATCGCCCCTTCCCAGACCGACCCTTCGTTGCATTCGCCGTCGCCGAGGACGACGTACACCCGATTCCGATCGCCGGTCAATTGGCTGGCCAGGGCGAGGCCGATCGCGTTGTTGAACCCGTGTCCGAGGGACCCGCACGCGAACTCGACTCCCGGCGTGGTGACCATCGGATGAATCCCCAGCTTGGAGCTCGAGAGGCTGTAGTTCGCCAGGTCGCTCTCCGTCAGGACTCCGACCTCGGAGAGCGCGGCGTATAGCGCCATGCACCCGTGCCCCTTGCTCAGCACGAAACGGGGGCGGTCCGGGCGTTCCGAGCCCGGCCCGTGGTCGAGAAACCGATCGAACAGCACCGCCAACAGGTCGGCGATCGATAGGGCCGAGCCCACGTGGGAGCCCTTGATGCGGTATGCCATGTCGATGCACTTGCGGCGAACGCTCGCGCAGCGCCGCTTCAGCGATTCCAAGTCGGTGGCGTTGGGCATCATCTCGGTCGGCTTCATCCCTTCGGCCTCGCATCGCGGTCGTATCCGTAATGCATCAGGAAGGCCTTGTTGTCCTCCTGCTGGTCCGACGGCGGGGGCAGGAAAGGCTTTGCTATGCCGGCCAGCAGCTGGACATCGAACACCTGGTACCCTTCGGGCCAAACCAGCCGACCAACCTCTTTGCCGGTGGCCGCCTCGAACGCCACGACCCCGCAGGCGCTGTCGTCCGCGACAATGCCCGGGGCGTAGGCCTCATACTTGGGAATCACTTTCGAGAGGCCCACGAATCCGTAGCCACCGTGGAACGCCAGGCCCCGAGTGAACCCTGGCACCGTGAGGACCGGCGTGTACTCCGACCCTCGGAGGTAGCCCACCGTTCCGTAGCCGCTGTCGCACACCCACGGGATCCCGTCGCGCCACCGAACCGAGTGTGGACAGGTAAACCCCCGAGCCACGACCTCTCGGGTCCCACCCGAAAACACCACGCCCTTCTGGCGCGGGCCATAGCCGGCTTTCCACGGCTTGGGACCGGTGGTTTCGTCCGAGAAGGCGGTAAACAAGAATTGGTCGAGCCCGCCTCCGACCGCGACGCCGTTCAATTGGAAGTATCGCTGATCGAACGGCCGGCGACCGACGCGGGCCTCCAGGCCATCGAGCGCCCTCGGCCACCAGAGGCGCTTCCATCCGCCGTCGTTCAGAAGCTGGGCGAGAAAGTTGTGGCCAGTGGCGGTGAAAACCACGTTGCCGTCGAGCATGGCCACTTCGTGAATATCCAGCGACCCGGGCAAGAACCAACTCCGGACCGGCGCCAACAGGGTCCGGTCGTCGAGGGGCGGCACCTCGCTTCCAAACAACTCGCTCGGCGGGGACTCCCGATCGATTGCCAGGAACTCGAAGACCTGGTTCGGCCACCGAGTACTCGACACGTAGAGCCTCCTCCGACCAGCGTCGTAGCAGATCCCGGACGGATGGGGTAGCTCCCAGTGGCTGAGCCAGGGACCCCCGGCCCACGACATGGCCACCAAGAGGTGCTCGAACTCGCGCGAAACGACGATCGAACCACCGATCTCGGCGAGGACGCGCCACCACCCTTCGTCAGCAACGTGCTCGAGAAGCGCGGGCCCGGCGGAACCGCTTCCCGGAAACGCGATATTCTGGGACGGTTCGAGGTATTTCCGGTTCAGGAGGGTGCCCCCATTCGTGATTACGGCGCCCTGATGGCAGGATTGGGGCCAGGCCTCATGGAATACGACCGAAACTCGATCAAAACCAATCCTCCATCGACAGGCGCACGACGAAACGCTGCATGGATACTACATTGATTTGACGTCAACAATCTTAATGTGTTGGATCGACGCAACGGTCCGTCGTGTCCGGTCACGGTGTTGGGACGGGGTCGGCTCCCCGCCGCCGCTGGGCTCGGCTGGACCTCGGGGTAGCTCGAGTTCGGATATTGAGGTGAGGCGCCTGGGTGGGGGGCGGCACCGAACTTGCCCACCGAGGGGCTGTATCCCCGCCTCGCACACGAAGATGGAGAACCCGCCGCGATGACGGTGATCATGCTCTCGGCAATGTTCGAGAACGGTGGCAACACCGTCCACCGATTCCTCGATGGGCATCCGGAGTTCTTCGTCTACCCGTTTGAATCGCAGATGGGAACCGGCTTGGCGAACGACTACCTCGCCAGCATGGTACCGCCCCGATACCGGTGGCCCGAGCTTCCGCTGGCTGGCTCGCCCGAGCAGTACTACGACCTCTTTGCCGACGAGGAGTTGCGGACGTACTTGCGGACCCGTTGGCGCAGCAAGTTTCGGGATTGTGGTTTGGATATGGACGAGGGAGAGCGGCGTCGGGCGTTCGTGACGTACCTCGAGGATCGGCCTCGGACCAGGCGCAACGCGGTTCTGGGTTTTCTTGAATCGGCCTTCTCGAGCTGGCGAAATCTCGCTCGGTCGGGCCGCGAGCGGGCGTTCGTCGGCTTCAGCCCGGTGCTGGTACTCGACGTCGACAAGTTCTTCGCCGACTTCCCGGACGGGCACATGATCCACGTCGTTCGGCATCCGTCGTCGGCGTTCGCGGATACCAAGAAGCGACCGTTCCCGTGGTCGGCGGAACGCTACGCCTGGACCTGGAACTACTGTCAGCACGTGGCCTTGGTGGCCCAGGGGAGGTACGACGGTCGCTTCCATCTGGTGCGGCTCGAGGATCTCGCGGCCGACCCTGAGGCCGCCCTTCGACCGATCCTTCAACGGATGGGTTTCGAGTGGTCTGACCGGTGTAACGCCCCTTCATTCAATGGCCACGTGCTCACGGAGATTCCCCCGTGGGGGGTCGTGCAGGGGGGGGCGCGGAATGCTGGCGCCGAGTTGTCGCCAGGGGAGCGAGACGACCTGGCGGCCATGACCGGCCTGATCTGCGACCTGATCTACCAACCCGGGGTCGACCGAACCCGCCGATCCGGCGTTGGAGTGCCTCGCTGATGGTCGAGACTCGGCCGACGGCGAGTGGCCCGATCGCGCGAACCACCCTCCTCGCCCTCGCCGGAGTCGGGGTGGTGGCGAGCCTGCTGTACTGGTTCTACTGGACCCCCTACGGCGTCGACGACCAGTGGATCACGTTTCGGTACGCGGAGAACATCGCCGCCGGCCGGGGTTTCGTCTACAACCTGGGCGAGCGGGTCATGGGCACGTCGACGCCCCTGTATACCCTGGTCCTCGCGGTGGCGAAGCTGGCCGGTCTCCCCGTTCCCATCACCAGCTGGACGATCGGGTACGCGGCCATGATCACGGCGATCGTGCTGCTGTTCCAGATCGTACGACGTCTCCACAGCGATGGCGCGGGGTTCGTTGCGGCGGCCTTGTTGGCCGGCGGCGAGCTCTTCGGCCGGGCGGCCACCGACGGGATGGAGACTCCCCTCTACATCGTCCTGATTCTCGCCACGTTCCTGCTCTACCTGACGGGGCGCGAATTGACCGCGGCGGTGTTCGCCGCGTTGTGTTTGCTTACCCGGCTCGACGGCGGGGCCGTCGGCGTCGTCCTGATGGTGGTACACCTGGTCACCCGGCGGGCGGTGCCGTGGAAGGCCGGTCTGGTATACCTCGCGGTTGCCTTGCCGTGGTTCCTGTTCTCACTGGCTTATTTCGACAGCCTGGTCCCGAACTCGATGATCGCGAAGCGGCTCCACAGTCAGCACACGATTCTGTGGTGGATGCCCAAGTTTCTGATCCGGGAGCCGCGGACCTACTTGGCGGTGATCGGCGCCATCATCGCTTTGCGAGCTCCCGCGACTCGAGCGGGATCCCTGCTCTTGGTGGTCTGGGCGACAATCTACGCGCTGGCATTTTCGCTTTCTGGGATTCACGCCTACCCCTGGTATCGGACTCCGCTGCTCGCCGTTCTGGCCGGAGGGGCGGGCATCGGCGTGATGGCGATCGCCAGCTGGCTCGCCCGCCCCGGGCGGAGCCGGGTTGGCCTCGCGGCTCTCGTGAGCGGCCTCGCGCTGGTCCCCGACGGCACGTTGGTCTGGCGGCGGGTCACTGGGGACGAGCCGGATCTCAACAAACTCCGGTTCGAGGCGGCCGTTTGGATGCGAGACAGTCTGCCCGCCGGAGTGCCGATCGCGACCGGTGGAATCGGATTGGTCGGGTATCACACCGGCCGGACGATTCACGATGCCATGGGTCTCGTGACGCCGAAGTCGATGCGGTACCGAGGACGGCTCGCCAACCCCCGAGCGATCGCTATCCCCAGGTTCCTCCGCGCCGTGATCGAGGACTACGATCCGGAGTACGTGTTCGACCTGTTCTGGCTTCCCAAAAGCGAGGACACGCCCCGGTTCATGCAGGAGCGATATCGAGTTCTCCGAACCTGGCGACTCGAGGATCCGTCCCAACCTCAGTTCCACCTCTACCAGCGACTCTCCAAAGACAGTCTGGGAGTTGGATCGACTCAATGAGCGGGACTAGCCCGGCCCGGGCCGCTTGGTGGGCAGCGGCGGGCCCGGCCGCGATCGCGATTCCCGTGGTCGTCGGCCTCGAAGTGGTCCCGCGGATGGTGGGAGGCGCCGCCGGGTCGGGAATCCTGGAGCCGCCGACGGTCCACTCGGTGGCCGTTGCCACCGTCCTCGGGTGCCTGGCTTGGGGAGCGTGGCACCATTCGGTGCCGGCCGAGGCCAGCAACGCGGCGGTGCCGCGAGAAGCCCGCCGAGCGACCTGGGCCGCTGCCCTCGCAGTCGCGGCGGTCGTGGTGCTTCTGTACTTCCCGCCATTCCTCGCCCGCTACGCCGCCTACGGCGAGGAAGACTACTTTCTGAGCGCCCTTCAGCGGATCGCGGTCGGTCAGCGGCCGTACGTCGACTTCGAGTTCTTGTATGGTCCCCTCCTGATCTTTCCGCTCGCCTGGTGGGTCGACGCCTTCGGGTTCTCGCTCCAATCGTACTACTGGTTCCTGGCACTGGTCGACGGGGCTACCTACGCCATCGGCTTCGTAGTACTCAGTCGCCTCGTCCCGGACCGCCGTCGCTTCGTCGTGTTCGGCTTGATGGTGGTACTGCTCTTCAACGACAATCTGGGGATAGCGGGTTTGACGGTGAGGCGGCTCCTCCCGGTGGTCGCCCTCTTCTGGTATGCCCTCAGGGGGTCAACCTGGCCTGGACGCGTCGCCGTGGCCGCGCTGGTTGGCCTTCAGACGTTGATCTCGGTGGAATACGCGGCCGCCTGTCTCATCGGCTTGGGAGCGTTAGGGCTGGTGGAGTCGGTCGCCGCTCGGCGGGCGCGGGAGCTGGCGCTGGCGATAGCGACCGGTGGGCTGGGACTGGCGATCGCCGGGTGCCTGGCCGTTCTGATCATGGGGAGTGACGTCTTCGACTGGTTGGCTGCCACCTGGCGTCTGGTGACCCTCCGAGCGGGCGGAGAGGCGGCCTTTCGATTCCAGTGGTCGGTCAACGCGATCGCGGTGTTCATGCTCCTCTTCCTGGCCGGTTCGCGGGTGGGCGCCGGCCTTCGTGGGATCCGGACCAGTGGGCTGACGCCCGGCGATCGGTTCCTGGTCGCGGGACTGGGTTACGCCCTGATCGCGCTGAAGAGCGGATTGGCGCGGTCGGACATGTACCATCTCGTTCCGCCGGTCCTCGGATTGGTGCTGGCGTACACCGTTCCCGTTCCCTTTGCGGTCTTTCGTTCGACGGCGACCCAGCGGCGGCTCGCCTTCGCCGCCATCGCCCTGATCGCCGTGACCTATGGTCCGGGAATGGCGGGCACCGGTCGGCTGTGGGCCCAGGGCCTGGTGCTCGGCGCTCGGGACGTCCTGACGGGCCGTCCGCCTGGAGGAGTCGCTCCCGACCCCGCCAGGACGGTCACCATCGGACGGGAGCGGGCGGCGTTCAACCCGGCGGCGATTGCGTTAGGCGAATACCTTGCCGAACCCGAACGAGGCGATGCTCCGGTGGTCTTCTACGAGCGCACCTGGGGGTTGGACAAAGTCGTCGGCGTGGCCAAGCCGATTGGGGTATACGCCATCGACGATTACCTGGCCTCCGACGCGGCCGGCGATTCGATTCGGGCGTTCCTCGAGGCCCGGCCGAAAGCCCTCGTCGTGATCCACCAAACCTCCTGGGACTACCTCCTCGACCCGGCGTCCGCGGCGCCCTACGGCAGCATGTTTTGGTTCGGGCCGACCCGTGGCCGACTCGCCCGGTTCCTGGAGCGATGGTCCAGCTCTCATTTCGGCACCAGCGTGGTGGAAGAACGCGTCCTGAAACGGAACCGATGGGCAAGGACCGTGGGAGAATTCGTGAAAGCCTCGTACGCTCCGGCGGCGACGTTCGGGGTATGGATCGTGTTAGCGAGAATCGGGGAGCCCGTCGGATCGGGTCGCCCGGCGGAGGGACCGCGGCAATGAGAGAGCCGTTCCCCACTCGATTCTCGGGCTGGGGTCGTTACCCCGTGCTTCCCGGACGCTCGGTTCAGTCGGAGAGTCTGCCCGAGATCACCGGTGGGGCGGCGATATCTCGGGGGTTGGGCCGGGCCTACGGCGACGCTGCCCTTCCGGCCGCCGCGAACGACATCGTCGCATCGTCGACGCTGGCCGACCGGTTACTGAACTTCGATTCCACGACGGGGGTGCTCCGAGCCGAAGCGGGCCTGTCGCTGCTCGAGCTCAATCGGCTGTTCCTGCCTCGGGGCTGGTTTACGCCGGTCACGCCGGGAACTCAGTTCGTGACCCTCGGTGGAATGGTCGCCGCCGACGTCCATGGCAAGAACCATCACTGGGCTGGATCGTTCGGCCAGCACCTCCTCAGCCTTCGACTCCGACTGGGGACCGGCGAGATGGTCGACTGCTCGGAGTCCAGGGACCCGGACCTGTTCCGCGCCACGATCGGTGGGATGGGGCTCACCGGCCACATCCTCGAGGTCGAGTTTCGAATGGAACGGATTCCGTCCCCGTGGATTTGGAGCGAGACCGAGCGGTTGTCGTGTCTGGATGAAATGATCGCTGGTCTGAAGGCGGCGTCCCGCGAATGGTCGTTCAGCTCCGGGTGGATCGACAGCTTGGCGAAGGGTCGTCATCTGGGGCGCGGGCTCCTGTTCAAGGGCCGCTGGGCCGAGAGCACCCAGGCCCACTCCACCAGGCCACCGTTCCGTCGGGGGTTCCGGGTCCCCTTCGAGTTCCCCAACTGGATCCTGACGCCCTGGTCGATGAGCCTATTCAATGCCGCAGTCTATTGGAGGCATCCTCGCCGGATCTCCCGTCGGGTGGTCCATCCGCAAACGTTCTTCTACCCGCTCGATCGGATCGAGCGGTGGAACCTGGTGTACGGGCGAGACGGGCTTGCCCAGTATCAGTGTGTCGTGCCGCATGCTGCCGACAATGGTCCCACGAGGCGGCTCCTCGAACTTGCGGTCTCCCTCAAGGTGCCCTCCTTCCTCACCGTCGTCAAAGACTTCGGCGCCGAAGGCAAAGGGTGGATCTCGTTCCCGAAGCCGGGGATTACCGTGACGTTCGACCTGCCGCTCCGATCCGGGACGGCCGCCGTGGTGGCCCGCTTCAACGAGCTGGTCGCCGCCGAGGGGGGGCGGGTCTACCTGGCGAAGGACCCGTTCACGACGGCAGCCGAGATGCGGCGAATGGACCCCCGACTCGAATCCTGGCTCGAGGCCCGAAAACGCTGGGATCCGCGGGGGCGGCTTCGGAGTGCAATGTCCATCCGGGTGATGGGAGACCCACAATGAAGGTTGCCGTCCTGGGTGCCACCAAGGGGATTGGTCGGGAGGTGGCCCGATTGCTCGCGGAACGGGGGGATCGACTGGCGATCCTCGGTCGCGACCGAGACGATCTCGAACGAAGCCGCGGCGATCTTTCGATCCGCGGTCAGGCCGACGTCGCGGTGGCCGTCTGCGACTTGCTGGACCCCTCGACCTTCGGGCCCGCCCTCCAGGAATCGACCGATCAGCTGGGTGGGCTCGATTGCGTGGTGGTCACCGCCGGCACGTTGGTGCTTCAGGAGCGGCTCGAAGCGGATCCGTCCCTCGCGGCGGACCTCTTGACGGTCGGCTTCACCAACACGGTTCTCTTCTGCGAAGAAGCTCGCCGCCGTTTGCTGGCGAGCAGGGGCGGAACTCTCTGCGTCTTGAGCTCGGTGGCCGGGGAACGCGGCCGGAAGCCGATCGTGCTCTACGGGGCAGCCAAGGCCGGTTTGTCCCGGTACCTCGAAGGGTTAGATCACCGATTTCGGCTGGCCGGGCTGAAAGTCGTGTGCATCAAGCCCGGATTCGTGAAAACGGGAATGACTGCTGGGCTCAAACCGCCGCCCTTCGCGGCGGAGCCGGATGCGGTGGCCCGCCGGGTGGTGAAGGCCATCGATCGCGGGGAAGCTGAGGTCTATGCGCCGTGGATCTGGCGGTGGATCATGGCGGTCATTCGGTTGCTCCCGCGATGGGTGATGCGCCGCCTCTCGTTCTGAAGACGCGGCTCGGCCGGAGGTGGCCCGCTACCGGTTGGTTACCTCGAGGATTCGAACCACCCGGTCTTGGTAGACTTGCGCGGCGCACGGCGCGAGTGAATCCACGACCGATTGGACCTCGACGCCGGCCCGCCGGAGGTATGACATCCACTCCCTGTCGTCGAAAACGATCCACCTCGCCCCGACGGCGCGAACCCCAGAGCAGCTGGGCACGAAGTCGTCCCCGAGCGAGAACATCGAGGCTGGTTTCGACGGCAACATCATCAGCACCCGGGGGGCGGCCAGGACCACCTCGTCGGCCGTAGCCCGGGCGGTGAGCCAACGGATTGCGGGCCGGGTCGGTTCCTTGGAAACGACCAAGTTCCCAGTGGACCGTCCCGCGCCTAGCACGAAAATCATCGCCGCCGCCGCCGACCGCCACACCTCCTTCGGGCCGTCGAACAAGACCCACGCCGTTCCCACCGCCATCATCGGATAGAGGACCGCGAGGTGATTGTCCAACTGTCCTTGGAGGAAGAAGAACAGGAGGCCACCGGCCAGCCAGAGCATGAGCACCCGTGCCGGGCGGCTCCACCAGGCCTTGACGGCGGCGAGAGCGCCGCCAACCAAGAGAAACGGCTCGGATGCGGTGAGCTGTCGCAACTTGGCGTCCCAGACGTACGGGTTCACCCGGAAGCGTCCCAACGAAATCAGGGCCTGCCTCCGTGCCGGCTCCACCGCTGCCGCGACGTCCGATCCCGGCCCGTCCGGGCCCCGGGTCGCTCCCAGCATCAGCTTCTGCGACCACCCTGCGAGGAAGGTCTGAGGATCCACCAGGTAGGCGATCCCGTAGCCGCCAGCCGCCACCACCACACCCCCGGCCAGCGCGGCCAAGTGCCGCCAGTCCCCCAGCGGCGACCGACGCCAGTCGAGAATCGAAGTCAACCCCAGGACCGGAAGCATGAAAACCGCATTCGCTTTGGTGAGGAGCAGGCCGGCCGTGCACCCGACCACCCCAAGCAACGCCCGCCGACCAGTGCTCAGGTAAAAGAGCACCAGTCCCAACATCCAGGAGATTTGGATCGGCTCGATGAACGCTTTCCGGTCGACCAAGACGCCGGGATAGCAGGTGCCGAGCAACAAGGCCGCCCCAATGGCGGTCCGGCGGTCTCCAAACAGCCGCTCGGCGATCCGATAGGTCAAGTATAGGTTGAGCAGTCCGAGCACCGCTGAGACGGTTCGGGCCACGAACAACGTGCTCCCGAAAAGCGCAAACGGGATGCCGACGGTCAGGTGGTAGAACGGCGTGGTGAAGAAGTTGGGGGTCAGTTGCCCGGTGTCCGTCCACAGCTTGACCCCGAGCGGCCAGGTTCCTTCGTCGGCCGAAACGGTCGGGGTCACGGTTGGAAAAAGGACCCGAATGGCCACGGTTAGAACCGCGGCAATCGCGAGGACCACGGTTTCTCGGCGGCCGATGCCCAGGTGAGCTGGTGAGGATGGTTCCGTCATGATGGTTCAACCTGGAGGGCGAGGTTCGGGCCAGCGGGGCAACGGCTTAGTGTTGTAGGCTCCGCCATCACAGGACCGGGTGCTCCGACTGTTGCATACAAGCAACACTGAGGCGCCTCCGAGTCATCTGTCGGCTTGGAACCAAGGTAAGGGGCCGACCGGGCAGGAGCGAAGTGTAGCGGCGGCGCGGCAGCCCGGCACCGGACTTGCCACCGCATCGGGACGACGGCCCCGCCCGGGGTCCGACCAATAGCCGGCGGAGCGGGATGGCGGAGAGCAAGGAAACACTAGAGCGCGTCGCTCCGCGAATCCACCTGGTGTTATGCGCCGGTGCCGACCGAGGGTGGCTCGATCGGGCGCTGGCCGAAGCGGAGGCGGCTCGCGTCGCGATCGAAGTGGTTGTCGTGGCGAGTGGGACGGCCCCGAAAGCGGGAACGGCTCACTGGGTCCAGGTCGAGGAGGGTGCCTCGGTGGCGGCGATGCGGACAGCCGGCTTTACGGCGGTTGGCGAAAGTGATGTGATATGGTTCGAGGCCGCGCCGACGCCGGTGGATTGGGGCCAGCTGATCGAATTGGCGACCGCCGGCATTGTCGAGCCGACCTCGGTTGACGGCTGGGCCGGGAAACTCGAGGCGTTGAGAGTTAGCAACCCATCGCAGGAAGGCCGTCAAGGTTGAATCAACCGCTGGTGGGAGTCGCGATCGCCTCGTTTCGCGATCGGTCGTTGCTCGACCAGTGCTTGACCTCGGTGGTGCCCGAGGCGGACGCTCACGGGGTTCGGGTCGTGGTGGCGCGCGCCGGCGATCCCGAGATCGCTCGGTGCCGCGACCGTTGGCCCGGAGTCGGGTTCGTAGTCGCCCCGGCCGGGGCCTCCGTTCCCGTTCTCCGCGGCTTGGCGATGAAGGCTGTTGGCGAGGGCCGGGTGGCCCTGATCGAGGATCATTGCGTGGCGGCCCCCGGATGGCTGGCGATGATCACTTCTAGCGATGCCGACGTGGTGGGCGGTGCCATGGGCAACGCCCAGACCGCCCGGCTGGTGGATTGGGGTGCTTTCTTCTCCGAATACGGCTTCTTCGCCTCGGCGCGGGTCGGCCAACCGCCTTTGGTAACCGGCGCCAACGTCGCGTATGGCCCCCGGGTGGCTCCGGACGTTCGGGCTTGGGCGGAGGCGGGCGAATGGGAGGACGTCATCCACGGCCGGCTCCTCGAGGCTGGTCGGAGCTTCGCGTTCGTCGTCGAAGCTCGGGTGCTTCAGAACCAGTCATATCGGGTCGCGGCCTTCCTCGAGGATCGATTCAGCCACGGCTTCCAGTATGCTCGTAAACGGTTGGCGGAGCAGGGCGCCCGCAAGAGGTGGCTGTGGGCGGCGGGAGTGGTTGCCCTGCCTCTTGTCCTCGCGATTCGGGTCGGTCGGGCTGCCTGGTCGGCTTCGCCTTCGGCCTTCGTGCGTTCTCTGGGGTATACGGTTCTATTCCTGAGCGCCTGGGCGGTCGGTGAGGGTGCCGGGTATCTCCGTGGCGTCGGACCCAGGCCAGCGCGATGACCCTCCCCCAGCTGTCGGTCGTGATCCCGTCGGTCAACGGGCTCGGCGACCTGATCGGGTGCTTAGAGGCCCTCGAGGGGGAGCGTCGGGCGACGGTATTGGAGGTGTTGGTGGTCGACCGGTTGGGCGCCCCGGTCGTCTCGGAGGTGGCGCGGCGGTTCCCGTGGGTGCGCATCCTGCCCACTCCTCCGGGGACTACCATCCCGGCGATGCGAGCGATTGCCTTCGACGCGGCGACGGCGCCTTCGGTCGCGGTGATCGAGGACCACGTACTCGTCCCCTCCGGGTGGGCACGCCAGTTGCTTGCTGCCCAGGCGCGGGGTGAGGAGGTCGTGGGCGGGGCGGTCGAGAACGCCGCGACTGAGCGGCTAACTGATTGGGCCGCTTTCCTTTGCGAGTATCACGCGATTCTGCCCCCGCTCCCCGATGGGCCGGCGAACGGGATCACGGGCAACAACACCGTCTATCGGCGAGAGCTGCTCGTTCGCTTCCGCGACGTGGTGGCCGAAGGCCGGTGGGAAAACCGCCTGCACGACGCCTTGCGAGGCGCCGGGATCGCGCTGTACTGCCGTCCCGATATTCGGGTTGGTCACAAGAAGCACTACACCGTCTGGGAGTACCTTTCCCAGCGTTTCCTCTACTCGCGCTCCTATGCCGGGGCGCGAGCCCTCGGACGCCCGCTCGGCTGGCGGCTGGCGGCCGGGGCCGCCGCGTTTCTGCTGCCGGCGCTCCTCTACGTCAGGGTCGTGACGACCGTCTGGCGGAAGGGAGTTCATCGGCCGCAGTTGGTTCGATCGTTGCCACTGCTTGGTCTGTTCGTGACCAGCTGGGGTCTTGGTGAGGTGGTCGGCTATTGGGCCGGCCCCGGAAACGCTTTGAGCAAGGTATGCTGAGCGCCACATGACGGATCAAAGCGCAAGTCCGCGCCGGGTCGCTCGGCTCGAGCCGGGGCATCACACGGTGGTCATCGGCGGCGGCCCCGCCGGCCTAACGGCCGCGTATCTGTTGGCCAAGCAGGGCTACCGGGTGACCGTGTTCGAGGGTGACGACGTCGTCGGGGGGATTTCCCGAACCGCTCAGTACAACGGATATCGGTTCGACATCGGCGGCCATCGGTTCTTCACCAAGATCGCCCCAGTGGAAGCCCTCTGGCACGAGATCCTCGGGAAAGAGTTCATCTCGGTTCCCCGGATGTCTCGGATTCACTACAACGGGAAGTATTTCGACTACCCGCTGAAAGCCCGCAACGCGCTCCAGGGCCTCGGCCTGGTCGAGGCAGTCCTGATCGTGCTCAGCTATCTCCGGTGGCATTGGCGGCCGTCACCGGTCGAGGAGAATTTCGAGCAGTGGGTGACCAACCGCTTCGGGAAACGCCTCTACGAGATCTTCTTCAAGACCTATACCGAGAAGGTCTGGGGGATCCCTTGTACGGAGATCCGGGCGGAGTGGGCGGCCCAGCGCATTCAAGGGTTGTCGCTGGCCAAGGCGATCCTCGCGGCCGCCTCGCTCAATCGCCGGTCGGACAAGATCAAGACCCTGATCCACGAGTTCCAGTATCCCCGCTTGGGACCCGGCCAGATGTGGGAGATGTGCCGGGACAAGATCGTCGAGCTGGGAGGTCGGGTCGTCATGCAGCACCACGTCACGGCGGTCGAAGTCGAAGGTGGTCGGGCCGTCGCGGTTCGGGTGGAGTCGGCGAGTGGGGAAGAACGAGTCGAGTGCGATCACGTCATCAACACGATGCCGGTTCGGACGCTCGTGCAATCGATCGAGCCGGGGCCGGACGCCCGAGTCGCCGAAGCGGCCGCCGGCTTGGGGTATCGGGATTTTCTGGTAGTGGCCTTGATGCTCGGGCGCAAGGATCTCTTTCCCGACAATTGGATCTACATCCACTCGCCGGGCGTGAAGGTTGGCCGGATCCAGAATTTCAACAACTGGAGCGCCGCGATGGTGCCGGTGCCGGGAATGACCTGCCTCGGCCTCGAGTACTTCTGCTTCGAGGGCGACGGACTCTGGACGGCGTCCGATCGGGACCTGATCGCTCAAGCCTCGCGGGAGCTCGAGGAACTGGGTTTGGCCAAGGTCAGCGACGTCCGCGACGGCTGTGTGATTCGGATGCCCAAAGCGTATCCGATCTACGACTCGAAATACCGTGACTGCCTCGACCAAGCCCGAGCGTTCATCGATCCGATCGAGAATCTCCACACCGTCGGGCGGAACGGGATGCACAAGTACAACAATCAAGATCACTCGATGCTGACGGCGATGATGGCCGTCTGGAACATGCAGGGCGCTCAGCACGACATCTGGGAGGTCAACACCGATTTCGAGTACCACGAGGAGCAGAAGATCGAGGAGCAGCACCTTGCCGTGCCCCAGGCCGCGAAGTGACATTCCGATGCGCATCGGCATCGACGCGACCTGCTGGGCCAACGGCCGGGGCTATGGACGGTTCGTTCGCCACCTCCTTCCGGCGCTGGCCGACGTAGCGGCGGGCGACGACCTAGTTTGTTTCCTCGACCCGAAGTCGGCTGCGTCGTTCGACCTAGCGATGCCCAACGTGCGCGCGGTGGTCGTGCCCCAAACGGTGGCGCCCACCGAAGCGGCCGGCTCGTCGAGCAACCGCGGCTTGGCGGACATGTTCCGGCTGTCGCGGGCGGTCTGGCGGGAGCACCCCAGGGTGTTCTTCTTTCCCACCGTCTACACCTACTTCCCGCTTCCCCCGTCCCAACGCTCGGTGGTGACGGTCCATGACGCGATCGCCGAGCGCTTCCCGGACCTCACGTTGCCGACTGCCCGGGCCCGACTGTTTTGGAAGCTCAAGGTGAAGCTGGCCCTCGCGCAGGCGCGTTTGGTCCTGACGGTGTCCGACTTTGCCGCCGGCGAGATCGAATCGGTCATCGGGGTCGCCCCCGACCGAATTCGAGTGGCGCCCGAAGCCGCCGCCGATACCTTTCGCCCCACCGAAGACCGTGCTCTCATCGACCAGACGGCTCGCCGCTACGGACTCGATCCGGCGTCGAGTTGGGTGATCTACGTCGGAGGATTCAATCCCCACAAACGGCTCGACGCCATCATCGCCGCACACGCGGCGGTGTGCCAGTCCCGACCGAACCGAGCCCCCGATTTGGTGCTCGTCGGGACCCTGACGGGCGACGTCTTTCACCAGGAGGTCGACCGCCTTCGCTCGATGGTCGAGCGGCTCGGCACCGGGGCCCGGGTTCGGTGGACCGGGTTCGTCCCGGACGAGGATCTTCGGCACCTGCATTCTGGCGCGTTGGCGCTCTTGCTGCCGTCGTCATCGGAGGGATTCGGATTGCCAGCGGTGGAGGCGGCCGCCTGCGGGACGCCGGTGATCGCCACGACCGAAAGCCCGCTCCCGGTGCTGCTCGAAAGCGGTGGGTTCTTCGTCGCGCCCCGCGACGAGGCTGGAATCACCACCGCGATGATTACCCTGTTGGACGACGCCGGCCTCCGCCAGCGGATGGGGCGGCGGGCTCGCGACCGGGCCGGCGCCCTTAGCTGGCGGCACTGTGCCGACCAGACGCTCAAGGCCTTGCAGGAGGCGGCCGCGTGATGTCCGGGCTCCGGTTCGGCTTCCTGACGACGTTTTACCCACCCCACAATTTCGGGGGAGACGGTATCGGGGTCCAACGATTGGCCCGCGGCCTGGTCCGCAACGGGCACCAGGTGACGGTGGGCTACGACGTCGAGGCCTACGAAGCCCTCTCGCCGAGGCCGGCTCCCGAGGCGGCGGCGGAACCGGCGGGCCTCGAGGTGGTCCCGTTTCGCAGTGGGTGGGGGAAGCTGTCGCTGCTGCTGACCCAACAACTCGGGCGGCCGGTCATGAATGCCGGTCGGATCAGGGCGATGCTCGAGGAGCGGGAAGTCGACGTGACCGTCTACCACAATGCCTCGCTGATCGGCGGACCAGGGCTCTTCCGCTGCGGGCGCGGGGTTCGGATCTACATGGCGCACGAGCACTGGTTGGTGTGCCCAACCCACGTGCTCTGGCGCCACCAGCGGGAACGATGTGAAGCCCGCCAGTGCTTGCGGTGTCAATTCCACTATCGGCGCCCTCCCCAACTGTGGCGATCGGGCGGTGTCCTCGAGCGGGCTCTTCCCGAGGTCGACGTCTTCATTGCGATGAGCGAGTTCAGTCGCCAGAAGCACCGTGAATTTGGCTTTCCGCGAGAAATGGAAGTGGTGCCGTACTTCCTCCCCGACCCGGAGCCCAGCGGTGCCCGGCTCGGCGGTGCTTCGCCCCATCCCCGGCCATACTTCTTGTTCGTCGGCCGGCTCGAGCGGATCAAGGGTCTGGACGACGTCATCCCGTTGTTCCGCGACTACCTCGACGCCGATCTGATCATCGCGGGAGACGGCGAGTATGGGGATCGGCTCCGGGCAATCGGGCAGGGGATCGACCGGGTTCACTTCCTCGGCCGGGTGCCCGGCGAGGAGCTCCGCCGCTACTACGAGCACGCGATCGCGTTGATCGTGCCGTCGGTCTGTTTCGAGACCTTCGGGATCATCTTGATCGAGGCCTTCAAGCAGGGGACGCCGGTGATCGCTCGGCGGCTCGGTCCGTTTCCGGAGATCGTCGAGGCGGCCGGCGCGGGCGAGTTGTTCGGTACGACCGACGAATTGATCGCCGCGATCCGCCGACTCCAGTCCGACTCGGCCCACCGCGATCGGCTCGCGGCGGCCGCTTATCGAGGGTATCTCGAACGCTGGTCCGAGCGGGCGGTTATCCCCCAGTTCCTTGACGTCGTTCGACGGGCCGCGGCTCGCAAGGGCGATCGCCGTGTCCTCGAACGCCTCGGGGCCCACCTCGCGGGGCCAGCGGTCCCCGAAGGAGCATCCGTTTCATGAAAGTTTTCGTTACCGGCGGGGCAGGTTTCATCGGATCCCACCTGGCCGAGCGATTGCTCGAACGGGGGGATCGGGTCTTGGTCCTCGACGACCTGTCGACCGGCACGATGGAGAACATCGACCATCTGATCGGTCGTCCCGGCTTCGACTACCGGATCGGCTCGGCCCTCGATCGGCCACTGGTGGCCGAATGCGTCGATCGGTGCGACGTCACCGTGCATCTGGCCGCCGCCGTGGGGGTCCGGCTCATCGTCGAGCGACCGGTGCACACCATCGAAACGAACATCGGAGCGACCGAAGCCGTCCTCGCCGCCGCCGGCAAGAAACAGAAACTGGTCGTGGTGGCCTCGACCTCGGAGGTCTACGGGAAGAGCTCGAAGGTTCCCTTCGGGGAGGATGACGATCTCACGCTCGGGCCGACGATGCATTCCCGGTGGGCCTACGCTTGCTCCAAGGCGCTCGACGAGTGGCTTGCGTTGGCCCACCTGCGGGAAAAGAAGGTTCCGGTCATCATCTGCCGGTTCTTCAATACCGTCGGTCCTCGGCAGACGGGCCGTTACGGGATGGTGCTCCCCAACTTTGCCTCGCAGGCGCTCCGCGGGGAGCCGATCACCGTCTACGGAACCGGGACCCAGTCCCGCTGCTTCGGGCACGTGCGCGACGCGGTCGAAGCGCTGATCCGGCTGATCGAGACTCCGGCCGCGGTCGGCGAAGTGTTCAACATCGGTTCCGATGAGGAAGTCACCATCTCGGCGCTCGCGGCCCGGGTCCGGGAAGCCGCGGGAAGCACCAGTGACATCGTGTTGGTGCCGTACGCGGAAGCGTACGCCGAGGGGTTCGAGGACATGCTCCGCCGGGTGCCCGACGTCCGAAAACTGGAACGAACGATCGGATTCCGCCCCCGGACGAAGCTCGACCAGATCATCACCGACGTGGTCGCGGATCAGCGGGCCAGGCTCGCGATGCGGGTGTAACCGATGCGGGCGATTCTCACCTATCACTCGTTGGACGAGTCGACCTCGCCGATCAGCCTCTCGCCTGCGGTGTTCGCCGAGCAGGTTCGATGGTTCGCTTCTGGCGCGGTGCGGATCGTCCCCCTCGGGCGGATCAGTGAGACATCGGCCGACGAGCCGACCATCGCGATCACCTTCGATGACGGGTTCGCCAACCTCAAGGCCCCCCTCGCCTCGTTGGCGGATCACGGGCTCCCGGCGACCATTTTCGTGGTCACCGGGCAGATCGGCGCGACCAATGCGTGGGGTGGGCGGGCGGAGCCAGGGATTCCCACGTTGCCGCTGCTGACCTGGCGCGACCTGGGCCAACTGATCGAGCGCGGGTTCGAGATTGGGGCGCACACGAACCGTCATTCCCGGCTTCCCGAGTTATCGGAGCCGCAGGTGAGGGCCGAGTTGGACGAGCCCCTCGCGACGATCGAGCGGGAATTAGGGCGCCGGCCGATCTCCTTCGCGTATCCCTATGGCGCGTACAACGGGACGGTCGGGGCGATGGTCGGCGAGCGATACCAGTGGGGTTGTTCCACCGAACTTCGTGGGTTCGGCACCGTCGAAGATCGAAGGTTCCTCCCGAGGCTCGACATGTACTATTGGCGTCGCTCCGGGGCGATCGAACGGTTCGGCGAGATCGGGTTCCGAGCGCAAGTCTGGGGGCGACGACAGGCTCGGCGGTTTCGCGAGTCACTGACGTCGCGGGGACGCTAGCGCCATGGAACGCCCGTTTCTGTCGGTGATCGTCCCGGCCTTCAACGGGGTCAAGGTCCTTCCCGAGGCCCTTGGCGCCCTCGCGGCGAGCGACCTTCCTCGATCGCTTTGGGAGCTGATCGTCGTCGATGACTCCAGCACCGATCAAACCGCCGAGGTGGCGGCGAGCTTCGCTGACCGGATCGTCCGGCTCCAGTGGCAGCCGCATGGGCCCTCGTTCGCGCGGAACCGGGGTGCCGAGGTTGCCCGGGGCGAAGTTCTGGTCTTCATCGACGCCGACGTCTGCGTCCATCCCAGTGCCCTTCGCCGGTTTGCCTGGCTGTTCGCCACCAACCCGACGGTTGACGCCGCCTTTGGATCGTACGACGAACATCCGACGGCGGGTGGCTTTGTCTCCGAGTATCGCAACCTGCTCCACCACTATCACCATCAGCGGCACGCTGGCGATGCCGAGACATTCTGGGCCGGTTGTGGCGCAATTCGGCGCTCCGCGTTTCTCGACGTGGGGATGTACAACGAGTGGCATTTCTCGCGACCGCAGATCGAGGACATCGAGTTGGGACATCGGCTCAACGATGCCGGCTATCGGGTCGTGCTCCGGCCGGAGATCCAGTGCACCCATCTCAAGCGCTGGCGGTTTCGTGACGTGGTGCGGACCGACTTGACGGATCGCGGGGTGCCTTGGACCATGCTGCTCTTGCGGCGGGGGGCGAGCCGCGGGACCTCGACCCTCAACCTCCGGCCGATCGAAAAGATCAACACGGCCCTCGTTGGGGGGGCCGCGGTGCTCTTGTTGGTGGCGGGAGTTTTTCGGCTGGGATGGCTCGCCGCGGTCGGCGGGGCGCTCCTAGTCCCGGTGGTAGCCACCAACTGGCCGCTGTACCGGTTTTTTGCCCGGGTCCGTGGGCTGGCGTTCACGGTCGGGGTCCTGCCGTTCAATCTCTTGTACTATCTGCTAAATTGTCTGTCGGCGTCGCTGGGCTGGCTGCGCTACCACCTCGTTGGCGAGCCGGCGCCCCGCCCCCACGTGCAGGCGCTCGCGGAGATCGGACACCTGCAATGGCCCCCGGTGCCCCGGGGTGCTCCGCCCTCTCTCGAGCGACGGGGCGATAGCCCCCCCAAACAGGTAACCTCACGAGTCCGAGGAAACCGATGACCAAGCCAGCGACCCTCTCTCCGGCGGAAGAAGCGCTTCACCTGGCTTTCGCCCCGCTCCACAAGCGGAACTTCGGACTAGCGATCGGGCTCGCAACCGGCCTTTTCCTCTTCGTGGCCACCCTGATCTATGTTCTTCGGGATGGGGCCGCGGTCTTCGATCTCGGGCTGCTCCGGAATTATTTCGCGGGATATCGGCCCACCGTCGGCGGAGCCTTCGTGGGATTCGGATGGGGCGTTCTGGTTGGCTTCGTGGCGGGGTGGTTCATTGCCTTCGTCCGCAACTCGGTGCTGGCGATCTCGGTGTTCCTGATTCGTACCAAGGCCGATTTGTTCCAGACCCGCGATTTCCTCGACCACCTTTAGGGAGGGACGGCCAGCTCATGTCGGTTTCAGGAGAGCAGCGTGAACTGCAGGCCGCCATGCTCCGCCTCAACGGACGGGCCTGGGGCCTTTCGTTGGGGGCGCTATTTGGCATCGGCCTCTTCCTGGCTACGAATTACTTGGTTTGGAAGGGCGGGGTGAACGTCGGCGAGCACTTGATCCTCCTGCGGGTCTTCTTCCCGGGGTATTCGGTGTCCTTTCCTGGCAGCCTCATCGGCTTCGTCTACGCCTTCGTGCTGGGTTACGCTCTCGGGCGGCTGATCGGCACCGCGTACAACCGTTTGGTCGCACGCCCGAACTGACCCCACCCCTCGTTCGATCGGCCAGCCGAACGTTTGCCTGGCTCGCCGCCGGCGAAGCCGCCGCGCGGATCGCAGCCTTCGGGGCCACGGTCTACCTGGCCCGACGGCTCTCTCCAGCGGGGTTTGGGATCATCGGTGTCGCCTTTGCCATCCGGCTGTATCTCCAGGTTTTCGTCGAGGGCGGAGTCGACTCCGTCGGGTTGCGGGAAATCGCGGCCCGGCCGGGCTTCGCGAAGGATGCGGCCCCTGGCCTCATGGCCATTCGATTGGCGGTGGCGCTAGCGATCATCCCGCTGATTTCGGGATTGGCCTGGCTGGCCTTCCCGGGGCTCGAGGGACAGGTTCTCGCCCTTTTCGGGGTGACCCTGATCCCCATCAGTCTCAACAGCCGGTGGATCCACCTTGGCCTGGGGCAGGGGGCGTCGCCCGCGGTGGCGCGGATCGTCGGCGAGCTGGCGATGGTCGCCGCGGTGCTCGCTCTGGTTCAAGGTCCCGAGGACCTCCTCCGGGTCCCAGTCGCCCATTTCGCTGGCGAGCTGGCGGCGGCGGGTCTGCTGGCCTTCGGGCTCGCCAGGATCGGAGGCGGCCCCCTGATGCGGCCGAGTTCGTGGCGCCTGGGCCTTCCCGTGCTCCGCCAGGCAGCGCCACTCGCCGTTCATGCCATCCTCGGCCTGGTGATGTTCAACGCCGACTTCTTTTTCCTGCGCGGATTCCACGGACAGGCGGCGGTCGGGTACTACGCGGCGGCCTATTCGCTCGTGGGCTTCGTCTTGAACCTGGGGGTCATTTACTACCAAAGCCTCCTCCCGGTCTTCGCGGTCGATCGCTCAGCCGAGCGGCTCCAACGAGCCTTTCGCGATGCCCTGGTCGTGGTGGCCGCGATCGGGGTCCCGATCGGATTCGGCGGCGTGGCGCTCGCCACCCCCATTATCGAACGGTTCTTCGGCGCCGAGTTCGGGGCGGCCGCCCTCCCGCTGGCGGTCCTGATCGCCTCGATTCCGCTCGCGGTGGTCCGGAACGTCACCCAGGCCGCCCAGGTGGCGGGGCGGGGAGAAGATCTCGTTCTTCGGTCCTCTCTCGCCGGGGCCATTTGCTGCCTCTCGCTGAACGCGCTCCTGATCCCGCGGTTCGGGATCCTCGGCGCGGCCGTGGCCACCTTGGGGACTGAAGCGATCCGAACCGCAATTTCGATCTGGCTCACCCCGCGCGTGGACTGTCGGATCCCCGGGATCGGGCCGTGGCTTCGGCCCCTCATCGCTGCCGCGGTCATGGCCGTCGCGCTAACATGGTACCAGCCGGCCCGAGTGGAGTTGGCCGTTCTGGCGGGCGTAAGTTATTATGCCCTATGTCTTTGGGTGCTTGGCGGAACCCGCCCGCTGGCTTCCGCCATCAGGGGGTCCCGAAGCACGGAACTTGCTCGGTGAACGGGCCGGGTCGACACAACGCAACGCTACAGGGGTGATCCATGCTTTACCTCGGTCCCGACCAACTAATGCCGCTGGCCTCGGTGTTCGCCGCGATCGGCGGAGCGATCATGATTTTCTGGCGCCAGGTGACTGGCCTCGCCCGTCGGATCGGATCGTTATTCAAGAGCAAGTGAGCTGTCCAATCGATCAAACCGCCTTGACCCGGCTCGCCGACATGGGTCGGGCCGCCGGGGCGGTGGCGATGTCCCATTACCATTCTGAAGTGGTGGTCGACTCGAAAGCCGATGCCAGCCCGGTTACCGCCGCCGATCTCGGAGCCGAGGTCGTGATCGTCGATTCTCTGACGCAGTGGACTCCTGGCATTCCGATCGTTTCCGAAGAGCGTGCCATTCCGCCGTTTGCGATCCGGCAAGGGTGGGCCGAATTCTGGTTGGTCGACCCGCTCGACGGTACCAAAGAATTCATCCGCCGCAATGGTGAGTTTACCGTCAACATCGCGCTGATCCGCGACCGGCGCCCGGTGCTGGGGATGGTCTACGCTCCGGCGGAGGACGTCCTCTACGTGGCAGGCGAGGGCATCGGTTCGTGGCGCTCCCGGGGGGGCGGGGTGCCCGAGCGGATCGCCTCGACCAAGCCGGCAGCCGATGATCGAATCGTGGTGGAGAGCCGCTCCCACCCCTCGGATGACCTGGAACGGTACTTGGCGAACGTCCCGGTGAGCCGCCGGATTCGGGCCGGAAGCTCGGTGAAGTTTTGCCTCGTCGCCGAGGGCAGTGCCGACCTCTATCCGCGATTCGGTCCCACGATGGAGTGGGACGTGGCGGCCGGGGATTGTGTCTGGAGACACGCCACCTGGGGAGTCCCGAATCCCTCGCCGTTGACCTACAACAAGCCCGATCTCAAGAATCCGAGCTTCGTCATTGGGTGGATGCCCGGGTCGCCATGACGGAGCCGGCGCAAGACCCGCCCGGGGGAGCGGTGATCTGGTTCACTGGTCTGTCGGGTTCGGGGAAGAGCACCATCGCCACCCTCCTCGTCGAGCGGCTCCGAGCCCGGAGCCATCCGCTCGAGTACCTCGATGGCGACGCCATTCGTGACGTGTTCCCGCAGACGGGCTTCACCCAGCAGGAGCGCGACCTCCACATCAAACGGGTGGGGTTCCTGGCCAGCCGGCTCGAGGCTCACGGGGTGACGGTGGTGGCGTCGCTGGTCTCACCGTACCGCGCTTCGCGTCAGTTCGTTCGGGGGTTGTGCCGCCGGTTCATCGAAGTCTACGTGGCGACGCCGTTCGAAGAGTGCGAACGACGGGACGTCAAGGGACTCTACGCGAAGGCGCGCCGGGGCGAGATCAAGAACTTCACGGGGCTCGACGATCCCTACGAGCCACCCGATCAGCCGGAACTCACGATCGATACGGGGGTCACGTCGCCGGCCGGCGCGGCCGACTTGGTGCTCGCCTATTTGGATCGCCGCTAGCCGCTCGCTTCCCCCGCCCGACTGGCGTTCCGCCAGACCAGCCAGAGCGCCACGGCCGCGAAGAGAAACAGCCCGTTCGGCGAGGCTCCCTCGGAAAGAAATTGGGCGTAGGCGCCGGCAGTTTTCTTGAGGGTCACCAGCCACGGCAACTCGAAGCCTCCCAAGAGAATATGGGCCAGTGAGGTGGGGACGCTCTCTCGGGCCATGGCGACGCTCCACGAGATGGCGATCGACGAGAGAATCCACGACCACCGCCAGAACGGGGAGAGCCCCTCGAGCACCGGTAGCCCGATCAGGAACAACAACGGCGTGGCCGGGACCAGATACCGGACCCCGGTGTTCCACTGAAGCAAGCCGAACTGGTTGGCGCTGCTGAACAGCCAGAGGGCCGCCGCGGCCGCGAATCCAAACCAGACCTCCTCGCGGGTGAGCAGCGACGGTCGTCGCCGGAAGGGCGCCACCAGGGCCAGGGCGAGCAATGGGCTGAAGGCGAAAAGTCCGTAACGCGGGTCCAGCAGATTCCGCCAGAGGAGCTCCATAGTCGGGAGCGAAAACCCGTGCCATCCCCTGACGCTCAGGCTGGTGTCGGGCATGTACGCCTGGGCCGGGAACAAAGGGTGGCCAAAGGCTGCCCACTGATACCCGAACAACAGGGCCAGCGGCCCCAGCGCCCCCAGCGAAAAGACAGCGCCCGCCCGCACGAGCCCGCGACCGCGGCCCCGCCTGAATCCCTTGACGAGCGACCAGCAGCCGAAGGCGACGAGGAGGGGCGCCCCGCTGTAGTCCGTCAGGAGCCCCCAGCCGAGGAGCGCGCCGGCGGCGAGGAGCGGCTTGGCGGGGACCGGTGCGGCGTCATCGGCGCGGATCGACGCCATCGCGAGAAACCCGAACAGAACCCCATGGGCGATCAGGGCGTTTTGATTGAGGAATGCCGAACGGAAGAAGATCGGGGTGGCGAAGGCGTAGAGGAGCGCTCCGCCCAGTGCCAACTTCACGTCATCGGTGCGCGAGCGCACGAAGGAGAAGATCGCGAGAGTCGCGAGGATGGCCAGCGGGACCATCAAGCCGGCGTGAATCGCCGCCGCTGCCAATCCGAGCTTGACGTCGAGTCCGTGAGCCCGGGCGGCGTTGAGGAACTTGGTCCGATTGGGGCGAGGGTCGTCGTAGGTTGCCGCGGGCTTGGGTTGGCTGAGTTCTGGTTTGAGGGCGAGCACCGCGGCGATCGCGGGGCGGGCGAGCGTGTAGGGAATCGCCCCGAGAAACGACGCACCCGGGTTGTTGTTGATGTACCCCCCACGACCCTCGATCGCGAACAGGTCCGGATGGAGTCCGAGGAACTCGTCGACGCGGAGTGAGGCCCGATCGCCGAGACTGACGGCGAGGTAGGTCTCCCGCACCACGTTCGGCGCGAAATGAAGGAGGTACACCAGGCCAACGGTGAAGGCGAGGCGGCTCCGGAGGGTCATCGCGCTCTCATCGCGCAGCGAGGCGGACGACCTCGCGAGTCAAGGTGCTTCGGTACACGGCGTCGGCGATCTCCACCGCTCGGAGCCCGCTCCAGCCGTCCGCCACCGCGACCGCTCGGTCGCCGCCGACGAGCCGAACGAAGTCCGCCAACTCTTCCCGGAACGAAAGCAGTGCCGTCGACGTCCAACTCTTCAGCTTTTCCCGGATCATGATCTCGGGATAGAACTTGCGGAACGTCTTCCGGGGCCCGCCGACCCGGTCGGTCGTGATCAAGAGGTTCTGCATCGGGGCGTAGTAGCCCCGCACCATGCCGCGGTCGCCGTACGCCTCGACGAAAAACCGGTAGCCTTTCCACTCGGTCCAGGTGGCCTGATAGTGAATCGGAACGCCGCTGGAGGTCCGGAACACCGCGACCGCGTTGTCCTCGGAGTCTTCCACGTTCCAGACTCGGTTGTCGGCGAATCCATAGACGTCGGCGACCTCGCCGGCGACGAATCGCGCCAAATCCGTCATGTGAATCCCGACGTCCATCATCGCTCCGCCGCCCGACAGCGGTCCCTTGAACTGCCAATCCGCCCGAAAGTTGTGAAGGCCGTCGTGGCCGCCAAACACCCGAACATGATTCAACGTCCCGATCCTTCCCTCGTCAATCGCCTGCTTGAGATACTTGATCGAGGGGTAGTACCGATGGTTGAACCCGGTCGCCAACGTCCGGCCGCTCCGGTCGGCGGCGGCCACGATCCGCCGACACGAATCGAGCGAGTTGGAAAGCGGTTTTTCGCAGAGCACGTGCTTTCCCGCCGCCAACGCCTTGAGACAGGCCTCTTCATGATACTGCACCGGGGAGGAGATGATCACGGCATCGAGCGCCGGCAGGGCCAGCAGCTCGTCAACGCTGCCGGCCGCCTTGGCGCCGGTTCCCGCGACCGCCGCAGTGGCTCGAGCGAGGTCCGGGTCCGCAACCCCGACGAGCGCCAGGTCGGCCCGCCCCCGGATCGACTCCGCGCGCAACTGGCCGATGGTGCCGGCCCCAACGACTCCAAGCTTCATCGAACCGCCTCCGTCACGACTAGTGAGTCCACTCGGCGCACCGGGCCACCAAGTCCTCTCTTATGTACACCCCCACCAGGAATCGGTGCCAATCCGCGACCGGGCTGAGCGCGAACGATCGGCAGAACGGCATCTTGGGACTCACCCCGGGAGCGGAGTCGGGCGGCACCAAGCCGTGGCGGCCCTGCCAACTCACCGTGTAGAGCGCCGGGCGGTACGTCCTTCCGGGGTCTCCCGAACCGGTCTGATGCTGACCGTGCCCAATGAGTCGGCTGGCGATTGCCATCGTGTTCGCCTCGCCACCGAAGATGTGTCGAGCGTCGTCGGGCAATCCCTCGGCGAACGCCGCGATCGAGCGGGTGGCTGCCAGGTGGGTGTAGGTCGGACGGGCCAGGAACAAGGCTTCCCGGCTGAAGTCGATCGCCAGGATCGCGACGGCGACGATCGCGATGGGAATCCGGGGCGCCCAGCGGGACAGGATCCCCGCGACCGGGGCCCCCAGCCCCAGCCCCGCCAAAACGGCGACGGTAAAGACCGCGCTTCGGACGAATCCGAGGCTCAACGGTCGTCCCAGAGAGTCGGCCAACTCCTGGAGCGGACCTCCGAGAGCGAGCCCGAGATAGAAACCGGCGAACCCCCCGATCAGACTCCCAGTCAGGGCCGTTCGCCACCGAGTCAGCCTGGGCGGTTGGGTCTCCCGCCACAGCGCGATGGCAACCGCGGAAAGCACAGCCACGGCGGGAAGCAGAAACAAGAACCGACGATCCGGTTGATACCGCTGGATCGACATGTACCCGAGGCCCGCCACCAGCCAGATCCAGCAGGTCCGTTCGGCGACCGAGATGGCTTGGGGGACCGTTCCCAAGAGACGGCGGATTGCGAACAGCAAGATGATCGCGAGCGGACCGATCATGGTTTCCACGAATCCGGTCGAGGCCATCCCGATGGCGTCGACCGGCAGGAACGTGGTCCGGACGTACTGGGTGGCCCGGGAACCACTGTCGAACACCCCTCCCGAAGCGATCTGGAAGAGTCCCACGAATTCCGACCAGTTCGGGATGACGACGACGATGACGTCGATCAGGACGATGACCCCGAACGCCAGGCCAAACATGATGATGCCGGACGCCTTCCAGGGCGAACTTGGGTCTCGTCGTTGGACCATCCAGGCGGCAGCCCAAATCAGCGCGACGATGACCAGAACGATCGCGGCAGTCGGTTTCGCCAGCATGGCGCCCGCCGCCGCTGCGCCGGCGAGAACGCCATAGATCGGTGATCCGAGCGCGGCCACGCCGAAGAAGATCATCGTGACGATGAAGGGGAGCTGGATCGAGTCGGTAAAGCCGGAGCGTTCGTAGACGACGCCAAAGAATCCGATGGCGTGGAAGGCCAGCGCCCAAAGGGCGATCGTCGGGCCGAGGGCCCTCCGCACCAGCACGAAGATCAAGACGCACGTGAGGATCCCGCCCAGGGCTTGGGGTAACCGTGCCTGCCACAATCCAACTCCGAAGGCGCGATAGATCCCTGCCAGCGCGACCGCGTGGACGGGACCGAGCTGGGTCTGCGGGTTGTAGTCGTCGAGCTGCCACTGGCCAAACAGCACCAGCTGTCTCGCGTTCTTCTGGTACTCGCCCTCGTCGTAGATGTAGCCGCGCTGTAGTCTTTGGTGCGGATCGGCATCGAGCGTCCACAACCGGACGAGGGCCCCAATAGCCAGGAGAGCGATCAGGCACCAGCGCTGCGGCCGCGAAAGGGCTCCGGTCGCGGCGCTCATCAGTCCTCCACCACGTGGGTGGCAAACTGCTGGCGGTACTGGCGCCAGCGATCCGCGTCGAAGGTGCCATTCTCGAGGCACTCGACCGCCGAATAGGCCATTGAGAGCGCGTGGTGGGTGTTGTCGTGCGCGAACAAGCCTTGGCGCCCGTAGCTCAGGAAACGGGGCAACGATTCCGCCCACTGGTCGAGGACCCCGAATGGCCCCTCGTATCCGGTCAAGTACACCGGATACGCGTACCTCAGTCGCCGGGTCCGGACGGACACCGGATTCGCCGGCAAGGGAATCCCGGCGGTCGCGAGGTCTTCGGAAACCAGCCTGCCGATTTCGGCGTCGGTCGCCGTCCACCAGGCATCGGACGGCGACGCCGGGAGTTCGGCGCACAGCGTCGTCCTGTCAGCGGGCACGGAGAGGTTGGCGTAGTTCTTCGGCTCCGACAGCCGGGTAATCCGGATGTTTGCGCCGGGGAAGTAATGGGCGTCGAATTCCGTGAACCGACTCACCGGCAACTCGAGATAGATCAGGATCATTGCCCGATAATCGATGCTTCGGGCGGCCTCGGTCACCGCCGCGGGAACCTCCGCGCGCATCGCTCCCGCCAGAGTCGTCAGCGGGATTGTCGACCAGACGTAATCAGCTTCCAGCTCTCGTCGCTGCCCCTCCCGCTCGACGCCGATCAGCCATCGGCCCCGGCTCGCGGTCGGCGGATCCAGTTGGACCACCTTCCACCCCAGCCAGAGGTCGGCGCCCAGCCGGGCTGCCTCGGCGGCATAGGCCTCGCTGATTTGGCCGAACCCCCGCTGCGGGTAGAAGAATCGCCCCGATCCGGGCGGTTTCAGCCCGGGCACGGCGGCCAGCACCTTCCGGATCAGCTTCCCGAACGAGCCGGCTGACACTCGTCTGCGAGCTTGAGTCGCGGACAGCTCGATCGGCTCGCGGCCCCAGATTTTTCGGCTGTACGGGAAGTAGAACTCGTTGCAGATCGTCGGTCCGAGGTTGGCCATCAGCACCGACGCGAAAGTCGCCGATTCGGGGGTCGCCCCCCGGAACGGCTTCAGCACCATGTCGCGGGCAACGCCGGCCCCGAACGCGGGGTCGAGCCGGAGCAACAGGTCGGCGGGCTTGAGCGGGAAGTGAATCCAGCGGCCTCGGAGCCGAATCCGACCGTGGCGCGGCCGGTCCAGGAGGTCCGTTCCCAAGAGCCGGCCGATGTCCGCCAGAATCGCCGGTTCGCAGGAAGGGTGGAGCCGATGGCTGCCGTAGTCGAGCCGCTGTCCCCCGGCCTCGAAGCTCCCAGCGTTGCCACCGACCACCAGGCTTTGCTCGATCAAGGTGACCTCGGCACGCCGCTGCTCGCGAAGCTTGAAGGCGGCGCCGACGCCGGCCGGGCCGCCGCCGAGAATCACGATTCGGGGCTCAGACATGCCGAATCCGGACCGGTTGGTTGCGAGTCGAGCGACGCTGGGCCAGCACCAGCCACGTGAGGCCACCGGCCAACCCGCCGCCGATGAGCACCGTCTGCCACAGTAACGAGGCCAAGACCCCGAGGGCGATTGGCGTTCCAAATGGGGCGAGGAGCGCTGCCAAGCTCGCCTCCCGCACCGCGAGTCCACCCAACGAGATCGGCATCAGGCTCGCGATCTTGGCGAGCGGCCACACCAGGAACCAGACCGCGACCGGAACCGTGACACCGATGGCGGCGCCGAGCTCGGCGTTGAGGAGGACGAAGCTGCTTTGGATCACCAGTGAGAGCCCCAGGCCGGCGACCGCGGTGCCCGGCTCCCGGGAGAGACGGCGGATCGCCACCAGGCTCCGCCCGATCGGCCGGCGAAGCTTCCGGGGCCACTTCACCAGAGGCCTTCGCAGCACGAACGGCGCGGCCACCATGGTGGCAAACCCGGCCAGCACGATCGCCACCAGAAGGAGCTCGCCTCCCATGCCCGGCAGCGAGCTGCCGGCCAGCAGGGCGCCACCGGTCACGAGAATGGCCAAGGACGCCACGTCGGTCACCCGATCGAGCACCCCACCCCACAGCGCCGCCTCGGGGCGGCTGGTGAACGAGCCCGCCATTGCGATGCGGAGGACGTCGCCACCGACGATGCTTGGGAGGCACAGATTGGCGAACAGGCCCGCCTCGTAGCACTGGACCGCGTCGACGGCCCGCAGCGCGGCCCGACCGGCATTGATGAACAGCCGCCACTTGAACACCCCCACGAGGTGGCCGGCGATGAAGCCCAGCAGCACCAGGGCCCAGAGGCCGGGCGGCAACCGGGCGAGCCCCTCCCTGAGGTCGCTCCACGGGATCACCGCGAACAACAGCGCCAGGAGACCGACGCTGACCGCGACTTTCATCCAGAGCTTCATCGCCGCATCGCGATCCGAGCGTTCTGGTCGGCGAGGAGGCCCACGGCCCAGACGATCAGCGCTCCAAGGATCCCGAGCACCGCCGTCTCGGACAGGTTGTCCCGATACAGATCGTAGATGAACTTGACGACGCCCACGGTGGCCAAGATCGCGCCCATCGGGATGAAGACCTTGAGCGGGTTGAAGAACACGATCGTGCGGAGAATCAGGAGGGTGAAATCGTACGCATGCCGGGGCCGAATCTTGCTTTCCCCCAGCCGGGTGTGATAGTCGATCGGGACGTAGGCCACTGGGTGGCCGTTGCAAATCGACGCCAGCGTGATCGTGGTCGTGAAGGAGAAACCGTTGGGGAGGAGGTGCTCGTACCGTTGCACCAAGTCCTTGCGCATCAGCCGGAGGCCGGAGTTCAGGTCGGGGATGGGCTGCTCGCCGAGATAACTCGCCAGCCACCGAAGGACAGCCTTCGCCGGCCGGCGGGCCAGCGGTATCTCGACCGTGGCGCCGATCCGGGCGCCCACCACCATCGCGTTGGCCCTCGCGATCGCCAGCAACGACGGAATCGCGGCGGTGGGATAGGTGCCATCGGCGTCGGTGATCAGGATCCAGCCGTGCTTGGCGTTCTGGATCCCGAGCTTGAGGGCGGCACCGTATCCGGCGTTCACGCGGCGGCGAAGCACGCGAGCCCCGGTTAACGCCGCCTGCTCGGCGGTGGCGTCGGTCGAGCCATCGTCGACGACCAGGATTTCGTACTCCCACCCCGAGGTCTTCATCACCTCGTCGACGGCGCGCACTTGCTCCGCGACGTGAGCTGCCTCGTTCAAGGCCGGGATAACGACCGACACCGCGGCGGCCAGGGGTCCCCGCTCGTCGTCGATGAACTCTTCGATCACGACACCACCTCCCGACCGGTTGAGCGGGATACCAATGCCAGCGACCTCACCGTCCGCTCCTTGGGCCCAGAACCTCTCGGTTCGCCCCGCTGCCAGCCATGGTCAGGCCTTCCGTCCGGCGGCTGCCAACAGCGGCCCCACGGCTTGGAGCGCGCGATCCCCGATCGGATGGCGGACGAACCGGTTCATCACGTCGATGACTATCCGACCCACCGTGTTCAACCGGGCCCGCTGAGCGGCACCGATCGGCGGGGCGACGATTCGCACCGAGCCGAACCCCGCCGCTCGCATCAACCGTCGGAGCGACCGGGCTCCCAACAGTCGGCGGACCGGGGGAAGCGCTCGTCGCCATCGGGCGATCCTCGCGGCCATCCCGGATGTCAGGTAACCGCCGAAGGGAACACCGATGTGCGGATCCGGGCCCCAGGCCCACCGGTTGGGGGTCGCCACCAGCCACACGCCGCCCGGCGCGAGGACTCGGAATACCTCTCGGGCAGCCGCCTCCTGGCCGGCGACATGCTCGAGTGCCGAGTCCATCGTGACGACGCTCGCCGAGGCCGCCCGCAGGGGAAGCGACTCGGCGTTGGCGCAGATCAAGGTGGCCTCGATCCCCGATTCCTCGAGCCGTTTCCTCGCGATGACCAGCCATCGAAGCGCGATATCCACGCCCACCAACTCTCCGCCGGGGCGCGCCGCCGCCAGCATCGGAGCAGTACCGCAGCCGACGTCGACCAGCCGACCCGCGGCGTTCCACGGCGTCAGTCCCGAGAAGACCTCGAGCCAATGCGCCGAGCGCTCGACGCCTCCGAGCATCGACGAGGTGAACCGGGCCCGATCGGAGGTCGGCACCTCCGGCGTCAGCTCGTAGTAGTGCGCGACCAGTTCGGCGAACGACGCCGTCCGCGCCCGCTCCGCGATGCGGCTCGCCTTGACCCGGTCGTCCGCGTTGGAGATGAAAGGTCCCTCGCTCAGCCGGAGATCGGGGATCCCGGCCACGATCGGATAGTGGCGACCGCAACCCCCGCACTCGAGCTCCGCCCCGGCCGCGACCAATCCGACCTGACACTGGGGACAGACCAGATCGGCGAGTGACAATCTGCCTAACATGGCACCAGCCGCTCGCCCGCCGTCATCCGGCGCCGGGTCGCCCGAAGTGCTGGCGATACCAGGCGATCGTCTGGTCGAGGCCCTCCTCGAACGCAAACTTGGGAGCCCAGCCGAGGAGCCGCCGAGCTTTCCCGCAATCGAGGTACTGGCGAGGGATCTCGTGGGTCGCCTCGCTCAGGATGATCGGGGTGAGGTCGGTGCGAGCCAGTCGCACCAGGATCCGATCGACCACCTCGACGACCGAGAGCGGGGTCTCGTTGCCGAAATTGAAAGCTTCCCCCACGAATCCCGGCTCGGCCGCCCGCTCGGCCAACGCCAAGTATGAATCGGCCGCGTCGCGAACGTAGAAATAGTCGCGCACGAAAGTCCCGTCGCTGCGAATGATGGGCCGCTCGTTGCCGAGGACCGATCGAATCGTGCCAGGAATCAGGCGATTGAAGTTGAGGTCTCCACCACCAAAGAGGTTGCCGCACCGGGTGACCACCACCGGTAACCGATAGGTGTGGAAGTACGACATCGTGATCAAGTCGGCACACGACTTGGACACGTCGTAGGGATAGAGTCCCTGGAGCGGCGCCTCCTCGGTGTAAGGCAACTTGTCGTGACAGCCGTATGCCTTGTCGCTCGACGCCACCACGATTCGCTTGATGAGCTTCGGCACCTGCCGACAAGCCTCGAGCAGATTCCAGGTCCCCCGAATGTTGGCCTCGAACGTCGACATCGCGGACCGGGCCGCCGTGCCCACGATGGTTTGCGCTCCGACGTGAAAGACGGTGTCGATTTCGTACTCGTTGAGCGCTCGGACCAAGAGATCGAAATCCTCGAGCTCCCCCCGGACCGCCTGCACTTGGTCGAGCAGTCGGTCGGTCACCAGCCGACTCGTCGGGACCCAGTCGCGGACCAGGCAGGTGACCGCCGCCTGACGAGCCACCAACTCCTCGACCAACGTCGACCCGAGCAACCCGGTCGCCCCGGTGACGAAGACGTTGCGGTTGGCCCAAAACGTCATGGCCACACCTTCCAGGGCGCCGAGCCCGCCGACCAGAGCGATTCCAGGAACTGCCGTTCACGAATCGTGTCCATGGGCTGCCAGAACCCATGGTGCCGGTAAGCCGCCAATTGGCCTTCCTCCGCCAATCGCGCCAGCGGCTCTCGCTCGAGGCTGGTCGAATCGCCCGCGATATAGTCGAAGACCTGCGGCTCGAGCACGAAGAAACCGCCGTTGATCCACCCCTCGCCGGTTTGCGGCTTTTCGGTGAACTCGCGCACCAGGTCGTCCTCGAACCGAAGATCACCGAACCGCGACGGTGGACGGACCGCCGTCACCGTGGCCAGCTTGCCGTGGGCCCGATGGAAGGCGACCAACTTGGCGATGTCGATGTCGCCGAGGCCGTCGCCATACGTCGCCAGAAAAGGGTGGTCGCCGATCAGGGGCTTCATCCGAAGAATCCGTCCTCCGGTCATCGTGTCGAGACCAGTGTCCACCAATCCGACCCGCCAGTCGAGGGGGTGCTGGTTGATCACCTCGTGTCGGCCCGTCTTGAGATCGATCGTGTAGTCGTTGTGGTGCAAGGCATAGAGATGGAAATACTCCTTGATCATCTCCCCCTTGTAGCCGCAGGCGATCAGGAAGTCGCGGTGGCCATGACTGGCGTAGACGTTCATCAAATGCCAAATGATCGGGTAGCCCCCGATCTCCACCATCGGCTTCGGTCGGGTACCGGTCTCTTCGGCCAGGCGAGTCCCCCGCCCGCCCGCCAGGATCACGACTCGCATCTCAGACGACCTTGGGCATCGGCAGCGGCAAGATGAACCGGCCGCCCCGTTCGTGGAACGCGCGTTCTTGGGGCTGGGCCATGATCTCCTCCGCGAAGTTCCAAGCGAGGATGAGAAGGTAGTCGACGGCGTCGGTGGCCAGGGTCTCGTACGGACGAACCGGGAGATGACTTCCAGGCGTCCAGGTCCCGATCTTCAAGGCGTTGCGATCGACGGTGTACTCGACCAACTCAGGCGTGATTCCACAGTAGTTGAGGAGGGTATTGCCCTTGGCGGGCGCTCCATAGGCCGCCACCCTCTTCCCGGTAGCCTTCAAGTGGCGGAGGAGCCGGATCAGTTCCTCGCGCTGCGCCGCGACTTCGGTGGCGAACCCCAGAAACCGGGGCAGCGTCGTCAGCCCCTCGGCGGCCTCTCGGTCGGCCAACGCCCGCACCGACGGCGAGTGCTCGGTGACCGAGTCACGGTCGGCGGCGTACATCCGAATCGAACCGCCGTGAACCGGCTGGCGGTCGATCCGGACCACCGACAGGCCGACACTCTCCGCCAAACGCATCAGCGCCGTCACCGAAAAGTAGCAGAGATGTTCGTGATAGACCGTGTCGTATTCCAGCCGGTCGACGAATTCGGAGAGGCTGGGGACCTCGATGACCACCAGCCCGCCCGGCGCCAACAGCTGTCGGGCGCCCCGGAGAAAATCCTGGGTGTCGTCCACGTGGGCCAGGACGTTGTTGCCGATGACCGCTCGCGCGGGACCAAACCGGCTCCGAATCCGCCGGCTCGACGCCTCCGAGAAGAACTCATCGATCGTTTCGATCCCCTTGCCACGGGCCAACGCCGCGATGTTGCGGGCAGGCTCGACGCCCAGCGTCCGAACACCCAGCGCCCCGAAGCATGCCAGCAAGCTCCCATCGTTGCTCGCCACCTCCACCACCAGATCGTCGCCGCCGATCCGAAGGAAATCGACGACCGTCTCCGCGTAGCGGCGGTTATGCTCGGCGATGGTGCTCGAGGTACCCGTCACGTACACATAGTCTCGGAAGAGCAGCTCGGGATCGATGACATCCACCAACTGGACCAAGCCACAGTGGGTACACAGGTAGACATCCAGCGGATACCGTGCCTCGATGCCGAACTCCTCGGGCGACCGGAGAAACGCGTTGGCGAGCGGCTGGGGACCCAGCTCGAGGAACCGCGCGAGCCGCGCTTGATCGCAAGCCCGACACTGGGTCCTCACCCGATGGGAACCGGGGTGACTGGCGGCCTGCGGATCGATCGTGTTTCTCATCCCCTGGGGTTGGCTCGTAGGTCCGACGGTTTCAGGTCACGACGGCAGCCGAGAATACCGGTGCGTGTGCAAGACTCAAGCCGGCAGGCGCCACCTTCGGAGTCGCGTTACGGGACCGCGGCGCCAGAGTGGGCCCGGCCCGACTGCACCTTCCCGCTGGCTCCGGCCAGTGGGCCCGGGGGCTTCCAGGCCCCGCCGACCCTGGCTTTGAGCAGTCGACCGAAAAAGCTGAAGCAGGTGGAGGCCCGAATGTTCGAGAGACCCGCGCTCCGCATCCGAGCGAAAACGTTCAGCTCGACGACGCGAATTCCCAGCCGGTGGGCCTTCACCATGATCTCGGGGTCGAGGAGCCAATCCTTCGATTCCAGACCCATCGCATCGATGACCCGGCGGGGAATGAGCTTTGGGCTGCCGTTGACGTCGATCGACCCGAGCTTCGGCCAGAGGATCCGCACAAAAACGTTGTAACCCGTCGAGATCACCTTCCGGAGGAGACCGTCCATTCGGAAGCGGCGCCGGACCTTGCCGATGGCGTTTTCGTTGGTCGCCCGGACCGCTTCGAAGAGCCTAACGACGTCTTCGGCGTCGACTTGGCCGTCGGCCGGAATGATCCCGACCCACGACGCCGTGGCCCGAGTCATCCCCTGGAGCACCCCCCATCCGTATCCCTGGTTGACCTCGACTCGGAAGGGGACGATGGTGGGGTATCGCTGCGCCAATTCGGCGATCGCCACGCCGGTGCCGTCGGTGGAACCGTTGTCGACGGCGACCAACTCGAGGTGGAGCCCTCGGGCCGCGAACGCCGACACCAACGCCGGGATCGTGTAGCCGATCGCCTCCTCCTCGTTGTAGCACGGCATCACGAAGGAGAGGTCGGGCTTCGCCTCCCCGGCGCGTTGGGCGGACCCCTCGGTCATGCGATCGCCGGCTCCCCGACGAGGGCCGGCACCAAAGTTCGGCGAAGATCCCGGGCGAACATGGTCCGGGTGAACTTGCCGAGGCCCGAAGGGCTTTCGCCGAAAGTCTCGATCCGGGTTCGGATCACCGATTTGCGCTCAGCCGGCACCTCCGTCAGGTAGGTCGCCGGCTGGTCCAACCGGTAACCCTCGAGCTCGCGCTGGCACCCCTCGTTCATCCACGATTCGACGTCGAAATGAGTGGTCCACGCTGGAGTCTCGTCGATGGTGCTCCCGAACGGGGCATGGAGAACGACGCACCGGAGATAGTGCATTACGCTCCGGAGAGCCTCGGGGTCGGCCGGGTTGCCCTTGTCGTCCAGGGCGGCTCGGATCACGCCTTCGAGGAAATCGATCGACTCTTGGGCCGTATAGAACCGCCCCAGCATCGAATATTTGCTCAGCAAGTTCCCGCCGATCGAGCCGCTCACCAGGCCGGCGAAGTTCTCTCTCGCCCAGACCCGACACTCTTCGGCGCTGTCGAACAGCTCGGCGCGGCTTTCGACGACGAACTCGTCGACCACCTTCCGAAACGCCGCCGGCGCGGTGTCCAACGACTCCTGCAGGCGAACGATCAGGTCGAACGCGCTGATGCCGTGGTGCTCGGCGTACCGAAAGGCTTCTTCGAGATTCCCCTCGTAGAAGAACGTCGTCAATAGGAGATGAAACACCCGAGCTTCCAAGTACTCGTCAAAGCTGAACGTGGGCGTCTCCACGACCATTTCTTCCAGCTCGGCGACCGGCTCGCCCAGATAGTCACCGACGTTTCGGGCCACGACCCGCCACTTGGTCTTGAGGCCAAATCGCTGACGGCTATCGGGATTGGACAATGGAGCGCCGTGCAACAACATCAGCTGGTGGGCCGAAACTCGCTTGACGCCGCTGGCCATCAAGTCCCGAACCGCCGCCATGAACGATTCCTTGGTCTCACCCGGCATGCTGAGGATCAGCTCGCCGTAGGCCTGCATTCCCTGGGCCTGGACCTCCTTTTGAATCTCGGCGTAGGCGTCCAAGCTGATGTTGGATCGCTTGATGTTCTCCAACACGACGGGGTTCAACGACTGCACCGCGGAAGTCATCGGGAGCGTACCCCGGACCTTACGCATCACCTTGATGATCCGATCGGCTCGGTTCTTTCCGGTGGTGGTGCGGATGTACTTGGGCCAGCCGAAGCGATCCTGGAGGTAGGCGATGTAATCGGCGACCTCCTCGTCGCGCTCGTACATCCCGAAGTTGTCGTCCGCGAAGCAGACCGGCTCTTCCGGCTTGACCCGCTCGGCGATGTGCAGGAGGTCGTCGGAAACGTTCTTCACCGAGTGCGCGAAGACCTTGCTGTTCTCCTTGACCGCCGAGTTGCAGAACTGACAGGTGAACGGGCAACCCCGCGCGATCTGCAACATCGGGAAGTAGCCGGTCGCGTAGTAGGGGTCCATCAGCCCCGTCAGGTAGGGCGAAGGGATCTCGTCGAGATCGAGGATCCGGGGCACATCGGGTCCCCGAACGAAGGTGCCCGCCCGCCGATCGATCCAGTGGCAGGCTGCTACCGGTTCGCTCATCAAGTCGGTGAGGCTTCCCTTGACGTCGACCAGCCGCTGGAGAAACGAGAGGAACGCCCGTTCTCCCTCGTAAGTCGGCCCCCGCACGGCCACGTCGATCTCCGGCATTTGACGAAGCCAACTCTCCTGGACCTCGGCCGTCAGCGGATAGTTGGGTCCCCCCATAACCGTCGCGATCGCCGGCCATCGCCTTTTGGCGTAGCGAGCGAACTGGAGCGATAACTCGTGATTCCAAGAGTAGCTGCTGAACCCGAGCACCGCCGGCGGCGCCGCGTCGAGCGCCGCCTTCAAGTCCTCAGGCTCGCGGAAGATCCTGAAATCGACCGGGAACGGAGCCTTGAGATAGGCTCGGGCGTAGGCGACGCAGTTCGCCACCGAGATCGGATAGATGTCGGAGCTGAAGGTGAGTTGGTTGTGGCCGAGATCGGCCAAATAGACTCGCACTCGGGGCCTCCGACTGGTTGCCGAAATGTACGCGCCGCGTTGACGAAATGCTTATCCGACCCCCCCCAGCCTCAGTCAACCAATCGACGCCCAGCGTTCGATGGGAGGGGGGTCAGGTTGGCAACCGATGCTGTTGGGTTGCCCGACGGAAAGCCGCAAGAAGGGTGCCCTGTATCCCCGGGTATTCGAGCCCCCGGCCGGCCCCCACAACCGAGCCAGCCGCTCCCTGACAACATCTACGTAACTAGCTGGTATTCAATAACTTAAACTCGTTGGACCGAGCTCGCCTCAGGCCCGATGGTGGGGGAGATCGACGTCGCCGGAAAAGTGCGCCGTCAGCCGAATGCCCTGGGCTGGTGTGGTTCGGGGTCGCCACCCAAGGACCCGCTCCAGGCGGTCCACGGTCACCGGCGAGTGGCGCATTTCCTCGGGCCGAGCGGGGAGGTCGCCAAACCCGAGCCGGTTGCGGTCGATCCCGAG
>Ga0187892_10000148_pt1 | contig 175052 bp, 123 predicted proteins | sample MA1701073metaG_FD_139345 | JGI IMG/M metagenome (GOLD analysis project Ga0187892, IMG submission 139345) | Bio-ooze microbial communities from a basaltic lava cave in the Kipuka Kanohina Cave System on the Island of Hawaii, USA - MA170107-3 metaG ...
CGGCGCGACTGCATTTCGTGGAGGTAGAACGCCTGTCCGCGGTGGCCGGCGTCGGTCTCGCGGTTCATCCGCAAGAGGCCGCGGATCACGAGCTTTTCGGGCAGGCCGGCGACGAGTCGGATCCTCTTCGGACGATCGGCTGGAGTCCCCATGGCGAAATCTCCTCCCGCATCAGTCAAAACCGCGATCTGGAAAAGGGTTTAGGACTGTCCCAGATGCGCGCGCAAGTGATCCGAAAATATAGCGAACAACGAAAACCCTGTCAAGACCCTAACTCGATCCGGATCCGGCTCCGGCGGTGCGCCGCGCTCGGTCTCTTCGCTGGCTGCAAGATGGCGGTCGGCGGCATCGTGCAGGGCATCGCCGTGGGGCTCTTCGCCGTCTCGTTCCTCGTGATCGCGTACAAGCTCGGCGGGTGCGCTCTTGTGGCACGGAGGCATCCGCCCCTTCGAGGAGCGCCACCTGCGCGCGCGCTTCGGCGAGGAGTCCGAGTCGTGCCGGCGAAGCGGGCCCCTTTGGGTGCCGCGGCTGCGTCGGGCACGCGTCTCCTGAGGATTTCGCCTCCGACGCGGCGAGTATGATGGCGGCGGCCGGCGTGGTCCGTGTCTCGCCATCCGGCGGGGGTGACAGTGGAGGCGCGGAGCGACGGCGCGGCCGGGAACGACGGCGCCGTTCGTCCTTTCGACGGGACGCCCGGCTCTTTCGACGAGTTGATCGAGAGCGTGGGGCCCTCCTCGCTCCTCGTCGTGATCGAAGGACGAATGGGCGCCGCGCTCCGCGCGCGGTACATGCCGGAGGACGTGTTCCAGGAGGCCATGCTCCACGCCTGGCGCGACCGCCATCGCTTCGAGTGGCGCGGCCTCAAGAGCTTCCGGGCGTTTCTTCTCTCGATCATCGACAACCGGATCCGCGATCTGACGGATCGGGCGCAAGCGCAAAAGCGCGGCGGCGGAATCGATCCAGTGCGCGTCGCGCCGCTCGATCCACCGCTCTCGACCGACGGTGGTCATCGCGGCGACGGCGCGCTCCTCGCCTCGACCACTCCGAGCCGGATCGCCGCGTACCGCGAGGAGAGGGTGGCGATGCACGCGGCCCTCGACGCGCTTCCCGACGATCTCCGGGACGTCGTGCGGCTCCGGCTCTTCGAGCAGATGACCCTCGAGGAGGTCGCGTCGCGTCTCGGCATGGGCGAGTCCGCCGCGCGCCATCGGTTCCGGAAGGGGGCGGCTCTCTACCGTCGAAAGCTCGAGGCGGCGCTCGCGGCACGCTCGAGCGACGGTGCGGGAAATAAAAGGGGAACGCTTCCGCCCGGCGATTCCTCTCCTTCCGGGTGAAGCCACGCGAGGCCTCCGCCGCGTTCGGCGGCACTTCTTGGATGGACGATTCCGCCTATCTGGACTGGGTGTTCGACGAGGCGCTCGCCCGGATCGAGGACGGGCGCGGGTTCGCGGCCGAGGAATTCCTCGGCTCTGGCCGCGAGCACCTCCGCGCGGACGTCGAGTCCGTTCTCGACGAGGCGCGCGCGGTCGCCGTCGTCCGGCCCGACCCTCGCCCGCCGGCCCTGCGCGGATACACGATCGTCTCCCGGCTCGGCCGCGGCGCCATGGGATCGGTCTACCTCGCGCGGCAAGATCGACTCGGCGGCCGCGCCGTCGCCTTGAAGTTCCTGCCGCCGTCGGCGGCGCTGTCCCCCAAGGCGCGCGAGAGGTTCAAAGCCGAGGCGAACGCCGTCGCCCGGCTCCGGCACCCGAACATCGTCGCGGTCCACGACGTGATCGAAGAGGGCGGCGTCCACGCCTTCGCCATGGAGTGGGTGGAGGGCCGGTCGCTCGCACAGCTCATCGATCACCTCGCGAGTCGGGGAGGCGACCCCGCGGGCCCGGAGATCGGCCGATTCCTCGGCGCGGCGGAGGGGACGATCGAGGTCGAAAGTTACGCGGCGTTCGTTTGCCGGGTGGGGATTTCGATCGCGCGGGCGCTCGCCGCCGTGCACGCGGCGGGGCTCCTCCACCGCGACGTGAAGCCGTCGAACGTGCTCCTGCGGAAGGACGGGACGGCGCTTCTCTCGGACTTCGGCCTCGTGCGCGACGCCCTGCCGGGCGATTCCACTTTCGACACGCGGAGCGGCCAGTTCGTCGGGACGCCGGCGTACGCGGCGCCCGAACAGCTCCGCGGCGAGCGCTCGAGCCTCGGTCCCCGGAGCGACGTCTACTCTCTCGGCGCCACCCTCTACCACGCGCTCGCGCTGCGCCCGCCGTGTTCGGCCGGCAGCACGGTTTCGATCCTCCGCGAGGTCGAGACCGGCCGCGTGGCGCCGCTCCGCCGCGTGAGCCCGCATCTCTCGATCGATCTTTCGACGATCGTCGGAAACGCGATGGATCCGGAGCCCGAGCGGCGCTACGCCACGGCCAATGACCTGGCCGACGACCTCGAGCGGCTCCTCCGCCTCGAGCCGATCCGCGCCCGCCCGGCGGGCTGGGTGACGCGGACGGCCAAGTTCATACGCCGCCGGCGCGGCGTGCTGATCGCGGCGGCGGTCGCGAGCGCGGCGTCCCTCGCGGTCGCGGCGGCGCTCGTGGCGATGGTCTTCCTGCGGCCGCGCTGGGTCGATGCGCGCGTGACCGCCGCACGAATGGCGCTCCTTGATCCGGCGCGGGGGAACGACGTCTTCGTGGCGGCGGTCGAGCCCGGCCGGCGATCGAGAGGATCGGTGCCGCCGCGGAGCGCGCTCCGATCGGCGCTCGAGAGCTACGACGCGGCGCTCCGGCTCGCGCCCGGAAACGAGGAGATCGCTCTCGAGCGGGAGGCGGTGCGTCGGGCACTCGATCCGGACGGCGATGGGCCCGATCCCTCGCGCGCCGGCGATCCCCGCGCTCGCGGACTCTTCTCCTACCTGCGCGGCGAGCACGCAGACGCGCTCTCGGCGTGGACGGAGTTGGAGGCGCGCGAGCCGCCGGGACCGTTCGTCGAGGCGGCCCTCGGCATCCTTCACCTCGCGCGGAACGAGCCCGCGCTCGCGTATCCGCGGCTCGCGGCGGCGGCGGAGGCGTTTCCCGACGTCGGGTTCCTCGCCGTCTACCACGCCGACGCGGCGCTCCGCTGCGGCGACGTCGCGCTGGCCGAGAGGATCCTCGAGAACGCGAGGGGGCTCCGCGATCTCGACCCTCTCGGCGCGCTCGAGCGCGTCGAGGCCGATCTCGACGCGGCGCGCGGGCGCGACGATCGCGCGCGGGCGCGATACGAGGGGCTCGTCCGGAGGAGCGACAACGTCGTCGCGCTCGTCCATTTCGCGCGGTTTCTCGAGAGCCGCGGCGAGTTCGCGCGGGCGCTCGAGCTGAACGTCGCCGTTGCGTCGGGCCGCGGGTTCCGAGAGCCTCACGTGGCGGAGTGCGTCGCCGCGGCCGAGAGATGTTTCGGCTCGCTCTCGCGAGTGGAGCGATGGGGATTCCTCCGGCGTGCGCTGGATGACGCGGGCGCCGAGGACGCCTCGTTTCTCGGGCAACTCGCGGCAATCGAGTTTCCGCCCGTCGCTCGAGATTCCGCGGCGCTCACGGCCTTCGATTCCTCTCCTCCCCGGCGAAGGGCCGAGCTCTCGGTCCTCGCACAGGCGATGCAGGAGGTGGACATGTCGGCGAACCGCGTTCGGGCGTACCCCGGCTGGACGAAGACGCTCCTGGCCGGTGCTCTCGTGTCGGACGACCCGCTCCCGTCGGCGCTGCTCGTGGACCGCGTCTGGCGGCGATGGCGGCTCGTTCTCGGTCTCGTCGCGGCGGCGATCGCCGGCGGGCCCGCCACGGCTTCGGCGCAGACGAGCTTTCACGGACTCGGGAGTCTTCCGGGGGGCTCGACCGATTGCAGCTCGTTCGAGATCTCGAGCGACGGATCGACCATCGTCGGGTCGGGGACGGTGGCCGGGGGAAGCGACTCATTCCGATGGCGAGCCGACACAGGGCTGTGGATCCTGGGAGATCTTCCCGGCGGCGGGCATGTCAGCGGCGCCACGAGCATGACGCCGGACGGGAGTGTCGTGGTCGGGTTCAGCGAAACCGTGACGGTCGATCACAATTACAACCACACCGAGGGATACACCTGGTCGGAGGAAACCGGGCTGATCGGCAGGGGAGCGCTGCCGGACGGCAGCTTCGACGGCCAGTTCTGGGCGATCACGTCTGACGGAGGCCGAGTCTTTGGGAACTCGAACTCGTCGTACGGCACGGCGGCGGTTCGTTGGACGGCTGCCGGCGGCTGGGTGGACCTCGGATTTCCCTCAACCCGCGCTCGTGTCAACGATGCTACTCCGGATGGGAGCACGCTGGCCATCACCGAGTGGGCCTCCGGCCCCAATCGCGCCTTCCGATGGACCGCCGAGGTCGGCTTCGAGTCTCTGGGAGATCTCCCCGGAGGCGGCATCGACGCTCAGCCCTGGGGAATCAGCGCGGATGGGGGCGTCATCGTGGGTGTCGGAACCTCTGGCAGCGGCAGCGAGGCGTTCGCGTATACCGAGGGGAGCGGAATGGTGGGTCTCGGGGACTTTCCCGACGGGACCTTTTACAGCTACGCGTGGGAAGTGTCGCCCGATGGCTCGCTGATCGTCGGCTTCGGCACGACGGCGTTGGGACGCGAGGCTGCGATCTGGGACGCGGCTGCACCGATCGCGCGCGTCGCCGACTACCTCGCGGATTGCGGAGTCGACATTCCCCCGGGATGGACTCTGCAGGAAGCGCGTGCCATCGCCGACGACAAGCTCACCACAACGCTGACCGGCACGGGGATCAACCCGCTTGGGGACAGCGAAGCTTGGGTTGCATCATTCCCCTCTCGATCGTCTCTCGGGCTCCGCGCCGGCAACGTGAACACCGGCGCGGGCGGGCCGGCGGTCGATGTGATGTTCCTGAATGGCAGCACGGGCGATCCGGTCGAGCGGAGAGTGACGGTCGCGTCGGGCGTCCCGGCGACGCTCCACATCGCAAAGGCGCCGAGCACTCCGGGCCCGCGGGGCGGCTACGGCTACTGGATCTTCGACGGCGACCTGCGCGGCTGCGAGGACGTCCGCATCCAGAAGTCGTCCGGCGAGATCGTACTGCTCGGGCAAGCCAACGCCTGCATGCCGGTCAACAACAGCGTGGCGGCGGGGTCGTGCCCGTGCCCGCTCACGTTCCCGCTCGGGAAGACGGCGGGGACGATGTCGGCCCCGAAGGCGGCGCTCTTCTGCCTCGAGCAGCCCGCGTCGCCGAAATCGCCGACCGACTTCATGATCACGTTCCCGGCCGGCACGTTCACGATCCTCTCCGTGCATCTCGACCGGAACGCGCCCGCGTCGCCGGCGAAGAACATCGCGATCGGGAACACGATCGTCGTGGTGGCGGAGTAGAGACGCTCGACTCCGAGTTCGGGCCGCCCGCGCCGCAGTCGTGGCGAAGGGCGGCCCGGCCGCCGACCGACTCTTCCCATCCCCGCGAGCAATGCTCTGCGCCGGCGAAACCCTCAAAAAACCGCAGGTGGATCGTGTCCGCGGGGCCGGGTTCATGGGCCGGCGTCGCCGGCGGCCCCCATGCGAGCGCGGAATCGTATCGACATCGCCGAATCGTGCCACGATATGGGAGCCGGGCGGCCCACGCCGGCGGAAAGGGAATCGAGTCCCATGAACGCCGCTCTCCACTGCGCCGCGCCGACGCTCGCCGCGGGCTTCCTCCTTGCTCTTCTCGTCGCGAGCCCGAGCCGGGCGCAGGTCGAGTTCGAACCGGTCAACGTTCTGCGAGGCTATGCCGACGGCGTCGCCGGGACCATCGCGGACGCGAACGCGGACGGCGATCTCGACTACGTCGTGTGCGAGAAGCGCTATTCCGGGGAGTCTCGATTCCAGACGTTTCTCGGAACGGGCGACGGCCGGTTCGAGCCCGGGCCCGTTTCTCCGTCGCCCGCCCATCTCGCGGAACTCGTCGCCGCCGATTTCGACGGCGACGGCGCGGTCGATCTCGCCGCGTACCACCTCAGCCTCCGCAGCCTCGAGATGTACTCCGGTGACGGGACGGGGCGCTTCTCGCTGAGTTCCAGCGTCACGGCGCAGGGTTGGGGAGACACGGGGCAACGCATCGAGGCGGGCGACGTCGACGAAGACGGCGTGACGGACGCCGTCCTCTCGCGCCGAAAAGCGATCAGCGTCGTGTTGGGCGGTCGCGGCGGATGGTCGCTCGGCTCGACGTGGAGGATGGCGCTCATCATCAGCGAGAGACTCGCCGACGTCGACATGGACGGCCACATCGACGTCGTCGTCCTGTCCCGGATTTCGGCGACCCAGCAGCCGAGTCCCAGCATCGTGACGGTGTTTCGCGGCGACGGCCGCGGCGGGTTCGTCGCGTGGCAGGTCAGCGAGATCGATCCCGAGGCCCTGTACGTGGGCGATTTCCTCGTCGCCGACTTCGACGGCGACGCCGTTTTCGACGTCTTGGCGCTCGACGGCTATTGGGGAGCGTCGCTGCTCCGGGGCGACCCCTCCGGACGATTCGTCCCGGCGACGTCGCTCCGCGAGAGCGTCGGAACGATCTACCCGCACGCCGCGGACTTCAATGGCAACGGCTTCCTCGACGTCATCGTCGTTCGGGGCGAGGGCCTTGGCATGAGCGTCCTGGTCAACGACGGGAACGGAGGCTTCGCGTCGCAGCCAATCGAAGACATCGCGCCGGGGCCGATTATCGAGGGAGTCGGCGACTTCGACGAGGACCGGCACGCCGATATCGCCGTCGCCGGGAGGGGTTCGCCACAGACGATTGCGAGCGTGTTCCTGAATCGCTCGCCCGGACGATGCGCCGCCGGCACGGTGAATGCCGGCGTCGGACGGATCACCGACGTGCTGTTCGTCAACGACTCGACGGGCGGGCGCATGCGCCGCATCCATCTCCTGACGCACGAGCCGCTCACGGTCTTCGTCGGCGCGCCGCCGGCCGCGGTCGTCGGCTCGCCGTTCGCGCTCTTCGTTTGGGGCCGGCCGCCGACCGGCTTGACGGAGCGGCGGCTCCCGCTCGGCATCGGGGTCACGTGCTTCCCCACTCCGCTCTCCCGCCCGGACCTGCCGCAACCGCGCGTCGTGTGGAACAACACGGGCTCTCCGCGGCTGGGAGTCGCGGACCTCGCGTCCGAGCCGGCTCCGTCGATCGCGCTCTCGCTGCCGTTGGGAGTGCAGCGCCCGGCCGAGTTCTTCGTGCAGGGAATCGTGCGCGATCCAGGTTCGGCCGCGGAAGTCCCCGCGAGCGTCACGAACGGCATCACGGTCGAGGTGCGTTAGGGCTGACTCCGGTTTCGGAGAGCGCGCTCGCGCTCGTCAGCCCGCGGGCTCGCGCGCGGTCGGCGCCGCCGCCGCCGCCGCAAGCTCCGCGACGAGTCCTTCGAGCGCGAGCCCGTGCTTCTCCGCCACCTCGCGGAGCGCCTTCGACCCGCCGCAGCACGCGTCGATCTTGTGGCGCGCGAAGACGGGCGCGGTCGCGGGGAACTTCCGCGCGATCTCGGCGACGGTCATCGCGGGGTCGATGCCGATGCCGAATGCCGCGTTCAGCTCGTCGAGGAGCGTTTGCGCGTCGACGCCGTGCATCGCGCACGCCTGAGAGATCGTGACCCCGCGGCCGATCGTCTTTCGGAAGACGGGGTTCGCGAGCGGGGCGAAGCCGTATTTCAAGAACACCGGCAGGAGCTCAGGCGCGGCGTCGACGAGCGGGCCGACGCGCGTCGAGGCCTCGATCTTCCGCGGCTTTTCCGACGGGGCCGCCGGCGCTGTCTGATTGGCCTTCGCCTGGCTCATGACCCTCCAGAGCCCGATGCCCCAGAGGCCGATGCCGCCCACCTCGAGGAGCCCGCTCACGCCCGCCACGGGGAACGCGAACTCCGGCCGGAAGTCCGTCATCACCTGGAACCCGACGCGCATCGCGCAGCCCATGTTGACGAGGAGGAACGGCGCCACGAGCGGGTCGAGCTTTCGCGAATCGACCCCGCAGAGCGTCGGCACGACCTTCGATGCGACGCCCAAGATCATGAGCGAGAGGAAGCCGACCGTGATCGCGTGGCGGACCGCACCCGCGTAGGCGTGCGAGGACGGGCGATCGACGGCGCCGAGGTAGAGCGGCATCGCGACGAGAAGTAGAAGCGAAAGGAGGAGCCAGCCGTATGCCGCGCGGTAGTACTTCGTGCTGCGGTCGCGCTCGGGCCCCGAACGCAAGACGTCGAGCTTAAGGACGAGGACGCTCGCCGCCGCCGCGAGGACGAGCCCAGCGCCCCAGAAGAGGACTCCCGGAGGCGAGCCGAACCCGCCGCCCCCCGTGCGCAGGGCGATTCCCGCGATCACCTCGACGAGGACCGCGCCCACGAGAATCGGCAAAAGGAAGAGAGCCGTCTTCCGCTTCACCGCCGGATGTCCGTACATCCCGGGGAAGAACCGCTGGCTGACGCCCAGCACCATGAGGAGCGCGAACCCGTGGATCTGGACGTCGCGGAGCGCGGGCTGATATCGAGAGACGATCGTTCCGAGCGCGTCGGCCGACGCGGCCGTGGCGGTCGCCGCGAAGAGCGCGACGTCGCCGAGCGCCTGCAAGACGAAGAAGACGATCGCGGCGATCGCGTAGCCAAGATATGGCTCGATTTTCTTCCCGCTCTTCTTCGCGGTCGCGAGGATGAGCGAAGCGAAGATCCCGACTGCGGCGAGCTCCATCGCGCCCGCGAAGAGCCCGATGCCGACGAGGAGCGGCGCGCCCGGCGCGAACGGCTCGGTCGCGACGCGGATCGCGATCCCCGCGACCATGAGCCAGAAGGACGCGATCGCAAGGCGCGGCTTCGGCAGCTCGGTGTGGAGGAACCGCGGGAACGCCTGGTAGGCGAATCCCATCACAAAGAGCCCGATCCAGCCGAAGATCTGCGCGTGGCCGTGCGCGTTGACGTCGTGGATGGAGATGGCCTCGAACGCGCCGGAGAGCCCGATCCGGAGAAGGAGGATCGCGCCCCAGAGCGCGCCGGCCGAGAGGACGATCGCGATCCCGGCCTTGAAGAAGCGCCGGTAGATCGTGTCGGCCGGGCCGGGCTCGTACTCGGGCGCGGCCGCCGCCGCGGGGGAAGAGGCGACCGTCGCCGGCACGGGTTTCCCCGTCGCCTCGCGCAGCTCTGCCATGAGGCTCGCCTCGTCGACGCCGTGCGCGCGCGCGAAGTAGGCGAGCGTCTCGTTTGGCCCGAGCGGGCCGCCGCAGCCGTGGAGTCCGTAGCGGTCGAGAACCGAGCGCAGCTCCGGGTGCCGCGTGAGGACGTCGGGGATCTTCATTCCGGGCTGCACGATCGCTGACGGTTCGAGAACGGGCGTCGACATCGGCCTTCCTTTCGGTTTGCGTGGCGGACCTTGCCAGGCAAAACTCGCGCCTCGGCCTCGCAGCCGTTGGAAGCGGCGGCTGAGACGGTGGATGCACCGCTGTCGTCGTTTTCGCGAGATCTCGCGCTGGGGCAATTCCCGTACTTTCGGGAATAGGTCCCCGTGGGAAAGAGCCCCCGATGGACGCGCGCGGACGTTAGTCGCTGCCGCCGTGCCACCTACGCCGGGCCTCTTCCCACGGAATGGACGTTGCGATGGGAGGGGGGGAGATCCCTCGCTCTCGTACCCCTGGCCCCCGGAGTCCGCGCCATGACGGTGTCTCTGGATGTCCGCCGCAATCCGGCGCTCCTGAAGCTCGACCTCTACTGCCGCGGACTCCGGATGGACGAGAGCTGCTTCGTCGAGGAGGACGGCGGCCGGAAGATCATGCGGACGCGCGCGGGGCTCGGGAGCGGCCTCGAGGCGATCTTGCCCGGCGGCCTCTGGACGAACGTCCCGGTCGTCGAGTCGTTTGCGCAGTCGTCGCCATACATATTATTGAAGAAGGAAAACGGCGCGTATCGCCTCTTCCGCGACGGCGAGTTCGTGGCGCCGCTCCGGCTGTCGCCGCGGCCGGCGTGGTACGGGCTCAGGACCTCGACCGGGAAGGACATGACCCGCGTCGGCTCGCTCCAGGGCACCTACCTCGGCATCTATCCCGCGAAGGTGTGCGAGTACTGGACCGAGCCAAAAAACGTCAGGACCAATTGCCGTTTCTGCTCGGTCGGCTTGAACCTCGGCGTCGACGACGCGACGGAAAAGTCCGTCGACGAGGTGCTCGAGGTCGTGCGCGCCGCGCGCGAGCAGTCGGGGATCACCTACGTCGACTTCAACTCGGGCCACTACGAAGGCGACACGTACCTCGACATCCTCGAGCCGTACATCCGAGCGGTGAAGTCGGAAACGAATCTCCTCATCGGTATCCAGACTCCGCCGCACCGCGACCTCGAGCGCTACGACGCGCTCAAGGCGATGGGCGTCAACCGCGTGTCGTTCTGCTTCGAGATTTTCGACGAGCCGCGTTTCAAGGAGATCTGTCCCGGCAAGGATCGCGAGTACGGGCTCGAGCGCTATCTCGACGCGGTCCGCTACTGCGCCGAGCTGGGGAGGAGGAAGCCCTCCCTCTCGCAGCCGTGGGTGACGAACGGCGAGATCATCGCGGGCCTCGAGGCGCCCGAGTCGTCGATCCGGGCGATCGACTGGATCACGGGCGTCGGCGCCATCCCGACCGTCTGCGTCTTCCGTCCGGTCATCGGCACCGACCTCGAGACCATGCCGCCGCCGCGCACCGAGGACATGGTGCCGGTCTTCCGCCGCCTCTACGAGGCGTGCATGGAGAAGGGGCTTCCGATCGGCGTCGCGCCGAACGTCCACGTGAGCCTCGTCATGCTGCCCGAGGAGTGCGCGTCGCTCTCGCCCCGGAGTTTCCCGCTCAAGCGGGCGAAGCTCGCGATCCTCGGCGCGTTCTTCCGGCCGCGATTTCAGCGATCGGTCGATCGCGCGATCGCGCACTCGGCGTTCGAGAGGGCCCGGCGCAGTTCGGCGCCGGAGCGGATGACGCCGGTCGTCTGACGGCGTACAAGCGGCGTCCCTGAATCGTCAGCCGTCATACGGAAGGGAGAGACCGTATCGTGTCGGACTCCATGCGCGGAGGGCGGCGGAAGTTCCTTGCCGCGACGTCGGCGGCGGCCATGGCCGGCGGGCTCGCCGCCGGCTACGGGACGTTCGCGGCGATGGCCGGCCGGTTCCTCTATCCCGCGACGACGGGCGCCACGACGTGGCAGTTCGTCTCGGAGGTCGCGACGTTCGCGGACGGCGCGTCGATCTCGTTCCGGACGCCGGCGGGCGAGAAGGTCGCGATCGCGAGGCAAGGGACGAGCGGCACGGCGGACGACTTCGTCGCTCTCTCGAGCACGTGTCCGCACCTCGGCTGCCAGGTCCACTTCGAGCCGCAGAACGATCGCTTCTTCTGCCCGTGCCACAACGGCGCGTTCGACACGTCCGGCAAGGCGACCGAGGGTCCGCCCGCCGAGGCCGGGCAGTCGCTGCTCCGGTTCCCGCTCGAGGTGAGAGAGGGCCTTCTCTACATCGCGGTCCCGGTCGACCGAGTGACGAAGCCGGAGAAGCCGGGCGTCGTCTCGCGCGGCGAGCGGCCGGCCGGGCCCGGCCACGGCCCGTGCCTCGACTCGCCGTTCCCGGGGGAGCCCGCCTGATCATGGGCGCCATCTCGGCCTGGTTCGGCGAGCGGCTCCCGATATCGGGCGACAAGCTGCGCGAGCTCACGAACGAGCCCGTGCCGCATCACCTGAAGCGCTGGTGGTTCTGCCTCGGCGGGACGCCCGCGTATCTCTTCGTCGTCCAGATCGTGACCGGGATCCTCCTCGCGTTCTACTACCAGCCGTCGCCCTCCACGGCGTACGACTCGGTGAGCTACATCACGCACGAGGCGGCCTACGGATGGTACTTCCGCAGCGTTCACAAGTGGGCGGCGACGCTCGCGGATGACCAACAACCAGAAGCAGATCGTGATCGCCGTCCTGGGCGGACTGTTCCTCCTTTCGCTCCTCTTCGTCCAGTGGATGGAGGTGGCGCGGAAGCGCGAGGAGGCGGGGCTCGCAGGCCCTCACGTCTCGGTGCCGGGGTCGTCGAAGGCGTGCGTCGACTGCCACGTGCAGGTGACCGCGGGCATCGTCTCACACTGGGAGGGCAGCACGCACGCCCGGAAGGGCGTGGGCTGCATCGAGTGCCACCAGGCGGAAGCGTCCGACGCGGACGGCTTTGTGCACTACGGCGCGACCATCGCGACCGTCGTCAGCCCTCGCGACTGCTCGCGGTGCCACGTGCAGGAGTCCGCGGAGTTCGCGGCGAGCCACCATGCGAAGGGCGGCAACATCCTCGCGTCTCTCGACAACACGATGGCGGAGAAGATCGAGGGATCGCGCGTCTTGTTCAACCCTCATTCGCCGACGCCGGGCCGGTCCTTCGACAAGGTCAACGGCATGGCGCTTTCCTTCCTCGGCTGCCAGCAGTGCCACGGCAGCAAGGTGGGCCTCCAGGCGACCGACGGCGGGATGATCACGGTCGACGACCTGAAGCCGGGCGCGGACGGGAAGCCGACGAACCGGGACGCGGTCACGAGGATCGTGAAGGATGCGAGCGGGCGCCCGCTTTTCCACGCCGGAACGTGGCCCAACACCGGCATCGGCCGCATCAACCTCGACGGCTCCTTGGGCTCGTGCTCGGCGTGCCACAGCCGGCACGACTTCTCGCCGCGGCGCGCCCGCCAGCCGGAGAGCTGCGGCAAGTGCCACATGGGCCCGGACCACCCGCAGAAGGAGATCTACGAGGAGTCGAAGCACGGCATCGCGTTCCGAGACTTGAAAGAGCGGATGAACCTCGACGGGGCAACCTGGATTCTGGGGAAGGACTACGCCCAGGCGCCGACCTGCGCCACGTGCCACATGTCGGGGCACTCGCGGAACGGCGGCAAGGTGACGCACGACCCCGGCGAGCGGATCTCGTGGACGAACCGTCCGCCGATCAGCCTCGCGATGGACACCGACGCCGATCACAAGGTCGTGACCGAGACCGATCCGGAGAAGCGGCGCTCGCAGATCTCCGACTCGTGGGAGGCGAAGCGGACCCGCATGAAGCAGGTGTGCTCGCACTGCCACACGGAGGACTACGTCAACGCCTTCTACACGCAGTACGACGATCTCGTGGTTCTCTACAACGAGAAGTTCGCCAAGGCCGGCCAGAAGATCATGGCGGCGCTCCGGGCCGAAGGGCTCCTCACGCCGCAGGAGTTCGACGAGGAGGTCGAGTGGACGTGGTATCTCCTCTGGCACCACGAGGGCCGGCGGGCCCGGATGGGCGCGTCGATGATGGGGCCGGACTACACGCAGTGGCACGGCATGTTCGAGGTGGCGGACCGCTTCTACCTCGAGTTGATCCCGCAGGCCCGCGAGATCGTCGCGCACGCCGCCGCGGAGGGAAAGGGCGACGAGGCCGCGCGCGCCGAGAAGGTCATCGCCGACATCCTCGCGCGGCCCGAGCACGAGTGGTTCGAGAAGGAAACCCGGCGCTGAGCCGGACCCGTGCGACGGCGCCGGGCGCCGTCGCACGCGTTTCGATCGTCAGTCAACGCCGCCACATCTCCCATCCGTGGAACGACGCCTCGTCGACGCGCTCGATGCGCGCCACGTCGGCGTTCGCCCAGGGGTTGTCGAGCGCCCAGTCGAGCGTCGCGCGGCGCTCCTTCGCCGTCGTCGCGTCCCGGCCGAGCGGCGTGTCGGCGTCCGCCACAGGCTCCGCGTCGCTCGCGGCCGCCGGGATCGCCGTCTTCTTCTTCTTCTTCGTCGACTTCTTCGATTTCGACTTGGCGGCCATCGGCGTCACTCCTCGAACTCGGCCGAATAGTAGGCGAGCGCCGCCGCCTCGGCTTCGGCGGCTTCCGTCGCGACGGCGGGATCGTCGAGGACCTTCCGGAACCCGGCGAGCGCGCGCTCGAGCTCCGCGCGGACGTCCGACCCTTCGTCCACGGTCACGGTGGCCCCGTCCTTCCGCTTGAGCGAGAACGACGGCTTCGCGAGCGCGCGGCCGAGCGCTCGCGCGGACTGCTCGACAAGGCCGCGATACGTCCGGTAGTCCACGAACGGATCCGAGCCGTGCGGCCGGAGCGTCTGCGCGGCGACGTTCCGCTCGATGACCAGTCCCTCGCGTCCGAAGGCGTAGTGAAGCGTTTCCGAAGGCACGTGCCGCGCGAGCGCGTCGAGCGCCGCGACGTGCGGTTCCGCGGCTTCGCCCATCGCCCGGAGAGCCCGGTAGACGTCGAGCGAAACGCTCGCCGAGTAGATCGCGCTGGCGCCGGACGCGCGGAGGATCGACGCGCCGGCCTGCTCCGGCTCGAGCACGGCGCGCGTCGGGACCGCCGGGCCGATGCGGCCGCCCTCGAGGATCGCGCAGTCGAATCCGAGATACCCGAGGACGAGAGGCGGGTCGAAGCGCTCCTTCAGCGTGATCGAGCGGCTGCTCGCCGCGGTCACCCGAAGACTCCCTCCGGGCAGAAGCTCGCGCGCACCGGACTCGAGGGTCCGGGCCAGGCTCGCCGCCTCGAGCGACGCGTTCAGCTTCTCGATGTTCGAGAGATAGTCCTCGATCGTGACGTCGCGCGTGTCACCGGGCCGCTCGGGCGACCTCGCCGAGAGGAACTCGACCGGCCTCGGCACGCCGGCGTCGGCCCCGGCGGCGACGCGGGTCGCGTCGGCGAGAGTCACGTCGAGATCTCCTGTCACGTAGATCCGCGAAACGACGCGGAGGTAGTTCGAGCGTCCTTCGCTCGGGGCGAAGTCGCGCAGGAAGTCGCGGTTCCGCCGCGCCCAGTCGTGCACCTGCCGGTAGAGCGAGTTCTGGTCGACGCCGAGCGTTCGCGCTGCGCCGATCGTGATGGTCCCGTTCGCCTCCTCTGCTCCGAGGAGAGAGAGTCCGACGGGGACGCCGCTCACAGGCACGGCAAGGTTGAGGCCCCCGCCCCGCCGGACCGAGAACGAGTACGACGGGAACGCGGCGTGGGGCGCCTTCTCCCACGCGGCCGCGGCCGCCCCCTCCTCCCCCGCGGGAGGCCGGAGGAAATCGCGGGGCAGATCGTCCCAGTCGACGCCCTGCGGGAACGAGAGCGCGTAGAACCCCGAGTATCCCCGCGGCTGGATCCGCGCGGCGTGCTGGTCGAGCGCCAGGTATCCCGCCTCTTCGTACAGCTCCTGCTGCCTCTCGATCGGAAGCTGGACGAGGAACACGTCTCCCGGCTGGATGTCCTCGGTCAGCGGATAGACCGGAACGACCTGACTCGCCCGGATGACCGCCGACCAGTCCTTCGCGATCGCCTCGAGCTGCGACTTCTTGCTGGTCCCGCAGCCAAAGGCCATGGCGGCGATGGCCGCGACGGCGGCGAGCCGCGAAACGACGACGACGACGACGACGACGGAAGGGATTCCCCGGATCGCTCGCATCACCGCGCGCCTCCCGATGGGCGCCGGCGTCCGCGATGACACGCACGCGAGTCGCGAACGCCCGGCGCGAAGCCGGGATTGTCTCAATTCCCGCGACGCGTGTCGCCGTCGCGCTCCGCGAGAGCCGTGACGGAACGCGCCTCGACGAGCGACCAGGCGCGGACGTCGGCCCGGCGCGCGAAGACGAGGTGCGGCTCGCCGGCCGCCGGGGGAAGGCCCGAGGCGGCGCACATCGTCTCGGTCTCGATCCGGGCCTCGGCCGGCTGGAGCGCGAACGGCTCGTGGTCGACGTCGCCGCGGAGAGCCTCCCCTCGGCGCGAGATGGTGAAAAGCGCGTAGCGCGACGTGAGCCATTCCTCGAGCGATCCGGGCGCGGCGGGGGCGGCCTCGCCGAGCGGCCGGTATCGCGCGAAGAACTCGGCGGGCTTCGCTCCCCGGTGCGTGCGGGCGCTCCGGTAGGCGATCCATCCGCCGTGCGCTTCGGCGACGCTCATGCGCGCGTCGAAGTACGGGAGGCGGAAGGAGAGCCGCGCCGCGCGCACCGCGAGCCGGCTCGCAGCGTCGAGGCTGAAGAAGTAGACGCCGGCTCGCCCGCCCGCGCGCACGTAGGTCCGGACGTTCAGCTCGGCGAACCTCGAGGCGAAGGGGATCCGCGGCGCGCAGCGCAAACGGACGCCGGTCATGCGGAACGGGACGACGCCCACCCACGCGGCGCCGTCCCGCTCGTCGATCTCGAGTGCCGGGGGAACGAGCGCGCGGAGGATCCCCGGATCGACCGGCCGATGGATGAAGAGTAGATCGTGCCACGTCATCGCGAGCGTGAACGGCCGCTCCGGAGGCCGGCGCGGCACCGCGGGAGGCGTCGGCGTCATGACAGCCGTGAGAATAGCGCCCGCGCCGCTCCCGGCTGGTATCGTTTCGCGCCATGGAAAGGATCCGGTCGCTCGTCGTCGCCATCGCCGCCGCCGCCGCGCTCGGCGCCGGATGCGCGGCCGAGCGGATCGGGGCGCCGGCGCCCGCCCCGGAGACACGGCTCTCACGCGCCGTCGTCGAGCGCCACGTGCGCACGCTCGCGTCCGACGACATGCGCGGGCGGATGACGGGAAGCCCCGAGTCGGAGATAGCCGCGGCCTACATCGCGGGCGTGCTCGAGCGCGCGGGCGTCCGGCCGGCGGGCGACGACGGCGGCTTCCTCCAGCGCGTGCCGCTCGCGCGCACGGTCGTCCGGGCCCTTCCGCGCGTCCGCGTCGAGTCCGACGGAGGCGCGTGGACGGATGGGGCGGCCGGCGCGGACTTCGACCTCTCGTCCGAGGCGCTCCCGAGCGGGTCGTACGCCGTAGTGGCCGCGCGCTCGGCGGCGGAGGTTCCGAGGGAGCCCGATCCGGGCGTCGCGCTCTTCGTCGACGCGGACACCGCCGATCGCCGTCAGTGGCTCTCGGACGCGGGGCTCGGGGACGGTGGCGGTTTCGGCCTCCTCGTCCGGCCGGGTTCCGACGAGCGCCGCGAACGCACGACCGGGACGCCGCGGCCGTCGCGACCGCGCGCGGCGTGGCCGTCGGCGGGCGACTCGCGGCGGCGCCCGCCGTGGCTCACGGCGCACGGGCCGCTCTTGAAGCTCCTGCGCTCGGGCGAGGCGCGGTCGATCGCGGTCGAGACGGATGTCGCGACGGAGCCGGTCGTCGCCCACAACGTCGTCGGCATCCTCCCCGGGCGGCGCCGCGACGACGGTCGCGAGCCCGAGGCCGTCGTCGTCACCGCGCACTACGACCACATCGGCGTCTCGGAGTCGCCGGGCCTCGACGATCCGATCTTCAACGGCGCGGACGACGACGCTTCCGGGGTCGCCGCCGTGCTCGCGATCGCCGCGGAGCTGGCCGCGGGCCCGCCCCCCGAGCGGACGGTCGTCTTCCTGCTCGTGACCGGCGAGGAAATGGGACTCCTCGGCACGAACTACTATCTCGAGAAGCCCGTCGTGCCTCTCGACAGGACCGTCGCGAACATCAACTTCGAGATGGTCGGACGACCGGATCCCGAGGTGGGCGGCGCGGGGGCGCTCTGGATCACGGGCTACGAGCTTACGAACCTCGGACCCGCGCTCGCGCTCGCTGGGCTCGAAGTCCGATGCGATCCGCGCCCCCGCGAGAACTTCTTCCGGCGCTCCGACAACTACGCCTTCGTGCGGAAGGGGATCGTCGCGCAGACGCTGTCGAGCTTCGCGCTGCACGCCGACTACCACCGGCCGAGCGACTCTCCCGACACCCTCGACTACGACCACCTCGAGGCGGCCGCGCGAATCGGGGTCGGCGCCGTCCGCCTCGTCGCTTCCGGCTCGGTGGATCCGGCCTGGACGGGCGACGTTCCCGTTTCGCGATAGCCGGAAAAAGAGCGGTCCCGCGAGCCATCACGATCGCGGGCTCGCGGGACCACGGCCGCCCGGGGCTTCTTCGGCCCCGTGTCACGCCTTCGTCTCGATCTTCACCTCTTTGGTCCTCGCGGGCTCCCTCTTCGGGAGGACGACCTCGAGCACGCCGTTCTTGCACACGGCTTTCACGGCGTCGACCTTCACGTCGACGGGCAGCGTGAAGGCGCGATGGAAGGCGCCGCAGGCACGCTCGACGCGGTGGAAGAGTTTTCCCTTCTCCTCGCGTTCGCTCCTCTTCTCGCCCCGGAGCGTGAGGACGTCGCCCTCGATCTTGACCTCGATGTCCTTCGCCTCCATCCCGGGGACCTCCGCTTTCACGGTGATCGCTTCCGGGGTCTCGGAGACGTCGACCAGCGGCTCGAACTCGAGGAGCGGCTCCTTGTCCTCGGGCCCGAAGAAGTCCCGCACCAGGTCGTTCATCTGGTTGCGGAGTGAGACGAGATTCCGAGTGGGATCCCATCGCGTCATCGATTTCATGTCCGGCCTCCTTCTGCGCCTGGGCGAACGATCGGCTTCGAGAGGGTGCAAGAGCGATGCCGGCCGAGGCCGGCGCCTCAGGGGGCGGCGTCGGGCCTCTCCCGCGGGGGACGTGGATTCGTCCGCGCCGCCTTTTTCGCGCAGCGGGTGCGTGAAATGTCCTCGCGCGCGTCATCCGAGCGAAGACCGGACGGTGAGGACGGCGCACGGCGCGCGGCGCACGACCGCCTCGGCGACGCTGCCGAGAACGACCCGCGAGAGGCCGGTCCGTCCGTGAGTGCCGATCACGACCACGTCCGCGTGCTTCGCCCGGGCGATTCTCTCGACCTCCTCCGCGGCGTTGCCTCGCCCGAGCACGACCTCCCATTCGATCTCGGCTCCGAGCTCCTTCTCGGCGAGCTCGACGAGCTCCTCGTGCGCGCCGCGGCGCAGCTCCTCCGCGGCAAGCGTCATGTCCGGCGCCGCGAGCGCGGGCATCATCGCGTGCGGCACCGACAGGTCGGCGGCCGACGGAACGGCATGGGCCAGGATGACGCGAGCTCCGACCGACCGGGCGAGCTTCGCGGCGCACCGCACCGCGGGCAGCGACGCGGGCGACAGGTCCGTCGCGCAGACGATGGTCCGGAACGAAGTCGTCATGAGGAGCCTCCGAAGACAACTAACGGGCGTCGCTTTGACGCCCGACAAGCAAGTCCAGTTGCGACTGCCCGGCGTCAGGAGTCGAAGCCGTCAGCCTCGCCTCGGCCGGCGCGCGTTGGCCTCGACCCCCCCAGTCCCGAGATGGCTGCGGACGACCTCGAAGAGCGACGGCAGGTGGACTGGCTTCTGCAGGACGCCGGCGACGCCGAGCTTGAACGCGCTGCGGTCGACGTCCTCGCTGTCGAAGGCCGTCAGGATCAGGATCTTGGCCGGGACGTGCGCCCGGCGCATCTCCGCGATGAGCGCGAGACCGTCCATGCCGTCCATCGCCAGGTCGCAGATCACGAGATCCACGCGGCCGGCCGACAACGTCTCGAGGGCCTCGCGCCCGTTCTCGGCCTCCAGGACGTCGAACCCCTTTTCCAGCGTTTGGCGGAGCGACCAGCGAACCAGGGCGTCGTCGTCGACGATCAGGATGGTCTGCATGGTCGCGATCGTGCTCACGGACGGGGCCTCGGCTCCCGGGCCCGTTCATTGGCGTGGTTCCCTCAGCCCGAACTTCTCGATGCGGTAGCGGATCTGGTCGCGGTTCATCCCGAGCAGAGTCGCGGCGCGCGTCTGGTTGCCTCCCGTGCGGGCGAGCGCCTGCCGGACGAGTTCCCTCTCGACCTCCTCGAAGTCGACCCCGCTCGGCGGCAGGACGAGCGGGAGGCCGGGAACGGCGCCTGGAGTGACGCCGGGCGCCGGCTCGCCGGCCGCCGCGGCCGCCGGAGCCGCGCTGCTGCGCGGCGAGCGGTTCTCGCGGATCTCGACCGGCAGGTCCTCGAGGCCGAGAGCGTCGCTCTCGGCGAGGAGGATCGCCCGCTCGATCACGTTCCGGAGCTCGCGGATGTTGCCCGGCCACGAGTAGGCGTGAAGCGCCGCCAGCGCCTCGGGCGAGAAGCCCGTGATCCTCTTCCTGAAGTCCGTCGAGAACGACTGGACGAACGAATCGACGAGGGGCCCGATGTCCTCGGGGCGCTCGCGGAGCGGTGGAATGACGATCGGCACGACCTTCAGGCGGTAGTAGAGGTCGCTCCGGAACCGGCGCTCGGCGACGGCCTTCTCGAGGTCACGGTTGGTCGCCGCGATGATGCGCACGTCGACCATGATGTCCGTCGTGCCGCCGACACGCTTGAACGTCTTCTCCTCGAGGAACATGAGGAGCTTCGCCTGGAACGGAAGCGAGATGTCGCCGATCTCGTCGAGGAAGACGCTCCCGCCGTCGGCCAGCTCGAAGAGGCCCTTCTTCATCGCTTTCGCGTCGGTGAAGGAGCCCTTCTCGTGGCCCATCAACTCGCTCTCGAGGAGCGTCTCGGTGAGCGCCGTGCAGGTGATCGTCATGAACGGCTGGTCCACCCGCCGCGAGTTGTGGTGGATCGCGCGCGCGATGAGGCTCTTTCCGGTGCCGGACTCGCCCTGGAGAAGGACCGTCGTCGCGTCGCTCTTCGAGATCTTGTCGACGAGCCGGAGCACCTCCTTCATCTTCGGGCTTCGGCCGACGAGGCGGTCGAGCCCGAAGTGGACCCTCTGCTCCTCGCGCATCAGGCGGACCTGGCGGCGGAGGCGCGTGGTCTCGAGCGCGTTCGACACGGTCGCCATCATCTCGTCCATGTTGAATGGCTTCGACAGGTAGTCGTGCGCACCGAGCTTGATCGCCGCGACCGCCGAATCGATCGAGCCGAATGCCGTCACCATGAGGACGAGCGTGTCCGGCGATTCCGCCTTGATCTCCTTCAAGAGCGCGACGCCGTCCGTGTCGGGCAGCCGGTAGTCGAGAATCGCGAGGTCGAGCGGGCGCCGCTTGAAGATGGCGCGCGCCGACTCCCCGCTGTCGGCCTCGAAGACCTGGTATCCCTCGCTCTTCAGGCGCTCGCAGAGGGACCAGCGGACGAGATTCTCGTCCTCGACGACGAGGATCTTTTCGCCGGCGACCGTGGCCTGCTTCGGTCCCGCCCTCCGCTCGTCCGTCACTGGGCCCGCTCCTTCCGGAGTGCCATAGGGCGTGAGCTCGTCGTCGCTCATCGTGCCGCCAGAGGGCCGTCCGGGGCTACGCCGCGATTCTGTCGGCATGACCGTCTCCCGCTACTGTGCATGGAATCGCTCGAACACGTCGTCGCGCCGGCCGGGGGGCCATCCCCAGGTGTCGTTCGACCGCCGCGATGCCGGCGGATTCGCAAGAGCGGGTCCAGCCGGACGGGGACGGTTGACGATTATCGCACGTTCAGACGGGCCAATGGCTTGCGATGACAGGGTCCGGGTCCGCGGATACCGTTGAGGGAGATTCCCGAGGCCCTTGGGGGGATATTCCCCGATCGCGAAGAACTCGGCTCGGGGAGTTTTCCGCCGCGACGAGCGCGGGTCCGCGTCTTCTTCCGCCGAGCGCCGTCTCGGGCGGCGGCGCGCTCGCGAGCAACGCCGCGGCCGAGGAACCTCCTCGTGAAGACGGCGTGGAGCGCGAAGAGCCTCGAGCGATGGCCGGCGGCGGGCCCGCGCGATCCGGCCGAAGTGGGCGGAGGATCGGAGAAGCCGGTCGGAAGGCTCGTGCTCCGGAACCGCGTGGACGCATGCTCCTTCGCGCTCTCGTTGCGACAGGAGCGCTTTCTGGACATAATCGACCGTCCGTCGGCGCCCCCGGAACGGGCGGGACGCGCCGGAGGAACCGACATGGCCGTCACGATCTTCGAAGACCTCAAGCGGTACGTCGGCTTCACGGACGCTGACGCCAAGCGGCTCCGGGCCGCGCTGCCGCTCCTCCGATCGCACATCCGGCCGACCGTCGATCGCTTCTACGACGAGATCCTCCTTCACGACGGCACGAACCGCGTGATCTCGGGAGGCGCCGCGCAAGTCGCACGCCTGAAGGAGACGCTCACCCAGTGGTCGATCGGCGTCTTCGAGGGGCCGTACGACGACGGCTACGTCCGCCGGCGTGAGCGGATCGGACTCATGCACGTCGACGTCGGCCTCGAGCCGCGGTTCATGATCGCCGCGATGTCGCTCTTCCGCACGAGCTTCAAGAACGCCTGCGTCGAGGGGTACGCGGGCGACCCGCGGGAGCTGATGAGCCTCTTCCTCGCGATCGACAGGATCCTCGACATCGAGCTCGCGATCGCGCTCCACGCCTACCACGAGCACTACGTGAGCCGACTTCGCCGACAGGAGAAGCTCGCGACGCTGGGCCAGATCTCCGCGAGCGTCAGCCACGAGCTCAAGAACCCGATCGGCGTCATCAAGATGTCGGTTTACGCGCTGCGGAAGAAGCTCGACGGGACTTCCGAGCCGAAGATCGCGTCGCACCTCGAGAAGATCGACCGGAACGCGTCGCGCGTCAGCTCGATCGTGAGCGGACTCCTCGGATTCGCCCGGTCGCGGGAGCCGCGGCGAGTCGAAGCGGCGAGCCTCGGCTCGATCGTGAAGGAGGCGCTCGGGCAGGTTCCGGTTCCGGCCAACGTCGAGGTGAGCGTGGAGCTGTCGGACGGGCTCCCGGCGCTCGCCGTGGACGAGGTGCAGATGACCCAGGTTTTGGCGAATCTCGTCACGAACGCGATCGAGGCGATGCCGCAGGGCGGGAAGCTCAAGATCTCGAGCCGTCGGATCGACGGACGCGAGGTGGCCCTCGACGTCGAGGACTCGGGCGTCGGGATACCGGAGGAGAATCTTCGGCGCCTCTTCGAGCCGCTCTTCACGACGAAGCTCCTCGGGACGGGCCTCGGCCTCGCGACGTCGAAGCAGATCGTCGAGGCGCACGGCGGGCGGATCGAAGTCGAGAGCCGTCAGGACCGGGGCAGCCGCTTCACGGTCCGGCTCTCCGCGTCCGAGCCGTCCGGAGCCGGGGAGAGGAGCGGCGCGTCGTGACCACCGTGCTTCTCGCGGACGACAACGCCGACTTCGCCGAGTCTCTCGCGGATCTCCTGACTGAGGACGGATACTCCGTCGTCATCGCGCGCGACGGCGACGAGGCGGTGCGGCTCTTCGGCGAGTCGCGCGCCGACGTCGTTCTCCTCGACGTCACCATGCCGCGAATGAGCGGCATCGACGCCCTCGACCGCATCCGCAGCGTGTCCCCCTCGGTTCCGGCCATTCTCCTCACCGCGTACGAGTCGATGACGTTCGCCGACCGCGTGCGGGCGGCGGGCTACGACGTCATGCTGAAGCCCGTGCACTATCCGGAGCTCGCCTCCTGGCTCGGGGCGCTCGCCGAGCGATGACCGAGAATCGCTCCCCGTCCATCCTCGTCGTCGACGACAACCTCGACTACGCCGAGAACCTGGCCGAGCTGATGGAGGACCTCGGGCTCGCGGCCTCGAGCGTGCCCTCGGCCACGGCAGCCCGCGAAAAGCTCCGGAGCGCTCCGCCCGAGATCGGCCTCATCGACATCAACCTCCCCGACGGGAACGGGCTCGCGCTCTTGAAGGAGTTGAGGGAGGCGCGGCCCGACGCGCTCGGGATCATCCTCACCGGGAGCGCCTCCGTCACGAACGCCATCGAGGCCGTCAACCAGGGAGCCTACGCCTACGTTCTCAAGGACAGCGGCATCGACGAGATCCTCGCCGTCGTCCGCCGGGCGGTCGAGCACGCGCGCCTCGCTCTCGAGAACCGCGGGCTCGAGGCAAGCCTCCGCGCCTCCGAGGAGCGGTACCGCGACCTGATCGAGAACGCGCCCGACATGGTCCAGCTGCTCGACGAGGGAGGGAAGATCATCGAGACGAACCGGACGATGATCGACCGGCTCGGCTACTCGAGCGAGGATCTCAAGGGGAGGAGGCTCACCGACATCGTCGCGGAAGAACACCGGGACCGGACGCGCGACCGCCTGCGGGAAGTCGTCGAGAAGGGCATCGCGCGCGCCGAGAGCCGGCTCGTGACAAGGTCCGGCGACCCGATCGACGTCGAGCTCTTCGCCACCGGGCTCCGCGACGCCGGCTCGGGACGGATCGTGCAGATCCGCTGCTTCGTGCGGGACATCACCGAGTGGAAGCGCGTCCAGCGGATGCTGGTCGAGAAAGAGAGGCTCGCGGCCATCGGCCAGATGTCCGCGACGATCGCGCACGAGGTGCGAAACCCCCTCGCCGGCATCAGCGGCGCGATCCAGGTGCTCTTCTCGCAGCTCGCCACGGATCCGAAAAAGGCCGAGATCCTCCGCGAGATCCTCGCGCGGATCGACCGCCTGAACGCGATCATCGGCGACCTGCTCCAGTTCGCGAGGCCTCTCGTGCCCTCGCCGAAGCCGGTGACGTTCGACAGGCTCGCGCGGGGGTCGCTCGACGTCTTGCGCCGCGATCCTCTCCTGAAAAAGGTCGAGCTCGACGTCGACGACGACACGGACGGGACGCCTTACTTCTGGGACCCGGCCCAGCTCGACGTCGCCTTCACGAACCTCGTCCTCAACTCGGCCCAGGCGATGAAGGGGACCGGCAGGATCCGGCTTGCGGCACGCCGGCGGAGCGGCGGGGTGGAGATCACGCTCGACGACACGGGCCCCGGGTTCGCCGTCGAGGCGCTGCGCTCCGCGTTCACGCCGTTTTTCACGACCAAGGTCAAGGGAACGGGCCTCGGGCTCGCGGTGACGCGGAAGATCGTCGAGGCGCACGAGGGGACGATCCGCGTGAGGAACAAGTCGGGCCGCGAGGGGACCGGCGCGATCGTCGAGATCGTGCTCCCCGCGGACGTGGGAGCGGCGAAGGGCTAGGAGAGGGGGGCGGGGCCGGACGGGCGGCGCCGCGCGCCGGACGATCAGGGCGCCCCGGCCGCCTTCTCGTCCTTCTTCGGCTTCCCCTTCTTCGCGAGAAGCGCCATCGACCGCTGCTTGCGCTTCAACTGGCGGCGGAGCATTCGCAGGCGCTCGTCCGCCTTCTCCCCGGCCTTCTTCACGTGCTTCTCGATCTGGCCGTAGAGAGACTCGACCTTCTTCTTCAACTCGGCGACGAGCGCTTCCCGCTTCTTCTCGGCGGTGCCGGTCACGACGGGCCTCCTCTTCTGCTTCCTCCTTCGATGCCCCGTGGATTCGGCGGAGCGACGGGGGACACGGGAGAAAGGGCCGCTATTCTATCGGCGTCCGCGGCGCCGGCAAGTGTCGCGCCCGAGACCCGGCCATGACGACCTCCGAAACGACCCGGGATCCCGTCTGCGGGATGACGGTCGCGCAGAAACGCGCGGCCGGGAGCCACGCATTCCGTGGCGTCACGTACTTCTTCTGCGGCACGAGCTGCCTCGAGCGGTTCCGAGAGGACCCCGAGCGCTACCTGGACGGGCAAAAGCCCTCGCCGGCGCCGCGTGTGCCTCCGCAAACGCAACGCCAGGGCGCCGTCTACACGTGCCCCATGCACCCGGAGATCCGTGAGCCTCGCCCCGGCTCGTGCCCGATCTGCGGCATGGCGCTCGAGCCTCTCGAACCGTCGCTAGAGCCGGAGGCCGACCCCGAGCTCGCCGGCATGACGCGGAGGTTCTGGATCGCGGCGGCGCTCGCGGCGCCCGTCTTCGTCGTCGCCATGGCGGAAATGGTGGTCACGTCGGAGCCGATCCTCCGCGCGCTGTCGTCGCCGGTCGCGGGCTTTGTCCAGCTCGCGGCGTCGGCGCCCGTCGTTTTCTGGGCGGGCTATCCGCTCCTCGCGCGCGGCGCGGCGTCGGTCGCGCGCCTCCGGCCCAACATGTTCACTCTGATCGCCATGGGCACCCTCGCGGCCTTCTTCGTGAGCTGCGCCGCGCTCGTCGCCCCGGGCCTCTTCCCCGAGTCGATGCGGCCGCATCACGGCGGCGCGCCGCTCTACTTCGAAGCCGCGTCGGTCATCGTCGCGCTCGTCCTTCTCGGCCAGGTGATCGAGCTCCGCGCCCGCTCGAAGACCGGCGACGCGCTCCGGGGCCTCCTCGCGATCGCGCCGCGGTCCGCGCGGCGCGTGGAACCGTCGGGCGACGTCGAGGTGCCGCTCGAGGACGTGCGGCCGGGCGACCGCCTCCGCGTCCGGCCCGGCGAGAAGGTGCCGGTCGATGGCGTCGTGGCCGACGGGCGGAGCGCCGTCGACGAGTCGATCGTCACCGGCGAGCCGATCCCCGTCGAGAAGGGGCGGGGCGACCGGGTGACGGGCGGCACCGTGAACGGCTCGGGCAGCTTCGTCATGACGGCCGAGAAGGTCGGAAGCGACACGCTCGTCGCGCGCATCGTGCGCCAGGTCGCCGAGGCGCAGCGGAGCCGGGCGCCGATCCAAGGCCTCGCGGACAAGGTGTCGGGCGTTTTCGTCCCGGCGGTGATCCTCGTCGCCGCGCTTTCGTTCGCCGCGTGGCTCCTCTTCGGAGCCGAGCCGCGGCTCGCGCACGCGATCGTCGCGGCCGTGTCGGTCCTCGTCATCGCGTGCCCGTGCGCGCTCGGGCTCGCGACCCCGATGTCGATCATGGTCGGCCTCGGCCGCGGCGCGCGCGCCGGCGTCCTCGTGCGGAGCGCCGAGGCGATCGAGAAGCTCGAGCGCGTCGACACGCTCGTCGTGGACAAGACGGGGACGCTCACGCTCGGAAAGCCGCGCCTCTTCGAGATCGTCTCGGCCTCTTCGGGGGGCGAATCGGACGTCCTGCGCTTCGCTGCAAGCCTCGAGCGGGCGAGCGAGCATCCGCTCGCCTCCGCGATCGTCGGCGCGGCCGAGGAGCGCTCCATCCGCCTCGAGGACTGCGACGAGTTCGAGTCCGTCGCGGGCCGGGGCGTGTCCGGCCGGGTCGCCGGGAAAGACGTCGTGCTGGGGAGCCTCGCGTACCTCGAGGACGAGGGGGCGACCGGGCTCGCGGACGTCGCCGCGCGCGCGGAGCGGCGCCGCGAGGAGGGGGCGACGGTCGTCTATCTCGCCCTCGACGGAAGGGCGGCGGGCGCCCTCGCGGTGAAGGACCCGATCTCGCCCAGCGCGCGCGAGGCGCTCGAGTCCCTCCGCGCGCGCGGGCTTCGCATCGTCATGCTGACCGGCGACGGCCGGACGACAGCCCGGGCCGTCGCCGAGACTCTCGGCATCGAGGAGGTCGAGGCCGAGGTGACGCCGTCGCAGAAGCTCGAGAAGGTGCGGCGGCTCCAGATCGAGGGCCGGGTCGTCGCCATGGCCGGAGACGGCGTGAACGACGCGCCGGCGCTGGCGCGGGCGGACGTCGGGATCGCCATGGGGACCGGGACCGACGTCGCGATGGAAACGGCGGCCGTGACGCTCGTTCGGGGAGACCTCCGCGCGATCGCCCGAGCGCTCGCTCTCGGGCGCGCCGTCATGCGCAACGTCCGCGAGAACCTCGTTCTCGCGTTCGGCTACAACGCGCTCGCGATCCCGCTCGCGGCGGGCGCGCTCTATCCCGTCCTCGGGACGGGGCTCTCCCCCATGGTCGCGGCGGCCGCGATGAGCCTCTCGTCGGTCTCCGTGATCGCGAACGCGCTCCGGCTCCGCGGCGCGAAGCTCCTCTGATCGTTCCGGGCGCGATCCGGATCCTCACGGCGTTGTTCGCGCGACGGACGCCACCCCTCGCGCGACGCGACCCGGTCGTCGCGGAAGCGAGCGTGATCGGCCCTGTCCGGACGGCCTCGGGCTCCCTAGCGCGGAAGGAAGATCGCCAGGAAGTCGGAGGGTTCGCCCGGGGCCCGCAGGAGGCGCGGGTTGTCGGCCGTCGCCGTGTCCGCCCATTCGAAGAAATCGTACGTCCGGCCGTCGCCGCCGACCTGCGGCGTCGGCACGGAGATCGTCCACTCGTAGCCGACGACCGAGTCAACGACAGTTGGCGCGAGACGCGGGGTTCCGGCGACGTGGATCGAGAGACCCGAGGGGGAGCTGCGGAGCGTGATCGTCGTCGTTCGCGGGACGAGGAACACCTTGGTCTTGGCGGTGAGGCCGCCCGAGTCGGTCGCGCGGAGCTGGATCTTGTACGCGACGTCGGTGGCCGTCTCGCCCGTTCTCGGGATCGTGAACTGGCCGCCCGTCACCCCGTCGAGCGGGCCGAGGAAGGGATGCGCGTGGTCGGCGTGCTGGAACGAGATGTTCCAGGAGAGGGCCTGCGAGGCGAGCGCGCCGTCCTCGGTGTCGGTCGCCGAACCGGAGAACGAAACGACGTCGCCGCAGGCGTACTCGCGCCGGTCGGGCGGCGCGCCGATGACCGGAACCGGGTAGTCGTTGTCCGCGCGGATGAGGATGGTCTTTCCGGCGGACCCGCCCCGCCCGTCGCGGACGGTGATGGCGACGTCGTGGGGCTTCAGTTGCGTGAAGAGATGGGTGACGAGAAAGCCGCCAGTGTCGACCGTCTCGCCGTCGTCGAAATCGAAATGAAACTTCAGCGGGTCGCCGTCGGGATCGTACGAGCCTCCCATCTTGAACGTCACGAGGAGCGGCGCGCGGCCGCCGTCCGGGGAGGCGGTCGCGGTGAGCGAAGGCGGCCGGTTCCCCTCGCCGACGTAGCGGATCCGGTACACCGTCTTCGCGTTGTAGGAGATGTAGTAGAAGTCGCCGTCCGGCGCCTGGACGAGGTCGATGGGCGACGAGAGGCCGGTCGCGAACGTCTCGTTGGCGACGACCGCGCCGTCCAAGTCGAGCTCGAGGCGCTGCATGACGCCGGTCACGAAATCGGTGTAGAAGTAGCTCCCGAACAGCTCCGGCGGATAGGTCGCGCCCCGGTAGAACGCCGATCCGGTGACCGCGGCGCCGCCCATGTTCGCGTACCACGCGATCGGCTCCGCGCTTCCGTCGATCGCGCCGGGGCCCTCGTTCGCTGGCCACCCGTAGTTGGCGCCCGCGACGATGCGGTTGACCTCCTCCCACGTCCGGTTGCCCACGTCGTTCGCGAAGAGCCGTCCGGGCGCGGCGGGGTCGAAGGAGAACCGATACGGGTTGCGAACGCCGTACGCGTAGACCTCGCCGCGCGCGCCGGGGAGCCCGACGAACGGGTTTCCGGCGGGGGTCGAGCCGTCGGGGGCGATGCGGAGGATCTTCCCGGCGAGTCTCGAGAGATCCGCCGCGCCCGAGGGGTTCATCCCGCCGTCGCCGACGCCCACGTAGAGAAGGCCGTCCGGGCCGAACCGGAGGCAGCCGCCGTTGTGGATGCCCGAGTCGGAGGGGATGCCGTCGAGGACGATCTCCTCGGCGCCCGCTCCGTTCTTGCCGTCGATGAAGAAGCGCGAGACGCGGTTCATCGGCGCGGGCCCCGCGACGGTGTAATAGACGTAGAGATAGCCGCGGGTCCGGAAGCCGGGCTCGAGCGCGAGACCGAGAAGACCCCGCTCGAGATCGTTGTTCACGGGGACCGTGAGCAAGATTCGCACGAGGCGCCCGCGCACCGCGACGACGACGGTTCCGGGCTTCTCGGCGAGGAGGAAGATGTCGCGCCGGACCGGAACGATCGACGTGGTCTGGCGGCGGAGCACGATCGCAGGCTCCTCGTAGAACCCGGCCGGATACGTGGTGGCGGCCGACGCGGGGGTGGTGGCGGCGGCGGCGAGGAGCGCGAAAGGGAGCAGGAAGGCGAGTCGGACGGAGTTCTTCGTCGTCGATTGCGAGAAAGCGATCTCCACGCCCTGTCTCTCCGGAATGTGCGGGCGCCCGGCCAGTCCGGCCGAAGGGGCGAGGGCGCCGCAGCTTGAGAACATCCCCTTGGCGGGCCGGAGTTTCACAGCCGAGAAGACTTTACCCTACCCGGGGGGGAGAGGCCAATGGGGTAGGCGCCTTCGGAGGGAACGGGATTCGCTGGATGCGGGATTCTGCGCGTCGAAAACGGTGCCTGGCACCGTTTTCGACGCTGCCGGTCCGTCTACGGCCGGATCCAGACGGTGACGGCGTTGCTCACCTTGCGGCAGTCGCTCCGGTCGCGGCTCGCGCCGAACGTCGCCAGCGCGAACGTGACCGGGAACCCGGCGCCGCGGATCGGGACGGCGCTCGAGAGCTCGAGCGTCGCGGTGGCCCGGCCGTACCGGTCGAGCGTCCCGACGAAGCCCGTGAACGGGCCCGAGGCCGCGCGCGACGCGCGGAAGAGGACGTCGGGATCGAGAGGGAACCTCTTCGCTTCTCCGAGCGGGATGCCGCGCGCGGTCGAGCCGCTCGCGACGAGCTGGAAGGGGCGGTTCGACTCGCCCGGGACGTCGAGCGTGAACGTCAGCCTCTCTCCCATTCGCGGCGTTCCCGCCACTTCGAGCGCCGGCTCGAAGAGGCCGATCGAGCGGAGATGGCGCTCGCCCGAGTTCGTCACGATGGCGACGCCGGCTTCGGCGGAGAACGCGACGTCGGAGATGCCGTTCGGCGGCACGTCGAGGCTCGCGATCCGCGCGCCCGAGTCGAGGTCGAAGACGTCGCCCGCGCCCGTCAAGGCGTGCCGCCCGTCGGCGGTCACGTCGACGCCGGTCGTGAACCGGCCCGCATGCAGGACGCGTCTCGGGGCTCCGTCCGGCCCGAAGACCGCGAGGTGGCCCTCGTAGTCGGGGGTCACGTAGGACACGACGACCTCGCCCGTCGCGCTCCGGACCGCGACCGCGCACGGGAAGTCGAGGATCGGCCCGGACGGCGAGATCGACTGGACGCGCGCGACTTCGAGCGAGCGGAGGTCCACGGTCGCGAGCGTCCCCGTCTCCTTGTTGGTCGCGTAGGCGATCGCGCCATCGGGCGAGAGCGCCACGCGGTTGTGATTAGGGCCGAGCGTCACCGTGCCGAGGACGGCGTCGCTCGCGGCGTCGAGCACGGTGAGATCGCTCGACGTCCCCATCACCACCACGACCCGGTCGCCGTCCGGAGTCGTGGCGACGTCGCTCTCGAGCGAGCCGGCTACGAACGGCCGAGGGATCGAGCGGAGGACGAGCCCCGTCAGTTCGTCGACGACCGCGACGTCCCGGAACGAGACGACGAAGAGCTTCCCTCGCGCGCAGCCGACGGCGGAGGGGGTCGTCACGTCGCGCGAGAGGTCGAACGTCGCCACGTTCAGCGAGTTCGCCGTGTCGATGACGCTCACGCCGCCGTAGGACGACGACACGTACGCGCGCGAGCCGTCCGCGTTGAACGCGACGCCGTTCGAGGAGAGGAGCGTCGCGATGCGGTCCACGGTGAATCCGTCGCCGTCCGGGTCGTCGCTCGAGGCGAGGACGGCGGGCGCGAAAAACAAAACGAAGCCGAGGACGGCGAGGCGGGTCCTTCGGCGGAGAGGCCTCTTCTCGTTCATCCCATCCACTCGATATATAGGTAATAAATTATACGCGGCGGAAACTGTACCACACGGGTCGAAGAGGGGTCGGCGGCCGCGAGAAGTCCGTGGCGCGCAGCGCGTTCGCGCGGACCACGGGTTCGGCGAGACGTTCCAGGGCCGCGATGACAAAATGGGCCGCGATCCCCCGGAAGAGTGAGGAAAACGACCGTGTTCGAGATCGATCGCGTCCGCGCGCTTTACGAGAGCTACCCGGCCGTCGCGGCGAAGTTCCGGAAGCGGCTCGGCCGGCCGCTCACCTGGACGGAAAAGGTTCTTTTCGCGCACCTCGCGAACCCCGAGCAGGACCTCGCGCGCGGCGCCGCGCAGGGTGAGTTCAAGATCGACTGGGTCGCGATGCAGGACGCCACGGCGCAGATGGCGCTCCTCCAGTTCATGCAGACGGGGCTCCCGAGGGTCGCGGTGCCGACGACCGTCCACTGCGACCATCTCATCCGCGCGGAGACCGGCGCCTCGGAAGACCTCGAGCGCGCGATGGGCGAGAACGCCGAGGTCTACAAGTTCCTGAAGGAGGCGTCGGCGAAGTTCGGCATCGGATTCTGGAAGCCCGGCGCCGGGATCATCCACCAGGTCGTGCTCGAGAACTACGCGTTCCCGGGCGGGATGATGATCGGCACCGACAGCCACACGCCGAACGCGGGCGGGCTCGCGATGGCCGCGATCGGCGTCGGCGGCGCGGACGCGGTCGACGTGATGGCGGGGATGCCGTTCAGCGTGAAGTTGCCGAAGTTGATCGGCGTCAAGCTCACCGGAAAACCGTCGGGCTGGACGTCGGCGAAGGACGTGATCTTGAAGGTTGCCGGCGAATTGACCGTGAAGGGCGGGACCGGCGCGATCGTCGAGTACTTCGGGCCGGGCACGCGCGAGCTTTCGACGACGGGCAAGGGGACGATCACGAACATGGGCGCGGAGCTCGGCGCCACGACGTCGATCTTCCCGTACGACGACCGGATGGAGGCGTACCTCCGCGCGACCGGGCGGACCGAGATGGCGGACCTCGTGAAGAGGCACGGGAAGGATTTCCGCGCCGATCCCGAGGTCGAGAGCGAGCCCGCGAAGTTCTTCGACCGGCTCCTCGAGATCGACCTCGGAAAGCTCGAGCCGCACGTCGTCGGCCCGCACACCCCGGACCTCGCGCGTCCGGTGTCGCAGTTGGGGAAGGATGTCGCGAAGAACGAATGGCCGGACGAGTTCACGTTCGCGCTCATCGGCTCGTGCACGAACTCGTCCTACGAGGACGTGGGGCGGTCGGCCGCGGTCGCCCGGCAGGCGAAGGCGGCGGGACTGAAAGTGCGAAAGCCGCTCCTCGTCACGCCGGGGAGCGAGCGCGTCCACAAGACGATCCGGCGCGACGGGCAGATGCAGGCGCTCGCCGACGTCGGCGCGACCGTGCTCGCGAACGCCTGCGGGCCGTGCATCGGGCAATGGAAGCGCTCGGACCCGGGCGCGGGCAAGAAGAACTCGATCCTGACTTCGTACAACCGGAACTTCGCCGGCCGGAACGACGGCAGCGCGATGACGCACGCGTTCATCGGGAGCCCCGAGCTCGTCACCGCGATGGCGTTCGCCGGGCGGCTCTCGTTCAACCCGATGACGGACTCGCTCAAGGGCGCGGACGGGCGAGAGTTCAAGTTCTCTCCGCCGTCGGCGAGCGAGCTCCCGGCCGCGGGCTTCGAGTCCGATCCCGCGGGGTTCGTGCCGCCGCCCTCCGACGGGGCGGGCGTCAAGATCGCCGTCTCGCCCACGAGCGACCGGCTGCAGCTCCTCGAGCCGTTCCCGAAGTGGGACGGGAAGGACTTCTCCGGGGTTCCGCTCCTCTTGAAAGCGAAGGGGAAGTGCACGACGGACCACATCTCGGCGGCGGGGCCGTGGCTCCGGTACCGCGGGCACCTCGACAAGATCAGCGACAACATGTTCCTCGGCGCGGTGAACGCGTTCACGGGCGAGGCGGGGAAGGGGACCGACGCCTTCACCGGCGAGAAGGGCGTCGCGTTCCCGGCGCTCGCGCGGCGGTACAAGGGGAAGGGCGCGCGGTGGTTCGTCGTGGGGGACGAGAACTACGGCGAGGGGAGCAGCCGCGAGCACGCCGCGATGTCGCCGCGCTTCCTCGGCGCCGCGGTCGTGGTCGTGCGATCGTTCGCGCGGATCCACGAGACGAACTTGAAGAAGCAGGGCGTCCTGCCGCTCACGTTCCGGAACCCCGCCGACTACGACAAAGTGAAAGAGGGCGACAAGCTCGACCTTCCCGGCCTCGCGCAGCTCGCGCCGGGAAAGGACGTCAACGTGACGCTCCGCCACGCCGACGGCACGAGCGACACGATCGTCTGCGCGCACTCGATGACTTCGCAGCAGATCGAGTGGTTCCGCGCCGGCTCCGCCCTCGGCTGGATCGGCCAGCAGGTGTAGAAAACGGTGCCTGGCACCGTTTTCTACACCCCTTCTACGGCAGCGCGGGCAAGTCGCGGGCCAGCGCGTTGAACGCGGGGACGTCCGCCGCGCGGGCGGCCGCGAGCGTTTGGAGCTGCGCCTCGATCGCCGCGAAGAGCTCGATCCGCACCGCGGCCGCCGCCTCGGTGGGCCGCGCCTGCGCCGACGCGACGCTTCCCGCGAGCGAGGCGAGCTTGTCGGTCAACCGGATCGGGTAGTTGAGCGGGTCCTGCCGGCTCTTGTTCTTCGTCTGGTAGAGCGCCTCCTCGATCGCCGTGAGCTTTTTTTCCAGCGCGTCGGCCGCGCCGACGACAAGCTTCCACTTCTCGTCCGCCCCGGCCCGTTTCTTCGCGCCCGCGAGGGCGGCCTTGAGATCGCGGATCTCGCGCACCGCGTCGTGCGCCCTCGAGAGCGTGTCCCGCGTCTCGACGAGGAACCGGTACTGCGCCTCGAGATCGCCGGCCGTGACGGTGAGGAGCCGCGGGTCGGGAGCGATCTCGATCGGCGCGGAGAGAACGCTCTCGCCGAAAGTGAGCCGCGCCTCGTACGTCCCGGGCGGAACGACGGGCCCAGCGAGTCCGCCCTCCGACCAGAGCACGAGCCCCGGAAACCGCCGCGCCGCGGCGGCGCGAAGATCCCACGCAAACTTGTTCGTACCCGCCTTCGCCGGCATCGGCGGCTCGATCGAAACGCCCTTCGCCTCGCTCTCCTCGCGCGCTCTTTTCTCGTCGGCGGGCTTCCGCTCGAACCGGCGAAGAACTCCTCCCGCCGAGTCGAGAATCTCGAGCGAGAGGGCCGTCTCGGGTAAAGGTTCCTCCTTCAGCCAGTAGTGAATGACGACCCCCGGCGACGGGAGCAGCCGCTGGATCGCCCGCGGCTCGAGGAGTCTCACGTCCTCTCGCGCAACGTCCGGCGAAAGCCGATGGAGCGGCGAGAGATCGTCCAAGACCCAGAACGACCGCCCCTGCGTCGCCGCGACGAGGTCGCCCTCCTTCACCGCGAGGTCCGTGATCGGCGTCACGGGGAGGTTGCGTTGGAGCGACTGCCACGATGCGCCGTCGTCGATCGACACCCAGACGCCGCGCTCGGTGCCCGCGTAGAGGAGCCCGCGCCGCGCGGAGTCCGCGCGCACGACGCGCGTGAACTCGTTGCGCTCGATCCCCTCGTCGATCCGCGCCCACGTCGCGCCGTAGTCGGTCGTCTTGTACAGGTAGGGCGCAAAATCGTCCGACTTGTACCTCGTCGCCGCGACGTAGAGCCCGCCCGTCTCGAATGGGTGGGCCTCGATCGAGTTCACCTGCGCCCACTCGGGCATCCCGGGCGGCGTCACGTTCGACCATGTGTTCCCCTCGTCGCGCGAGACGTGAATCAGCCCGTCGTCCGTCCCCGCCCAGAGGACGCCCTTCTCGTGCGGCGATTCCAGCGCCGCGAAGATCGTGCAGTAGTACTCGACGCCCGTGTTGTCCTTCGTGATCGGCCCGCCCGAGGGCAGAAGCTTCTCGGGGTCGTTCCGCGTGAGGTCGGGGCTAACCATCGTCCACGAGTGCCCCTCGTCCAGGCTCCGGAAGAGGACGTTCGCCGCGGCGTAGAGCGCGTGCGGCGGGTGCGGCGAGAAGAAGATCGGGAAGTTCCATTGAAAGCGGTAGCGCATCCCCTCCGCGCCCGAGCCCATCGGGTTGTCGGGCCAGACGTCTACGCGGCGCTCCTCGCCCGTCGCGTGGTCGATCCGTGTCAAGAACCCGCCGTACGAGCCGCCGAAGACGATGTCGTGGTTCAGGGGGTGGATCGCGATGTGCCCGCTCTCGCCGCCCGCCGTCGGCTCGAACTCGATCGCGGAGAAGCCCGGGCGGCTCGGCATCCGGACGGTGGAATTGTCCTGCTGCGCTCCGTAGATCCGGTAGGGGACGAAGTCGTCGGTCGTCACGCGGTAGAACTGCGCGGTCGGCTGGTTGTCCTGACGCGACCAGGTCTTCCCCCCGTCTCGCGAGACGTTCGCGCCGCCGTCGTTCCCCTCGGTCATCCGGAGGGGGTCGTTCGGATCGATCCAGAGGTCGTGGTTGTCGCCGTGCGGCGTGGGGATCGTCTCGAACGTCTTCCCGCCGTCCTTCGAGCGGTGGAACCGGACGTTGGGGGCGTAGACGACGTCGGCGTCCTTCGGGTCGGCGTAAATGCGCGTGTAGTACCAGGCGCGCTGGCGGAGCGAGCGGTCGTCGTTGGTCTTCGCCCAGGTCTTCCCCCCGTCGCGCGAGCGGAAGACGCCGCCCTCCTCCGCCTCGACGATCGCCCACACGTTCTCGGGGTCGCTGGGGGAAACGTCGACGCCGATGATGCCGAGCGTCCCTTTCGGGAACCCCTCGTTCCGCGAGATCTCGGTCCAGTTGTCGCCGCCGTCGGTCGTCTTCCAGAGGGACGAGCCGTCGCCTCCGCTCTCGAGCGAGTAGGGCGTGCGGCGCACGCGCCACATCGCGGCGTAGAGGACGCGGGGGTTCGTGCGGTCCATGGCGAGGTCGATCGCGCCCACCTCTACATTGATAAAGAGGACGTTCTCCCAGGTGGCGCCGCCGTCGAGCGAGCGGTAGACCCCGCGCGTCTCGTTCGGCCCGAAGAGGTGCCCGAGCGCGGCGGCGTAGACGACGTTCGGGTCCTTGGGGTGGACGCGGATGCGCGGGACGTGCTGCGAGTCCGCGAGCCCTACGTGCGTCCAGGTCTTCCCCGCGTCGAGCGACCGCCAGATCCCGTCGCCGGGCGAGACGTTCCCGCGCACGGTCTTCTCGCCCCCGCCCGAGAAGACGACGTTCGGATCCGACTCGCTCACCGCGACCGCGCCGATCGACCCGCCGAAGAACTTGTCCGACACGCACGTCCAGGTCACGCCCGAGTCGGTCGTCTTCCAGACCCCGCCGCCGGTCCCGCCGAAGTAGTACGTGTCGCGCTCGGTCGGGATCCCCGCCACCGCCGCGACGCGCCCGCCGCGCGAGGGGCCGACGAGCCGCCATTCGAGCGACTCGAGGAGCTTTGGGTCGAGCTTTGGGGCGGCGTTGTCCTGTCCGGCGACGGACGGGGCCAGTGCGAAGAGCACGACGAGCGGCGAGAGGGCGATCAATCGCATGGGTGTCCTGGGCTCGTTCGAGGCCGTATCTGGCTCGGGGTGTCCGTTGGGCTGGGGGTCATCCATCCCCTGGCCGCCCGGCTCGCTGATGCTTCGTCTTCGAGCGGCTCGAGTCCGAGATTCTCGCCGCTCGACGGGTGGATTCCAGCGCCTTCTCGAATCGTTCTCGCTCCGCCGCCGCGAAGTTCCCGACCTTGAGATCGCGCCCTCGAGCGGGAGCGCGCTCAGCGCCCCTCGACCCGCCGCGCGGGCCGGACGCCGAGGCCGCTGCCGCGGTTTTGGGGCGTGCCGTAGTCGCGGAACGCGGCGCGGGCGCGCGAGGCGGAAAGCGCGAAGCTGCCGCCGCGGCTGACGCGGAACTCGCGCTCGGAGGGCTCGACCTGCCTCTCGCCGTCGCCCGCCGACACGGGCCGGCCGTACGGGCCCCACCAGTCGCGGCACCACTCCCACACGTTCCCGAGCACCTCGTGGAGGCCGAACGGGTTCGCTGGGAGCGACCCGACGGGCGCGTGCACGGCATGGCCGTCGTCGAAGCCGGGGAAGTCCTCAATGTCCTGCCAAGGGGCGCCCGCGCGCGCCGCCGCCTGGTCGGCGATGTTCACGTGGCCGCGGAGCGTCTCTCGGTCGTCCCCCGTCCACCAGGGAGAGTCCGTCCCGGCGCGCGCCGCGTACTCCCACTGCGCCTCGGTCGGAAGGACGAGGCCGAGACGCCCCAGGACCTCCTCGCAGTCCGTCCAGCTCACCTGCTCGACCGGGCTCAATCGTCCGATCTCGTCGTCGCCGACCCGGCCGGACTTGTAGGCGCTCGGGTTCGTCCCGGTGAAGCGCTGCCACTGGCCCTGCGTCATCTCGTACTTCGAGATGAAGAAGGCGTCGATCGTCACGTCGTGCCGCGGGCCCTCGCTCGCGAGGCGTCCCACTTCCGACGCCCGCGATCCCATCGCGAACGTCCCGCCCGGGACGAAGACGAAGACGATCCCCATCGCCTCGTGCGGCACGATCCGTCCGTCGTCCTCGCCGCGGATCGGCCGCTCGCCGCTCTGGACGTGCCAGAACTCGAAGAGGCCGCTCTCGGGGTCCGACCCGATCGGGACGAGGCCCATTTGCGGCGCGAGGTTCGATCCCCCGTACTTTCCGGACGCCCGGATCCCCGCGACGGCCGCGTCCCAGGCGGCCTTCTCGTCATCTATCGACCGCCGCCCGATCGTCCTCGCGAACTCGAGCCGGCGCTCGAGCGCCCGGATCGTGAGCGCGGACCAACCGTCGTTTCCGTCGCCGCGCGTGAGGCTCTCGATCCCCTCGACGAGCCCCGCCATGAGTCCGTGCTGCCACTCCTCTTCCGCGCTCGTGAATCGATACGTTCGCCGCTCGGCCGGGTCGCCGTCGGACGGCAAGGCGCCGGCGCGCAGATCATCGAGGCGCGTCCGGTGCGAGTCCAGATTGCGCGCGAGCGAGCGCGCTCGTTCGAGCCAGCTTTCGAGCTCGCCGAGCTTCTCCGGGTAGGCCGGCCAGAGCCTCTTTTCGTCCGTCTCGAGATCTTTCAATCGCTGGACGTCCGAGAGTCTTAAGACCTGATCGCGCTCGCGCCGCGCGTCGGTCTTCGCCGCGTTGGCGACGAAGAGCGCCGCGACGAGCGCCAGGACCGAGGCCCCGATCGTCGCGGCGAAACTCCTGTTCCGCACGACCCACTTGCGCAGCTCCGCGACGGGACCGGTTTCATAGGCCCTCACCACGCGGTTCTCGAGGAACGCCCGGAGGTCGTCGGCGAGTGCGAGCGTCGTCGCGTAGCGGCGCGAGATCTCGCGCGCCATCGCCTTCTCGACGATGGCGACGAGTTCCGCCGGCACGTCGCGCCGGATCGACGAGAGCGGCGCCGGCGGACCGGCGAGGACGGAGGCGAGAAGCGTCCGGCTCGAGACGCGGGCCCCGCGCGGCACGTACGGCGTCTCGCGCGCCAGGAGGTGATAGAGCATCGCGCCGATCGAGTAGACGTCCGATCGCGGACCGAGCGACTCGATGTCGCCGCGGGCCTGCTCCGGCGGCATGTAGGCCGGCGTTCCCACGACGATGCCGTCCATCGTGACGAGCGGCGAGTCCGGCGCCTCCTCCCGCTCCCGCCGCCGCTCGGTCTTGAGGCTCGAGAGCGCTTCCTCCTCCGGCCGGAACCGGAGATCGTGCGTGTCCTTTCTTCCCAGCGCCCGCGCGAGGCCCCAGTCCATGACGTAGACCTCGCCGAAATTCCCGACCATGACGTTCGAGGGCTTCAAGTCGCGGTGGATCACGCCCTTCGCGTGGGCGTAGGCCATCGCCTCGCAGACCTTGAGGAGGACGCCGAGCGCGCGCGTCTCGTTCCAGCCGTCCCGGCCCTCGAAGACGAGGTCGAAGATCGCCTTCAGGTCGCGCCCTTTCACGAGCTTCATCGTGAAGTAGACGCGCCCGCCGGCGTCGAGTCCGAGCTCGTGAACGGGAACGACCCCGGGGTGGTCGAGCTGGCCCGTGACCTGCGCCTCCTCGAGGAAGCGGGCGAGGAGGGCCCCCTCGACGGGGGACGACGCGCCCTGCGTCGAAGCGGAGTCGGCCCCGCGGATCACCTTCATGGCGAGCGAGCGGTCGAGCGAGTCGTCCCACACTTGCAGGATGGAGCCCATCCCGCCATGCGCGATCTCGTCGCCGATCCGGTAGCGCGGCTCCCCGCCCTTCGTGCGCGCGAGGCGGGCGAGGATCTCGCTCGGCGGCGGCGTTTCCCTCGCGGGCTCGGCCGCTCCCGGCGGTCCGGCGGCCGAGGCGCCGGAAAGAAAGGCCGGGCCGACGATCTCCGTTTTCGGGACGGAGCGCTCGCGTTCGCCGTCCGCGCCGGCGGGGGGATCGGTATCGCTCATCGTCGCGTCAAATCGCCTCAAGCTCCCTTGGAGCTGCGCCGTTCGAGCGTCCATGGTAGCGCAGCCGATCGGGCCGGACGCGGCCGGAGCGGCGTCAGTTCGGCGCGAGCCGCCGCGCGGGCCGGAAGCCCAGATCGCTGCCGCGCAGCTCGGGCGCGGAGCTGTTGCGGGCCGCCGAGCGCGCGTGCGAGGCGGAGTAGTCGAAGCCGCCGCCGCGGATGACCCTCACCGCGTGGCGGGGCGACGCCACCTGCCGATCGCCGCCGATCGGACTCACGGGCGAGCGGTAGTCTCCGTAGGCGTCGCGGCACCACTCCCAGACGTTTCCCGTCATGTCGTGGAGTCCGTACGGATTGGCGTCGAACGAGCCGATCGCGGCGTGGACCGCGTGGCCGTCGTCGAGGTCCGGCCAGTCCGCGATGTCCGGCCACGAGACTCCGCTCCGGGCGGCCGCTTGGTCCGCGACGTTCGCCTTCCCGCGCAAGGACTCGCGGTCCGCTCCCGTCCACCACGCCGTCTCCGTCCCGCCGCGCGCGGCGCGCTCCCACTCGGCCTCGGACGGTAGAACGAGCCCGAGCCGCGAGAGAACGCGCTCGCAGTCCTCCCCGCTCACGAGCTCGACGGGGTGGAGCGGGCCCATGGCCCGGTCGCCGACGAAGCCGGACTGGTACGCGCTCGGGTTCGACCCCGCGAACCTCTGCCATTGCGCCTGCGTCATCTCGTACTTCGAGAGGAAGTAGGCGCCGAGCGTCACGTCGTGCCGCGGGCCCTCGTGCGGCTGGCGGCCGGGCTCCGAATCCGGCGAGCCCATCCGAAAAGTTCCGCCCGGAACGAGGACGAGGACGACTCCCATTCCCGCCGAGGGGACGATCCGGCCGCGCTCGTCTCTCAGGGGTTCGTCGCCGCTCTGGACGTGCCAGAACTCGTAGAGCCCGCACTCGGGGTCCTTCCCGATCGGGACGAGGCCGACCTGCGGCACGATCTCGAGGCCGCCGTAGACGCCTTCGGGCGACCGGATGCCTGCGATCGCCTCGTCCCACCTCGCACGCGCTTCGTCGATCGTCCGCCGCCCGACCGACGACGCGAACTCGAGCCGGCGCTCGAGCGCGGCGATCGTCACGGCGCTCCACTCGCGATCGTCCCGCTCGAGGTCCTCGACCCCCGCGACGAGCCGCTGGAGGAGGCCGTGCTGCCACTCGGCCTCCGGCGTCTCGAACCGCCACGTCCGGCCGTCGCCGTCGTTTCGCGGAAGCGCGCTCTCGCGCAGCGCGGCGAGCCGGCGCCGGTGATCGGGGAGCCGGCCGGCCAGAGCCTTCGCGCGATCGAGCCAGGCCTCGATGCCGGCCGCGTTCTCCGGATGGGCGGGCCAGAGGCGCGCGGCGTCGGTCTCGAGATCGCGGAGGCGCTCGAGGTCCGAGAGACGGAGCACGTGCTCCCGCTCGCGGCTCGCTTCTTCCGCGGACGCCGAGGCGATCCGCTCCTCGTTCTTCGCGAGCCGCTCGTTCTCGCGTGCGATGGCTTCCTGCCGGCTCGCCTCCTCCGCGCTCCGGTCCGCTCGCATGCGCGCGTCGTTGACGAGGACGACGGCCGCGACGAGGGCGAGGAGCGAGGCCGCGACGGTCGCCGCGACGCCTTTGTTCCGTTCGACCCACTTGCGCAGCTCCGCGACGGCGCCCGTCGCGTACGCCTTCACCACGCGGTGCTCGAGGTACGCGCGGAGGTCGTTCGAGAGCTCGTGCGTCGTCGCGTAGCGCCTATCCGGCTCGCGCGCCATCGCCTTCTCGACGATCGAGGCGAGCTCGGCAGGGACTGCGGGCCGGACCTTGCGGAGCGGCTCCGGCGGGCCCTCCACGACGCGCGCGAGCACGGTCCGGTCCGTGAGCCGCGCGCCTTTCGGGACGTACGGCCTCCGCCGGGCGAGGAGGTGGTAGAGCATCGCGCCGATCGCGTAGACGTCCGCGGCGGGGCCGAGCGTTTCGACCTCGCCGCGCGCCTGCTCGGGCGGCATGTACGCGGGCGTTCCGACGACGTCGCCGTCGATCGTGACGATCGGCGAGTCCGCCGCGCGCGATCGTTCGGCGCGGCGCCCGGCCGCGGCGGGCCTCTTTTCCGCGTCGCCGGGCTTGAGCCTCAGGTCGTGCTTGTCCCTGCGGCCGAGAGCGCGCGCGAGGCCCCAGTCCATCACGTACGCCTCCCCGAAGCTCCCGACCATGACGTTCGAGGGCTTCAGATCGCGGTGGATCACGCCCTTCGCGTGCGCGTACGCCATCGCCTCGCACACGCGGAGGAGGACGCCGAGCGCCCGGGTCTCGGTCCAGTCCTCCTTTCCCCCGAAGACGAGGTCGAAGACGGCCTCGAGGTCTCGTCCCTTCACGAGCTTCATCGTGAAGAAGAGCCGCCCGTCGGAGTCGAGGCCGAGCTCGTGGACGGGGACGATGCCGGGGTGGTCGAGCTGCGCGGTGATCTTCGCCTCCTCGAGGAACCGCGCGTCCTGCGCCGAGCTCGCCCCCTCGGCGTCGCCCCTAGGCTGGGCGCGGCCCGGATCGAGGATGACCTTCATTGCGAGCGGGCGGCGGATGTCCTCGTCGAAGACCTCGACGATCGAGCCCATGCCGCCGCGCGCGATCTCGCGATTCCGCCGGTATCGCGACTCTCGCGGCCGTCGCGCGGCGAGCCGCCGCAAGACCTCGTTCACCGGATCCGCGGCGCCGCCGCCCGCCCGGCTCGGGGAGCCGCCCTCGTCGCGCGGCCGTTCGGTCATGCTCGACCCCTCTCGTGGACCGCCGGAACTACTGTAGTCCATCGCGAGATCGGCGTGAACACGCCACGGCGACCCCGCGTCGTCGGCGCTCGCGCGCTGGCACGCGCTCTTCGGGCGACGCCGAACGATCTTCGGCACTCCTCGAAGCTCGCAGGCAGCGAGGGCCGGATGGAGTCTCTCCCTCACCTTCTCGGCCTCGCCCCGTATACTCGGCCATGAATACGCCCGGACCGAGGCCATCGATCATGCGCGACTTTCCGCTCGCCGCCGCCCTCTCACTCGCCGCCGCCGGAGCGTCTCTTCTCTCGGGGACCTCCGCAGTCGCGGGCGAGAAGACGTATCGGGACCTTCTCGACGCCGCGATCGTCGACGCGCAGCGCGGGATGGCGAAGGGCCTCGTGCTCTACGAGGACCACTCGACCTGGGAGAACCCCTGGTCCGTCCGCACGGACCACTACCTCGTCCGGAGCGTTCTCGGCTACGCGCGGACGGTGAAGCTCGGCGACGGGCTCGAGACGATGTACGGGTACTTCCGCGGGTTTTTCGGGGCCGAGCCGCGCGCGCTTCCGCTCCGCGTCGACGTTCTCCCGGACCTCACGGCCTACAACCAGTTCGGCGAGCAGCACGGCGAGCACCACTCGTCGAGCTACGGCGCGTTCTTCGCGACGGGGGCCCCCGAGAAGCCGGTCGTCTCGTACTTCGACGGCGACGCGGTGCGGCTCCGCCAGTACCTGACGCACGCGGCCGTCCATCAGTACGTCGACGGCGCGTTCGCGCCGCCGCAGAACCTCCCGACGTGGCTGATCGAGGGGCTCGCGGGGTACTTCGAGACGTTCTGGGACTTCCGCAACAGCGTCGCCGCGTTCGACCACTTCCGTCAGGGAAACCGGCTCGTGCCGGTCGATCGGCTCCTCGGAATGGGGATTCCCGACTTCCGCGAGGAGCAATACGTCGAGGCCGGGATCCTCGTCTACTACCTGATGCACGTCCGCGAGGACACGCGGACCGTGCTCGACCCCGAGACCGACACGATCCGCGCCGCGCCGTTCCGCGACTACGTCCTCGCGCTGCTCTCGGGCGGCGACGCCGCGTCGTCGCCGGTGTACCGGCTCCTGACCTCGGACGTCGCGAAGCTCGACGCGGAGTTCCGCGCGGCGCGATTCTGAGCGCCGGCCGCGCTATTCGGGGTCGACGGCGCGCGCGGGACGGACGCCGAGGTTCCCGTCCTTCCCCTCGGGCGGACTCGAGTCGCGGACGGCCGCGCGGGCGAAGGACGCCGGCGCTCCGAAGCTGCCGCCCCTGAAGACGCGCCGCTCCGTGGGCTCCGTCCGCCGCTCCCCGTCGACGGGCGCGCTCGGGAGATCGTAGTCGGCGTAGTAGTCGCGGCACCACTCCCAGACGTTTCCGAGCGTCTCGTGGAGGCCGAATGCGTTCGGCGGATAGGACCCGACCGGCGCGTGCGTCGCGTGGCCGTCGTCGTTGTCGGGCCACTCGGCGAGGACGGGCCACGTGGCGCCGGCGTCCCGCGCGGTCCTGTCGGCGATGTTGACGATCCCGCGGATCGCCTCGCGCTCGTCCCCGGGCCACCACGCGGTCGTCGTCCCGCCGCGCGCCGCGTGCTCCCACTGCGCTTCCGTCGGGAGGTCGAGGCCGAGCCGGCCCAGGGTTTTCTTGCAGTCGTTCCAGCTCATGCGCTCGACGGGATGAAGCGTCGTGAGGCGGTCGCGCCCGACCGCCGAAGGCGGCTTGTAGTGGCTCGGGTTTTCGCCCGTGAACCTCTCCCACTGGGCCTGGGTCATCTCGTACTTCGAGATGAAGTAGGGGGCGAGAGCCACCTCGTGCCTCATCTCGTCGGGCTGCCGGCCGGCCTCGGTCTCGGGCGAGCCCATGGCGAAGGTCCCGCCGGGCACGAGGACCATCACGAGTCCCATCCCTTCGGCCGGCACGATGCGGCCGTCGTCGCCGATCGCGGGGCGCTCGCCGCTCGGGACGTGCCAGAACTCCCAGAGGCCGCTCGCCGGGTCCTTCCGGAGGGGAACGAGCCCGAGCTGCGGGACGAGGCGGAGCCCTCCGTATCTCTCCGACGCGCGGACGTCGGCGATCGCCGCGTCCCACGCTTCGCGCGCGTCGTCGATCGTGGCGCGGAAGACCGTCCGCGCGAAGTCGAGCCGGCGCTCGATCGAAGGGATCGTCACGGACGCATAGCCGCGGTCCTCGCGGGCGATCGACTCGATGCCGGCGACGAGCTTCGCGACGAGGCCTTCCTGCCACTGGATCTCGGTGTTCGAGAAGCGCCACGTCCTCCGCTCGGCGACCTCCGCATCGAGGAGCGACGCGTCGCTCTCGGCGCGCGCGAGGAACGTGCGCAGCCGGTCGACCTCGGCGTCGTCCGCCTCCGGGTCGGCCTCGAGCGCGAGAAGCCTCTCGTCCGCTTCGAGGATCCGGCGCCGGAGGTCGGCCAGCTCGCGCGACTTCGGATGCGTCTCGCGATCGGCGGCACGCTGCTCGTCGTCCCACGGAAGCGCGCGCGAGCGGAACTCCTCGAGCCGCGCGCGGTGGGAGGAGAGCCTTCCCACGAGCTCGCGAGCCCGCGCGAGCCAGGCCTCGAGCGGCCCCACCTTGTCGGGCGCGGCCGGCCACAGGCGGTCGGCCTCCCGCTCGAGGTCGGTCAGGCGCTGAAGGTCGGACAGGCGGAGAACCTCTTCCTTTTCTTTGCGCGCCTCGGCGGCGGCGGCCGCGGCGCGAGAAGCGTTGAGCTCCGCGAGTTCCTTCTGGTCGGCCGCCCTTCTCCCGCTCAGGAGCGCGAGCCGGACGTTTTCGGATGCCTCGAGACGCGCGTCGTTGACGGCCACGAGCGCCGCGACGAGCGCGAGCGCCGCGGCCGCGATCGTCGCCGCGAAGCCTTTGTTCCGCTCGACCCACTTTCGGAGCTCCGCCACGGGCCCGGTGGCGTACGCCTTCACCACGCGGTGCTCGAGATACGCCCGGAGGTCGCTCGCCAACTCCGACGTGTTCGCGTAGCGCGACGAATTCTCGCGCGCCATCGCCTTGTCCACGATGGCCGTGAGCTCTCCCGGAAGATCGCGGCGGAGCGAGTGGAGCGGCTCGGGCGGCCCCTCGACGACGCGCGCGAGCACGGTGCGGCTCGTGAGCCGCGAGTTCGGCGGCACGTAGGGCATCTGCCGCGCCAGGAGGTGGTAGAGCATCGCGCCGACCGCGTAGACGTCGGACCGGGGCCCGAGAAGATCGGTCTCGCCGCGGGCCTGCTCCGGCGGCATGTACGCGGGCGTGCCGACTACGTGCCCGTCCATCGTGAAGAGGGGAGAATCGGGCGTCTCCTCGCGCTCCTCCCTGCGCTCGGTCCGGATGCTCGCGGAGGTCGCGCTCTCGCGCCGCGGCCGGAGGTCGCGCGTGTCCTTCCTCCCGAGCACGCGCGCGAGGCCCCAGTCCATCACGTAGACCTCGCCGAAGTCCCCGACCATGACGTTTGCGGGCTTGAGGTCCCGGTGGATCACGCCTTTGGCGTGCGCGAAGGCCAGCGCCTCGCACACCTTGAGGATCGCCGCGAGCGCGCGAGTCTCGTTCCAACCGCCGCGGCCCTCGAACACGTCGCCGAAGATCGTCCGGAGGTCTCGTCCCCGCACGAGCTTCATGGTGAAGAAGACGCGCCCTTTCGAATCGAGTCCGAGCTCGTGTACGGGGACGACGCCCGGATGGTCGAGCTGTCCCGTCACCTGCGCCTCCTCGAGGAAGCGGACGAGATCGCGCCGCTCGCCGCCGCCGCCGCCGCCGCGGATCCGCGAGTCCGGGCCCTCCCGCTCGAGCAGGACCTTCATCGCGAGGGTGCGCTCGAGGTCCTCGTCGAAGACCTCGAGAATCGTCCCCATCCCGCCGTGCGCGATCTCGCCCTTCACCCGATATCGCGGCGGCGACGGCGCGCTCACCGCGTGATCGGCGAGGCGGGAGAGAAGGGCGTCCGAGTGCTGGGCGGGCGAGACCAATACGGGGCGGTCCGAACCGGCGCTCGGCGGGCGGCGCGCCTGCCTCACCGTTTTCGTGGCGAATCGGTCGCGCGTGGCGGAAGGGTCCTCCTCGGAGTCCGCATGCAGGGTCGCGAGCCGGCGGCGCAGCTCGTCCGCGTGCTCCGGATGCGACGCGCAGAGCGCCTCGAATTCGGGAGCCTCTCCGCGCCGCGACTGATCGGTCCACCGGGCGAAGAGGGACTCCGCCGAGACAGGGTCAGGATCGTCGGATCGGCCGTTCATCCCGCGGCCTCGCGCATTCCTCGAGGGGACCGGACAGTCGACGTCGGGAGACCCCTAGACTACACCAGGTCGCCGGGAGGCGGGCTCGCTCGCCTCGAGGCTCCGCGCCGCGGGCTCAGAGCCGCTTCAGCCAGACCGTGACGCGCGGGTCCGAACCGCCGAGCTCCTGATACCGCCGGAAGTGCGTGATCGCCACGTCGGTGTCGTCGAAGAACTCCATCTCGAGGATGCCGAGCGCGAGGTGCGCCTCGAGAAGCGTCTCGTCGATCTCGAGCGCGGCGCGGAGCGTCTCGCGCGCGGCGTCGTGGCGGCCGAGCGCGTGCTCGCAGAGGCCGATGTTCTGCCGGGCCACGGCGACGCTCGAGTCGAGATCGAGGACCGCCTCGTACTCCCCGATCGCCGCCGCGGGGTCGCCCTTCGTCTGGAGGAGGATGCCGAGGAGGACGCGCGCCTCGATGTCGCGGCGGTCGAGCGCGATGCCGCGGCGGAGCGACGCGATCGCGTCGTCGACGCGCCCCTGCGCTCTCGAGAGGATCCCCCGGAGGATGTGCCCGCGCGCGCTCTCCGGGTGCCGGCGCACCACGTCGTCGAGCTGCGACTCGGCGTCGGCGTTCCGGCCGAGCGCGAGCAAGACACCCGCGAGGCCGAGGCGCGCCTCGAGGAGGCCGGAATCGACGACGAGCGCGTCGCGGTACGCGCGCTCGGCCGAGTCGAGCCGCTCCTGCGCCTCGTAAGTCTCCGCCAGCGCGAGGTGCGCCTCCGCGAGCCGGCCGTCGTGCCGCTTCGCGTGCAGGAACGCTTCGGCCGCGAGATCGAGGCGCCCTTCCGCGGAGCGGGCGCGCCCGAGCCAGAGGTGAGCCTCGGCAAACGTGGGGTCGATCCCGATCGCCTCCTCGAGCCGCCGGACGGCGGACTCCCGGTCGCGCTCCTCGAATTCGACCGCGCCGAGGCCCGTGAGCGCCGCGGCCGAGCGCGGCGCGAGCCGGCGCGCGCTCTCGAACGACGCCCGCGAGGCCGCGTAGTCGCGGCGCCCGAAGGCGAGCCACCCGCGCGCGCAGATCGCGTCGACGTACGCAGGGTCCATTCGCAGCGCCTCGTCGATGTCCGCGCCGGCCGCGTCGAGGTCGCCGCGGCGGAAATGCGCCAGTCCGCGCACGAAGTAGGCCTCGGAGTCTCGGCACTCCATCATCACGGCCTTCTCGGCCTGGCCGAGCGCCGCGGTGAGCTCGCGGGCGCGGAGCGAATCGCGCGCGCCTTCGAGGAGCGAGACGTAGCGCGACTCGATCTCGGTCCGCTCCGCGGCGGGTTTGGCGCTGAGTCGCGGCGGCGGAGCGGGCGCGCCGCCGGGCCCGAAGAGAGCCGGGCCGAGGAAGTACGCCGCCGCCGCGAGCGCGAGGACGGCCGCCGCCGCGATGGCGACGCGGCGCGCGGGCGACGCTCCGCGCGTCGGGGGACGGGAAACCGCGATCCGTCCCGCGCGCACGGAGAGGAGCGCGTCGATCATCTCCTGTGCGGTCCGGAAGCGGTCGTCGGGACGCCGCTCGAGTGCCTTGCCGATGAGTCGGTCGAGATCCTCCGGGATGCGCGCGTCGGGATTCGCGCTCGACGGGCGCGGCGCCTTCTCGACGGACTTCTTGTACAGGATCTGGCTCACGTTCTCGCCGTCGAACGGGGGCGAGCCCGTCAGCATCTCGTAGAGGATGAGCGCGACCGCGTAGAGGTCGGCGCGATGATCAACCGGATCGCCGCTCATCTGCTCGGGCGCCATGTAGAGCGGCGTCCCGATGATGCGCCCGGTCTGCGTCAGGAGCGGGTCGCCGGACCGGAGATCGCGGAGCTTCGAGATGCCGAAGTCGAGGATCTTGATCGTGAGTCCGCCCTCGGCGGCCTCGGTGACCATGATGTTCTCGGGCTTGAGATCGCGGTGGACGATGCCCTGGCGGTGCGCCTCGGCGAGCGCGGAGAGGACCTGACGCACGAGCGGGATCGCCTCCGCGGCGGGGATGACTCCTTTTTCCTGGATGAGGCTCTTCAGGCTCTTCCCCTCGACGTACTCCATCGCGAGGTAGAACACGTCGCCGTCGCCGCGGTCGAAGTCGAAGATCTGGATCGCGTTCGGGTGCGTGAACTTGCCGGCGGCGATCCCTTCGAGCTGGAACCGCTTGATGAGCTCGTCGTCCATCCCGAGGTCGGGATGGAGCACCTTCACCGCGACCTTTTTCCGGAGCGCCGTGTGCTCGGCGAGGTAGACCGTGCCCATGGCGCCCTCGCCGACGCGCGAGAGGAGCCGGTACTTGCCGGAGAGCGTGCGCCCTTCCAGCGCCTTCGTCGTCTCGCCGGGCTTCGCGATCGCGGTCCCGCACTTCGGGCAGAAGCGGAAGCCGGAGTCGAACTCGGCGTGGCAGGCAGCGCAGGTGGTCATGGCGGGAAACGGATCGGCGGCGAACCGGAGTAGCTTATACGGGACCGTGCGGAGACGTTAGCAGCGGGTCACCTTACGAAAGTGTGTAAAACGGTGCCAGGCACCGATTTTTCATGAAGATCCTCGTCGCGACCGGCGGCTCGCACGGCGACGTCCATCCGTTCATCGCTGTCTCGCGTGCGCTTCAGGCCCGGGGCCACGACGTCCTCTTCTGCGTGCACCCGCACTTCCGGCCCGACGTCGCGGCTGCCGGACTCCGGCACTCGCCGATCTCCGAGGAGCTCGACGTCCTCGCCGAGATGCGGAACCCCGACATCATGCACCCGGTGAAGGGCGGGTTGTTCGTCATGGACATGATCGTCCGTCTGACCTCCGATGGGGTCGAGCGCGTGCGGGCGCTCGTGCGCGAATTCCGTCCCGACGCGATCCTCGCGCACCACATCGCGATCGGCGCGGAGTGGGTCGCGCGCGAGGGAAAGGTCCCGATCGCCGTGGGCGTCCTCGCTCCGATGATCTGGCTTTCGAAGCGCGATCCCGTGGCGCCGTTCCAGCGTTCGCGCGGATGGCTCGGGCGCCTCGCCGGCCGCGCGGGCGGATCGCTCGCCTGGGCGGTCATCGGTTCGCGCTACGACCGCGCGATCGGGCGCCTCCGCGCGCCCCTCGGGCTCGGCCTCGAGCGCCGCGCCTTCCGGCGGAGCTTCGTCGCGGGCGACGTCAATCTCGGCCTCTGGTCCACGCACTTCCGCGCGCCGATGCCGGACGATCCCGAGAACGGCGTCGTCTGCGGGTTCCCTTTCTACGACGGCATCGCGAAGTCACGCTCGCTCGACCCTGGGATCGAGCGGTTCCTCTCCGAGGGCGATCCGCCGATCGTCTTCTCGCTCGGCACGGCCGCCGTCCACGTCGCGGGGAACTTCTTCGAGATCGCGGCCGACGCGTGCCGGCGTCTCGAGCGACGCGGCCTCCTTCTCGTTGGCCACGAGGGGAACGTGCCGCGCGATCTCCCCGCCGGCGTCGCTGCCTTCGGCTACGCGCCGTTCTCGCTCGTTCTCCCGCGCGGGGCCGCGACCGTCCACCACGGCGGGATCGGGAGCACGTCGCAGGCGCTCCGCTCCGGAAGGCCCGCGGTCGTCGTCGCGCACGCGCACGACCAGTTCCACAACGCGCTCCACGTCGAGCGCCTCGGCGCGGGCCGCCTCCTGCCGCGCCGGCGCCTCGACGCCGGCCGGCTCGTCCGCGAGCTGCGCCGCGTGCTCGACGACCCGTCTTGCGCCGCGGCGTCCACCGCGATCGGCGAGAAGCTCCGCGCGGAGGAGGACGGCGCCGACCGGGCGGCGCGCGAGGTCGAGCGGATCGCCGCGGCGCGGCTCAGCGCGGCGGCCGCTTCCACGGCGACTCCGGCCCGGTGAGGAGCGTTCGCCAGTCGGAAACCCCCGCGCCGACGTCTTCGCCCCGCCAGTAGGCCTCGTCGCGGCCGAGCGACATCCCCGTCAGTCGTTCGAGCCCGCGCGCGGCCAGGGCCCGCACGTCCGCGTCGCCGTCTTCGAGGAGCGGGAGGAGCTCGACCGCGAGCGGCGGACCCGCGATGTCGGCGAGGATTTTCACCGCCTCGCGCCGCCGCGCCGCCTCGACCCGCGACCCGTCGGACTGGACGTAGCGGAGGAGCGGCAGCGCGCAGTGGTCGCCCATCGCGCGGATCTGCGCCTCGTAGAGGAACTGCATCTTCGTGCGCCCGAGCTGCGCGAGGAGGTCGTTCACGCGGCGCGCGAACTCGGCGTCGTCCGGTCCTTTCAGGGCGACGATCTCGTTCATCCATCCGGTCGCGAGCACGAGATCGCCCGCGGGATCGCGCCTCCGCACGGCGCCGCCCTCGATGCGCGCGATCGAGCCGGCCTCGACGGTCTCGCCGCCGACCCGGGCCGCCCCCTCGACCACCGTGAGGCGGACGTGCGCGGCGTCGCTCTCCGTGGCGGCGTGGCGGGCCACGTCGAGCGCCGTTCCGACCGCCTCGATCCGCCCCTCGGGCGTCGCGATCTCGAACGGCTTCGGATGGCCGGAGGCGACCCTCGCGAACACGCGGCCCGCGGCGAGCGCGAACCGCCTCTCGGCCGCGACCGTGACGTCCGCTCCAGAATCGAGGCGCAGCTCGCTCCCGTCGGCGCTCTCGAATGAGCACTTCGACGCGGGCGTCGTCCGGATGCGGGCCCCCGCGGCGAGGGCGGCGCCGGTCGGGAGGGCCTGCCACGTTCCGGCGTCCGGGTCGAAGCGCTCGACGAGGCCGGTCGCGAGGGCGAGCCGCGCGACGGACGGCCCGGACTCGTCGCCCGTCCGCGGGGCGAAGACGAACGCGCCGAGGAGGAAGCCAGCCGCGAGCGTCGCGAGAGGCGCAAGCAGCCGCGCCCGCCGCCGCGGCGCGGGCCGCGGCGGCCCGCTTTCCGACGCCGCGCGGAGGACTCGGGCCTCGAGCGCGTCGCGCCGGGCGCGGTGCGGCGCGAGGGCGGCGGCGAGCGCCGCGTGATCCTCGCGAACGGCGTCGAGCGCCGCGCGGCACCGCGCGCACCCCGCGAGGTGCTCCGCGATCGCGGACGACTCGCCGGCGGCCGATTCGCCGTCGCGGTAGGCGCCGAGTCGCTCGATGACGGCCGTGCAGTTCATGGCTTCGCGTGGGGAAGGAGCCGCTCGCGGAGCATCGCGCGGGCCTTCGTCAGGCGCGCGTTGACGGCGGCCTCGGAGACGCCGAGGGTCGCCGCGATCTCGCGGTAGCTCGCGTCGTCGAAGTAGAAAAGGAGCAACGTCTCCCGGTACGGCGCCGGCAGCCGCTCGACCGCGTCGAGGAGCTTCTCCCTCCGGTCGATCTCGTCCGCGTCCGGCCCGCGCGCCGGGTCGGGCCAGTCCGGCGTCGCCGCGCCGGGCGCGATGGCGCTGAAGGGGCGCGTCGTGCGCTCCTTCCGTTTCAGCCAGTCGAGGCACCCCTTCACCGCGATGCCGTGGAGCCACGACCCGAGGCGCCCCGGATCGGCAAGCGAGTCGATCGCGGCGAGCGCTTTCAAGAACGTCTCCTGCACGAGGTCCTCGACCGGCCCGCGCCGGCCGAGCGTTCCGAAGCAGGCGGCGTGGACGCGTCCGAGGTGGCGGCGGACCATCTCCTCGCGCGCGGCGGCGTCGCCGCGCTTGACCGCCCGGACGACGTCCGCGTCGGACGACGGCATGAACCCTCTCGATGACTCGCCGGCTCGAAATGGACGAGCGACGGCGCGATTCCAATACCCGCGCTCGGCGATCGCCCGTCCGTCCTCTCGAGCGCGGCACGTCCGTGCGGGGGAAAGCCCGTGGAGCGCGGCGCGGCCGCGGGCCATCATCATCATCCCTTCCCTTTCCCCAGGGCGCGAGCGGCGAGGTCTATCCGAGAAGACTCGGGGCGCGCGGTATTGGATTCCGGAGCCCGATCGTCCTTCTCCTTGGACACCGGAGGCAAAGAACCGCCATGAAACGGAGACTCGCCGCAGCCGTCCCGCTCGTTCTCGTCCTCGCGTTCGCGGTCCTGGCGGAAAGGCCGCCCGGACCGGTCGTCCACGAGTGGGGCACGTTCACGACGCTCGCGGGCTTCGGAGGCCGGCCGGTCGCCTTCCGGCCGTTCGACGGGCCGGACGACCTCCCGGAGTTCGTGTCGCGGGACTACGTCTTCCCGAAGCGCGGTCTCTCGGCGCGCGTGCGGATGGAGACGCCGGTCGTGTACTTCTACTCGGAAGACGAGATCGACGTCTCGGTCGCGGTCTCGTTCCCGGGCGGCCACATCACCGAGTGGTTCCCCGAGGCGCGCCGCGGCGCGGGGACGATCGAGTGGCCCGCGGTCCGAGTCCGGCCGGGCGCGGCGGCCCTCTTCCCGTTCGAGGACGCGAGGGAGAGCCACTACTATCGCGCGCGGGAGACCGACTCGGCGCCGATCGAGGTGTCCACGGAGTCGGGACCGGAGCGCGAGAAGTTCCTCTTCTATCGCGGCGCCGGAGACTTCGACGTCCCGGCGACGGCGCGGCTCGACTCGGGCGTCGTTTTCGTCGCGAACCGGAGCGCGCACCCGGTCGAGAGCGTGATCGTCTTCGAGCGGCGGGGCGGCGTCGCGTCATTCACCGATCCGGCCTCCCTCGGCGCGGGAGAGGAGCGCGCCTTCGAGCGGCCCGCGGCTCCGCGCGATCTCGAGGATCTCCTCTCGACGCTCCGCCGGACGCTCGTCGACGCCGGCCTCTTCGAGCGCGAGGCCCGGTGCATGGTCGAAACGTGGCGCGACGACTGGTTCGGAGAGGGCCTCCGGGTCTTCTCGGTCGTGCCGCGGGCGATCACCGACGCGATCCTCCCGATCTCGATCTCGCCCGAGCCGGAGAGCCTCGAGCGCGTCCTCGTGGCGCGCGCTGAGATCCCGACGCCCGAAGCGGTGCTCGCCGTCGCGAGGCTTAGGGAGCGGATGCGATCGGGGGACGACGCGGATCGGGCGGCCGCCTACCGCGAGGCTTTCGAGGCCGGAGGGCGGTTCCTCTCTCCGGTCCTCGAGGGCCTCGATCGCGCCGACTCGCGGGCTCGCGCCCGCTCGCGGCTCGACTCCTATCTCTTCGCCGCCGAGGGATCTCGCTGAATCCGATCCCAATCAGCGCGCGTCGAGCTGCGCTTCGAGATCGGCGGCGAGGATCGCCGCGTAGGTCGCGATCCCGTCGAACAGATTCCGCAAGCGAAGGTTTTCGTTCGCCGCGTGCTGGTCGTTGTCGTGGTTCACGATGGGCACGATGACGAACGGCGCTCTCAGGATCTCGCCGAAGTGGTGGAGGGGGAGGCTCCCGCCGAGCGTCGGCACCTCGACGGGCGGCTCGGGCCCGGCGCTCGCCACCGCGCGGACGATCGCGCGCGCGATCCCGAGATCGAGGGGCGTGCGCGCGGCGGGATAGCCGTCGCCCCAGTCGAGGCGCACGATCCTCGCGCGCGATCGCCTCGTCTCGGCCGAAGGCTCCTCGTGCGTTACGTGATAGCCCGCGCGGGCGAGGTGCTCCTCGACGAGGCGCTTCACGCGCTCCGGCTTCTGGTCGGGGACGAGCCGGAAGTCGATCGCGGCGCGCGCGACGGCGGGGACGGCGTTCGCGGCCTTCTCGCCGACGCCTCCCGCGAGGAGGCCCTGCACGTTGAGAGCCGGCCGCTCGAGCGACTGCGCGATCGGCTCGTCGCGCTCGGAGGCCGCAAATCCGTTCGAGTCGCGGATCGCTTTCTCGACGGGCGGCATCGCCACGACGGCTCGGCGCTCGGCGTCGGTCGCCGGCCGCACGTCGTCCGTGAAGCCGCGGACGAGGATCGTCCCGTCGGGCGCGCGGAGCGACGCGAGAAGGTGCGCGAGAGCCGCGGCCGGGTTCGGCGCGAAGTTCCCGTAGTGCCCGCTGTGGAGCGCGCGCTCGGGTCCGTACACGGTCACGCCGAGCGTCAAAACGCCGCGGACTCCGAAGACGACCTGCATGCGCCGCGACGGGTGCACCGGCCCGTCGCAGAAGAGCCAGACGTCGGAGGCGAGAGCGTCCCGGTGCGATTCGAGGATCCGCCGGAGGTTCGGCGATCCCGCCTCCTCCTCGCCCTCGAAAAAGAACTTCACGTTCGAGCGAAGGGGCACGTTCGCCGCCCGGAGCGAATCGAGCGCGGCGAGCATCGCGACGATGGGCGCCTTGTCGTCGCTCGCCGAGCGCGCGAAGAGGCGCCACTCGCCGTCGATCGGTGCGCCTGCCTTCGGCAGCGGGATCTCGCGGTCGCCGTCGCGGAGCGTCGGGCGGAAGGGCGGCGATGTCCAGTCGTCCGGATCGACCGGCTGCCCGTCGTAGTGCGCGTAGAAGACGATCGTCTTGGTCGCGCCGGGAGTCGCGATCTGGCCGAAGACGGCGGGAGAGGCGCCGTCGACCTCGAGGAGCCGCGCGGCGACGCCGCGCTTCTCGAGCATCGAGACGAGGTGATTCGCGTTTCTCCGCACGTTCTCGAGGTCGCTCGAGACGTTCGGGATCTCGAGGAACTCCGACAGTTCCGCGAGGATCTCGGGGCCGCGCGCCGCGACGTGCGCGCGGGCGGCGCCGGCGGGATCTATTCCGAGAACGAGGGGGAGGGCGAGAGCGGCGAGGGTCGTTTCCATGGCGCTCCGATGTTCGTCGATCGCCGCTCGCCGGGCAAGCGGCTCGCGCGACCTCAGTCTCTTCGAGGCGCGGCGCGCGCCCGCGTCCGTCGCGCGTGTCCGCCGCGGATTGCCGCCGTCGAGAAAAAAACCATCGAGCGGCCCGGGCGCCGAGGAGTGGGGTTCCGCGCCGCTACTTCTTCTCGCCAATGAGCGCCTTCACGCGCTCGATGGGAATGGCCTCGACCGTTCGGCCGAGCCGCCCGGTCGTCGTCTCCGCGCGGAGCATCGAGTCCAGGATCGCCTCCTCCGCCGCCTCGAGCGCGCCGCGGAAGAGCGGATCGAGGTCCGCGTCGATCCGGGCGGGCGCTCCCGCGGGCGGGACGGCGAACGCGATGCCGTAGTCTCCGCTCCCGTGCGACAGCGACGAGCCGAGCGCGGCGAGCGCCCCGAGCGCTCGGGTCGCGAGGCGCCGGAGCTGGCGCGAGTCGAGCGCCGCGTCGGTCGCGACGACGAAGACGCACGAGCCGTCGCGGTCGGGATCCGCGCCCGACTCCGGCAGCGAGCCCTTCCCCGGGATCGAGAGCGTCCCGCCAAAGTTCGTGAGCGCGAGGACGCCCACGGTCGCGCCCGCGGCGACGCGCGAGGCGCTGCCGATCCCGCCCTTGAAGCCCAGGCAGCGCGTCCCGGTGCCCGCGCCGGCCGCGCCCGTCTCCACCGGTCCGCCGCGGGCCGACCGGATCGCCTCGAGCACGTGCTCGCGCGTCACCGGAAGCGAGCGGATGTCGCTCAGGTAGCCGTCGTTCACCTCGGCGACGAGCGGGTTCACGGAGAGGACGTCCTCGTTCCCCCCCTGCGCCAGCACGTGATCGCGGACGGCGGCCATCGCCTCGGGCACCGCGAGCGTGTTGGTGAGGACGATCGGCGTCTCGATCGAGCCCAGCTCGGCGACCTGAGTCGTCCCGACGATCTTCCCGAAGCCGTTCAAGACGACGACGGATCCCGGCACCTTCTCGCGGAAGAGGTTCCGCGCGTGCGGCAGGATGGCCGTGACGCCGGTCCGGATCGAATCGCCGCGGCGGATCGTCACCTGCCCGACCGTGACGCCGGGCACGTCCGTGATGGCGCCGAGCGGTCCGGACGGGAGAAACCCGATCGAGAGGCCGATCTCGCGGGCGCGCGGCCGCGCCTCGCGGCGCTCCCCCTCTCCGCCGAAGGCGGCGCCCAGCACGGCGGCGGCCGCGGGCCACAAAGCAATCATCAGCATCAGCCATCGATCCATCGCGGGCTCTCCGTTGACGCTGGCGGCGGGTCTTCGTATGTTCCTTTGCCCATTATCGTTAAATAACGCAAGCAGAGAGGGGCCCCATCGCACCACAGTCCGGAGAGGCGAAGCCTCCCGCAACACCCGAGAGCACCTACAAAGGGCTCACCCTCTATCCGTTCCAGGTGCAGGCGATCCGCGCCATCGACGAGGGCCGATCGGTCATCGTCTCCGCGCCGACCGGAGCGGGGAAGACGCTCGTCGCCGAGTACGCGATCGAGAAGGCGCTCCGCGAGGGGACGCGCCTCGTCTACACGTCGCCGATCAAGGCGCTCTCGAACCAGAAGTTCCGCGACTTCAACGCGTCGTATCCCGGCCGCATCGGGATCATGACCGGCGACGTCACGATCAATCCGGACGCGCCGATCCTCATCATGACGACGGAGGTGTTCCGGAACACGATCTTCGAGGACGAGCGCCGGATCGCGGACATCCGCCAGTGCATCTTCGACGAGATCCACTACATCGACGACGACGAGCGCGGCACGGTCTGGGAAGAGTCGATCATCTTCGCGCCCGAGGACATCCGCTTCGTCTGCCTGTCGGCGACGATCAGCAACCTCCGCGAGTTCTCGGGCTGGATCGCGAAGGTGCGGAACGAGCCCAACCTCGAGGTCGTCTGGAGCGAGGACCGCCCGGTGCCGCTGCGGCACTACCTCTTCTTCCCGGACCGCGGCCTCGTCGCGATGAAGAACGCTCGCGAGGCGTTCCGCGACCTGCGCGGGCGGCGCCACCAGCGCGGCCGCAAGTACGACATCGTCGACTACCTGGTCGAGAATCGCCGGCTGCCGGCGCTCTACTTCTCGTTCAGCCGGAAGGACTGCGAGCACCTCGCGCACCGGTACAGGGAGAAGGATCTTCTTCAGCCCGAGGAGCGCGAGCGAATCATGACGCTCTTCGACGAGCTGGCGACGCGTTACGAGGTGAAGGGTCTCTGGAGGCTCGACGAGCTGTCGCGCCTCGTCCAGAGGGGCGTCGCGTTCCACCACGCCGGGATGCTCCCGACGTTCAAGGAGATCGTCGAGCGGATCTTCACGTCCGGGCTCATCAAGCTCCTCTTCACGACCGAGACGTTCGCGCTGGGCGTGAACATGCCGGCGCGGTCGGTGACGTTCGACCGGCTGCGGAAATTCAACGGAGTGACGTTCGAGAGCATGCGGACACTCGACTACTTCCAGATGGCGGGGCGCGCCGGACGCCAGGGGATCGACACGGTCGGCTACGTCTACTCGCAGATCGACGCGAAGTGGGACACCGAGGAAGCCGTTCGGAAGACCATCCTCGGCAAGGTCGACCCGATCTTCTCGAAATTCAACCTCTCGTACTCGACGATCCTGAACCTCTTCCAGCGCCTGGGCGAGAGCCGGCTCGAGCAGGCGGCCGAGCGCTCGTTCTCGGCGTACCAGCGCAGCAAGAAGGCCTGGAAGAAGCAAATGGAGATGCTCGCGAGGAAGCTCGAGGTCCTGCGCGAGACCGGCTACATCCGAGGCGAGGAGCTCTCCGACAAGGGCGTCTTCGCGAGCCGGATCAACGGCTACGAGATCCATTGCGCCGAGTTCTTCTCGCGCTCGTTCTTCTACTTCCTCGAGGACGAGAAGCTCTTCCTTCTCCTGGCCGCCGTCGTCTACGAGCCGAGGCGGAACGAGGGCGAGATCCGCATGCGCCGCGACATCGTGCGCGAGGTGCGGCGCGAGAGCGCGAGCGTCGTCGCGGAGTTCCGCGACGTGGAAGAGACGAAGAAGATCCGCGGGCCCATCAAGGAGCCCGACTGGAGCCTCTCGGGCGCCGCGCTCGCGTGGATCGAGGGGGCGAGCTTCGACGACCTCAAGAACTTCACCGACGTCCAGGACGGCGACCTCGTCCGGAACTTCCGCATGGTGCTCCAGCTCACGCGCCAGGTGCGGAAGGCGCTTTCGCCGTCGGACGACCTTTCGCAGCGCCTGACCGAGCTCGCCCGCCGCGTCGACCGCGACGAGGTGGACGCAGAGCGCCAGCTCCGGCTCGGCTGATCGGAATGGGTCTCCTCCGGCCGCCCGGCGAGACGATCACGCGCGCCGACCGCGTCCGCATCGTGACGGCGCCGGGGCGCTACGACGATCGCCACTTCGAGCGGCTCGATCCGAAGACGCGGAAAGGCTTTCTCGCCCGCGTGCCCGAGCCCGGCCAGACCGCGGAGGAGTTCGCGAAGGAGGAGGCGGGCCGCCACCCGAGGCACCGCCGCGCGATCCGCTTCGTGCCGTGCTCCTGCGGCGAGCCCGCGCCGGCGAGGGCGCTTCTCGGGGCTCTCACGCGCTACGTGGACCTCGCTTTCCCGGGGGCGAGCGGCGAGATCGGGCCCACGCGGCCGATCCCCGAGGACGTTCTCGACCAGTTCGAGGAGCGCGCCGACGCGGAGCGGCTTCTCGACGAGCTCCTGCCGCTCGTCTCGGTCGACGTCCTCGCGCTGATCGGGCTCGCCGGCGCCGGCCTCTTCTCGGGCCCGCGCGATTCGGTCGGGACGCAGGCGTCGTTCCGGCGGAGAGTCTCGGTCATCTCGCTCCCGTTCCAGGCGGAGGGAGCGACGCCCGAATTGTTCCTGAGGCGCATGCTGGGCGCCGTCGCGCACGACGTCGGGCACGTTCTCGGCATGGCCCACTGCGTCTTCTACCGCTGCGCGATGAACGGCGCGGCGTCCGCGGACGAGCTCGACGGCCGGCCGCTCCTTTTCTGCCCCGTCTGCGAGGAGAAGATCGGCGTCGCGCTCGGCCCGCCTCCCGACGCTTCCGAGCCCGACCCGAAGGCAACCGCAGGCGGACCGGCGGCCGGCGATCCCGACCCTGCCTCGAAGGAAAAGCGCCTGCGCGCGTTTTTCCGCGAGAACGGCCTCGTCCTCGAGGCGGAGGTCCTCGAGAAGCGGCTGCGCGACGGGCGGCGGCCGCGATAGTCCGCGGACGGAGGACGGGAAAAGCCGCTCGAGAGAAAAAAACCGGGCGCCCGATGGCGCGGGCGCCCGGAGACCTCGGGCGTTCGGCGCGAGCGCGCCGCACGGGCGCCCGCACCGCCGCCTCACAAGAGACTCTGACGCGGCCGGTCCGTCCGGCTACCCGGACTTAGCGGTCGTGGCCGCCGCGGGCCCCCTTCGACGCGGCGCCCGCGCCACGGTAGGCGTCGGGATCCGCGACGAAGAGGTTCTTGCAGGTGTTGCAGTGGAAGAAGTAGGTCTCGCCGTCGACGGTGGCGCTCGGCGCGGTCGACTTCCGGACCGATTCGCGGGACACGGGGCAGTGCGCGCTGGCTCCCGGGGCATGGTGGGCGGACCAGTGCGGGCAGTCGTCGCCGCAGTCGTGGCCGCGTCCGGGCGCGAACACGCAACTCGGCAGCGCGAGGGCGAGCGCGGCGAGGAGCACGATCGGGAGCGACGACCTGCGGGCGAACGAGGAAGGCGCGTGATTTACGGACGTCATGTTGCGAGATCCTCCGAAGGAGAGAGCGGGTGAGGCGCGCGGCGTGAGGATCATCAACGGGTATCGCGCTCGGAAGTTGCATCGCAAGGGCTCGGGATCGTCCCCGGGACATGTTAAACCTCACGCCGCTTGCCGGTTAGGGCGTCGGCGGCCTTTCGACGCCGAGAGCGGAGGAATCGCGCTCCGCCGTCGTCCAACGCCGGCGAGCGGGCCGTCCGTCCGCCGTGCACTCGGCACGGGCGAGCCCGGAGAACGGGCGTTCGCGACCGGATCACGCGCATCATGAGAGTCCTCGTCACCGGAGCCGCCGGCTTCATCGGGTCCCATCTCGTCGACCGTCTCGTGAGACGGGGCGACCGGGTCGAGGGCTGGGACGATCTTTCGAGCGGCGCGCTCCACAACCTGGCCCGGCCGCTCGAGTCGAGGCTCTTCCGGTTCGTGCGCGCAGGGGTCGGACTTGCGAGTCGCGAGGATTTCGCGGAGGCCGTCGCGCGCGCCGACGCGGTGGTCCACCTCGCCGCGGAGGTCGGAGTCGAGCGCGTGCTCCGCGATCCGGACGGCGTGTGCCGGCGCAACGCCGCGGCGGACGACGCCGTCGTCGAAGCGATCTCTCGCCACCCGCGCCGGCTCCTCGTCGCGTCGACGAGCGAGGTCTACGGCGGCGACGCGGCCATCCCCTGCCGCGAATCGGCCGTCCGCGGCCGGCTCCCGGCCGGAGCGCGCTGGTCCTACGCCCGGACGAAGTCCCGTCTCGAATCCCGCGCGGGCGAGTGTCGGGGCGCGCTCGTCGTCCGCTTCTTCAACGTCGTCGGCCCGCGCCAGTCGCCGGACGGCGGAATGGTCCTCGCGCGCTTCGTCGCGGCGGCCCTGCGCGGCGAGCCGCTCGAGGTTCACGGGAGCGGGCTCCAGTCCCGCTCGTTCGCCGACGTCCGCGACGTCGCGCTCGATCTCGAGCGCCTCCTCTCGAGCGAGCGGGCGAGCGACCTCGTCGTGAACGTGGGCCGGCTGCAGGAGTGGACGGTGGGCGACCTCGCGAGCGAGGTCGTGCGCGTCACGGGGTCGGGGAGCGAGATCCGCTTCGTCCCGTCACAGCGCTGGCGCCGCGGCGGAGAGGATCCCGTGGCGCGCCGCGTGCCGGACCTCTCGCGCCTCCGCTCGCTCGTGGGCGAGCTCGAGACGCGTCCGCTCCGCGAGACGATCCGCGACGCGGCGAACGAGCCGCGCTTCCGTCCCGCCCCGCGATCCCGGGCCGCGCGGGGGATCGCGGTCCGGTCCGCGCCGCTCGGTCGATGAGCGGAGCGCCGGGAGAGGTCGCGGTCCCGCGGACTCCGTCGGGCCCCGCGGCGCGCGTCTCCTCGGTCGTCCTCGTCCTCCTCGCGCTCTCGACCGCGCTCGTGTTCTCGCCGTTCCAGACCGACGCGGCGATCCTCAAGGCGTTCGTCGCGGAGGGGCTCGTCCTTTTCGGCGTGGCCGCCCTCGCGATCCGCGCCGGGAGCGCGTCGGACGGGAGTGCGCGGGACGGCCTTCGCCGCGCGCTCCTCGCGGCCGGGCCGCTCGCCGCGGCGGGTTTCATCTCCGTCGTCCTCGCGGGCGGCCACTGGTTCGCGCGCATCCGCCTCGAGGAGGTGCTCGTCACCTGCGCGGTCGTCGCTCTCGCCGCGAGCGCGCCGCGGGGGACTGACGACGCGCGCCGCACGGCGCTCGCGCTCGCGATCGGCGGGGCTCTCGCGGTGGCCTACGGCGCTGCACAGGTTTTCGGCGTCGACTTCGTCGGCTGGACCGGGCCGACCGCGCGGCCCTACCGGTTCCGGTCGACGTTCGGCCACCACAGCCTCGCGGCCGCCTTCCTCCTCGCCGCGATCGCGCCGGCCGCCGGGCTCGCCGCCGCGCGCTCCACGCCCCGGAAGTCGGCCGCGATCGCGCTCTTCGCGTCGCTCGTTCTCGCCGCCGGGCTCGTCCTCTCGCTCGGGCGCGGCGCGTGGACGGGCTTCGTGGCCGCCTCGGCCGTCCTCGCCGTCCTCCTCGCGACTCGGGCGAAGCGGTCGGGCGACGCGCGCTCGGGCGCTCTCCTCGCCGTCGCCGCGCCCTCCGTCCTGTTCCTCGGGGCGAGCCTCCTCGCGCAGCCGGCGGCCGAGCGATGGCTCTCTTTCCCCGATCTCGAAAGCTCAAACATCCGCTCGCGGCTCCTCATCTACGAGGACTCGCTCGCCATGATCCGGGAGAAGCCCTTCCTCGGACACGGCATCGGCCTCTTCCCCGTCGCCTATCCGCGCTACCGCTCGGCGGAGAGCCAGAGAAACCTCGAGGCGGGCGACCGCGTCGTGGACCACGCCCACGACGAGTTCCTCGAGGTGGCGGCGGAGCAGGGGGTCGTCGGGCTGGCGGCGTTTCTCTGGTTCCTCGGCGCGGTCTTCGCCCGCGGGCTCCGCCGCCGGGGCTTCACCGCGCTCGACGCGGGGCTCGTCGCGGCCGCCTCCGGGCTCCTCGTCCACAATCTCTTCGACGTGAACTTGAGGGCGACGTCGACTGCCGTGCCGTTCGCGCTCGCGGCCGGGTTCCTGCTCCGTCCCGGCGACGACGACGGCGGCGAGCGGCCGGCGCCGCGCCCGGGCGGAGCACTCGCGCGGACGGCCGGGCTCCTCGTCGCGATCCTCGCGCTCGCGTCCGTCGCGCGCCCCGTCGGGCGCGCTCTCGCGGACGCGGACCTCCATCGGGCGAGCCTCCTCCCGCCGTCGACGGAGCGCGCGGAGGCGCTCCAGGCCGTGGCCGACGCGCACCCGGGCTGGCCGGAGGCGCTCTACCGGGCGGGGTACGCGTCGCTTCGCGAGGCGCTCTCCGGCGGCCCCGAGGCGCGGCGGACCTCCCTCCCGTTCGCCGTGAAGGACCTCGAGGCGCTCCGGCGGATCTCGCCGTACCACGCCAACATGCCGCTCCCGCTCGCGCAGGCCCTCGAGTTCTCGGGACGCACGGCGGACGCGATCGAGGCGGTGCGCGACTTTCTGCGCGCGCACCCGTTCGACGCGGTCGGCCACCGGTTCCTCGCGGATCTCCTCGAGAAGGAGAAGCGCACGCGGGAAGCGCTCGTCGCGTGCGAGAACGCGGTGGCGTGCGCGCCGTTCGAGGTCGAGAACTACGCGCGGCTCGGACGGATCCGCGAGTCGCTCGGAATGACGGTCGAGGCCTCGGCGGCGTGGTTCGACGCGGCGGCGCTCGCGCCCCGGCGCCCGGAGTTTCGGCTCGCGCTCGCGCGGTCGTCGATCGGCGAGACTCAGCTCGACCAGCGGCTCGAATCGCTCTTCGTCGGGCTCGAGATGTCCCGCGGCAACGACGCGGCGCTGAACCTCCTTTCGCCGCTCGTCGTCACGCTGCGCTCGCCGATGGCCGACGATCGCCGGACCGACTTCCTCGCCGCCATCCTTGCGCGCTTCCGGGGGAATCGCGACGAAGCGCTCGCGCGCTACAGGAGCTTCGCCGAGTGGGCGGGAAAAAAGGCCGACGACCGCCTGCTGCCGGCGGTCGACCTCGCGACGCTCGGCGACTGGGAGCGCGCCGATCGCCTCTTCGACGAGGCGGAGCACGAGGTCTGGGCTCGGATCGACCCGTGGCGCGTGACCGAGCTCGCGAGCGCGGACCGCGTCGCCGCCGGCGACTTCGGAGCGATCCGCGACGCGGAGACGCGGTTCCACCTCGGGCTCGCGCTCGCGAGGCACGGGAAGGCCGGGGTCGCGCTCGACGTCTGGCAAAAAGCGGCGCTCGAGGGGCGGCCGCTCCGGCTTCTCACGGCGGGCGAGATCGCGCTCCGCGCGGGCCGCGCGGACGAGGCGCGGGCGTACCTCGAGGCCGCGGCGGAGGCCTCCGCGGCGGGCGCTCTCGAGGCGCTCGACGATCCGCTCCACGGCTCGTTGCGCAGCGCCGAGATCTCGCTCGGTCCGCGGCTCAACGTCGCCGACCGGACGCTCGAGGACCTCGAGCGGAAGGCGGGTGCCAAGAACCCGGAGCCGTGGGACCTCTATCTCCGCGCGAACCTCCTCGAGACCCTGGGACGGGCCGCCGAAGCGGCCGAGGGCTACCGCGCCGTTCTCGATCGCGATCGGGCGCACTGGCTCGCGCTCGACGGCCTGGCGCGGCTCGGCGCTGAGCGCGACGCGGAAGAGGCGGCCGCGAGGGCGCTCGTTTCGGAGCGGGCGCGAGCGCTTCTCGCGGACGGAGCGGCGGCCGGCGCCCCGGGCGGGGGGACGGACGCGATCGCGGTGGGAAGGCCGAGCGCTCTCTCGACGCTCGGGACCGGGTGGTCCCGCCCGGACCGGCTCCCGGACGAGAGCCTTTTTCGCTGGGCGATCGGCCCGCGCGCCGACGCGGCCGTCGAGGTCGGGCGCGGCTCCGAGGCGGTCGAGATCGAGGCGATCGCGTGCGAGGGGCTCGCGGCCCGATTGACCGCGCGGCTCCGGGGCGTGAAGCTCGGCGAGGCGCCGCTCGTCTCCTCCCTTCAGCGCATGCGGTTCCCGATCCCGGCGGAGTTCAAGCCCGGCGGGACGGCGACGCTCGTCCTCTCGCTCGAGTTCGACCGCTGGGCTTCGCCGCGCGAGCGCACCCCCGGCCGCTCGCCGGACGCCTGGCCCAAGGCCGCGGGAGTGAAGGCGATTCGCGTGCGCTGAGCGCCGCGGGCGGGAAACGAAGCGAGCGCCGGACGGAAGCCGAATCGGCCTCTCCGGCGCTCGCGAGCGCTCTTCGCGGCTGACCGGCTAGCGCACGTACATGATGACGTAGTCGTCGTCGATGAACGCGCCGCTCAGCCGGTTGGTGAGCGTCGTCAGGATGTAGAGCGGCTGGTTCGTAAGGCCCGGCGGGACGCCCCTCGGGATGTTTCGGCCGAAGACCTTCTGGACCGTCGCGCCGGCCGGCAGCGTGCCGCCCTTGTTCTGCAGCATGGTGCCGACGAGAGCGCCGGGCTGGCGGAAGACGTCGATCCGGGCGAAGACCGGCACGTTCGAGCCGGAGGTGTTCGACGCGGTGACGCGCATCTGGAAACGGGTCCCCTGCGGGACGTTGGGCGTCAGGTTCTCCGTGACGATGTCGGCCGGCGGATAGGGCGACGTGATCGAGAACGGGGTCGCGACCCAGAGGATGCAGTCGGTACCGGCTTGCACCGCCGAGTTGAAGCTCGTGACGCCTCCGGTGAGGAACGCCGTGGCGTCGATCGTGTCGGTGTCCCAGTAGTCGAGACCCGCCGGCGCGTCGCTGCCGTCGAAGATGTTCGTCGCGGCGGAGAGGCCGTTGATGAAGGCGGAGTCGGAAAGGCCGCTCTGGCCGTCGCCCACGATGTAGCAGAGCGTCGCGCCGGTGACGGGCGTCGTGCCGTTGAAGAAGCTCAGGGTCGACGACACCTGAGCGCCGTTCGAGTTCGCGACCGACGCGCCCTCGTAGATGACGATGTCGCGATTGGCCGAGGTCACGTTCGAGTAGATGATGACGAGCGACGCACCCTCGGTCACCGGGGCGACCGCGACGTTTCCGCTGTCGTACGCCCCCGAGATCGCGTACGGGCCGTTCCCGGTCACGTACGGCGTGACGTCGGCGCGATACACGAACGACGACGACATCGCCGAGCCGCACGGGGCGGGCGTCGAGCCGATGAGCGCGCCCGTGACGGCGTTGCCGGCGAACGTGATCTGGCCGGCCTGCGCCGTCTGGGCATTGTCGAGGACCGCCCAGTAGAGGAGCGCCTCCTTCACGAACGAGTCGGGGGGGATCCCGACGATCGTGATCGTGCCGGTGCCGCCCGTGCCGCGGAGTCCGGTTCCCGCCGCGACGAAATCGCCGCGGAGGTCGTTCGTGGAGAGGACCGGGCCGCGAATGTGCGGGTTCAGCTGCGCGAACGCGGTCGGCGACCCGACGGCGGCGAGGAGCGCGAGAGAGACAATCGCGCGGCGAGTCCGGCCGAAGGGACGGGAAAGTCGGGGTGAAATCATGCTGGTCCTCGCTGAAGGCGAAGATTCAGAGGAAGAAACGGAAACCCGGGACGTGGCCAGCGGGTGACCCGCGGCGGCCGTCGTTTTCCTCTCGGATTCTCTGTCGTGGCGACTGGCGGCTCGACTCACGGAAGATTGTACCCAGTCGAGCCGATTCGCTGAAGCCTGAATCGAGAACACCGGCGGGCGGCGGCCGCCGAAGTCCTTCGGCCGCATCGGCATCATCACAAGAACTTCTCTTGTCAGGAGTTGCGCGCTCACCTCTCGGCTTCCGCGAAACGGTCAAGTTGGGTCCGGGCCGCCGTCGATCCACCTCTCGGCGCGCGTCTCTCGGACGAGGCTCCCGACCGGGGGACGCCAAGGCCCGCGGGCGTCACGGCGAGCCCCCGCGCAGGAGGGCGGCGAAGGTTCGCGGGGGAGAAGGGGGCCACATCACCCACGAACTTCCTCCTCGGCGGACTTTCGCTTCCTCAAGGCCTCCGCGAGAGGGAAAGCGAGAAGAAACGCGAGCGAGAAGGAAAGAGAGCGAGGAGGGAATCATGAAGAGACGAGGTCCGGCGGTTCTCGGACGAAGACTCCTCCTCGCGATCGCCGCCCCTCTCGTCGTCGTCGGCGGAGCCGGGACTGCCGCGATGGCGGATCACGTCTTCGTGCCGTGCGCCGGCGCGCCGGAGGTCGACCGGTTCGCGCTCGACGGAACGCTCATCCGCCTCTCGCTGCCCCAGTCGACCTACCGCTGCGTGGCCGCGGAAGGATCCGGGACGGCGTGGATCTCCGACGCGGGCTTCGCCGTCTGGAGGATCGACTCCGACGGGACGGTCGTCGCGAAGGTGTCGGCGCCCGCGACGGTCTCGTCGATCGCGGTCGATTGCGACGGCGCGCTCTGGGCGGCGATGGGCAGCGGCTCCCCGTCGATCGTGCGGTACGACAAGAGCGGCTCGATCACCGCGAACGCGTCCGGGCTCAAGCTGCCCTCGAGCATCGCGATCGACGGGCGGAACCGGGCGTGGGTCGCCGACGCCGGGAGCAACAACGTCTTCCGGTTCTCGCCGCGGGGGATCCTGGAGCTCACCTTCCGCGTCGAGGGCTGCCCGCGCGAGGTGGCGATCGATCGCTCGGGCGACGTCTGGATCGGCGCGCAGTGTCCGCAGCCGCGCCTCTTCAAGTTCCGCGAGGACGGGACGCCCGTTTTCGACGTCGCGATCCCGGGCTCGATCCTCGGTTCGATCGCGGTCGACCGGCGAGGCGACGTCTGGGTCGCGATGCCGCTCACGCAAGCGATCCATCGCTTCGGGGCGGACGGGTCCCTCGCCGAGTCCCACGTCGGGATCACGGGCGCCACGTCCATCGGAATCGACGGCGAGGGGAAGCTCTGGATCACGGGTGACGCCGCGTCGGTCGTGACGCGCTTCGATCCCGATCTCGGACGGGTGCTGTTCACGGAGTCGACCGGGGCGGGCCCGCGCGGGCGCGGCGACATGACGGGCTTCACGCGGGCGCTCGTCGTCGAGCCCGAGGGCGACTTCGACCGCGACGGATACGCGAACGCGGCTGAGATCGACGCCGGCTCGAACCCCTTCTCGGCCGGCTCGATCCCCTTCGCGTGGCTCGCGGGAAACGTCAACTCGGGGGCGGGGGCGACACAGGACGTGCTCTTCGTCAACGACACGGCGGGGCTCCCGGGCCGCGAGGTGACCCTTCTCTCGTGGGAACCGGTCGTCGTGTTCGTGAACGCGCCGCTCCTCGCGCCGGGCCCCGTGCCGTTCGCGCTCTACGCCATGCCCGGCATCTCCGTCGCCGAGACGAGCCCGGTCGCGCAGCCGTTCGGCATCGGCGATTGCGCGTTCCAGACGCCTCTCTCGGGCGGGTTTCCGCAGCCGAGGGTCCTCGTCAATTCTCTCCGTTCACGGCGCGGGCCGTCGGCGGGAGAGCCGGTGGCGAGCGGTCCCCTCGCGCCCGGGATCGTGAGGATGTACGCGGCGGGATTCGGCCGTCCGTACCGCGTCGTGCTGCAGGGCGTCATCGCGGATCCGGGCAGCGCCGGCCCGGGCCTTTCCGTGACCAACGCGATCGGGGTCGTGATCCGGTGACGTCGCCGGAGCCGGCGGCGGCTCCGGTTTCCGGTACCATGCCGGGCGAGTGAGCACGATCAGGTCCCCGTCGTATCTCGTTCTCGCGGCCGCGGCGCTCCTCGGCGCGTGCCGCGGCCCGGCGCAGAAGGGCCCGAAGCCCGATCCCGGCGGCGCGCGGGAGATCTCCTTCGTGACCGGGCGCGCGACCGGCGGCAGCGTCACGGTTGCGCCCGACGGCTCGTTCATCATCTTCTCGCTCCTCGGCGACCTTTACAGAGTCGCCGGATCGGGCGGCGACGCCGTCAATCTCACCTCGGGCCCGGCCTGGGACGCGTTCCCGCGGCTCTCACCCGACGGGCGGCTCCTCGCTTACGTTTCGGACCGGCAGTTCTGGCGCGACGACGTCTACGTGCGCGAGCTCGCGACCGGCCGCGAGCTCCGCGTCACTCGCGACGGGAGCGGCGCGATGAACCCCGCGTTCTCTCCCGACGGCAAGAGCGTCGCGTACGTCCGGCAGAGCGGCTTTTCGTTCCAGGTGCGCGCCGTCGATCTCGAGACCCTCGAAGACCGCGCGATCTCGGCGCCGGGGACGATCTCGATCGACCCGTTCCCGATGCCCCGCGGCTGGGGATACTCGGAAGTGCGCTTCTCGCGGACGGAGCCGCCCTCGACGCGTCTCCTCTACGTCAGGCCGGAGTCCGGCCGCGATCCGGAGGTCCTGCTCGACGTTCCCGGAACGGTCTTCCGCACGGTCGCGGAGCCCGACGGCCGCCGCCTCGTCTTTCGCCACCAGCTCTTCAAGGAGCAGACCGTCGAGGTGCTCGACCGGAGCCGCGATTCCGTTCCGCGATCGCTCGCGCCTCCCGAGATCTCGGGAGGCTTCTTCTTCGCGACGCTCTCGCAGTCGGGCGCTCCGGCTATTCGCGGCGGAGAGGCGTTCTTCTTCCGCGAGGGCCGGCTCGTCGCGGCGCCGCTCGCGGGCGGCCCGTCGTCGCGCGAGATCGCGTTCCGCGCCGCGGTCGAATGGACGATCCCGGGCCGATCCGCGCGTCCCGTGCGTGTCCCGCCGGAGGGCGTCATCGAGGACCTCGCGGTCATGAGCCCGCGGCTCTCGCCCGACGGGCGGCGGATCGCCTTCGGCGCTCTCGGAGACGCGTTCGTTCAGGACGTCGGCGATCCGGGCCGCCCCGCGGTCCGACTCACGCGCACGGCGGGCCGGTCAGAGACGCCGATCGGCTTCCTCCCGGATGGATCGTCGCTGCTCGTTCGCCTCCGCGGCGACGGAATCGAGGGGCCGCTCCTCCTCCTCCCGCTCGTCGCGGGCGGCCGCGCGGGAGTGTTCGGAAAGCCGGGGGACGAGATCGAGGACGTGACCATCGCGCCGTCGGGCGACCACGCGGTCGGCGCGAGCGGCGACGAGATCGTGCGAATCGATCTCGAGTCGGGGGCGATCTGGCCGCTCGGCCGGACCGGCAGCGACTGGAGCCCGCGGCCCGCCGAGGACGCGCTCGGGTCGGTGACGTTCCTCGGCCGCACGAGCGGCGTCGCGAACGTGTGGAGGCTCGGCACGGAGTCCTCCGAGATCGCGACCCACCTCACGCGACACGCCTTCTCGCACTCCGTCAGCGCCGACGGGCGGTGGCTCGTGATCGAGCGCGACCTCGCCGCCTACCGCCTCCGGAACGAGCCCGGCGCGGACGAGAGCGGCCTCGAGCGGATCTCGGACGCGTTCGCGCGCTCGGTCGCGGTCGCACCGGACGGGCTCACGGTCACCTTCGCCGACGGCATGACGGTGCACCTGGTCGACGTCGAGACCCTCGCCGAGAGGCGGGTCGCGATCCGCCTCCCCGCCGCTGTCGAGCCGGCGCCGCCGCCGATCCTCGTGCGCGGCGCGACGCTCTGGGACGGGACCGGCGCCGCCCCCGTTCCGGACGCGTCGATCCGCGTCGAGAACGGGCGGATCTCGTGGATCGGACGCTCGGACCGGGAGGGCGGGCGCGCCGCGGGAGCCGAAATCGTCGACGCGCGCGGGCTCTTCGCCGTGCCGGGATTCGTCGAGATGCACTCGCACACGCACGGGACGGATCCGCGCGCGTTCCTCGCGTACGGGATCACGTCGGTCCGCGACACGGGCGGAGACGCGGCGTGGCTCGCGAACTGGCGGGCGCGGAGCGAGACCGGCGATCGCGAGGGCCCGCGGCTCTTCCTCATGGGCGAGATCCTCGAAGGCGGCCAGCCATACTGGGTGGACGGGTTCTTCCAGGTGGAGAGGCCCGAGGAGGCGGAGGCGGCCGTCGCGGAGCTCGCCGCGCGCGGCGCCTGCGCGATCAAGGTGTACCCGAGCCTCACGCGCTCGGCTCGGCGTGCCGCCGCGGCCGCCGCGGGCGCGCGCGGGCTCCGCACGATCGGGCACGGCGTGACGATCCGCGAGGTCGCCGAGTCGGTCGCGGACGGTCTCCACGGTCTCGAGCACTCGCCGGACGGCTTCGTCGCCGAGGACGTGATCCGCCTCCTCCGGTCAGCCGAGATCGACGTCACGCCCACGCTCTGCGTGATGGGCCTCGGGAACCTCATCCTTCGCGAGGAGCCGCGCCGTCTCGCGGATCCGCTTTTCCGCCGGGCCGTTCCCGACTGGCACGTGCTGGAGTCGCGGGCCGCGAGCCCGTACGCTTCGGACTCGCTCGAGAGCCTGCGCGACGTCGCCAGGACGCTCTACGGGTACGTGCGGTCGCTCTCGAGCGCCGGGGTCCGGATCGCGGCGGGCACGGACGCACCCAACCCGTGCTGCTTCCACGGGCCGTCGCTCCACTGGGAGATGCGCTTCTTCGTCCTGGCCGGGCTCTCGGAGGCGGCGGCGCTCGCGGCGGCGACGCGCGATGCGGCGCGATCGATCGGCGCCGACGGCGAGATCGGGACGATCGAGGTCGGAAAGCGGGCCGACCTCGTGCTCCTCGAGCGCGATCCCCTCGCCGACATCCGCAACACGGAGCGGATCGCCGCCGTCGTGCGCGGAGGCCGGGTCCACCGCCCGCGCGAGATCTTCCCCGAGGCGTTCGGCGGAGAACCGGAGCGTTTCGACTTGGCCGCGCGGCGCGTCGAGGACTGGCTCGCGGCGTCCGATCCGGGGAGCGGCCGCGAGCGGGGAGGGCCGCCCTTGCCCGATCTCTCGTCTTCGGGCCGGAAGCGGAGCGCGAGCGACCGGGAGGAGCGAACGGAAATCCTCGCGACGTTCGACGCCGCGCGGCTCGACTCCTCTCGCGCGGCGCGCCTCGAGTCGCTGCGCGCCCGCCTCGCCGAGTCGCGCGCTCTCGAGGCGGCGGGCCCGCTCGCCGTCCTCGAGCGCGCGCTCTCCCCGTTCGAGCGCGGAGCGGGCCCGGTCGACGCCGCGCGCCTCGCGCGGGTCCTCGCGGCCGTTCCGGGATTCCTCGATCAGGCGGGGGAGGACGGTCAGGCGACGACGCCGCCGGAGGACGCTAGGCGCATTGACGCCCTCATCGGCCGGCTCTCCGCCGTCTACGAGGAGTTTCCGGGCGTCGACGCCTTCGCGTCGACGGCGCGCGCGCGGATCTCGGCGGGGCTCGAACCCGGCGGCGCGACCGGGAGCCTCCGGCCGGGCGGGCGCTGACCGGAGGCCTCGACGTCCGCCGGACAGCCGTCGCAAGAGCGATCCTCCGCGGTGACGAGAGGAGGGGGGCGGTCGTCCGTCCGCGATCCGCTCCGGCGGCCGGTCTTCAAACCGACAATATTCTAGTTCTTGACAAAAAAACTTGTCGGTAGTACGGTGTCGGGCATGATCGACCGGAAGAGCCTCCAGATCCTTGGCGCCCACGGCGCCGCGGCCGTGCTCCACCCGCTCCGCCGGAGGATCCTCGAGGGTCTCCGCGAGCCGGACTCGGCCGCCGGCGTGGCCCGACGGCTCTCGCTCCCGCGGCAGAAGGTCAACTACCACCTGCGCGAGCTCGAGAAGGAAGGTCTCGTCGCGCTCGAGGAGGAGCGGCGGCGCGGGAACTGCGTCGAGCGCGTCGTGCGCGCGACCGCCCGCTCGTATCTCGTCCACCCCGAGGCGCTCGGGGCGCTCGCCGCCGATCCCGACCGCATCGAGGACCGCGTGTCATCGGCGTATCTCGTGGCGGTCGCGGCCCGCGCCATCCGCGACGTCGCGACACTCGGCGAGCGCGCGAGAGCCGCGGGGAAGTCTCTCGCGACCTTCACGCTCGAGACCGAAGTCAGATTCGCATCGGCGGCCGCGCGGAACGCGTTCGCGGAAGAACTCGCGACCGCCGTCTCGAAGCTCGCGGCCCGCCACCACGACGAATCAGCTCCCGGAGGCCGCCGCTTCCGGTTCGTGATCGGAGGCTACCCGGCGCCGAAGGACCGGAAGAGCAAGGAAGGAGATGCATCGAAACGACCGACGAGAAAAAAAAGGCGGCGCCCGGCGAGCGCCTGATCGAGACGACGCTCGACGTGAACGCGCCGCCCGGTGCGGTTTGGAAGGCGCTCACCGACGCGCGGGAGCTCGAGCGCTGGTTTCCTCTCGAGGCGGGCGTCGTCCCGGGGAAGGGAGGCTCCATCCGGTTGTCGTGGGGGCCCCCGTGGGACGGCGAGGGACGGATCGAGATCTGGGAGCCCGAGCGGCACCTCCGGATGCTCTGGCCGTTCCACAAGCCCGAGGAAGGAGAAGTGCCCCTCGCGGTCGACTACGAACTCGAGGGCCGAGGCGGGACCACGCGGCTCCGCCTCGTCCACTCGGGCTTCGGCGCGGACGCGCGCTTCGACGACGAGTTCGACGGCACGCGGCGCGGCTGGCACTTCGAGCTCCGGAGCCTGAAGCACTACCTCGAGCGTCATCGGGGCGAGGACCGCGCCGTCGCCCTCGCCGCGATCAAGATCCCGCTCGCCCCCCGGGAGGCGTGGCAGCGCCTCGCCGGGAAGAAAGGCCTCGCCGCCTCCGGGACGATCGAGGGCCTGAAGGAAGGCGCTCGCTACGAGATCGTCACAGCGAGCGGAGACGAGCTCCGCGGCACGGTCGTGGTCTCGCTCCCGCCGACGGACTTCTCGGGCACGGTCGACGACGGGAACGCCGCGCTCTTCAGGCTCGGCGTCGAGAAGCTCGAAGGCGGGCGCGAGGTGTGGCTCTGGTACGCGGCCTACGGACCGGCGCGCTCGGACGTGCGCGCGGTGAAGGAGCGCTGGTCGGCGCTTCTCCGGGAGCTTTTCCCCGAAGGGACGCCGGTGCAGCGCGGACTCGTGCGGGCGGGAGCTTGAGCCGCCGTCTCCCCGTCACGCGGGTCGGCCGCACGCGGCGCGATCGATCGGGGGCGGGCGAGCCGACCGGCGTCCCGTCCTCCTCCCCACGCGGGGGCGGGCCCGCAGGGTCGGGAGAACCGGCGCGCCCGTCAGCCGCGCGCGTCAGACGTCGCAGATCCCGAACGCGCGGCGGAGCGACGTCATCGGGTCCATCTTCGGGATGAACTCCTGGCCGACGTAGCCCGTGTAGCCCGTCTCCGCGATGGCGCGCATGATCGCCGAGTAGTTGAGCTCCTGCGTCTCGTCGATCTCGTTCCGTCCGGGGTTGCCGCCCGTGTGGTAGTGAGCGATGAAGGGATGGAAGTCCCTAATGGTCCGGATGACGTCGCCTTCCATGATCTGCATGTGATAGATGTCGTAGAGGAGCTTGAATCGCTCGGAGCCGACGCGCTTCACGACCTCGACTCCGAACCAGGTCCGGTCGGCGTGGTAGTCCTTGTGGTCGACCTTGCTGTTCAGGAGCTCCATGCAGATCGTGACCTTCTTCCTCTCGGCGAGGCCGGCGACCTCTTTCGCGGCGGCCACGCAGTTCTCGATCCCGGCGTCGTCGGGGATGCCGCCCCGGTTGCCCGAGAAGCAGATGACGTTCGGATAGCCCGCCTCGGACGTCTTCTCGATCGCGTCGCGGATCTGCGTCAGGCACTCGGCGTGGTTGCCGCGATCGTTGATCCCTTTCGGGATGCCGTGGGAGAACGTCATCGCGCAGACGAGTCCGTGCCGAACGAGGATCGGCCAGTCCTTCGGCTCGACAAGCTCGACCGATCGGAAGCCCATCGACGCGGCGTTCCGCGCGAGGTCCTCGACCGGCATCGAGCCGTAGCACCACTTGCAGACCGACTGCCGGATGCGGCCGCCGCCCGATGGGGCGTCACCCTCGCCGGCGGCCGCCGAGAGGACGGGCGCCGTCGCGGCGGCGACGGCGAGTTCGCCCAGCATCTCGCGGCGGGAGAGGCGGGAGAGAAGGGAGCTTCGTCGCGTCGGGTTCGTCGGCATGGCGGACCTCCCGGCATTGGTGCGGCGGTTTCGATCGGTCGCGGACGCCTCGGACCCGCGATCGAGATCGGCGGCGGAGCGTGCGCGCCGCCCGCGGGCCGGCCGGCCCGTGGAGAAAGCGCGAGCCGTCGGCGATCCGTCGGGACCATCGTAGAGCGGATCACTCGCCGGAACCAGACGACGGTCGATGCCCGTCCGCCCGCGCGCTCCCCCCGGGTCTCAAGCCGCCGGGTTCGCCTCGGCGTGCTGGCCCTGGAAGAGGGCGTGCCGCGGCCGCAGGAGGGGTCGTCGCGGCTCCGCCGAGCCCGGAGCTGCCGAACGTAACAAAAAGTGACAGTCCGGCTCGGCACCTCTGGACCGGCGCTCGAGGTCGGCAAGTCTCTGCGGCACTGGGCGTTGAACGTCTTGGCCTCGACGGCACGCCCCTTGATAAAGGGCGCGTGTCGTTCGGCCAAGGCCGCGCGGGCCCACGGGGGGCGCCGGAGCGGAAGACCGCGGCCGGAACACATGGGGGTGCAAAATGAAAAACCTCGTCATCGCCTTCGCGCTCGGCGCGAGCCTCGCCGTCTCGACGTTCCCGTCGACCGCCGTCGCCGGCGATCTCCGCATCGACGACGTCGTGGTGCACGGGCGTCCGACGTGCACGGGCGATCTGTCGCCCGTCTACGTCGCCCGCCGGGCGAACCCGGACGCCTTTCCGACCGACGACGTCACCATCGTAGAAGGTGTCATCGAGTCGGACGACGGCCTTCCTGCCGTGCGTCTCGGCGTGTTCGCGGATCTCAGCGTTCTCCGTCCTGGAGACGTGCGCGACATCTCGAAGATGTTCGTGCTCGTCACGCCCGACGGCGAGCGAGTTCCGCTGCGTCAGCTCATGCCCCTGAACGACGGCCTCAACCCGATTCGCCTCGAGCTTCGACGCCCGCTCGCGGACCGATTCCTCAATCGGTTGCCGATCCTGATTCCGCTCCGGCTCACGGTTTTCGAGGGCTCCGACGGCCCGGAACTCGCGAGCTCGGGCGACGCGACGTGGCAAATCGTTCCGACCGGCGGTGAGAGCATCGGCGGGGCGCCGGGCGGGAGCCTGATCCAGCTTCCCGCCGGAGGCACCGCCGTTGACGATGCTCAGGTCGCCGTGCGCTACGGCTGCGAAACCCTGCCCCGCGGGGTCGACTATCGGCTCACCGGCGTCGCCGTCCGCGGCCTCCGGAGATCGCCCGAGTCGCGAATCAAGAGCATCGAGATCCGCCGCGATGCGCCGGACGGCCTGGTCGTCGCGCGAACGGCGGAGGACGTGGCGCTGCCGGCGATCTACATCGGACGGCGAGTGATCGACCTTCCGGACGTCCTGGTCGGCGCTCACGAGGCGGACGCGGCGTTCTTCGTGGTCCTCACGTTCTCGGATGGTCTGACCGACCTTCAAGCGCACGATGACGCGCTTCCGGCCCAGTGGGTAGGGTGGAACTACCCCACGCTCTGGCGCATCGACGGCTGGAGCGAGTTCGAGCAGGCCGAGGGCGTGAGCTACGCGATCGATCTCCTGACCGACGGGCGCCTGCAGACGGCCGACTGAAACACGGCGATTCCCGCGGTTGTCGCAAGCCTCCGCCCGCCACTGACCCGGCGGGCGGAGGCGTTTTTTTCCGGCGCGCCGGGTCAGGCGATCCGCGACGCTCGGGCGGCGGCGGCGCACGCCACGCAAGACGGCGCTCGCCCGAACGCTCGCCCGTACTTGCGCCCCACGTGGCCGAGGAACGCCTCGACGGCGCCCGCGCGGACGAGGTTCACCGTCGAGCCGCCGAACCCGCCGCCGGTCATCCGCGCCCCGAGGACGCCGGGCCCTTCCGACGCGAGCGCGACGAGCGCGTCGAGCTCGGGGCAACTCACCTCGTAGTCGCGCGCGAGGCTCGCGTGCGAGGCGGCCATGAGGCCCGCAAGGGCGTCGAGATCGCCGCGCTCGAGGGCCGTCGCGGCATCGAGCGTCCTCGCGATCTCCGAGACGACGTGCCGGCAGCGGCGGCGCACGACGTCGGAGACCACGAGGCGCGGCGACTCGATCTCGTCGATCGTCGCGTCGCGCAGCGCGCGGACGCGCGGATTCCGCCGCGCGAGCGCGGCGACGCCCTCCTCGCACTCGGCGCGCCGCCGGTTGTACTCGCCTCCGGCGTGCGCGTGCCGGACGCCGGTGTCGCAGGCGACGATTTTTACGCCTTCGGGAAGCGGAATCGCGCGCGCCTCGAGCGAGCGGCAGTCGAGGAGGAGCGCGTGGCCGCGGCGGCCGTGGCACGAGGCGAATTGGTCCATGATGCCGCAGCGCGCGCCGACCCGGTCGTGCTCGGCCTCCTGGCACGCGAGCGCGAGCGCCGTCCGGTCGAGGGCGATGCCCGAGAGGTCGAGGAGTGCGAGTCCCGTCGCGACCTCGAGCGCGGCCGACGACGAGAGGCCCGAGCCGACGGGGACGCCGCCGCGGACGAGGAGGTTCGCGCCGCGGAGCCTGGCGCCGCGCCGCTCGAGCGCGAGAGCGACGCCGGTCGGGTAGTCGCTCCAGTCGCGGGCGGGGGGAGTGGGCGCGTCGAGGTCGATCTCGGCCGTGGATGCGAAGGTCTCGCTATGGACGGCGAGCGTTCGATCGGGCCGCGGAGCCCCGGCGACGAGAGTCTCGAGGTCGATCGCCGCCGGGAGGACGAACCCGTCGTTGTAGTCGGTGTGCTCGCCGATCAGGTTGACGCGGCCGGGCGCCCGGTAGACGCGCGGATCGCCGCCGCCGAAGTGGTCCCGGTGGGCGTCGCGGACGTCCTTCTCGGCCATGCTCGAGCCTCGATCGACCCGAAGCGAACGACCCCCGGCGCCCGCGCGGGCTCCGGGGGTCTCTCGTTCGCCCTGTCAGGATAGTCGATCGGACGGATCAGCGCGCGTAGACCGGGCCGCCCAGGTCGTGGAAGCGGACCGGATGGCCGCGGAACGTCACCTCCGAGTGCTGGAGCCCTTCGATCTTCTCGACGAAGATCACGATCTCGAGGCGGCCGTCGTCGGTGAGCCCGACGCCGTGGCCGAGGGTGCCCGGCTTCGCGAGGATGCGAGCGCTGTGCCGCTCGAGGAGGGAGACGAGCTGGCCCAGCTCCTCCTCGTCGTAGGAGGGCTCCTCCGGCGCGTGGAACGGGCTGCAATTGCTCCCCACCATCGAAACTCCCAGCGAGGAAAGGACCGAGCCGATCGGGTTGGCGAAAGTCGTGGTCGAGCTGCCGGCGAAGAGGAGCGCCGTGGCATGGTTTCCGTTGTCGAAGATGACCGAGCCCGAATCGCCGCCCGCGCTGAAGCTCGACGGGCCGATCGCGACCTGGTTCGTGAACGTCCGAACGGTGCCGCCGGAGGAGCCGCACTTCTTCGGATAGGCGACGTTGACGGTGACGCCGACCGCAGAGACGTTTCCGGTGGTGAAACCGGTCGTGCGCCCGCTCTTCCGTACCGGCAGGTTGATGGAGGCGGTCACCGTCGAGCTGCAGGGGTTTCCGATGTCGAGGATCATCGGTTGCGTCGCGCTCGACGGGTCATTGCGAACCGCGCCGGAACGGATCTGTGCGATGGCCGCGTCGCAGCAGTTGTTGCCGGACGTGAACGCGACGAAGCGCGTCAAGTCGGCGACGATGGCGGGGACGCCACAGTTCGCGTCGATCATGCCGCGATGGCTGATGTCCTGGCCGGCCGAGCCCGCGCCCGAGAGCGCCAGAACGTGGCTGTTGGAAAGGATGTATTGTCCCTGGGCGTCCTGCACGAGCGCTCCGAGCGTCCCGCTGCAACAGAAGATCCGGGTCTTGTCGTTGACGTTCCCTCCCGAGCTGCCGAGCGCGATTGGAAGATTCTGTTGGGCCCTATGGGCGGCGCCGCTGTCGGCGAGAACGCCGCCACAGAGAACGAGAACGGCGAGTGTCGAGAGACCGGCGGCTTTCGCGAAACACCGCTGACGCATGGGACCTCCTTGGAGGCGACGACTCACGGGATGTTGGCAAGGACGAGGCGTGACTCGACGGCGCGGGGGACTGTCCCCCGGCCGGAGCGATCGAAGGGGTGACGGCCGTACGACGAGTTCGCGTCAGTCGACACTCGCCAGCTCCTCACTCGCACGACGGCTGGGCGATGCCTCGAAAGACCGGTGTCCGAAAAGAAAACCGGAACGAACGCCTCTCTCGGGCGGGAATGCTAGCCGAGGGAAACCCCTCTGGCAAGGGGGGGAGGAGGGGAAACGGAATTCCATTGCGTTTGTACGGAAAGTTCATTTAAGATTCAGGCGTTCAGGGAGTTCCGAGGGGATTCCGGACGATACCCGAAGCCCCCCACCCGGCGAGCCCCCCCGTCCGGGCCAGATCCCCCGATCTTCCCTCGTCGGCCAGCGAATGCGGCCGATGCCCTACTTCGAGGTAGTGACCATGAATGCGTTCCGCCCGTCAGTGCGCCGGCTCTCGCTCGCCTCGGCGCTCGTCCTCGCCCTTTCGGGGGCGGCACTCGCCCAGAAGGTCCGGGTCGACGGCGACCTGACCGACATCGCGGCGGTCGCCCCGGCCACGCTCGCGGACCCCGCGGGCGACGTCTCGCCCATCGCGGCGAGCGGCTTCGACTTCACGCGCGTCTATGCGCACTATTACCCGAAGCGCGACACTCTCTACGTCGGCCTCGACCTCGCGGACACGGTCGGCCGCGTCGGTGTCCCGGGGGACGCCGACGGCGACGGCGACCCCAGCCGGAACACGTCCGGGCGAGCCGCCGCGGACGAGTTCGGCGTCGGGTACCACGAGTTCTACCGGGTCGAGATCGACTCGGATCTCGACGGCTCGTTCACGGGTCCGCTTGACCTCTGGATCGAGTACCGTGGCAACGACCTCGCCATGAAGCGGGGCGACGGGACCGCCCTTCCGCCGGGCATGCGCGGGAGGATCGCGCTCGGGACCCGCGGGGCGCCGATCGACCCCAACATCCCGAACCAGGACAGGAACTGCGACGACGTCGAGATCTCGGTCTTCGGCTTCGCGAACCTCGACCCGGCTCCGCGGTCGTTCGCGGTCCGCGTCCGCGCCGGCTCCTCCGTCGACTCGCTTCCCGACGACTCGACCGACGACTCGCTGCCGTTTTCCTTCGGCGAGCCGCTCGTCCTCCGCACGGCTTTCGTCGACGGCGGGCACGGCTCCTCCGGCGACTGCGTGATCGCGTTCCCCGGCGACGTCCTCACGGTCGAAGCGACGGTCACGAACGCGGCGGCGGGGACTCTCCGTCCCACCTGGGCGATGTTCCACCTCCCGACCGGAATCGAGTACGTCGGCGGGAGCGCGAGCGGCGCCGAGGAAGGCCGCATCATCTCCGCGGCCGACGGAACGGGCATCCGGTTCGTCAGGCTGGGCGGGGGAGGACGTCTCGAGACCGGCGAATCGGTCACGTTCCGGTTCCAGGTCCGGGCCGTCTCCTTCCCGGTGTGCCATCTCACCATCCGCGGCTACGCCGAGGGCGTCCTCGCGTCCGACGGCGTCACGTGCGAGTTCTCCTGCCTCGAGACGCTCTGCATCCTCGAGTAGCGCCCGCCGATCGTCCGCTCTTCCGGGGCCGGTCCCCGTTTCGCCGCGCGAACGGGGCCCGGCCCCGGCCGTCTTGCCGGCGCCGATCTCGCTCGCACCTTGTCGTCCCGTCCCGCTCCGACTACCATTCCGGCCCTTCGTCCCCGGCTGCGCAAGACGCGCAAGGAATCCTGCGGAGCGATCCCATCGTGAAGCGATACCTGACCGAACTGATCGGTACGTTCTTCCTCGTCCTCACGATCGGCCTCGCGACGCTGGGGAACGCGCAGCTCGCCCCGATCGCGATCGGCTCGGCTCTCATGGTGATGGTCTACATGGGCGGCCACGTCTCCGGAGCCCACTACAACCCGGCCGTCACGCTCGCCGTCCTCGTCCGCGGGAAGATCGACGCGACGGAGGTCGCGCCTTACTGGCTCTCGCAGATCGCGGGCGCCGTCGCCGCGGGCGCGGCGGTGTACGCGATCGTCGGCGAGACGTTCGCGCCGGCGCCGGCCCCCGAGGCCTCGGCGCTCGCCGTCCTCCTCGCGGAGACCCTCGTCACGTTCGCGCTCTCGCTCGTCGTCCTCAACGTCGCGACGTCCGAGAAGACGAAGGGAAACTCGTACTACGGCCTGGCGATCGGGTTCACGGTGCTCGCGGGCGCGATCGTCGCCGGCCCGGTTTCGGGAGGCGCCTTCAATCCGGCCGTCGGCATCGGGCCGGCCCTCGTCCACGCGCTCATTGGCGGCGGCTCGCTCTCCCACGTGTGGTACTACCTCGTCGGCCCGTTCGCGGGCGCGGTTGCGGCCGCGGCGGTCTTCCGCGTGCAGGAGTCGGCCGGCAAAGCGTGATTCTCCTCAATCGCCTCGAAGCGGAGGACTCTCGCTCGCGGCGGCATCGACCTGAGGTGCCGTGGGGCGGCCGCGCGGGGCCCGGGATTCGAGATCGAAGTCTTGGCGACCCAGATTCGAGAGGCCGTCACGATCGTCGCGTCCGCGACGACGTCGACCTTCGAGTGCGATCCCGAGAACAACCGCGACGACGAGACGGTGCGCATCTTTCGGCTCACCGAAGGCGACGTCCCCGCGCTCTCGGACGTCGGACTCGCGCTGCTCGCACTTCCGAAGGGCTCGACCGTCGTCGTCTGGTTCGCGCGCCGCGGCTGATCGGAGCCGAAAAGGCCGCGAAGGACTGGCCGGCTATTCCGCGACGACGACGATCGCGTTCGAGACCGCGGCCTGTCCCTGGAGCGACGCGGAGTCGAGGATGAGCGCCTGCACCGTAAAGGTCACCCTCTTCCCGACGCCCGCCATCCGGACCAGGAACTGCGTGGGCGCAGGCGAGGACGCCCGCGTCGGGACGCCGAGGCGCCCGGTCTTCCCGATGTTGTTCCAGGTTTCCTTCGGCCTGGGCGGGCCGCCGCCCGAGAGGGGCGTTGGCTGGCACATGTCTCCGAGGCCGAAGGGGAGCGTCCGGACGCGCGCCGCGGTCGGCTCGCCGACGGTCGCGTAGGCGGCGAAGCGCGAGGGGCCGAGCGGCTTCGAGGGCGGCGCCGCCATGGAGAGGACGAAGGGGGCGCTCCGGTCGACGAATATCTTTCGCGCGGCGCCGATCCCCGCCGAGCCGTTGGCGAAGAGGACGTCGGTCACGGGGCCGAGGGCGGCGTTGACGTTGCCGATGCGGCAGGCGAATTCGGGAGTGAGGATCGGGTCGACGTACGCGAAGGGCTGCGCCTCGAGCGTGACCGGGACGAGCGCGGACCCGTCGTCGTAGACGAGCTGCACGTCGACGACGAGCCCCTTGTCGGTGATCCCGTCGCCCGGGACGGGGACGTTCGGGGGCGCGACGTAGGTGGCGCCGAGCGAACTCACGGAGAAGGAGAGCGCGGAGACTCCGCCCACGAGGACGTCGGTGAGGCCGAGCGTGTCGAGGAGAAGTCCTTCCTGGAACACCTCGGCGCCCCCCGCGCCGGGGCCGACGTTTCCGCGCGCGGCGTAGACGAGGGGGGCCGGCGGGACGACGGGGTACTCCTCGGAGAGCGTCCCGTTCGTCAGGTCGGCTATTCGGACGAACGTCCCCGGTTGGAGCGGGGCCGGGAGCGCGAAGCGAAAGCGGTTGTCGTTCCCCACGACCGCGGGCGGACCGAGCGGGCCGATGACGCCGCCCATGCCGTCCGTCCGCACGAGCTGCACCTGGTGGCCGCTCGCGCCGGATCCCGTGAACGATTGCGCCCCGACGGTCGGCGGAAGGGCGGAGGCCGCCGCTCGCCGCGGGTCGTCGAGCGGCCGAACCTCGAAGAAGACGTCCGCCGGATCGAAGCGACCGTTCAGGTCCGAATCGACGACCGTGATCGCTGGCAGGTTCCCGGTCATGGTGCCGATCGCGATGCGCTCGAGGACGAACTCGCCGGCGTCCGCGGCGCCAAGCCGGACGTAGCCGCTCGCGTCGAGGGGCAGCTCGTATCGCGGCGCCGGATCGAGCGTTTCGGCGAGGCCGTCCGCGTTCGTGTCGAGCATCGCGTACATCTGGCCCTGGAGCTCGTCCCAGAGGAGGAGCCCGGACGCGCCGCCCGGACCGAACGGGACGAGCCCGCCCGGCGCCCGCGTCACCGCGGAGACGTCGGTCTCGGCGACAAGCGTCATCCCGTCGGGGACTCCCGGAGTCGCATCCCGCCAGGTCTGGACGATGCCTGCGCCGTTCCTGTGTCCCGAGACGACGAGGTGGTCGACGCCGCCCGCGTCGGAAGAGAGGTCAAGGCCCAGGATCTCGCTCAGGCCCGTGTCGAGGTCGGTCTCGACGATGTCCAGGGGATCGGACGCGGACGACTCGATGTCGCGGATCAGGGGATCGCCCGGTCCGCTCACGATGGAACGGCCGCCGCCGTCCTTCCGGAGAGAGTGGTTGCGAGGAGCGCCGGTCGGGGGCGTCGCCGGCGGGCACTTCTTCTCGAGCCAGGCGGTGATGCCCGAGATCGTCTTGTCCGACTCCTTGTCGATGAGGCACGCCTCGGAAAGGAGGCTTCCGAGCGTGAAGAGGTTCGTGGTGTCGAGCCAGCAGGCGACGAGCTTCTTCTGGCAGTCGGTCATGCCCTCGTCGGGGGCGCGTCCGTTCCGCCGATTGTCGTAAAGGAGCCGGAGCGCGCCCTTCAGCGCCTGGGCGACGAGCTGGTTGTTCCTCCACGCCTGGACCTCGAGCGGCCCGGTCACCTTGTCGAAGTAGCTCGACGTCGTGAGCTTCGACAGATCTTGAAGCGCGTGCGTCCCCTCGTGATAGAGGATCGCGACGAGCCGGATGAACTCGCGCGTGGACTTGGGCTGGACGATGGTCTCGGAGATCAGGATCAGGTCCTTGTCGGTGCAGTCGGCCGACCTGTCGTCCGACGTCTTCTCCCCTTTCTTCGAACCCGAGAGGCTCTTCACGCAGATCCTGTCCTTCTTGAGCTTCTCGAGGCAGGCGGAGACCGAGATCGCGGGGGAGAATCCCGCGGGACTCTCGGTCTTGCAGCACGCGTCGTAGGTTTTGAGGACGTCGATCGCGGCGCAGACGCGATCCTTGTTCACTCCGCCCAGGCCGGCCGCCGACGCGGTCGGGCCGATCGCTCCGGCGACAAGCGCGATCGAGACGAAGGCCAGTCCGGCGGCGCGCGGCGGGTGATGGAGTCGGGCCATGTTCCTAGCTCCCGCGGTTCGCCGGCACGGAGAGCCATCCGGAGAAGTCGCGTCGAGGCCGGACCTTCCCGTGCTCTTCCGAACCGCTCCTCCGATTCTATAGCGTTCGCCGGCGCGAGTGGGCCGGCGCGGCCGGCGGGCCGGGGGCGCCCAAGCCGACGACGACGATCGCGCTCTAGACCGCGGCCTTTCTTTCCGCCGATGACACCCGTCGGGCGCCGCGACGAGGCGCGACGCCCGAGTCCGGTTGCGGCTGGCCGGCGCTAGAATGGCGCACGTCGTCATCTCCTTCGGCCCGGCCGGGAAGGGCAGGGCCACGGCGGAGGACACCATGGCACCCCGCGGTCACGGTCGATTCGAGCGGATTCGCCGTCTCGCGCCGATGGCGCTTCTCGCCGGCGCGCTCGCTTGCACGGCCGTTCGAGGGCCGGGCCGTCCGGACGAGGCCCTGCGCGCGGAAGTCGCCGAATCGTGGGCGTCGCACATCGCGGCCGCGCAGAGGAAGGACCTCGCCGGCGTCATGGCGATCTACGCGGAGGACGCCGTCTACTCGACGGGCGGCGCGCCAGAGGTCCGCGGCCTCGACGCCATCCGTCGCGTCGAGGCCGAATCGCTCGCGGGGGCGGACGTGCTCGACGCGCGTCACACGACCCACGATCTCCGTGTCTTCGGCGACGCGGCCTTCGAGCTAGGGACGATCGAGGGGCCGGTCCGCCCTCGCGGCGCCGAGGCGGCGAACGTCGTCTTCCGCTTCATGGCGCTCTGGCGCCGCGACGCCGAGGGCCGGTGGCGCGTCGCGCACTTCGTCGGGAGAGCGGAATGAGCGCGCGCCCGTGACCGGCGCGCCGATCAGTGCCCGACGCCGGCGCCGGCGCGCGCCGGAGGGGCCGCGGCGCCCGCGAGCCGCCGGCGCGCCTCGGTCTCGCGCTGGAAGAGGCGCTTCTCGGCCCACTCCGCGTCGGTGGCGGACGGCATCGAGGAGAGCGCGGCCGCGTCCTTCTCGAGGCGCGCGGGCGTCGCGGCCGCGGGCGCCTCGGCTTTCTTCGCGAGCGCGAGGACGCGGTTCTCGAGCACCTGCACGAAGCCCCCGTAGACTCCGAAGCGGTGGATCTCTCCCTTCGGCTCCTCGACGCGGAGGACGCCGTAGCCCATGAGGCCGACATACGGCGCGTGCCCGGAAAGGAATGCCACCTCGCCGTCGTCGTGTCCGGGGACGACGGCGATCTTCGCCTCGCCCTCGAACACGGGGCCGTCGGGGGTCACGACCGAAACTTGAAGCGAGCCCGCGACGGGCGCTCCGGGCGGGGCGCCCGCGAGGCCGTGCTGGCTGGATCCGGGGATTTCAGTCTCGACGGCCATCGCCGGGTCACTTCCCCTCGCCGGTCTGGGCGAGCTTCTCGGCCTTCTTCACCACCTCGTCGATGCCGCCCACCATGTAGAAGGCCTGCTCGGGAAGGTGGTCGTAGTTCCCGGACACGACCTCCTTGAACGACCGGATCGTCTCCGCGAGCGTCACGTACTTCCCGTCGAGGCCGGTGAACGCGGTCGCGACGAAGAAGGGTTGCGACAGGAATTTCTGGATGCGGCGCGCGCGGTTGACGATGACCTTGTCCTCCTCGGAGAGCTCTTCCTGGCCGAGGAGGGCGATGATGTCCTGGAGGTCCTTGTAGCGCTGGAGAATGCGCTGCACCTCGCGCGCGACCGTGTAGTGCTCGACGCCGATGACGTTCGGGTCCATGACGCGCGAGGTCGAGTCGAGCGGATCGACCGCGGGGTAGATGCCCTTGTCCGAGATCGAGCGCGAGAGCACCGTGGTCGCGTCCAGGTGAGTGAAGGCGGTCGCGGGCGCGGGGTCCGTGAGGTCGTCGGCCGGCACGTAGATCGCCTGCACCGAGGTGATCGAGCCCTGCGCCGTCGAGGTGATGCGCTCCTGAAGCTGGCCCATCTCGGTCGCGAGCGTCGGCTGGTAGCCGACGGCGCTCGGCATGCGGCCGAGGAGCGCCGAGACCTCTGAGCCCGCCTGGGAGAAGCGGAAGATGTTGTCGATGAAGACGAGGCAGTCGAGGCCGGAGTGGTCGCGGAAGTACTCGGCCATCGTGAGGCCCGAGAGGCCGACGCGGAGGCGCGCGCCCGGCGGCTCGTTCATCTGGCCGAACACCATCGCGGTCTTCGAGATGACGCCCGATTCCTTCATCTCGAGCCAGAGGTCGTTGCCTTCGCGCGTGCGCTCGCCCACGCCGCAGAAGACCGAGTAGCCGCCGTGCTTCGTGGCGATGTTGTTGATCAGCTCCTGGATGATGACCGTCTTCCCCACGCCGGCGCCGCCGAAGAGGCCCGTCTTTCCGCCTCGGACGTACGGCGCGAGGAGGTCGACGACCTTGATGCCGGTCTCGAAGAGCTTCGTCTTGGGCTCGAGGCTCTTGAACGCGGGCGGCTCGCGGTGGATCGGCCAGCGCTCGGCCTCGCTCTCGCCGATCTGCGGCCCGCCGTCGATCGTCTGGCCGACGAGGTTGAAGACGCGGCCGAGCGCCTTCTCGCCGACCGGGACCGCGATCGGCTTCCCGGTGTTCTCGACGCTCGCCCCTCGGACGAGGCCGTCCGTCGACTGCATCGAGACCGCGCGCACCTGATCGCGCCCGATGTGCTGCTGCACCTCGAGCGTGAGGTCGAGACTCAAGTCGGCCCGCTTCTCTCGGATCCGGAGCGCCGAGTAGACGGCCGGGAGGGCGTCCGCGGGAAACTCGCAGTCCACGACGGGACCGATCACGCGGACGACCTTGCCGACGTTCTTGTTGGCGATCATCGTCGACTAACCTTTCAGCGCTTCGACGCCGCCCATGATCTCCGCCAATTCCTGCGTGATCTGGGCCTGGCGCGCCTTGTTGTAGGTCCTGCGAAGCGACTTCAGGAGCTCGTTCGCGTTCTCGGTCGCCGCCTTCATGGCGATGCGGCGGGCGCTCTGTTCGCCCGCCTGCGACTCGACCAGCGCGCCGAGGAACATCGTCTTCGCGTAGAGGGGCAGGAGCTCCTCGAGGATGAGGCCCGGCTCGGGCTCGAAAATGAAGTCGATCGTCTCCTTCGAGACCGCGCCGGCCGGGGCGTCCTTCGCGACCGGGATCACCGGAACGACGACCGGCACCTGGCGGCTCGCCGACTCGAACCGGCTGTAGATGACGTCGACCCGCTGCACCGCGCCCGTCAAGAAGAGGTCGATGAACTTCGAGGCCAAAGACTCGGCGTCGGCGAACGAGGGCTTGTCGGAAAACGACGTGAACGTCTCCTTCATCGGCACCTTCCGGTACCGGAAGAACGAGATCCCCTTCTTGCCCGCGACGTAGAGGTCGACCGTGCGCCCTTTCTCGACCTCGGCCTCGTAGTGGCTCCGCGCGAGCTTCACGAGGTTCGAGTTGAACGAGCCGCAGAGGCCGCGGTTGCTCGTGATGAGGAGGACGGAGATCGTCTTCGTTTCGGCCGGCTGCCGCATGAGCGCGGGTAGCGATTCGGCGGGCAGGGCCGAGAGCGAGAGGAGGAGCCGCCGAAGCGCGGCGGCATAGGGCCGCGTCGCGTGCATGCGATCCTGCGCGCGCTTCAGCTTGCTCGTGGCGACGAGCTCCATCGTCTTCGTGATCTTGCTCGTCGCCTCGACGCCCTTGATCCGTTTCCGGATCTCCTTCGTTTTCGCCATCGGAGGGCGTGCCTCAGCTCGCCTTCTTCGCGGTCGCCTTGAAGTGCGCCTTGAACGCCTTCACGGCCGCCTGGAGCTTGGCCTTCGTCTCGTCTCCGATCTGCTTCTCGGTCGCGATCGCCTTCAGGATCTCCGGCGTGTGGCCGCGGAGATGCTCGAGATACTCCTTCTCGAACCTCCGGATGTCGCCCACCGGGACGTCGTCCATGTGCCCGTTGCCGCCGGCCCAGATGCTCGCCACCTGCTCCTCGACGGGCATCGGCACGTACTGCTCCTGCTTCAGGAGCTCGACCATGCGGACGCCGCGGTCGATCTGAGCCTGAGTCGCCTTGTCGAGCTCGGTCCCGAGCTGAGCGAACGCTTCGAGCTCCCGGTACTGCGCGAGGTCGAGGCGCAGCGAGCCCGCGACCTGACGCATCGCCTTGATTTGGGCCTTGCCGCCGACGCGCGAGACAGAGATGCCGACGTTGACGGCGGGCCGCACTCCCGCGAAGAAGAGCTCGGGCTGGAGATAGATCTGGCCGTCGGTGATCGAAATGACGTTCGTCGGGATGTACGCCGAGACGTCGCCCGCCTGGGTCTCGATGATCGGGAGCGCGGTGAGGCTTCCTCCCCCGAGCTCGTTCGAGAGCTTCGCGGACCGCTCGAGAAGGCGGCTGTGGAGGTAGAAGACGTCTCCCGGATACGCCTCGCGGCCCGGCGGCCGCCTCAGGAGCAGCGAGAGCTGCCGGTACGCGACCGCCTGCTTCGACAGGTCGTCGTACACGCAGAGCGTGTCCTTCTTGTGGTGGTACATGAACTCCTCGGCCATGGTGCAGCCCGCGTAGGGCGCGATGTACTGCACCGGAGCCGGGTCCTCCGCGGACGAGACGACCACGATCGTGTGGTCCATCGCGTTCGACTCGCGGAGGCGCTCGACGACGCCCGCCACGGTCGACGCCTTCTGGCCGATCGCGACGTAGACGCAAATGACGCCCGTGCCGCGCTGGTTGATGATCGTGTCGACCGCGATCGCCGTCTTGCCCGTCCCGCGGTCGCCGATGATCAGCTCGCGCTGGCCGCGGCCGATGGGGATCATGGAGTCGATCGCCTTCAAGCCCGTCTGCAGCGGCACCGACACGGGCTGCCGCCCCGCGATGCCGGGCGCCGCGCTCTCGACCGTGCGCGTCTTCGTCGTCTGGATCGGGCCCTTGCCGTCGAGCGGCTCGCCGAGCGGGGTCACGACGCGCCCGACGAGCGCCTCGCCCACCGGAACCGAGAGCACCTTCCCGGTGCGCTTCACGGTCTGGCCTTCCTTGATTTCAAGATACGAGCCGAGGATGACGACGCCGACCGACTCCTCGTCGAGGTTCAGCGCCATCCCCTTAACGCCGTTCTCGAACTCGACCATCTCGCTCGCGAGACAGTTCTGCAGGCCGTAGACGCGCGCGATGCCGTCGCCGGCCTCGATGACCGTGCCGACCTCCTCGACCACGGCCGCGGCGCCGAACCGGTCGATCTGCCGCTTCAGGATCGACGTGATCTCTTCCGGGTTGATCTTCATCTCGCTACTCGTTTCTTGCGTGGTGCCGGTTGGTCGTCATGCGTCATTTGGCCTCAGGCGCGAGCGGGACCGAGTCCGCCGGCGCCCTGAGCTCGCTCGCGAGCCTCCGGAGCTGGCTCCTCAAGCTCGCGTCGAGGACGGTGTCCTCGAGACGGATCACGGCGCCTCCCAGGATCTCCGGGTCGGGCCTCACCTCGAGCTCGACGTCGGTCTGCACCTGCTTCTTGACGAACTCGCGGATCTCCCGGAGCAGCTCCTGATCCGAGTCGCTCGGAACCACGACGCGGCAGCGAACGCGGCCGGCGTTGAGGTCGCGGAGATCCACGAACGCCTCGTGAATGTTCGGCAGCTCCCAGAACCGCCGGCGCTCCGACAGAACGCCGAGGAAGTTCCGGAAGGCGCGCGTCGCCTTCGGGCCGACCATCTGCTCGATGACGCTCGGGTCCTCATGGAGCTTGACGCGCGGCGACTGGAGGAGGAGGCGCAGCTCCTCGATCGCCTCGTAGCTCTTCATGAACGAGTCGAAGTCCGCGGCAACCGCCTCGAGCTCCTTCTTCTCGAGGGCGAGCTCGAAGAGCGCCTGGGCGTATACGCGGGCTACCGGGTTTTGCATGTCGCGCTCACGCCTTGAACCGGGCGGCCGTCTCGACGGATGAGAGCGACTCCTTCACGAGCCTCCGGTTCTCCGCCGAGTCGAGGTTTTTTCGGACGACCTTCGAGGCGATCTCGATAGAAAGGTCCGCGGTCGTGCCGCGGAGCTTCTCGATCGCCGCGTCGGTCGCGAGCGCGATCTCGCGCTTCGCACGCTCGAGGCTCGCCTGTGCCTCCTCGCGCGCCTTGTCGAGCGTCTCCTTGCGGAGCACCTCGCCGTCACGGCGGCCCTCGTCGACGATTGCCTTCGCCTCCGACTGCGCCTGGTGGATGCGGGCCTCATACTCCGCCACGAGCCTCTCGGACTCCTCCTTCAGCTTCTGCGCGCTCTCGACCGCGTCCTTGATCGCGTTCTCCCGCTTCGCGAGGGCGTCGAGCAGCGGGCGCCACGCGAACTTCGCGAGCACGAAGAGGAGGACGAAGAAGGTCACGACCGTCCAGAAGAACTCGTCGACCTTGATGCCGAGGATGTTCCCGCCCCCTCCGCCCGACGCGAGGGCGAGCGGAAGGGGGGCGAGGACGCCGGAGAAAAAGAGGTTCGTCATGACGAAGCTCCGCGGGTTTTCCCCGAGCAAAGATCTCGGGGCCGAGCGCGTGGGCGGTCGATCACGTGGCCGGCTGGATGTTCCCCTGCACCATCATGCAGATGACCGCGCCGAACAGGGCCACGCCCTCGATGAGCGCCGCGGTGAGGAGCATCGCCCCCCGGATGTCGCCCGAGGCCTGCGGCTGGCGAGCGATGCTCTCGACCGCCGCGCTCGCGATTCTCGAGATGCCGAGACCCGCGCCGAAGACGACGAACCCGACGCCGAGACCCGCACCGAGCCCGACCATGCCGCCACCGGTCGTGACCTCGGCGAGCTGCGTGAGGAACGTAACGACCTCGCTTCCCACTGCCATCGCTTGTGACTCCTTTGACTCTCTTTCTTTCTTCTCGATCGATCCGTGACCGTGACTCTGCCGAACGCCGGACAGCCGCGACCGCACTCCGAACGTCTCTTTCTCGCCGCCGCCTCGACGGGCTCTTTCCGGCGGTCGCCTCGGAGGGGCCGGGAACCGCGACGGTCGGCGAGCGCTGCTTCGGGACGAAACTCCGTCAGTGCTCGGGGTGCAGGCACATCCCGACGAACACGGCGGAGAGGAACGTGAAGATGTACGCCTGGAGGAACGCGACGAAGATCTCGAGGAGGCTGATGGCGACCGCGCCGAAGATCGACGCGGGGACGATCAGCGCTCCAAGGAGGAACGACTTCGCCACGACCGTGAAGCCGATGAGAACGGCGAGCACGATGTGACCCGCGGTCATGTTCGCGAAGAGACGGATCGTGAGCGCGAAGGGCTTCGCGACGAGGCCCACGATCTCGATCACGAACATGAGCGGCCAGAGCCACCACGGGATCCCGTGCGGGACGAGGTTCTTCCAGAAGGCGACGACGCCCTGCTCCTTCATGCCGCCGATCAGCATGGTCGCGAGCGTGATGCTCGCCAGCGCGGCGGTGACGCTGACCTTGCTCGTCGCGGTCGACGCGCCGGGGAACATCCCGCTCAGGTTGAGCGCGAGGATGAAGAAGAAGAAAGTCAGGAAGAGCGGGAGGAACTTGTCCCCGTTGTGGGGCCCGAGCGCGGGGTGGACGACGCCGTCGCGCAGGAACACGACGACGGACTCGATGCAGTTCCGGAACCCCCTCGGGACGAGCGAGCCGCCGCGCGCCGCGGCGCCGACGAGGCCGAGGAGGAGGACGAGAACGACGGCCGCGATCCACATCATCACGACCGCCTTCGTGATGTGGAGGTCGACGCCGGAGACCGTGAGCGGTACGTAGATCGGGTTGTGAGCGACGTGCGACAGCGGGTCGCCGTGCCCTGCGCCGCCGCTCTCCTCGCCCGCATGAGCCTCCGCCGCGGCCGCGCCGCGGCCTTCCCCCTCGTGCTGCGCGCCGAGGGCGCGCGGGCCGATCGCCGCCGCGAGCGCTGCGGCGACAACGAGGAGGAAGACGGCCGTCGCGAGCCGGCGCGCGACCGGTCTCGGCGCCTCGGCCGTCCCGGGCCGCGGGGAAATGGAGGAGGTCATCCGGGCCGCCGTCAGCTCCGCGTCGTCGCGGGCGTCCCCTTCCACAGGAGCCCGCTCCGATAGAGGAAGACCATCTCGAGGGCCATCGCGAGGAAGTAGAAGCCGATGATCGAGAGCCCGAGCGGCTCGACCGCGAGCCCGCCGAACCGCGACAGGAAGAAGATGGCGGCCGTCAGCGCGATCATGCGCCCCAGAAAGCCGAGCACGACGGACGCGAGCTGCGCGTTCGGCGAGCGCGGGATCGCCCAGACGGTGAGGAGGAAGCCGAGGTAGCAGACGAACGTCGAGAGAGCCGCGCCCCAGGCGAACGCCCGGAACGCCTCGGGACCGAATGTGCGCGAGACGAGGGTGCCCGCGCCGAGCGCCACCACGCCGGAGACCGGCAGGAGAAACGCCAGGAATCGGAGGCTCGTCGACTTTCGCAGCATGATCGGTGGTCGTCGCGTCGAAAACGGTGCGTCTCGCCGGACCTAGCTCTCGGGTGGCGCGGACGTCTTCTTCTGCTTCGTCGTCGCGTCGTCGTTCCGCCGGCCGACCCCGTAGATGGACTTGTAGAGCGAGTAGAACGCCGCGATTCCGCCGAGGGCCGTTCCCGCGAGCGTGAACCAAGGATCGGACGAGAATCGCCGATCGCAGTAGACGCCGGCGAAGACGAGACCGAGGAAGATCACGAAGAACTGGAGCCCGACTCCGGTGTAGCGGAGATAGGCTCTCACCCGGTCGTCCGGTCCTCCGGCGATGGAATCACCCAGAAGCGTGACGGTTCGGGGTTGGGGACGGCGCTCGCACCTCGATCCGCCCGGCGCCGGGCGAACGAAGGGCGCGGAGTCTAGCAACCGCCTTTCCCGTTTGCAAGAACGGCCGAAGCGCCTCCGGAGAGCGCCGTTCTTGCCCGCCGCGGGCGCGGATGATAGATGATTCCCCTTTGCCGAGCGGGGTCGCGGACGCTCGGCGAAGCGGCTCGCGGCGCTCGGGACGAGCCGAAGGACGCGGGCGGCCGGACCCGTTTTTCCTCCTCCCCACGGTGCCGTGCCTCACCTGGACGCGGATCGCGGACGCTCGCGGGCGCGTCACGGAGCGGAAATGAACATCTCCTGGGTCCTTCTCGACATCGGCGGCCCCGTCCTCCACGAGGACATCTTCGATCGCCACGCTCGCGAGCTTTTCCACGGCGTGGCAGCGGGACACGGCGCCACGCTCAGCCGCGACGACGTCGACAAGGTCTGGCGCAAGGCAATCGACCATCACTCCCCGTCGATCACGGAATTCGTCGCGTGGGAGGCGGCGAAGAAGAACGCGCGCGTCGCCGGGGCCATCGAGCGCGACTTCCAGGCCGCCGTGAAAGCGCTGTCCGTCGAGCGCCTGATCGACCTCTTCCCGCCCACGAGCGGGATGGAAGGCGTGCTGCCCGCGCTCGCGTCCGAGTACAGCCTTGCTCTCGTCGGGAACGAAGAGCCCTCGGTCCACAAGATCCTCGAAAAGAACCGCATGAAGGACGTTTTCAAGCGGATCCTCCTCGCCTCCGACCTCGGCTACCGGAAGCCCGACACCCGGTTCTTCGAAGCCGCGCTGAAGGCCGTCGGGTGCCCCGCCGGGGAGGCGGTCTTCGTGGGCGACACGATCTGCAACGACATCTTCCCGGCGAAGCTGGTCGGCCTCGCGACAGTCCGCCATCACGTCGGCTTCGCCGCGTGGCAGGAAGCGCGCGGCGCGTTCGAGCTGCCCGACAAGGTCCTCGACTCGATGGAGGAGCTGCCGGGGGTCCTCGAAGAGCTCAAAGACGAGATGTGAGGTCGATCCCGCCGGGCGAGCCGATCGCGGTCCCGTCTCCCGCGGGCGACCTCGAGGGCTTTCTCGACCGGCCGCCCGGCCGCACCGAGCCCGCCGCGCTCGCCGTCATCTGCCACCCGCACCCGCTCCACGGCGGATCCGCCGCGAACAAGGTCGTCGTGTCGGTGTCCCGGGAATGGGCCGCCCTCGGGATCCTCTCGCTCCGATTCAACTTCCGCGGCGTCGGAGCGAGCCCGGGAGCGTTCGACGGAGGGCGCGGCGAGGGCGAGGACGCCGTGGCCGCGGTTACGGCGGTGCTCCGCGCGGGGGGCGGGGCGCGCCGCGTGCTCCTCGCGGGCTACTCCTTCGGGGCCTGGGTCGCCCTCCGCTCCGGCGTCGCGGACGCCCGGGTCGAGGCGCTCCTCGGCATCGGCATCCCATTGACGATCCTCGACTTCGGGTTTCTCGCGCGGGCGAAGAAGCCCGTCCTCGTGATCCAGGGGGAACGGGACGAGTTCGGTCCCGCGTCCGAGGTCGCCCATTTCGCGAAGCGGTTCGCGCCGGCCGTCCGGGTCGAGGAGGTGCCGGGTCTCGGCCACTTCTTCGACGGCGCCCTCGCGCCGCTCCGGGCGGCGGCCGGGCGGTTCCTCGCCGGGCTCGATCCGCCGCTCCTCGACCGTCGCGGGGACGGGAAGTAGAATCCGCGTTCCCCAAAGCCCCCACCCCCCAACGCCGGCCAGCCGCGATCGGGTCTTGACGCCGTGCGGGCACGAGACGCCCGACGAGCGTCGTCTTGGGCCGAGAAAGGGCTACGACTCGTTCGCAAAAAGAAGAGGATGACGTTGGATCGAAGGCGAAAACCCCTCGATCGAAAGGTGAATCCGTGACGAATCCGAGGAGAGCTCCGTCGTCGAGACGGCCGCGGACCGCCGTTATCGTCGGGATCCTGTCGTGCGGGCCGGTTCTAGTGGCGCTCGCCCAGGACTCCGGCGACTCGAAGCCCGCCCCGGCCGAATCCGTCGCCGTTCCCGAGGAGCCGTGCCTCTCGAACCTGCGGCAGCTCACGTTCGACGGAGACAACGGCGAGGCCTACTGGTCTCCCGACGCGAAGCAGACCATCTTTCAGAGCAAGCGCGGGACGCAATCGTTCGACCAGATCTTCATCATGCGCATCGACGGATCGATGTGCCGGATGGTCTCGACCGGGATCGGCCGGACGACGTGCTCGTACTTTGCGCCGGACGGGAAGAAAATCATCTACGCCTCGACCCACCTCCGGGAAGGGCCGCCTCCGGCGCCGCCGGCCGGCTCGCCCTCGTACGACTGGAGCTTCGATCCCGCGTTCGACATCTTCCAGGCCGATCCGGACGGGACGAACCTCGTCCGGCTGACCGATGCGCCGGGCTACGACGCGGAGGGGACCTACTCCCCGAGCGGAAAGCAGATCGTCTTCACGAGCGAGCGCGACGGCGACCTCGAGCTCTACGTGATGAACGCCGACGGAACGGGCCCGAAGAGGCTCACGCACGCGAAGGGCTACGACGGCGGAGCGTTCTTCTCTCCCGACGAGTCGAAGATCGTCTGGCGCGCGTCCCGCACGGACGACTACCGCGCGCTGCAGGTCTACGTCATGAACTCGGACGGGACGGGGATCGTGCAGCTCACGAAGACCGAGGGGACGAACTTCGCGCCGAGCTGGCATCCGAGCGGGAAGTACGTCATCTTCTGCTCGAACCGAGAGTCGCCGCGCAACTTCGACCTCTACCTCACTGACCTCGAGGGGAAGAGGCTCGCGAAGGTGACGAGCAACGAGTCGTTCGACGGGTTCCCGATGTTCTCGCCGGACGGGAAGCGCCTCCTCTTCTGCTCGAACCGGGACCCGAAGAACCCCCGCGCGACCCACGTCTACGTCGCGGACTGGATGCCTCCGAAGGGCTGGGAATAGAGAGTCTCGACCCCGGCTCCTCCTCGAAGTCTCGCTTCGAAGCGAGACTTCTCCTTCGGCCTCCGATGACGCCCGCCGCGCGTCGCGTTCCGGCGCGGCTCTCGACCTCGGCAGCGGCCGGCCGGCGCCAGGGGGGGGATGGGTCCGCTCACGCGGACGCGGATGCGACCGCTCCGGCCAGCCGGGCGCGGAGAGATTCCGCCTGTCCGCGCTGCTCGAGGCTCCGCAGAACCCGCTCCGGCGAGCCCCAGTCGCTCCATCCCGACCCCTCGACGGGGAGCACCGCGAGCCCCCTGGCGCGCTCGAGAACGGCCCGGCTGAAGTTCGCGGGCGCGAGCCTGTCGTAGATCGCGCGCAGCACGAACCGCTCGCCCGCCGTGCCGACCGCCCCGGAGTACTGCCGGAAGAGCGCGGTCGCGGCGGGGAGCGCGCTGGCCGCGAGCGCGAGGTACGTCTCGAGCCGCGCCGCCGAGACGAACGTGTTCCAGAGCGCGCCGTCCGCGAAAAGGGCGGCGGCGACGGGGGCCGGCGGCTTTTCCACGAATCGCGAGACGCCGCGGAGCACGCCGTCGATCGGCCTCCCCGGCACGATCCAGCCGTACTCGCCCTCGACGTCGTCGGGCACCACCCCGAGAAGGGTGATGCGGTCGCGCGTGCCGGGCGAAGGAGACGCGGCGCGCTCGGCCGCGTCGAGAAACGGATCGCGCCGCGGCACGTCGTGATCGGACGGGAAGATCGCCACCGTCGCGAGCGGGTCGCGAGCGAGGATCCGGGCGAGCGGGAAGAGGATGCCGGGGCCGGTGTCGAGGTTCTTCGGCTGGAGCGCGAGGTCCACTCCCGGGTAGCGCGCGAGCTGCGATCTCGCGTGGCCCACCTGGGTCTCGTCGACGACGACGACCGTCCGCGAGAGGGGAACGAGCGGGGCGATCCGGTCGAGCGTCGCCTGGAGCATCGTTCGGCCGGGCTCGATCTCGGCGAACTGCTTCGGCAGCTCCTGACCGTAGAGCGCCCGGGTCAGGGAGACGAGCCTCCGGCCCTCGCCGGCCGCCAGCACGACGGCCCAGAGCGACGACCTTCTCTCGAGCGACGCCATCGCGATGCTCCTCACGCCGAAGTGCCGCGATCGGATCGGCCGTCGCGCTCCCCTGCGCGCGGCACGAGGCGGTCGCCGTCATCACGGGCGTTGGATGCGGAGCCGCCGCGGGCGTTTCCGGAATCGGCGGAAACGGTACCTGGCACCGTTTCCGTTCAGATGTCGATCTGGGCCCCGAGCTCGACGACGCGGCCGGGGGGGAGGCCGAAGTAGGCGGTCGCGGGCTGGGCGTTCCGCGAGAGGAAGACGAAGAGCGCCTTTCGCCAGCGCATCATCCGGGCCGGTCCGGCGGTGAGGAGCGTCTCCCGCCCGAGGAAGTAGCTCACGGTCGCCGGCTCGATCGACACGCCCGCCTTCCGGGCGAGGCGCATCACCTGCGGGACGATTGGCGACTCCATGAAGCCGAACTGCGCGAAGATCCGGTAGAAGCCCTGCCCGACCGACTCGACGCGGAGCCGCTCCTCCTCGGAGACCGTCGGCCTCTCGGCGACCTGCACGGTGAGGAGCACGACCTGCTCGTGGAGCACCTGGTTGTGCTTCAGGTGATGCAGGAGGACGAGCGGCGTGTCGTTCGGGAGGGCGGTCATGAAGACGGCGCATCCCGCGACGCGGTGCGGCTTCTGGCGCGCGACGTCCTTGAGGAACACCTCGAGCGGGACCGTGACCCCTTCCAGGCGGCGCCTGAGCTCCGCGCGGCCGTCGCGCCAGGTGACCATCGCGGTGACGATCACGACCGCGATCGCGAGCGGGAGCCAGCCGCCGTCGAGGAGCTTCAAGAGGTTCGCGCTGAAGTACGAGAGGTCGAAGAAGAGGAAGAGCGCGACGAGCGGGAGCGCCCGCCAGATCGGCCAGCGCCACGTCCGGGTCACGACGAAGAAGTAGAGAACCGACGTGAGAGCCATGTCGAGCGTGACCGCGATGCCGTACGCGCCCGCGAGCCTCGTCGACTCCCCGAACCCGACGACGAGGGCGATGCACCCGACCATCATCGCCCAGTTCACCTCCGGGACGTAGATCTGCCCCTCGGTCGCGTCCGACGTGTGCCGTATGGTGACGCGAGGGAAGAACCCGAGCTGCGCGGCTTGGCGCGTCATCGAAAACGCGCCCGAGATCATCGCCTGCGACGCGATGATCGCCGCGGCGGTCGAAAGGGCCACCATCGGGTAAAGGAGGACCCTCGGCGCCAGCTCGTAGAACGGGTTCGCGATGGCCTTCGGGCTCGTGAGGAGGAGCGCCCCCTGGCCGAAGTAGTTGAGGAGAAGGGCCGGGCACACCATCGTGAACCACGAGAGGCGGATGGGTCCGAGCCCGAAATGGCCCATGTCGGCGTAGAGCGCCTCGCCGCCGGTGATGCAGAGGACGACCGAGCCGAGGACTCCGAAGCCCACCCATCCGTTCCTCGCGAAGAACTCGCCCGCGTAGCGCGGGTCGATCGCCGCGAGCACGGACGGGCACCGCGCGATCTCGGCCCCTCCGAGGATCGCGATCGTCACGAAGAAGACGAACATCACGGGCCCGAAGAGCTTCCCGACGCTCCCGGTTCCCCGGCGCTGGAGCAGGAAGAGCACGAAGAGGATGAGGCAGGTGAGAGGGACGATGACCGGCTCGGCGGCGTGCGTCGCGACCGAGAGGCCTTCGACGGCCGAGAGGACCGAGATGGCGGGAGTGATGATTCCGTCGCCGTAGAGGAGAGCCGCCGCGCAGAGCGCCGCGAGGACGAGGGCCGCGCGAAGGCGCGGCGAGACCGCGGACGGGGAGGACGGGATCTCGGCCAAGAGCGCGAAAATGCCGCCCTCGCCGCGGTTGTCCGCGCGCATGACGAAGAGGAGGTACTTCACGCTCACGACGATGGTGAGCGACCAGAAGACGAGCGACAGGACGCCGAGCACGTTCTCGGGCGATCGCTCGACGGAGTGCGAGCCCGTGAAGCACTCCTTGATGGCGTAGAGCGGGCTCGTGCCGATGTCGCCGTAGACGACTCCGAGCGCGAGGAAGGCGAGCGAGACGACGCTCGCCCGCGAGCGCCCTCTGGCGCCCTCGCCCCCTTCGGAAGGAGGCGTCGGAGGACTCACCGGGCCCGAGTCGTGGGTGGTCGCCGCCATGGAGCGATCGACGCCGCCCTAGCCCGCATGTTTCACGAAGCCGAGCGGTCGTGGCCGGCGTTCGGCGCCGATCTCGACGTCGGAAGATCGGCCGCAGGCGATGACCCTCCTCGGCGTCCAGCCGGTCGACATCGTCGGTTCTCCTCGATCTCGGCGCCCCTCCCTCGACCGGTAACTCCCCGTGGCATTCAACTCGTCCATCGCTTCGCCTCCACCTCGCGACGGGACTCACGGTCAGAGCGACTCGGCCGCTGACCGCATGAGCCATGCGGGCCGGCCCTTGTCCGGGTGTCCGGGGCGGGAGTCTCGTCCGACGTGAAAGGGCCCGTTTCTAGCACGACGGGCCGGTCGGATCTATCGCCCGGAGAGGACGATCTCGGAGATCTCGCGCGGGGGCCCGTCGGCGAGGAAGAGCCGGAGCGACGCGATCCGGAGCGGCGAGTCGAGCTCGTAGCGCTCGATCGGACTTCCGGACGCGAGCGCCGGCAGCGCCCAGAGCGCCGAGCCGTCGTCGAAGGTGACGGCGAGCGAGCCGGCGGGCGTAGGCTCCACCACGCCGGCCGGCGCGGCGGGGACGGCGAACGCGACGCCCCGCGCCTCGACCGCGCGGCGGAAGTCGATGACGACCGGCTCTCCGGCTCGTACGGTGACGCGCGTGCCGAGGTCCCCGTCGAAGAGCGCGGCATAGCCCGGGTCGGCCGTCTCGGGCACGACGCGCCGGCGGAACACGTCGTTCCGGTCCGCGAGCGCGCGGATCATCGCGCCGGTCACGTGCTCGGCCCACGCCTTTTCGAGAAACCGCCGCCGCTCGTTCGACACGTCGCGTCGCCGCGAGTCGAGAAGGCCGTCCGCGGCGCTGCCCGGGACCTCCGGCAGGAAGGCCGGGGGCGCGCCGGCGCGGCCGAAGGCCTCGAGTTCCTGGACGGCCGAGGGCACCCGGTCGCGAAGGAGGACGTAGAGCGCGGCGACGAGCTTTTCCGCGAGGGTCGGCGGCCGGGCCGCGGCCGAGCCGTCGGCGCGCGCGTCGCGGGGATCGTCCGCCTCGCGGAAGGCGAGGTGGAGGACGCCGACGAGCCCGCCTCCGAGGGCGGGAAGCGGGTAGCGGAGCTCGTCCTCGAAGCTCGGGCCCGGGACGCTCTCGCCGCGGCGGTCCATCTTCGGGGCGAGGACGACGAAGTCGGGGCGCGGCTCGCGCGCGAGAACGAACGCCGCGACCTCGGCGCCGAACGCGTCCTCGAACGGGTGGAGCGGGTTCAGCGCCCATCGCCGCCCGCGCCCGCCGCCTTGCGGCTCCGGCACCCGGTTCGGGTACCGCGCGAAGCTCCCATCGAAGTCGACCCGGCCGCGCGAAAGGCGCTGCACCTCCTTCCGCGCGTCGGAGAGCGACTTCTTCATGACCGACTCGTCGCGCGACGTCCACTCGGTCTTGACCGACGTTTCGCGCGAAGACGCCTCCCGCGCCTTCGCGATCTCGTCCGGATCGCCCGCCTTGCCGGCCCGGTCGAGCTTGCGCAATAGGTCCTCGTACTTCCGAGCGTCGAAGTCGATCGTCCTCCGCTCGAGCTCGAGCCCGATCACGAGGACGTCGAACCGCGCCGCTCCGCCCGACGGGTCCGCCGGCGGCAGCTCCTTCACGATCTCCGAGAGGAACGCCTGCGCCTCGGCGCGCACGGCGAGGGGTGCACCGTCCCCGAACGCGACGGCGGCCTCGAAGCCGCGGCGCGCCCGTTCGAACGCCTCGAGCCGGCGGCGGACGTCGCTCGACGCCTCGACGCCCTCGCCGAGCGCCACCTTCCCGGCGCGGAGGGCCGCCTCGGGCGACGCGAACGCCGACTCTCCGCCGGCGCGCGGAAGAAGGGAGCCGGAGAGCCGCGCGGGAAGGGGCCGGATCGGCTTCTCGGGCGCGGTCTGCTGCGGCATCGCCGCCGCGATGGCGCCGAGGGAGAGGCCGAGGAGAAGAGGCGCCGTCATCGCGTCATTTCCTCTCCTCGCCCGCGCCCTTCACGGTCCAGCGGACCCTCTGCGCGAGGCGCCCCTCAGGATCCTTCAAGACCCACGGAGTCTCGTCCTTCACGGAGGCCTCGACGACGTTCGCGTAGCCGGGGACGACCGCCACGATCGACGGGTCGAGCGTGAAGGTCACGTCCTCGAGCGACGCGAACGAGCCCGCCTCGGCCTTCACGCGCTCGCGCTTCACTGAGCCGTCGAGAGGCTTGCCGTTGAACGTGAACGCGACCGAGAGAGGCCGGCTCGCGGGCCGGAGCACGCGGACGCGGAATTCGAGCTTGCCCTGCGCCGGGAGGACGATCTCCGGCTCCCTCGGCTCGTGCTCCTCGACGGGCCGGACCCGCGAATAGAGCGTGAGGACCACCTGCTCGCGGCAGACGGGGCAGAACTCGCTGCCCGACTCCATGACGCAGCCGAGCTCCGTCGGGTGCCACGCTCCCTTCGCCCGCCCCGCGCCGCCCGGGAAGATGCCGACGCCGGGCTCCTTCGCGTCGAGCCAGTGCTTCCACGGGCACTTCTCCGGGTCGTCGGTGTTGGTCACGTTGACGCCGACCGGGCCCGGGCCGACCGGCGGGGTCTTCGAGACCTGCGTCGAGTACTCGTCGAGGAGGCCGGCGAAGGCGTGCCCGAACTCGTGGAACGCGACGCCGGTCGCGGCGTGCGCGAACGCGGCGACGCGGCCGCCGCCGGTGCCGAGGCTCCCGCGCTTGACCATGACGAGCGCGGTGTCCCAGTACGGCGCGAAGCGCTCCAAGACGCGGGCGACGAGCGAGTGGTCGACCGTCACCTGGCCCTGCGCGGCGTCGGACCACTTGCCGCCGAAGGCGGTCGACGCCTTGTCGGCGGTCCACGTGCCGACCCCGTCGTCGCGGGACCACGCGTTCACGCGGTGGAAGTTGACGTATCCCGCGTACTCGCGGAAGACCTCGCGGTCGAGGAAGTGGCGGACGAGGAGCTCGGCGGCGCGGTCGAACGACCTCTGAGCGCGGTCGTCGAGGACGTAGCCGTCGCCCGCGATCACGAAGTCGGCGCGGTTCCGCGGGTCGCCGGTGAAGTAGAGCGGCGTCGCGTTGAGAAAGTCGTTCTCGGTCGAGCGCGCGGCGGCGCGGTCGGCGACGCCGGTGCCCTTCGCGACCGAGACGATCTTCCGCATGACCTTGACGCCCAGCTTGTAGTGCCCGCGCGTGAAGTAGCGCGCCGCCTTCGCGAACATCGCCTCTGCGTCCTCGGCCTTCGCCGCGAGCGCCATCTGCCGCTCGGCGAGCCAGGCGTCGGCGAGGTCGGCGAGCGCCGTGTCGCGCTCGTCCGGCGTGACGAACGCATCGCGGTAGTAGACGAACCCGGCGGAGGGAATGGGCTTTCCGAGACGCTCCGAGAGAAGAGCGTCGGCGGCGACTTTCAGGGAAGCGTCGCGCTCGATCGCCCGTTGCAGCCGCGCGGCCGCCTCGTCGGGGAACCCGAGGTCGGTCGCCGACTCGTAGAACGCGAGGGCGTTCCCCGCGGTCGCGGGGACGGCGCGGTAGAGCTCGAGGATCGCGTCCGACGAGAGGCTCCACCACGGGCGCAGGAGCGGCGGCTCGACGGCGGGATCCGAGCCGACGCGCCGCATCGAGAGCCCCTTCCCGTCGATCCCCTCGATCCGGTAGACGATCCCTTCGCCGATCGGCATCTGGATCGAGGGCAGCGACGGATCGCTCACGCGCGCCACGAGCGAAGGGAAGATCGGGCTCTTCGAGACGTCGATGTTGTGGCCCGAGCCGAAAAGCGGCGCGACCGCGAGGATCGCTGCCGCGGCGAGAGCGCGGCGGCGCATTCGGATTCTCCTTTTTTTCTGCTCTGGAGCGCCTGACGCCGGCGGCGGCCCGCGCCGGCGGGGCCCTACTCGTACGTGACGAGCGACGTCACAGGGTGGCCGTCGAGCTTCTTTCGGCCCCCGAGGAAAGCGAGCTCGATGACGAACGCGCACCCCGCGACCGTTCCGCCCAGCTCGCGCACGAGCCGGCAGCAGGCGGCCATCGTCCCTCCCGTCGCGAGGAGGTCGTCCACCATGAGCACCTTCTGGCCCGGCGAGATCGCGTCCTTGTGGATCTGGAGCGTGTCGGTGCCGTACTCGAGCTCGTAGCTCGCGCTCACGGTCTCGTGCGGGAGCTTGCCGGGCTTCCGGACCGGCACGAAGCCGACGTCGAGCTCGAGCGCGATCGGCACGGCGAAGATGAAGCCGCGCGACTCCGCTCCGACGACCGCGTCGACGCCCGCTCCCCGGAAGAGGTCCGCGATGTGCTTCACGCAGAGCTTGAGCGCGTGCGGGTCCTTGAGGAGCGGCGTGATGTCGCGGAAGAGGATCCCCTTCTTCGGGAAGTCCGGGATGTCGCGAATCGCCTTGCGGATCGTTTCCATCTCGTTCGGTCCGGCGACGATTATAGCGGTACCGGCGCCTACTTCGCCTCCGCCGCCTTCTTCAGGCCGTCGAGCCCGTCGTTCAGAGCCTTCTCGAGCTTCGTCTTCATGAATCCGCCCATGAGCGAGCCGAGGCCGCCCTCGAGCGACGTCTCGAACGTGACCGAGGTCGCGCCCGCGCCCTTGTCCGCGACGGCGTGAACGATGGTGAGCGTCATGCCCATGACCTTCGATTTCCACACGACGCGCTTTCCCGGCTCGAGCGTCGCGACCTCGGCCGTGGCTTCGGGGCCGTCAGCCGATTTCAGCTTCGCCTGGTAGCCGACGGCGAACGGGCCCGGGCCGAGCGGCGTCACATCCTTGAAGTTCGGGTTCCACCGGGGCCATCCCGCCGCGTCCGCGAGGAGCGCGAACACCTTGTCGAGCGGGGCCGCAACGTCGCGTGTCGCCGTCACGTTCATCGATCACCTCGGGTAACGGTACCAGGTACCGTTTACATTTCCTCGGGGGTTTTCATGCCGAGGAGGTCGAGGCCCTTCTTCATCACCTGGAGCACAGCCGCGGCGAGGACGATCCGAGCCGACTTCATCCTCTCGTCGGGAGTGAGGACGCGGAGAGAGGCGTCCTGGTTTCCGCGGTTGTAGTACGCGTTGAAGAACTCGCCGAGGTCGAGGAGCGCGTTCGCGAGCTTCGATGGCTCGCACTCTTCGGCGGCGGCGGCGATCGCCGAGGGGAATCGCTCGAGCGACCGGACGATCTCCTTCTCCTCGGGCTCCGCGAGGAGCGAGAGATCGGCGCCCGGATCGGGCGGCGCGCCGTGCTTCCGGAGGATGCTCGCGATCCGCGCCGCCGTGTACTGGAGATAGGGCCCGGTCCGCCCCTCGAAGGAGAGCACCTGCTCCCAGTCGAAGACGACGTCCTTCGTGCGCCCCGTCTTCAGGTCGTTGAAGACGACCGCTCCGAGCCCGACCTCTTCCGCGATCCGCTCGGCGTCCTTCAGGTCGGGGTTCTTTTCGCGGATGGTCGCGGCGGCGAGCTCGACGGCGCGGTCAAGGACCTCCTCGAGGAAGACGACGCGCCCCTGCCGGGTCGACATCTTCCCTTCCTTGAACCGGTAGAGCCCGAAGTTGACGTGCCGCGCTCCCTCCGCCCACGTCCAGCCCATGAGCTCCGCGACCTTGAAGAGCTGCCGGAAGTGGAGGATCTGGTCCGAGCCCACGACGTAGAGCGCGCGGTCGAACCGGTACTGGTCGTGCCGGTACTCGAGCGCCGCGAGGTCGCGCGTCATGTAGAGCGTCGCGTCGTCGCTCTTCCTCAAGAGCGCGGGCGGCATGCCCCACTCCTCGAGGTCGACGACCAGCGCGCCCTCGGAGATCTTCGTGATCCCCTTCGCCTCGATCTTCTCGAGCGCCGCGTCGAGCTTGTCGTTGTAGAAGGCCTCCCCCGTGAAGTGGTCGAACCGGATGCCGAGCCGGTCGTAGATGCGCTGGAACTCCTTCAGGCTGAGATCGGTGAGCCGCTTCCAGAGGTCGCGGGCCTCTTTCTCCCCGTCTTCGAGCTTCTTGAACCAGGCGCGCCCCTCCTCCTCGAGCGACTTGTCGCGCTCGGCCTCCTCGTGGAATCGGACGTAGAGCGCGAGGAGCTTTCTCACCGGGTCGGTCTCGGTCGCGGGCATCGAGTCCCACCAGCGCCGGTACGCGACCATCATCTTCCCGAACTGCGTGCCCCAGTCGCCGAGGTGGTTGATGCCGACGCACGTCCACCCGAGCGCGCGATGCACGTTGTAGAGAGCGTGGCCGATGACCGTCGATCGGAGGTGCGCGATGCTGAACGGCTTCGCGATGTTGGGGGAGGAGAAGTCGATCGCGACCGTCCTTCCCTTCCCCTCGTCCGATTCGCCGTAGCGGCCGCCCTCCTTGAGGACGGCGCCGAGGACGAGCGCCGCGCGCTTCGTTCCGTCGACCCGGAAGTTCACGTACGGCCCCGCGGCCTCGACCGAGAGGACGAGCCCCTTCGGCTCGACCCGCTTCGCGAGATCGGCGGCGATGACCGGCGGCGCCTTCTTCTCCCGCTTCGCGAGCTGGAAGCACGGGAACGCGTAGTCGCCGAGCTTCGGATCGCGCGGCACCTCGAGGAGGCGCGCCACTTCCGCGGCGTCGAGGCCGGATTGCGGCGCGACGATCTCGGCAACGGCCCTTTCGAACGGGTTCATGGCATCAGGACTCCGAGAAAGACTCCCACTCGTAGTTGAGCGCGGCGAGCTCGGCCATGAGCCTGGCGAGGTCGTCCTTCACGCGCCGCTGCTTCTCGGCGTCGCGCCAGTTCTCCTCCCTGGCGAGCTCCTCGTGGAGCTTCGCGATCGCCTCCTCGCGCACGATGATGTCACGCTCGACCGCCTCGAGACTCCGCTTTCTCGGACTGGGCTTGAGCTTCTTCCTCGGCTCCGCTTTCGGCCGCGCGGTCGTCGCCTTCGCCGACGGGGCCTTTTCCGCGGACGAGTCCGCGCGCATCCGCGCGGCGAAGTCGGAGAAGTTTCCCGGGAAGATCCGCGGGCCGCCGGGTCCGAGGAGGAGGATCCGGTCCGCGATGCGGTCGAGGAGGTATCGGTCGTGGGAAACGACGACGATCGTCCCCGGGTAGTCCTCGAGGGCCTCCTCGAGAACGCCGCGAGTCGGAAGGTCGAGATGGTTCGTCGGCTCGTCGAGGAGGAGGACGTTGGCCTTCGAGAGGACGAGCTCCGCGATCGCGACCCGGCTCGTCTCGCCGCCCGACAGCGAACCGATCGTCTTGTCCACTTCGTCGTCGCGGAAGGAAAGCGCCCCGAGGAACGAGCGCACCTGCACGTCGGTCAGTTGCGGCACGAGATCGTGGACGAAGTCGACCACGGTCCTCTCGCGCGGGAGGTCGGAGTGCTCCTGGTCGAAGTAGGCGATCGCCGTCGTGGCGCCGAGCTTCACTTGGCCCGCGTCGGAGGGCCGCCGCCCGGCGAGCGCCTTCAAGAGCGTCGACTTCCCGCAGCCGTTCGGGCCGATGACGCCGAGCGCCTCCCCGCGGACGAGCTCGAGCGAGAGGCCCTCGAAGAGCCGCCGCTCGCCGAACGCGACGGAGAGGCCCGCCGCCTCGAGCACGCGGTCGCCGCCCTTCTGCACGGCGGCGAACTTGAACCGCACGGCCTCCTCGCGCGCCGGCCCCTCGAGCCGCTCGAGCCGCTCGAGCCTCCGCCGGCGGCCCTTCGCCTGGCGGGTGTTCTGCCCGGCCAGATTCCGCCGGATGTACTCCTCCTGCTTCGCGATCTCCTTCCGCTGCTGCTCCGCCGCGCGGCGGAGCGACTCGTCGCGAAGCTCCTTCTGGACGAGATAGTCGGAGTAGTTGCCCCGGAAAGAGGCGGCCGCGCCGCGGGAGATCTCGAGGATCCGGGTCGTGACGCGGTCGAGGAAGTAGCGGTCGTGCGAGACCACGACGAACGTCCCGTCGTACGCGGCGAGGAACTCCTCGAGCCACGCGATCGCGTCGAGGTCGAGGTAGTTCGTCGGCTCGTCGAGGAGGAGGCACTCGGCGCCCTCGAGGAGGAGCCGAGCGAGCGCGAGCCGGTTCTTTTCTCCGCCGGAGAGCACCGACGCGCTCTTTTCCGCCGCTTTCTCGTCGAAGCCGAGGCCGACGAGGACCTTGTCGACGCGGCTTTCGAACTCGTAGCCGCCGTGGTGCTCGAACATCTCGTGGAGGCGAGCGTGGCGCCGGACCGCGGCGTCGAGCTCGGGGCCGGCGGCGAGCGACTCCATCTCGCGCTCGACGGCGCGCATCCGTTCCTCGTACGCGCGGACGTGGTCGAACGCGCGCAGGGCCTCCTCGCGGACCGTGTGGCCGGGCTTAATGTCGGGACGCTGGCTCAGATAGGCGAGGTCGAGCCCACGCGCACGGACGACCGTGCCGCCGTCCGGCTCGAGAAGCCCCGCCGCGATCCGGAGGACGGTCGTCTTGCCCGCGCCGTTCGCGCCGATCAAGCCCGCCTTGTCGCCCTCGTTCAAATCGATCGAGACGCCGTCGAGCACGACCGTGCCCGAGTACTCCTTCCGGACGTCCTGGAGCGACAGGATCGGCATGGCCCGCTCAGGTGGGAGTCCCGGCTCCGCCCAGCCGCTCGTCCGCGAGCCGGAGGAGCCGGCGCATGTTCTCGAAGGCGACGAGGGAAACGGCGTCCTCGAGCGGGGCCCAGCGCGCCTCGTCGTGCTCCCTCGAGAGGCGGACGTCCTCCGTCGGGCTCTCTCCGAGGAAGTAGACGACGGTCTTCTCGAGCACGCGGCCGTCCCGGTCGCGAACGGGATAGCGCGTGGTCTCGCGGAATCCCGGCACCAGGGCCGCGTCCGCGATGCCGGTCTCCTCGCGAAGCTCGCGCTGCATGGCCGCCTCGTCGTCCTCGCCGGGCTCAAGGTGTCCCTTCGGAAACCCCCACGTGCGGTGGAGAGCGTTCCGGAGGAGGAGGAAGAGGACTCTCGAGCGGTCCGGGCTCCGGCGGAAGAGGACCACTCCCGCGGCTTTCGATTTCATGCGCGAATCGGGCGAGTATAAACGCAAAACGGTGCCAGGTACCGTTTTCGATCCCGCGCGCGTCCCGAAAAGGCACCTCGTGCCGATTTTCCGTTATTCTCGTCGCACGACGTCACGAAGAGGAGGCGCGATCCCGTGTTCGTCCGCACCGGCCCGGCCGTCGCGAACCGCGCCGTCGACGATCACGGCCTCGTGCTCACCGTCCGGACCGAGCGCGCCGTCGCCGAGCGGACGCGCCCCGGCCAGTTCTTCATGATCCGGCGGCCCGGGCCCTCCTTTCCTCTTCTCTCCCGCCCTTTCTCCATCTTCGACGCCGACCCCGAGTCGGGGGACCTCTCGTTCCTCTACGAAGTGGTCGGCCTCGGGACTGCGCTCCTCCGCGACGTGCGACCGGGCGACCCGGTGACGCTCGTCGGCCCCCTCGGGAACGCGTTCGTCCCCGACGCGTCGGCCGAGCGGCATTTTCTCGTCGCGGGCGGCGTCGGCATCGCGCCGTTCCTCTACCTCGCCCGCTGCATCGGAAGCGAGAGCCGCGGCGGCGTCACGGTCCTCTTCGGCGCTCGCACGTCGTCGCACCTCCTCGGGATATCCGAGTTCGAGCGCGCGGGCGTGCGCGTCGAGGTCGCGACCGACGACGGCAGCCGCGGACACCGCGGCACGAGCGTCGACCTCCTCCGCGAGACGATCCGCGCCGCCGGCGACGGCGCCCGGCTCGGCCTCTACGCCTGCGGCCCGAACGCGATGCTCCGGGCGGTCAAGGACCTCGTCTCGCCCGCGCGGAAGTGCCAGATCTCTCTCGAGGCCCGCATGGCGTGCGGCTTCGGCGCGTGCGTGGGGTGCGCGTTCCCGGTTTCGGCGCCGACGGCCGAGGGCCATCGCTTCGCCCTCGTCTGCAAGGAAGGAACGGTCTTCGAGGCCGGCTCCGTCCTGTTCGAGAAGGCGGGCACGTGAAGAACGCGATCCGGATCGCGCAGCGGATCCAGGCTGCCGTCGAGGAGATCGACGGCGGCGCCGCTGATTCGCTCGTCGCCGCCGTCGCCACGGGCCGGCGCGTCTTCGTCCTCGGCGCGGGCCGGACCGGCCTCGTATTGCAGGCGTTCGCGGTGCGGCTCCGCCAGATGCAGCTCCCGACGTTCATCGTCGGCGCCCCGCTCTGCGGCGCGATCTCGACGGGCGATCTCCTCCTCATCGCGTCCGCGAGCGGCGGACGGGCGACGCACGCGGAGTTCGTCCGGGTCGCGAAGGCAGCGGGCGCGACGCTCGCTCTCGTCACCGCCGACCGCGGCGCTCCGCTCGCGGCCGAAGCCGAGACCGTCGTGCGGATCCCCTCCGTCGCCCCCGGCGACGACTCGCGGCTCAACCGCCTGCCGCACCAGCCGCTCAACACGCTCTTCGAGCAGGCTCTCTCCGTCTTCTTCGACGCGATCGTCGTCGAGCTGATGGTCCGCCTCAAGGTGACGCCCGCGTTCATGCGGTCGCGCCACGCGAATCTCGAGTAGCGCCGCGCCGCGCCGCCGCTCACGCGCGGCGGGCGGAGAGCAGCGCCCGCGCGATCGCCTCCCACTCGGCTTCGAGCGTGTCGCCGCAGACGCGCTTTCCCGCGCGCCGGTACCAGTAGGCGGCGTTGCCGGGGTCTCCCTCCTTGCGATGGAGGTAGGCGTGCACCCACGCGCCGTCCCGATCCTCGACGTCCTGCGCCATCGCGTGCGCGCGGTCCCAGTGGCCGCGGGCGTCCTCCCAGAGCGCGCGGAGGAGCGGCGGAAGATCTGCGGGGGGATTCGCCTCGGACACCGACTTTCGGAAAGCCTCGAGGTCCACGACGAGCGTCACCGCGCCGACGGATGGAATCGGAGCGCGCGCTCGAGCGATCGCCCGATGATCGGGTCCGCGCTCGCGCGCGCGAGCGCCGCTTCGACGAGTTCCGCCTCCCCGAGCTCCGAGGTCGGCTCACGCCAGGGTCGGCACGAGTCAGGGGCTTCGATCGACGAGACGATCTCGCCGTCTCGCGACTCGACCTTGAGCGTCGCAGTGCCGGCGAGAATGCGGACGACCCGGACCAGGGAGGGCCCGCTTTCTGGCGTGACGCGGACGGCGTCCGGCGTCGCGAGCTCGGCGCCCGATTGCTCGACGATCCACGCGGCGAGCAATGCCGCCTCCGGAGCGCGGCCCGCGACCTCGACGCCCTCGATATCGTGCGGGCGCGGGCCCTGGCGGTCGTCGAAGAGGGCGGCGACGGCCCGCCGCCACGGGAGCGTGCGGTAGAACGCGAGGTCGGAGAGCGCGGTCTTCGACGCGAGGAGGTCCCGCACGGTCTTCGGCTCGCACGTGGCCGAGTCGAAGACGATCCGGTCGGCGGTGGCGACGAGCGCGCGCGCCGCCCCGGCCGAAAAGAGGCGGTCCGACGGCAGGAGGAGCACGACGGGAAGGTCGGGCACGAGAAGCGGCCGCACGGCGCTCGGCAGCGATTCGACGGCCGCGCCGCGCGCCTCGATCCTCACCTCCTCGTGGCACACCTGCCGGCGGTTGCGGCCCGCGACGAAGCAGAAGGCGTTGACCCGCGCGTGGATCTCCGAGGGGCCGTCGCCGGGGTGAGCGAGCGCGAGGATGACGCGCGCGGGGTTCCGCGAGGCGCTCTCCCGCGTCGCCCGCTCGGCGCGCTCCATCTCGTCCTCGTCGGCAACGAGCGCCACGAGCGTGAAAAGGCACGCGCGCGTCACCGCCTCATCCCCCTCTTTACCCGCTTCGCGCCAGAGCCGCCGGATCTCGTTCTCGATTCCGGCCACCGAAACGCGGCCGTCGTCCGCGTCGCGAAGCGGAAGGCCTTCGCCGCCGCTCATCACAGCCGCCTCCATCGCCGGCCCTCGCGCGCGAGGAGGGCGTCCGAGTCCTTCGGCCCCCACGTGCCGGCCTCGTACGCGACGAGCTTCGGCTTCCCCTCGCCCCAAGCGTCGAGGATCGCGGTGACGAGCTTCCACTCCTCTTCGACCTCGTCGGCGCGATTGAAGAGCGTCGAGTCGCCGACCATCGCGTCGAGGATCAATCGCTCGTAGGCCTCCGGCGACTCGAAGCCGAACGACGTGCCGTAGCGGAAGTCCATCAAGACCGGCCGGAGCTGGTTCGCGGGGCCCGGCACCTTCGCGCCGAACCGGAGCGAGATCCCCTCATCGGGCTGGATGCGGATGACGAGCGCGTTCGCGTCGAGGGCCGCGGTGTCGAAGAGGAGCGACGGCGCCTTCTTGAAGCCGACCGCGATCTCGGTCACGCGCCGCGCGAGGCGCTTTCCGGTCCGGAGGTAGAACGGCACGCCCGACCAGCGGAAGTTGTCGATGTGGAAGCGGGCGGCCGCGTAGGTGTCGGTCTCGGACGTCTTCTTGACGCCGTCCTCCTCGCGGTATCCGGGGACGCGCTCGCCGCGGATCGCGCCCTCCACGTACTGGCCGCGCACGGTGAAGCGCGCCGCCTCGTCCGGCGTGAACGGGCGGATCGAGCGCAGGACCTTGAGCTTCTCGTCGCGCACGTCGTCGGCTCCGAAGTCGGCCGGCGGCTCCATCGCGACGAGCGTCAGGAGCTGCAGGAGATGATTCTGGAAGATGTCGCGGAGGATCCCGGTCTGCTCGTAGAACGCGCCGCGGCCCTCGACGCCGATCTCCTCCGCCACCGTGATCTGCACGTGATCCACGCACTCGCGGTTCCAGAGGCGCTCGACGATGCCGTTCGCGAACCGGAAGGCGAGGATGTTTTGGACGGTTTCCTTCCCGAGGTAGTGGTCGATGCGGAAGGTCTGCTTCTCGGCGAGGACTCGCTGCACGTCGCGGTTCAAGGCGCGCGCGGACTCGAGGTCGCGGCCGAACGGCTTCTCGATGATGACGCGGGCGGTGCCGGCGCCGTCACTCTCGTCGAGGAGGCCCGCGCGCGACAGGTTCTCGAGGATCTCGCGCGTGTTCGCCGGCGGGGTCGCGAGGTAGAAGAGGCGATTCCCGCCCGTCCCCTTCTCCTTCGCGAGCGAATCGAGGCTCTTCTTCAGGGACGCGTACGCCTTCGGATCCCCGAACTCGCCTCGAACGTAGTGGGTGGCGGCCGCGAGCCGCGCGAATGCGCCGTCCTCGACCGATCGCCGGGAGAACTTCGCGACGTCCTCCTTCGCCTCCGTCCGGAATTGCTCGTCCTTTTTGTCGCGGCGCGCGAAGCCGATCATCGCGAACCGGCTCGGGAGGAGCGAATCGACCGAGAGGTTGTAGAGCGCGGGGAGGAGCTTCCGCCGCGTGAGATCGCCGGTCGCCCCGAAGATGACGAGCGACGTGGGACCGGGCGTGCGGGTCGACTCGAGGCCGGCGCGGAAGGGGTTCTGCTCGACTTCGATCGGTTCGTCGCTCATCGGGCACGCTGGGCCCGCGTCAGTGGCTCCGAGCGGACGCCTCCGGTGGGGTGGCCTTCGCTGGCTCGTCCCCGAAGCTCAATACGTCCATCGGACAGACCGTGACGCAGATCCCGCATCCTATGCAAGACGACGTCCGGTTGTCGAGGACCTCCTGCTTCAGCGCGTACGACTGGACGTCGATCCCGACCTGGCAGTAGCGCGTGCACTCGTTGCAACTGATGCACTTGTCGTTGGCCTTGATCTTGAAGCGGCCGATGCCGAGCTTCGCAAAGAGCTTCGACTGGAGCTGCATCATCTTTGCGAGCGGGCACCAGTAGCGGCACCAGACTTTGCCCCCGAGGAAGGGGTAGAGCGTCACCGGGAGGATCCCGACGAGCCAAACGTCGACGACGAGCCGGTAGGCGGAGAGGCTCCACTCCGCGGTCCCGCGCACGAGCGTGATCGTGTCCCGCACGAGCATCGCGCCCGTCACCGCGACCGCGAGCCCGAGGACGGCGAAGTTCATCCACTCCCATCGCACGGACGTCTTCCCCTTCGGCGCGAGATGCCGCCAGCGGTCCCCGAACGTCTCGGCGAGGCCGCCGCACCCGCAGATCCACGAGCAGTAGCGCTTCCCCATGAAGAGGACGAAGATCGGGATGAGGACGAACGTGAGGAAGACGCCCCAAGCGATCCACACGGTGTGCGGGTCGTAGAAGAACGTGTAGAAGAAGAGCGGCCACGCGTAGACGATCCCGTACGAGCGCCACGCCTGGTCGGCGAACTGCGGGTCGGCGGCGAGCGTCTCGGGCAGCCACTCGTACTTCACGGCCCACTGGAAGAGGAACTCGGGCACGAGGAAGAAGAAGAACCACTGGAACCCGAGGAGCGAGACGTACCGCCAGATCTGGAAGCGGTCCTTCCGGTCGAGGCCCCAGCGCTTGAGCGCGCCGAGCCCGAAGACCGTCATCGCGCCCGTGTAGAGCACCGTGTACCAGAAGGACCACGAGCGCCCGAGGACCGAGAGAGATTCATAGCCCCAGCCCTTGTAGGGCCAGAGCTCTTCGCCCTTGCCGAGCTTCGCGCCGTAGACCGTGTAGAAGCAGAGGAACGAGAAGCCGAGCCACGCGAAGCGGTCGGACCTCGCGAAGCCGAGCCAGAGGATCGCGGCGAGCGAGGCCGCGGCGACGACGCCGCCCAGTAGCGGGGGAATGGGCCAACCGCTCTTTCCCCCGAGGACGAAGAGCCCCACGAGCGTCGCGAGCGTCAGCGCCGCGGCGCGCCAGAGATTCCCCGTCCACTCGTTCTCGAGCCGGATCCCGAGCTTTTTCAAGAACTCGACCGGCACGTCGGCGCCGACGAGGACGAAGGCGTGCTGGTACGGGATCTTCTTCGTCTCGGTCTTCTTGCCCTCGCCCGCGACCTCGAGCGTCGCCTCCTTCTCGCCGAACTCGGTCACGTTCGAGCGCAGCAGAGGGACGATCTTCTTCGCGGCGATCGCGGCCTCGAGCTTCCGCTCGTTGTCCTTGAAGACACGCGCAAACGCTTCACCGCGATACGAGAGCACGACGCGGTTTCGCTCGGAGAGCGTGAGCGCCGCCTCGATCGCGCTGTTGCCGCCGCCCACGACGACGATGTCCTCGTTCTCGTACTTCCGCGGGCTGTAGAGGCGGTGGTAGACGTGCTCGCGGTCCTCGCCCGGGACGCCGAGCTTCCGCGGGTTGCCGCGCTGCCCGGTCGCGAGGACGACGCGGCGCGCGCGGATCTCGCCCCGCGACGTCTTCGCGGTGAAGACGCCGTCCTTCCCGCGGGCGAGCGACTCGAGCGACGTCTCGGTCCGCACGTCGAGCGCGTTCTCTTTCACGATCTGGTTCCAGCGCTGGACGAGGTCCTCCTTCGTCGCGCCGTCGAGCCAGAGCTTTCCCTTCGGCGGCTTCGAGTCGGGCTCGGCGTAGACCCACTTCCCCTCGGGGAAGTTCTCGATCGTGTTCGCGATCTTCGCTTTCTCGAGGATGGCGCAGGTGAGCCCTTTTTCCTTCAACGCGAGCGCGGCGTTGAGCCCCGCGGCGCCGGCGCCGACCACGAGCACGTCGAGGACGTTTTTCTCGCCGCCGCCGCCCTTCGCGCCGTCGAGCGACGCGATGTGCTCGGCGACCTCGAAGCCCTGCGCCATCGCGAGCTTGATGACGGGCGCGCCGGCGAGGTCGCCCACGACGAAGAGGCCGGGGACGCTCGACTGGTTGTTCTTGTCGAGGAGCGGCCGCCGGTTCTTGCCGGTTCCCGATTCGAGGATCGAGAGGAGCTTCGACTGGGTCTTCTCGACGGCGGCGATCGCCATGGCGACAATGCTCTCCGATCAGGCTCGGGCTCGGCTGACTTCGGACTCGATGACGGGCGAAAGAGTGCCGCCGCACGCGGCGCAGCGCTGCGCCGACGGGTGGGCGAGAGCGCCACACGCGCCGCAGTGGACGGGCTCGGCCGTGTCGGGAATCTTCCGGAGGCCCTCCGGCATCGCGCGCGGCTCGCCGGTCTTCGCTGCCAGCGCTGCGACGGCGACGACGTTGCCGAAGAGCCCGTAGACGATCCACCGCCGCGGCGGGAGCCCTTTTCGGAACGCGACGTGCGAGCACCACGCACCCGAGACGAGCCCCGCGAAAACGTAGGAGCCGAACGCGAACCAGCCCCACCACGTGGCGTTCGCGGGCATCGACTTCTCGTCGAAGAGCCCCGAGCGCGCCTGGAGCGAGTAGAGAACGGTGTCCGGATCGGCCTTCGCGGCCTCGAGGCACGGGCCTCCGCAGAGCGGCGCGAAGCGTCCCTCGACGAGATACTCCGAATCCCCGGCGGACATCGCGCCGCCGCACGAGAGGCAGGTCGCGTCGACGCGCAGCGGGCGTGTTTTCTTCTGTGCCGCGGTCGGCGCCGAGAGCGCGATCGCGGCGACGAGAAGAGCGAGCGCCGCGAGGGCGCGCGCGGTAGCTCCGAGGGTTCGCGCTCCGGGTTCGCGATTCATGGTGGATGTCCGCCGACGGCGTCGGCGGCCTCCTTCGATGACGTGGGCGAGGCCCACGTTACGCTTCGAGGGAGTGGAAGCGTAGACCCTCCCGGGCCCCTGGCCTATTCCCCGCGGCCGAGCGCGCTACGGCCGGCGCGCGGGGTGCGGATCGCGTCGAGCGCCGCGATCGCGAGCCCACCCGGCGCCGCGGCTGCTGCAGAGGCGACGGCGACCGACCTTCCGGCGCGCGCGTGATCGGCGCTTCGTACCGGCTCGCCGGGGCCCGCCGGATCGCCGGGTTGGGTCGTTGCGAATTACTAATTTGATAGAATTTGATATTTCGTTAGTATTTCGAGCTACTTTGATTCCAGAGGTTTACATGCGTCGACCTCGATCCCCTCAACCGTTTCGTGAGCTCCTGCGGAAGCTGAGCCAGTCCCCCGAGAGACTGGAGAAGATCCTCGTCGAGTCCCGCTCCATCGAGAGGCCTCCCGACTACCCGCACTGGGATCGACTTCGACATCTCACGCCTCCCAGCGGACTCACCCACGAGGAATGGTGGTTCTTCGTGAGATTTCAACGAGAGAGCCAACTGAAGCTCCTGCCGCTCAGGACGGTCGACGGCGGCTTCGCCCGCTATTCGATTCCGGATCGAGCCTGGAAACATGTCCACGATCTCGACTTCCGCGCCGGTGGATCCGTCGAACTCCCCGAGCCGATCGCCAACCCGGACACTCGAGATCGATACATCGCGAGTTCCGTCATAGAGGAGGCCATCCGATCGAGTCAGCTCGAAGGCGCGACCACGACTCGCGCCATCGCGAAGGAGATGATCCTCTCCAGACGGGAACCCCGCTCGAAGGACGAGCGGATGATCCTCAACAATCACCACGCGATGCAGTTCATCCGGGAGATCCGAGGCCAGGCGGTGACGGTCGACCTCCTTCTCGAGCTGCACCGGATCCTCACGACCGGAACTCTGGACAACCGCGCGCACGAGGGGCGGTTCCGGGGATCCGAAGAGCGCATTCAAATCTTCGACGACGAGGATCAGATCGTTCACGTACCCCCACCCGCAGGCGAGCTCGAGAAGCGGGTCGCGGCACTCTGTCGATTCGCCAACGCGAGCGATGCGGAGCCGTTCATACCGCCCCTCATTCGGGCGATCATTCTGCATTTCTGGCTCGCGTACGATCATCCCTTTGTCGACGGCAACGGACGCACCGCGCGCGCTCTCTTCTACTGGTGCGCACTCCGGTCCGGTTATTGGCTGCTCGAGTTCGTTTCCATCTCCAGCGTCTTGAAGAAGGCGCCCGCGCAGTACGGGCGGGCATTCCTACTGACAGAAACGGACGAGAACGACGTCACGTACTTCATCCTCCATCAGCTCGACGTGCTCGCCAGCGCCGTCGAGGCGCTCCATGCCTACGTCCGGCGCCAGTCACTGGAGATTCGCGACGTCGAACAGGCAGTCCGTGGATCCGGAGTGCTCAACCATCGCCAGCGCGCGCTGATCGGACACGCGTTGCGGCACGGTCACGCGCGCTACACGATCGAGGGTCACCAGTTGAGCCACGGGATCGTCTACCAGACGGCGAGAAACGACCTTCGCCAGCTCGCGACCCTGGGTCTCCTCCGGCAGTCGAAGATCGGCAGGAAGCACTACTTCCTTCCCGCGAGCGACCTCGAGCGGCGACTGAAGACGCTGCGCTGATCGTCGCGAACGGTCGGTACTAGCGGCGCGCGCCGTGCGGATCTCGTTGGCTTGCAAGGACGCCGCCCCTCGAATCGCCGGAATGAGAAGCCGGACCCGCCCGGGGCCGCGCCTCATTCCCGCCGGCGCAAGAGAGCGCCCCGGCGTCGCGAGCTTCACTCCTTCAGGATGCACAGGAAAGCGCGATCGTTCACCGGGCTCAGGAGCGACAGCCGCCACCGGTAGAGACCGGGCGCGAGACTTCCGGGAACTTCGGGCCGGATCGCGCGCACCCGCTCGCCTCCCGGCATGATGGAGAAGCGCTTTCTCGCCAGGACCTCGATGACGCTCCCGTCCGGCGCGACGGCCTCGAGCACGGCCGGCACGGACGCGAGCGTCGTCGTGCTCTGATTGCGGAGAAGGCCCTCCACGGGGAGGGTCCCGCCCTCCGGAGGGACGACGACGAAGGTCTGGCGCGGATCGCCCGACGTGATTCGGAATCCGACGTCGGCATGGGCGAGGCGGAGGAACGTGGACAGTTGCCCTCCGAACGTCGAGTAAATGACGCCGACCTCTCCTCGACCGCCAACGGCGAAGCGATCGACTTCCGACGATCGTAGCGAGGCGAGGATGTCCGAGGCGAGAAACGTGCGCCCCCCGTCGAGCGAGTAATTCATCCACACCTCGACCGAGGGTCTCCAGCTCGAATACGCGACGAAGACATGCTCGTTGTCGTCGGCGGCGAGGAACGCGCGTGACGATCCATGGGGCTCGAGCACGATCGGATCCGAGAGCCAGGTCCGCCCGTAGTCGTGGGAGACATTGAAGTGGGTCGGCACGTCCGCCCAGGCCACGTAGACGTTCCCGGCGCAGTCGGACGCCAGGGACGGATTGTTCGAGACGGAATTGTCAGGAGTCGCCTCGAGCGGAGTGGGCGTGGAAAAAGAAGCACCGAAATCATCCGACACCGAGACGTACGCCGTTGCGGTCACGTCGGGGGTCCCACCGATCCAGGCCACGTAGACGTGCCCGGTGTCGTCGCAGTCGATCTGGGGGTTGATGTAATACGGCAGGTCCGCGAGGAGAACCGGTGGGTCGAACCATGTCTGTCCGCCATCGTTCGATACGTTGAACGCCAACTTGTCGACCCGGCATTCATCATCGGTACACGAGATGGTCTGCGCCACGTAGTAGACGTTTCCGAAGCGGTCGGCTGCGATTGCCGTCGGGTTTCCATCAGGCTCGAGCTGAATCGGCGGACTCCAAGTCTCTCTTCCGTCCATCGAGGCAACGAAGGACGACTCGCAGTAGACGTAGATCCAGCCCGGCGGTCCGAGCGCCGCTCTCGGGTTACCACCGCAGAATCTGCCGTCGTAGACGGGCCGATCGGCCCCAAGCCAAGTCGCTCCTCGATCCCGCGATACGTTGATTCGGCAAGCGAGGCCCGGTCCTGAATCACGAAAGTCCGTGAAGACCACGTAGACGTCGCCTTCCGGACTTGCGAGCAATCCGCGGACGGTGGACTGATTAGATCCCATGGGATCCGTGTCGACTCGCACCGGCGCGCTCCACGAAGCGCCGAAGTCCGTCGATCGCATGAAGTAGATGTCCGTCCCGCCGAACTCGCGCGAGTGGTAGGCGTAGTAGACCTCTCCGTCCGGGCCGAACGCGACGTGTCCGCTGAAGCCGAACGACCTGGGAGGCAGCGGACTGTCCGGGCCCTCGAATCGCCAGGTATTGTCGGCCAGGGCGGAGAGTGAAAGAACCCACGCGGTGGCGAGGGTGAGGACCGCCGCTGGGAGCCGAGTCGAAAGGATCTTTCGCGGCATGACGCATCCTCCGTTCGTCTCGCCTCGATCGGCCGGCGACGACGAGCTCCCGCTCGTGGGACGTCGAAAACGGTCGCGGCGACCCGCGCGATACGCCGATCCTATCGCGGAACGAGGGCGCCGGCGCGAGTTCGCGGTCACCATCGCTCGGCCGTGCGGCGTTCGCCCGATCGAGGGCGTCTCCTCACTCCCGGCGCCCGAGCGCGTGTCGCAATTCGACCTGCGCGCGATTGTAGCCCACGACCGCGTCGATCTGCGCGCGGCGGGCGGCGGCCGCGGTCCGGATCGCGTCGAGCGCTTCGATCGGAAGGCCTTCGGCGCCGCGGATGCGGCGGAAATTGAGGTCGAGCGAGCGCGCCGACTCCTCGACGCCGCGGGTCGCGAGAGCGATCTGCTCCTTCTTCAGGCGCGACTCCTGCCACGCGACCGAGACCTCGCTCGCGGCGCGGAGCCGCGCCTCCGAGAGCGACGCGCGCTCGCGCCGGAGTTCCGCGCGGCTCCCGCGGAGCCGCGCGGCGTTGCCGAAACCGAGGCTCTCGAACTCCCAGACGAGGAAGGCGGCCACGTCCCCCCGCTCGCCGAAGTTCTCGAAGTCCGATCCCGTTCCGCCGCCGAAGCCGCCGCCCGACGCCTCGAGGCGGATCTCCGGGACGAAGGGCCGGATCGACTCGAGGTTCTCGCGCTCGCCCGCCGCCTCGACCAGCGCCTCGCGCTCCCTCACCTCGGGGCTGTTCGCGAGGGCTTCTTCGATCAGATCGCGAAACGGCGAGTCCTCCGGCACGACGGTGACGGGAGCGACCCTGTCCTCGCCTGCGCGGAGCGCGATCGTGGGATCGACCGCGAGTCGGCGGACGAGCCGCGCCGACGCGACCGCCATCTCTTCCTCGGCCGCGGAGCGCTCGCGCTCCTCGGCCGCGAGCGCGCTCCGGGCGCGCGCGGCGTCGGACTCGAGCCCTTGCCCGCCGCGGGCGAAGCTCTCGGCGAGATCGGCGAGCTCGCGCGCGTGCGCGACGCTCTCCTCGGCGACGACGACGCGCGACTGGGCCGACAGGAGATCGAGATAGGCGAGCGAGACCGCCCGCACCGCGTCGTTCGCGGCGGCGTCGAGAGCGCTTCGCCGCGCTTCGACGTTCCGCCTCTCGACGCGCGGCGCGAGAAACGCGTCCTCGAGCGGCACGGACGCGGCGATGCCGCCGCCCACGAACGCGGAATTGCGGCTCGCCTGCACGACGTCGCCCTGCGTGTCCTGGATGCGGCCTTCGTGTTTCGTGTAGCCGGGAGCGACCTCGAGCGTCGGCAGCCAGAGGACGCTCGTCGCGTCGAGCCGGGCCTGGGACTCGAGGAGCGCCTGGCGGGCGAACTCGATCTCGGGGCTCGTCGCGCCCGCGATCGCGAGCGCGGTCGGAAGATCGATCGTGCGGACGGGCGCGCCGGGCGGCGCGGGTTCCACGGCTTCGGGCGGCGTCTCGTCGGACGCGTCGGCGGCGGGCTCGGCGCGCATCTCCGCGAACGCGATCGGCTCCACGTGGACGCGCCGGGCGGGCGAGCCGCAGGCCGAGAGGAGAATGGTGAGCGCCGCCGCCGCGGCCCGCGCGCCGCTCATCGGTTCGCCCCTCCCGCCGCGGCCGTGGTCGAGACTCTCTCGCCCTCGGCGATTCCGGCGGCGCCGGCGACGATGACGAGTTCGCCCGCCTCGAGGCCGGAGACGACGCCCACGATCGTGCCGTCCTCGTAGCGCGGCTCGATCTCGCGCCGCTTCGCGACGCCGTTCTCGACGACCCAGACGACGCGGCGGTCGCCGTCCGGGTGGACGGCCCGCGCCGGCACGCAGCGCGCTTGCGTGAGCGTCTCGAGCGCGATCGTCGCGCGGCAGTAGTCGCCGGGGACGATGCGCCGGCGGCCGCGCGAGTCCTTCGGGTTCTCGATCTCGGCCTCGACGCGCATCATGCGGGAGCGCTCGTCGAGCGCGCCGGAGACGCGCGCGACGGCGCCCTCGACGCGCGCTCCGGGCGCCGCGGCGAAGCGGTCGAGGACGACCTTGTCGCCGACGTCGAGGGAGGAGACGGCGTCGATCGAGACGTCGATCGCGACCCGGAGCCGGTCGACTCTCGCGATCGAGAAGACGGGCGTCGCCGCGCTGTTCTTTTCCGCCGGCTGGATGAAGGCGCCGGGGTGCGCGAAGCGCATGGTGACGACGCCGTCGAACGGAGCGACGATCTCGCCGTAGGCGAGGAGAGCCGCGACGCGGTCGCGGCGTGCGGCGGCGACTTTCTCTTCCGCGGCGGCCACGGCCGCGTCCGCCCGCGCTCGCTCCCGCGCCGCCGCGGCCTCGGAGCGGCGCGCCTCCGCGGCCGAGACCCCGGCGCGCCCGACGTCGCGCGCGGCTTCGGCCTCCGCGAGCTGGCTCTCGGCCTCGTCGATCTTCCTTCTCTCGATCGACGGATTTCCTTCGACGAGCGCCCGCCACCGATCGAGCTCGATCTCGCGGAGGGTGACCATCGCCTCCTCGCCGCGCAGCTCCGCGCGCGCTCTCTCGATCGCCGCCGCGGCCGCGCCGACCTTGGCCTCGGCCTCGGCCTCGGCGGCGGCCGCCTGCGCGGCGCGCGCGGCGGCGAGCGCCACCATGGCCTCGGCCTCGGCGAATTCGAGGTCCATCTCGGGAACGGAAAGCCGCGCGAGCGGCTCGCCCTTCTCGACCTCGTCGCCGATGTCGGCGAGAACTTCGCCCAGGTAGCCGCCGACCTTCGCATAGAGGTCGGCCGCCTCGATCGGCATCACGGTGCCGGACGAAGAGACCTTTCGCTCGAGGTCGGTCACTCGCACCTCCGCGACCGTCACCGTCGTCGCGCGCGGGGCGGCCTCCTGCGCCCAAGCGTCGCCGCCGCGAGCGAGGGCCGCGAGCGTCGCCGCAAAGACGAGAGTCTTTCTTCGTGTCATGCGAGGGGCTCCCGTTTCCGTGATGCGGTTTTCGGCGCGGACCGCTTCATCGACACGTAAAGGCAGGGCACGACGAGGAGCGCGAGCACGGTGGCGCCGATGACGCCGCCGATGATCGTGCGGGCGAGCGGGACGTTCGACTCGCCGCCGCCGAATCCGATCGCCATCGGGACGAGCGCGAGGAGCGTCGTGAGCGACGTCATGAGAATGGGGCGGAGCCGCACGACCGACGCCTCGACGATCGCCTCGCGCGGCGACGCGCCCTCGCCGAGGCGCTTGTTGGCGAAATCGACGAGCACGATCGAGTACTCGACGACGATGCCGACCATCATGATGATCCCCATGAACGCCATCACCGAGAGGTGCGTGCCCGTCAGCGCGAGGAGGGCCACGACGCCGACGAAGCCGAGCGGCACCGAGAGGAGGACGATGAACGGGTCGAGGAAGCTCCGGAACTGCGCGACCATCACGAGATAGACGAGGATGACCGCGATCAAGAGCCCGCCGCTGAACTGCTCGAACGACTCGCGGAGGCTCTTCACTTCGCCGCGCATCTCGAGGAGGTAGCCCTTTCCGGCGAACTCGGGCCCGCCGATCTCGTAGACGCGGCCGTCCTCGGTCTCCTGGGCCTTCACCCTGAGCTCCGGCGACGCCTCGATGCGGCGCTCGATCGCCCCGACGACCGAGGCGACGTCGTGGCCGGGCAGGACGTTCACGTAGATGTCGGTCGCGCGCGTGATGTTGTGGTGGTTGATGACGGCAGGGCCGGTCGAGAACGACACGTCGGCGACGTTCCGGAGGAGGGCGGGCCGGACGCTCCCCGCGCCCGTGATCGGGATGTTCCGGATCGTGTCGACGCTCTCGATGTCCTCCTCGAAATACTGCACGCCCATGAAATAGTGGTTGCCGTTCCGCTCGTCGATCCAGAACGCGGACTCGAAGTTGATCGAGCTGTTGGTCGCGGCTACGAGGTTCTTCATCACGTCGTCGACGGTGACGCCCTGATACGCGGCGAGCGTCCTGTCCATCGTGACGTCGAGGATCGGGTAGTCGAGACGTTGCGCGATCCGGGCGTCGGCGGCGCCCTCGACCTCGCTCGCCTCGCGGCGGACGAGCCTTGCCACGTCCTGCGCGGTGTGGAGGTTCGAGCCCGTCACCTGGAAGTGAATGGGCGACGGCTCGCCGAAGTTGAGCGCGGCGGTCATCATTCCGCCCGTGTCGAAGGCGAACTCGACCTCGGGGAACTCGCGATTCAGGATCTCGCGCATCTCGGTCACGGTCTCGAACGTTCCCGGAAAGCCGCTCTTCCCCTTCGTCTGGACGAGCAGGAAGGCGTCCATCGGCCCCGTGTTCGGCGTGTACGCCGCCGGCCAGTCCATGAGGACGCCGATGTTCGAGATGAGGATCTGGAGGTTCGAGTCGGGGAATCGCTCCTCGCCGATCGCGAAGCCGGGATCGGGCGCGCCGAGCTTCTCCATCAGGATCTTTTCGATCCCCGCGACCGCCTCCTCCGTCCGCTCGATGCGCGTGCCGGACGGCATGCGGGCGGTTATCGTGAACTGGCCCGGATCGACGGGCGGGAAGAGGTCGCGTCCGAGCCGCGGGAAGGCGAAGGCGGCGCCGCCGAGGAGGAGGAGCGCGCCCGCGATCACGAGGACGCGCGCGCCGAGCGCCCGCTCGAGAAGGCCGCGGTAGCGCGACTGGAGCCCCCCCGGCGATTCGTCGCGGCTCTCCGGCGCCGCGCGGAGGAAGCGCGCGCAGAACGCGGGCACGATCGTGATCGAGGCGAGGTACGACGCGACGATCGCGAGGCTCGCGGCGACCGCGAGCGGGGTGAAGAGAAACTTCGCGAGCCCCGAGAGGAAGACGACCGGATAGAAGACTACGACGAACGTGATCGTCGAGACGAGGATCGGCATCGCCACCTCGCGCGCGCCGTCGGCCGCGGCGTCGAACGGCTTCTTCCCCATCCGGACGTGGCGGACGATGTTCTCGAGGACGACGATCGACTGGTCCACGAGGATCCCGACCGCGAGCGCGAGTCCGCCGAGCGTCATCGCGTTGATCGTGTCGCCCGTGTAGAAGAGCCCGATGAGCGCCGCGAGGATCGCGAGCGGGATCGCGAGGACGACGATGAGCGTCAGTCGCACGCTGCGCAGGAAGAGCAGCACGACGAGCCCGGCGAGGACGCTCCCCAGCCCGGCCGCGATCTCGAGCCCGAGGATGCTCTTCCGCACGCCGACCGACTGGTCCATGACGACGCTCAAGACGAGGTCCTTCATCCGCGGATCGTCGGCGTTCAGCTCCTTCAAGCGCGAGAGGATCTGCGAGAGCCGGCTCTTGATCTTGTCCACGATCTCGATCGTGTTCGCGCCCGGCTGCCGGTAGATCGGGATGTAGACCTGGCGGGCGCCGTTGGTGCGGACGATGTTGGTCTGGATCTGGCCCGTGTCGCGAACCTCGCCAACGTCGCCGATCGTGACGGGCGCGCCGTTCACGATCGAGATCGGGATGTCGTTCATCGCCGCGACCTCGCGCGGCAGCGAGTTCGTGAAGATCTGGTAGTCGATGTCGCCGAGCTTCGCGTTGCCCGCGGGGATGAGGACGCTCTGCTTCACGAGCGCCCGCTGCACGTCCATGATCGAGAGGTTCCGCGCCTCGAGCTTCTCGCGGTCGACGTACGCGAGGATGCGCCGGAGCTTCCCGCCGTAGACGGCCGGCGCGATCACGCCCTGGATCGACTGCAGCCGGTTCCTGAGTTCGAAGTACGCGATGTCGTACAACTCCTTCTCGTTCATCGACGGGCTCGAGACCGAGACGAGGCAGAGAGGCACCGACGCCGTGGGGTCGAACGGCATGACCATCGGCGGGATCGTCCCCGGCGGGAGGTAGAAGAGGTCGCTCATCGCGTAGCTCGTCACCTGCGACATCGCGGTGTCGAGGCTGATGTCCTCCCGGAAGAAGTCCTTCACCACGCAGACGCCGAGCATCGCCTTCGCTTCCTGGTGCTCGATGCCGACGGACTGCCCCGTCCAGCGCTCGAGGCGGCTCATGATGTCGCGCTCCATCACCTCGGGCGGCATGCCCGGATAGAACGTGACGATCTGGACCGCCGGCGTCTTGAAGATGGGGAGGAGATCGGCGGGGATCTTGTCGTACGACGCGACGCCCACGACGAGGACGGCGAGCGCCACGACGGCGATGAGATGGGGGTTCCGGAGGGCCGGTCGGATCAACTAGTTTCCGCTCCTCGCAGCGGCCTCGAGCGCCTCGAGGCCCACGTCGCCGAAGACCGCGCGGTAGCCGCCCGGGGTCCGGCGCACGAGCCCGCGGCCGCCGGCGAGCTCGAAGCAGGGCGTGCCGGACGCGTGCTCGAGCGCCTCGCTCATCGCTCGCGCCTCGTTCGCGCTCACCGTGAAGAGGGAGATCGGCGTCGCGCGATGGCGGAGCGCGACGTAGCCGACTTTGAGGCCCCGGAAGCGGCAGAGCCGCGCGCCCTCGAGCGTGAAGTCGCCGTTTCCCGGGAGCGGCGACTCGTCCGCCACGGCGCGGTCGCGGAGAAACCGATCGACGGCGTCGGGGTCCGCGCTTTCGATCTCGAGCGCGAGGTCGCCGCGGACGAACTTCGAGTGGTCGAGGGACGCCATCACGAGGAGAGCGGGGGGCTCGTCGCCGCCGAGTGCGAGCGCCAAGACAAGGCCTGCCGCCGCGGCGGCCACGGCGCCCCCGAGCGCGAAGAGGAGGCCGCGATGGCGCCCGCCGCGGCGGGGGACCGCGCGATCGAGCGCGCGGTCGAAGACGCTCTCCTCGTCGCCCGTGGTCTTCCGGAGGCTCGCGACGATCGCCTTCTCGACGCGTTCCTGGGCTTCGAACCAGCGCGCGCAGGCGGGGCAGCCCTCGAGATGGCGCGAGACGTCGAAAGTCGTCGTGTCGTCGAGGTCCGAGTCGAGGTAAGGGCTCGCGTACCGGCGGGCTTCGGAGCACTTCATGGCTCGCTCCTCCGAGAAAGCGGAGCCAGATCGCGATCGGACGCGAGCCGCGCGCGGAGCTTTTCGCGGGCGCGGAAGACGCGCGACATGACGGTGCCCTTCGGCGCGTCGGTCGCGGCGGCGATCTCGGCGGTGTCGAGATCGGCCACCGACCGGAGGAGGAACGCGAGCCGCTCGTCCTCTTGGAGCGCCGACAGAGCGGAGGAGAGCCGCTCGTCGATCCGCTCGAGGACGCGTTCGGGGTCGAGCACCGTCCCGGCGCCCTCGAGGTCGCGCTCGAGCGCTTCGAAGACGCCCGCGCCCGGGGCCTCGGGCTCCTCGAACGGCGCCTCGCGGCCGAAGCGCTTCGCCTCTCGCCGCGCATGATTCCGGCACTCGTTCGCGACGTGCCGGTAGATCCAGCCCCCGAAGTTCGCGACGTCGGGCTCGGCCTCGCCGGCGAAGCCGCGCCACGCCGAGAGGAGGGCGGCCTGGAGAACGTCTTCGGCGTCGCTCTCGGTCGCGGTCATCCGCCGCGCGACGATGACGAGGCTCGCCCGGTGGGGCGCGAGCCTGCGCGCGAACTCGTCGCGCCGCGCGTCCTGCGATCTTCGATGCGGGTCCCTCGCTGACATGGTCCTCCAGGGTCACAGGGTCGCTCGGCGCCCGCGCGATTGCGCGGAGATTCGGGCATGGCCAGGCGCGTGCGCCCGGGCCGCAGGAGCGAATCCGCAAGTCTTTGAATTGCAATCGCTTGAGGCTCCGCCTCGCTCGATCGGTACCGGCTCAAGTAATTACTCAGCCTCGAGCCGCAAGAAAGGTCCGTCCCTCCGCGCCTCGCGGAAGGGCGACGCGCGCTCGTCCACGGTGAGGAAGCGAATGGCGCGGAAATGGCGACGAGCGCGAAGCGGTGAGGAGGGAAGGTCCTCGAATCCACGCCGTCACGCCATCGGACCTCCCGGGCTCGGATGAATCGAGGAGTTGCACGCCGCCCCCTTCACGCTCCTCTGCTCCGGGTCATGCGGACTTTGAAACGCGAGTGTCGGCTTGACAGAAACTCGAAACGCCCAATAGAATCTGCGCGCTCCAATCTGGCCCGATCGAAGCTGAAGCGTGCAGGATTACGCGCACATCCCATATCTCGCCGCGGGGCCGGAAATGAGCACTCAGCAGACGCTCAGGAGTGAATGGCGGTCGATCATACGGGTGCTTGCAGCATGCGTCTCGTGCAGATGAGCGCCTGGGGCTGATCCTTCGTTGCTCGGGATCGATCTCCTCCCGTCTCGCGGCCATCAGCCACAGAATTCATTCTCGGAACGGACTCCATTTCGAGGAACAACATTGGAGGGCTTGCAGAAGGCTTAGCCGATATGCGCTTAGGTGTAATACGAAGCCCGTTCGTTCCAACGACAAGGATAACGCCATGACCCGCAAGACGCTTGGCAGGATACTCTTCGCTTCGACCGCAATCGCTGCGTGTCTCTTCGTGCTCGCGCAATCGATGCGGGCGGCGGACACGTGGTCCCCCAACTGCGTGCCGCAAGTGTACTTCAGTAGCGACGGAAGCACCTGTCAGAACGTGACGGTGAAGAACGAAGAGGGACCGAGTTCTAGACAAGACCACACCGTCAAGTACGCGAACGGGACAACGAGTACTGTGTCTCTGGTGGGGCAGCAGAGCCACACGTTTTCGTCGAAGATCACAGAGCTCAAGGGACATGAAAAGGGTAAGGGTGATGAAGAAGTCGGCACCTGGAGTTGGACGGTGAGCCCTGGAGGACCGAACCCCATCGGGCAGTGAAGCGGGGAAACGGCTCGTCGCACATGAGTCGCGGGATCGGATCGCGCTCGGGAGGAGATTTGTCGTGAACAAGCGGGTTCTCTTCTCCCTGGCCGGCTTCGGCGGGGTACTAGTCGTCCTCTGGGTCGTCTGTCGTCCCGACGAGCGACCCGCGGATGGTTCGCCGAGTCGGATCAATCTCGAGGACTCGAAGCCCGTCCGCCAGCCGAGTGGGAGTCTCCCTTCAGATCGAATCGCAGCGAAGGACGCTCTCGGAAAGAGCCCGGCAGCGAACGGTGAGGCGCTGCGAGGCGGCGTCCACGGCGTAGTCCGCGGCCCTGGGGGACCGGTCGCGGGCGCGACCGTCTACGCGTACCTCTCTCCGGAATCTCCGGCGTATCGAAAGGACGCTGGCGGCGCGCTGGCGGCGAATCCGGCGCCACTTGGGGAAGTTCGGACCCGCTCGGATGGAGAGTACTGGCTGCACCTGCCGGCGCGCTGGCCGGGTTACGTCATCGATCTCGGCGCCATTGCCGATGGATTCGAGCGGGCGATGGTCACGGATGTGCGAGTTCGAGGCGAGCCGATCCGCCAAGACTTCGCCTTGGAGTCAGGCGACGCCATCGCGGGACGCGTGGTGGACTCGATAGGGAGATCAGTCGCAGGCCTTCGTGTACTCGCCACACGGAAGCAGCTCCCGGACTACAGCGTGCCGCTGATGTCGCCGTGGCTTCTGAGCACGCATGACTTGAGGCTCGCGCGGCGCGACTCTGACTACCACGAGTCGAGGGCGATCACGGACGCCACCGGCCGCTTTCTCTTGAGTGGTCTCGTCGCCGGTGAGTACACACTGGTCGCGGAGTCCTTCGAGTGGATCTTCGACCCAACACTGCGCGTTCACACAGGCGACATGGAGGTACTCGCAACGGCGGTACGCGGGGTCGGGATCATTGGCAATGTCCGCGATGCGAGCACGAAGGAATTCGTTCCGAGATGCTTCGTCGAGGTAGCGGTGACCGGATCGAACGTGCGGGAACAACTCCACTCCGGGACTAGCTTGGGCGGCATGATCGCTCTGAGTTGGAGGCTCCCGCTGTCCGAGGTGCCGGAACTACTTCGGTTCTTCGTTCGGGTCCGGGCGGAGGGATATGTTCCTTGCCACCGGGAGATCGAGGTCCGTCCGGCCGATGGACTGGCTCCATTCGACGCGGATCTCGAGCCGCTGCCCAAGGGTAACCTCGAGCTCTCGGTTCACTACGACGATGGCGAGAGGTACGCAGGCGTGCTCATCGCCGAGTATGCCGAGCCAGAGGGCGGAGTTCAGGGCCAAGCACTGCTCAGCAGGGAAGAGCCGGGGCTCTATCGTGGCTCGATCCCTGCCGGTCGCTGGTTCTTGCGCGTGAGGACGACAGGATTCCTCGGCGCGATCCTCGATTGGCGTCAGGACGCGGAAATCTCCCCTGGAGGAATGGCTCATGCGGATGTCGTCATCCCGCGAGGTGGCGTCCTCGTCGTTCGACGCCCGCCTGAGTCAGACAGTGCCGAATGGTCTCTTGTCGCTTTGGGCGAGACCCTGAGTGGGGAAACGACGCTGTCCGAGGAGGAAACCGTGTTGTCTGACATTCCTGCAGGGGAATGGACGCTCCAGTTCGCCCGTGGCTCCACTCTGGTCGAGACGCGCCAGGCCGAGTTCGCTCCGGGCTTGCGCATCGAGATCGACCTTGTCGAGCCAAGATGACCTATCGATTCAGCTTTGCTTGTCTTTCGGTCGGGCTTGCCCTGTCGCAGGGATGCGGCGGCGGGAGCGACGGGCACCGGGAATCGGCCGTCGAACGTGCGACTCTCGCTGGCGACCACGCGCACGAGAGCGTCGTTTTCCGGGGGCGCACTCTCGCCATCTACAAGACGAGGTCCGTGCCGGAGCACGCTCCGCTCGTGCGCATTGTGAACGCCAGCGAGGACCCCGCCTCCAGCCTTCTCCTCTCGATGCGCTTCGCGGATGATCGGCGCGTAGATCATCGAATTGGGCCCGGCGAGACGTGCCGTTCGGAACGACTTGCCGCCGACGGTATTGCCGTCATGAGCATCGCGGTGCTCGAGACGGGTATCGAGCGCGGCCGCGTCCGCTGGTCGCTCGAATCCCCCCAGTCACGTCCGAGGGAGTCGGTGCCCGGCGACTGAACGGTCGAGTCAACTCCCGTTCTTGGCGCTCTTGTGATGCGACGGGCGGGGTGAGAGAGGATTGCCGCTGGTCCCCGAGCGTTACGTGAGACGTGGGGAGTTGTCATTCGGAGTTGGGGACTCTGCAGTTCGAGGAGGCACGCGGACGGGGTTGGTCGCCCGGCGCGCGGAGCGTCGGTCGACACCGGGATTCACGCTGCGGAGTTCGCGAGCTCCGACCGAGAATCGAGTGAAGCGATCGCCCAACTCCTCCTCGAGACGCTGGCTGGAACGGGAGCCGCCGGCCTCGACGAATCGCTCGCGCTGACCGATCAGTCCGGCTCCCCCGTCAGCACCCAGCCCGCCCAGTCGCGGACCGAGTACCGCGGCTCGCCGCGCTCGTCCTTCTCGTCGCGAAGCTTCTTCTTCGCCTCCCACAGCGCTTGCGCCTTGGGCTTCTTCTCGGTCCAGAGCCTTCGATAGAAGTCGAGCATCAACGTTTTCGTCGCCTCGTCCGGCACTTTCCAGAGGCTCGTGACGACGCTCCGCGCGCCCGCCATGTGGAGCGCCTTCTGCAAGCTCGCGACCCCCTGGCCCGCGCGGCGCTCGCCGACGTTCGTGTCGCAGGCGCTCAAGACCGCGAGCTCGCAATTCCGGAGATCGAGCGTCGCGATCTCCTCCGCCGTGATGAGCCCCGGCGCGCGGCCTGAAGCGTCCTCGGGGAGGTTCGCCCCGGCGAGCGCCAAGCCGCAGAGGAGCATCGGACTCATCCCGCGCACGCGCTCCTCGCCGCTCATGCGCCGGCCGAGCCCGCTCCTCGCGTCGAGCGGCTCCGAATCGCCCGAGGAGCGGATCGACTCGGGCGCGAACCATCCGTGCGTGGCGACGTGGAGGAACCGTGCGGTCGGCGCGAGCGCGGTGAGCGCTTCCCGCGACGCTTTGCGCTTCTCCAGCACGCGCGCCGCGCCGGATTCGCCGAAGGCGCCGTCGTGCAGCGCGACGATCGCGCGCGCCTCGAGTCCCGTGTGCGCGAGCGAGCCGAAGCCGCCCGCCCACGGACCTCCGCGGAGCGCGACCGGACCCTCGAGTGGCCGCGACGGCGCGCTCGAACGCGCGACGGGCTCGTCCGGTGAGTCCGCGGCGCCGAGCGCCACGGCTTCGGCGTCGAAGGACGCGCCCCCGAGAGCGACGAGCGCGGCCGCGCCCGCGTACGGCTCCCGGTTCCAGAGGATCTCGGCGAGCGTGCCGCGCGTCTCGATTCGAAAGACGTCGCCGACGCTCGGGCCGCGGTCGGGCTCGCTCATCGGCAGCGCGTCGAGGGGCACGAGGTGCAAGACGTCGTCGAGCGCGACGATCACGCGGGTCGCGTCCCGCAGCGCCGGCCGGAGCGGATCGAAGACGAGCCGCCGCAGCTCCTCTCCGCGCTGCCGGGACGGTCCGGCGGTCTCCTCCGCCTCGAGATCGGCGCCGCGCAGCGCGGGCGCGTCGGAGCGCGGCTCGCGCGAGCCGCGGGCGTCGTCCGGCGACGCGGCTCCTCGCTCGACTCCGGCGCCGATCGCCCTCCGCCACTCGCGGACCGCCTCCTCGATCGCCGCGGCGGGGCCCAGCTCGACGCGCGTGAGCTGCCCGCCGGACCTGAGGACGAAGGCGCAGAGGCTCTCGATCGTCCACGACGAGAGTCCCTTCACGGGAGCCGCCGAAGACCGATCGTAGCGGCGGAGTCCCACGATCGCGTCGCCCGCGGACAGGCGCCGCGCATACTCGGCGAGGCCGGGCCGCGCGCCGAACTCGCGCGTCGCCGCCGCGCCGCGAGCGATCGTCATCAGTTCCCGCTCGGCCGACTCGCGCTCCCGCCGGGCCTCCTCCATCTCCTCCGCGGGCGCGCCCCCGCGCGCCGCGATCGCGAGGAACTCGCTCGCCGCGAGCATCCGCTCGCGCAGATCGGCGTACCGCGGGTGCGAGCCGGCCGAGCGGGTCAACCGCGCGGACGCGATCGCGGCCGAGCGGATCGCCTCGGAGGCGAGAAACGCCTCGGCGTCGAGCGCGGCGTCCGCGCCGAACACGCCGAAGCCCGAGGCGAACGAGAGCGCGAGCCCGAGATCGGGCGCGAGTTCGCCGCAGCGCTCCTCGGCCTCGCGGCTCGATTCGGCGAGGAGCACCTCGGGCGACAGCGCCGCGAGGCTCCGCGCGAACTCGGCCGCGATCGACGCGAAGCGGGCGGCGTCCTCCTCGCCGCGCCTCTCCTCCGCCATCGTCAGGAGGAGATTCGCTCGCGCCGCACGAAGGTCGGGATGGTCGCTCGGAAGTGTGCGCTCGCGCGCGGCGAGGACCGACTCGTCGAACTCGCGGGCCCGCGCGAGGTCGCCGAGGGCCGCCGACGTCACGGCGAGGTTCTGCTTCACCATCAGGACGACCGGGTGTTCCTCCGAATGGCCCGACGACAGGAGGGCTTCGAGCGCCTCGCTCTCCAGCTCCCTCGCCCGCGCGAGGTCGCCCTGGAGCCGGAACGTCACGGCCAGGTTCTGGCGGGCCGTGATGCGGTCAGGATGGTTCGGCGGCAGCGTGCGCGATCGGATTTCGAGCACCTTCGCCTCGAGGGCTCGCGCGCCGGCGAGATCGCCCATCTCCTTCAGCGTCGAGGCGAGGTTCTGGCGCGCCGCCTGAAGGCGCGGATGATCGTCCAGGAGCGACCGCGAGAAAACCTCGAGGACCGACTCCTGGAGCACGCGCGCGCCCCTCAGATCGCCCAGGGCCTTGATCGTCGTCGCGAGGTTGAGCCGCGCCACCTGGAGGTCCGGATGGTCGCCGGCGAGCGTTCGCTCCCAGACCGCGAGGACGCGCGCGAAGAGATCCCGGGCCGAGGCGAGGTCACCCAGGGCGAAGAGCGTGCCGGCGAGAGTCTGGCGCGCCGCCAGGAGATCCGGGTGGTCCTCGGGCAGGAGCCGCGCGCGCACCGCGAGGACCTTCTCCTCGAGCGGTCTGGCTCCGGCCGCGTCGCCCATCGCCTTCATCGTCACGGCGAGATTCTGCCGCACGTCCTGGATCCGGAGCGAGTCCTCGGGCAGCGTGCGCGTCAGGACCGCGAGCGCCTCCTCTTGCAGGGCCCGCGCACCGGGGAGATCGCCCAGCGCCTTCTTCACGACCGCCAGGTTCTGGCGGGCCATCTGGATGTCGATGTGATCCTCGTCGAGCGTTCGCGATCGGACCTCGAGGATCTTCTCGAAGAGGAGCTTCGCGCCCTCGAGATCTCCGAGCTCGAGCCTCGTCGCGGCGAGGGACTCCCTCAGCCTCTGGAACTCCGGCGCATCGTCGGGCTTCGTGCGCGTGAAGACTTCCACGGCCTTCTCCTCGAGCGAGAGAGCGGCCCGGAGGTGGCCCTGCGCCCGCATCGTCAGCGCCACGTCCTGCCGCGCGTATTGGAGATCGTCGTGATCGTCCGGGAGCGTCCGCGAACGGATCTCGAGCACGCGCTCCCACGCGAGCCGCGCGGCCTCGACGTCCTCCGCCCGCCACGCGACCGTGCCCGCTTCGTGGAGAAGCGAGACCCAGCCCGCGTTCCGCTCGCTCTCCGGGCGCGCGAGGAGCGAGCGGACGGCCTCGCTCGCCTTTTCGCGCGCCGCGGCGTAGCCGAGAGCGCCGAGCTTCTCCCTCGCCTCCGCGACGAGGCGCCGCTCTTTCGAGAGGTCGGTGGCGGACTCTTCGGACGCCGTTTCCTCCTGCGGGTGTTCCTCGCCGGCGGCGCCCTGGGCTTCGATCGCCGCACCGGCGGCGCACAGGAACAGGAGAAAGCTCGGCCCGCGCCTCCTCGACGATGTCCTCATCGGACGGGCCAGCCTATCCGAGATCGGTCCGGGCGGGTGCCGCATCGGCCGGGGACGCGCGGGGCGGCGTCTCGATCCGGAAGTGCTGTAAGATCCCCGTGCGAATTCTCGCACGACCGATCCATGACCTCCGAGTCCCGCGACCTTCCCGACCGCGAGACCACCGCGGACCTCCTCCGCCGCGCGTCGAGCGGCGACAAGTCGGCCGCCGAGCGCCTCCTGGGGCGCATCCTGCCCGGCCTCCGCCGCTGGGCCAGCGGCCGCTTGCCCGCCCGGGCCCGAGACCTCGCCGACACGGAAGATCTCGTCCAGGACGTGGCGCTCCGTTCGGTCGGGCGCTGGGCGACGTTTCAAGGGGAGAGGACGGGCGCCCTCCTCTCGTATCTTCGCCAGGGCGTCCTCAACCGGATCCGGGACGAGATCCGGCGGGCGCGCCGACGTCCAGGGCACGACGGCGGGGAGGTCGATGCGATCGCGGCGAAGCCGGGCGACTCGCCCGCGGCGATCGCGATCGGGGCCGAGGCGGTCGAGCGCTACGACCGCGCGCTCGAGCGGCTCGCGCCCGAGGAGCGCGAGGCGATCGTCGCGCGCGTCGAGCTCGGGCTCGAGTACATGGACGTGGCGGAGCTGCTCGGCAAGAGCGGGCCCGACGCGGCGCGGATGGCGGTGGCTCGCGCGCTCGTGAAGCTGGCCGACGCGATGGGCGAGAACGAAAGCGAGAACGGATGACGGGCGGCGAGCGCGGCGACCAAGCGATCCTCGAGTCGATCGCGTGCGCCATCGCGGACGGCCACCCCGTCGATTGGTCCGACGCGGAGGAGAAGGCGACCTCCGACCGCACGCGGCTCCTGCTGAAGCGGCTCCGCGCGGCCGCGCGGGTCGCCACCGCCCACCGCGTCCCGAGCGGCAACGCGACGCTCCCCGCTCCGCCGGAGTCGCCGCGTTCCGCGGAGCCGACGCGCTGGGGATCTCTCGCGATCGTCTCGCGCATCGGCGGCGGCGCGTTCGGCGACGTCTTCGTCGCGCGCGACCCGGCGCTCGATCGCGACGTGGCGCTGAAGCTCTTGAAGCCCGACGCGCCCGGCGCGCGGCCGAGCGACGACCGCGTGGTGACCGAGGGCCGGGCGCTCGCGCGGGTCCGGCACGGAAACGTCGTCACCGTGTTCGGCGCCGACCGGCGCGACGGCCGCGTCGGCATCTGGATGGAGCTCGTGCACGGCCGGACGCTCGAGGAAATTCTCGTCGAGCACGGACCGCTCGGCGCGAAGGAAGCCGCCGGGATCGGCGCGGATCTCTGCCGGGCGCTCGCGGCGGTGCACGCCGAGGGCCTCGTCCACGCCGACGTGAAGACGCAGAACGTCGTCCGCGAGATCGGCGGCCGCATCCTCCTCATGGACTTCGGCGCGAGCGCGCTCGCGCGATCGGACGATGCGCCGCCGGACGACGAAGAGGCCGTCAACGCCGGGACGCCGCACTACATGGCGCCCGAACTGTTCCGTGGGTCGCCGGTGTCGGCGCGGACGGATCTCTACTCGCTGGGCGTCCTCCTCTACCGGCTCGTTACCGGGAGCTACCCCGTCACGGGCACGACGCTCGTCGAATTGATCGGCCGTCACGCCGCCGCGCGCCCCCGGCCGCTCCGCGACCTCCGGCCCGATCTCCCGGCCGACTTCGTCGCCGCGGTCGAGAAGGCGATCGCGCCCGATCCCGCCGAGCGCTACGCGAGCGCGGGCGAGATGGAGCGCGCGCTCGCCTCGACGGCCGGAGTCGCCCTGCGCTCGCGGCGGACGCGCCTAGTCGCGGCGCTCGCGGCGGCGGCCCTCGTCCTCGCCGCGGGCGCGATCTACCTCGCAGCGAGGCCGGGATGGGGCGCCTACCGGGTCACGGCCCGGCTCTTCAAGCTCGAGGGCGACGCGAAGCGGCCGCTCGTCTCCGGCGACGCCGTCGCTCGCGGCGATCGGCTCTTCCTCGAATTCCACGCGTCGCGGGCGCTCCACGTCTACGTGGTGAACGAAGACGCTGCGGGCGCGCGGACCGTGCTGTTCCCGACCAAGGACACGTTGCAGAATCCGTTGCCGGAGCGCGAAGATCCCTTCGTGCTGCCGAAGGACGAGATGCACTGGCGGATCGACACGTCCGCGGGCGCCGAGGACATCCTCATCGTCGCGAGCCCGACCGCGATGCCGGCGCTGATCGAGGAGATCGCGGCGATCCCGCGCGCCGGCGAGGCGACGACGCGGCTCCGCGGAATCCTCGGGCTCGAGGAGGGCCCGGACGCGCGCGCGCTCGCGACGGCGTCGGGGCGACTCTGCGACGCGGTCCAGGCGCTGGCGGAGGGAAGCGAGAGCGTGACCGGCGTCTTCGTCCGGAAGATCCGGCTCGACAATCCGGCGAACCGGGAGGGCGGCCGGTGAGACTCGTCGCGGTCCTCTGCGCGGTCGCGATGGCCGCCTCCTCCGCGAGCGCCGCCGACCGCGCGCTCGTCGTCGCGTGCGGCGAGTACCCCGCGCTCCGCGCGGCGCTGGGCGAGGAGACGTACGAGTCGCGCGTCCGGCTCCGCGGTCCCGAGAACGACGCGGCGCTCGTGCGGCGCACGCTGGTCGAGACGCTGTCGTTCGCGAACGAGAACGTGACCACGCTCGCCGGATGGCCGGAGTCGCCCGCGGATCGACCGACGCTGCGGAACATCCTCGCCGCCCTCGCCCGCATCGCGGACGCGTCGAAGGCCGGCGACCGCGTCGTCCTCTACTTCGCGGGGCACGGCGTCCAGCAGATCGACGCGAGCGGCGACGAGGCCGACGGGCTCGACGAGGTGTTCCTCCCCGCGGACGCGACGCGATTCGATTCGAAGAGCACGAGCGTCCCCAACGGGCTCGTCGACGACGAGATCGGCCGCCGCGTCGCGGCGATCCGAGACAAGGGCGCGTTCGTCTGGCTGATCATGGACACGTGCCACTCGGGGACGATGCTCCGCGGCGGCGCGGCGGGCGTGCAGTTTCGGCGGCTCGATCCGGAGATCCTCGGCGCTCCGATCCGCGCCGAGTGGGCGGGCCGGCGCGATCGGAGAGGCGCGGCGGCGGACCTCGCGTCGCTCGACGGGATCGTCGCCTTCTACGCCGCGCAGAGCTACCAGCTTGCTCCCGAGATGAAGCTCCCCGCCGGCGATCCCGGGGCCGAGATGCACGGGCTCCTCACGTTCGAGATCGCGAGCCAGCTCGCGCGCGCGGGCGGCGGGATCACGTTCCGCGAGCTCGCGGCGCGCGTCGCGCACGCGTACCAGGCGCTGCCCTACGAGGGCGCGATGCCGCTCGTCGAGGGGGACGTCGGACGCCGGGTCGCGCCGGATGCGCCGGCCTTCGACGCGTCGCTCTCCCTCGCGCGGCGCGGGAGCGAGTTCGTCCTCGCGGCGGGGACGCTCGTCGGGATCGACCGCGGCACGACGCTCGACGTGGCCCGGCCGGCGAGATCGGGCGAAAAGCCCGCGATCGTCGCCCGCGCCGTCGTCGAGAGCGCCGGGCTCGCCGAGTCGCGCTGTCGGATCGTCGAAGGCGCCGGCGCTCTCGAAGGCGAGGGCGTTTTCCCCGCCGCGATCCGAAGCCGCCCGTTCGGACCGAGCGGACTCGCGATCGCGGTCGTCGCGCCGGACGGGAGCCCCGCGAGCCGCGACGCGCTCCCGAAGATTGCGCGCGCGGTCGTCGAGGACCCGGAGTTTCCCCACGCGCTCGTCGAAGATCCCGCGCGAGCCGACGTCCTTCTCGTGGTCGAGGGCGACCGCGCCTTTTTTCGGTTGGCGAAGACCGCGAGCCGGGTCACGCCGCTCGATCCGGAGCGCCTCTCGGACGAACTCGCGCGGATCGCGCGGACGAGGAACTTGAAGCGCCTCGCGGCGGGCGGCCTCGCGCCGCCCTTGCCCGCGGGCCTCGCGATCAATGTCCATCGCGTCGGGCGGGACGGGCGCCCGGCGCCGCTCGACTCTGTGCTCCGGCCCGGTGACCTCGGCCGCGTCACGCTCGAAAACCGGACGGGCCAATCCTTCGACGTCACCGCGCTCTACCTCGACGCCGAGGGCGGGATCCAGGCGATGTTCCCGTCGGGGAGGAAGACCGCGCGAGTGTCGCACGTCGATACGGGCGAGATCGAGCTCTTCAAGTTCCGCGTGAACGACGAGCAGCAGGGGATCGAGAACCTCGTCGTGTTCGCGGTGCCGCGGGGCCCAAGCGATCCTGTCTCCGACTTCGCGTGGGTCGCCGACGGCGCCGGGCCCGCCTCGCGGCTCCGCGGATCCGACGCAGGGCCCATGGGCGGGTTCTCGACGTTCCTCCGCGACATCGCGTTCTCGCCTGCAACGCGCGGCATCGTGCTCGAGGAGGACGAAGGCGAACCCACGCCCTCGGTCGCGCTCTTCACGTGGCGGACCGAGTGGAACGAGATCGCGGCGCCGGAGGACTGGCTCGGCGCGAAGCCCGCCGCGGTCGAGTCGAGCGGAGAGAAGCCCGCGCCGGGCCCGATCCCCGACCCGTGGGCGCTCGGCCCGCGCGTCGCGCTCGCGAACGCTTTCGCCGCGTCGCCGAAGCCCGACGTCCTCCTCTCGGGCGCGGATCGTCCGGATCGCGTCTTCATCGACGCCGACGGCGACGCGGGATCCGCGGCGGCCGACCGGACGTTCGACGCGGAGGCGGCGTTCCTCTTCCTCGTGGACCGGCGCATCGCGTACTACGACACCGACGACGACGGCCGGTTCGACCTCGCGCTCGTGGACTCGGACGCCGGCCCGGAGGCCGACGCGCGGTTCGTGCTCGCCGAAGGCGGCGCCTGGCGGGAAGTCGAGTCCTTCGCGGAGCCGTTCCTCAGCACCGGCTATCTCCGGCTCGAGCGGTCGGAGGTCGCGGGCGCTGTGGGTCGATTCGCGGTCCTTGCGCGCGATTGACCGTGGCGGGAGAATGCCGCCACGCCGCCATTCGGCGGGGGGTCGGAGTCGCGGGATGCGAACGCTGGATCTCGTGTCGGTCGCGCTGCTCACCGCCTTGTTGCGCGGCCCCGTCGTCGGCTGGGACGGCCCCGCGCTCCCCCGCCTCGAGCTGGGCCGCGCGCTCGCGGGCGAGGTCACCGCGTCCGATCCCGTCGTCGAGACCGACACGCTGAAGCGGATCCTCGCGGACGACGTTCCCGCCCGCGGCCGAAGTTTCGAGTTTCGCGTGCCCGAGAAGGGCGCGTATCACATCGACCTCCGCTCCGATCTTTTCGACACGTACCTCGTTCTCCGAAATTCGAACGGACAGGTCCTCGCCGAGGACGACGACGGCCTCCTCTGGACGCACTCCCGGATCGTCGCGGAAGCGCTCGATCCCGCGGCGGCCTATCGCGTGGACGCGGGCGCGCTCCACGGCGAGACGGGAGCGTTCGAGATCGTCCTTCAGCGATGGAAACCGGAGGAGCGGTCGCCGGAGGAGCTGCGGGCGATTTCGATCGCGGAGGCGACTCGATGCCTCAGCCGCATCGACGAGGCGGGGCGGGGCGAGTCTCTCGGCATGGCGGTGAGGCTCGATGCCCTCGCAGCGCTCCTCTGCGCGCACGGCCGTCACCCGGAAGAGCGGCCTCTGCGCGAGCGGTCGCTCGCGATCCGGGAGAAGACGCTCGGCCCGGACGATCTCCTCACGGCGGTGAGCCTTGATCTTCTGGCGCTCCATCACCGCGATCAGGGCCGCCACGCGGAAGCGCTGCCGCTCTTCGAGCGAGCGCTCGCCAGCCGGGAGAAGGCGCTCGGGCCCGGGCACGCCGACTCGATCGCGTCCCTCGAGAGCGTGGCCGTGACGCTCCGGGCTCTCGGCCGCGAGGACGAGGCCGTCCCGCTCTTCGATCGCGTCCTCGAGCATCGCGAACGAACGCTCGGTCCCGAAACGGCCGAGATGGCGAAAGCGCTCTTCGAGCAGGCCGAGGGGCGCTTCGCCGGTCGGCGCTACGACGAGGCGCGCCCTCTCTACGAGCGGACGCTTGCGATCCAGGAGACGATCCTCGGTCCGGACTCCCCTGACGTCGCCGCGACTCTCCTGAAGCTCGGCCAGACCTCTTCCGCGCTGGGGGACGACCGCGCCGCGCTCGTGCGCCTCGAGCGCTCGCTCGCGATCCGCGAGCGCGTCTTCGGCCCGGACCACTGCGAGACGGGAGCGGTCCTTGGGTGGCTGACCCGCGTCTCGCTCCTGCTCGAGCTCGGCGCAGCGGCGCAGCCGTACTTCGATCGCGCGCTCGCGCACAGCGCGGCGCACCACGGGGCCGAGAGCCCCGACACGGCGGTTTGCGCGCGCAACCTGGCGCGGCACCTCGAGTCGAGAGGGCTCGTCGCGGCTGCCCGCCCGCACTACGAGCGCGCACTCGCGATCCGGGAGAAAGCCCTTGGTCCGGAAAACGCATCGACGGCCGAGAGCCTCGTCGACATGGCCATGATCCTCTACGGGGCCGGACGCCACGAAGAAGCCGGAAAACTCCTCGAGCGGGCGCTCGCGATCCAGGAGAGGACGATCGGCCCGGATCACCCCGCGACGGCCGCCACGGTCATCGATCTGGGCCGCGTTCACGCGGCTTCGGGCCGCTACGGCGCGGCCCGTCCGCTCCTCGAGCGGGCTCTCGCGATCGTGGAGAAGACGTTCGGCCGCGAGCATCGCGACACGGCCACTGGGCTCGACGAACTGGCCGATCTCATGCGAATGCTCGGCCGCTACGACGAGGCGCGGCGGCTCTACGACGAGGCGCTCGGGATCTGCGAGCGCGTGCTCGGCCCCGATCATCCGGACACGGCCGCGAGCCTCGCGAACCTGGCGACGCTGCTCGAGACCGAGGGGCGATTCGACGCGGCGCGGCCGCTCTTCGAGCGGGCGCGCGCGATTCGCGAGAGAGCGTTCGGCCTCGAGAATCGGCAAACGGCGGCAAGCCTCCTCGACCTTGCTCGGCTGCACCAGGCGCGCGGCGACTTCGACGAGGCGCGACCGCTCCTCGAGAGCGCGCTCGCGATTCACGAGCGCGTCCTCGGCCCGGACCACCCGGCGACGGCGGTCGCCCTCGACGCCCTGGGTGCTCTCCTCTGGAACATCGGACGCTTGGACGAGGCGCGTCCGCTCATCGAAAGGGCGCTCGCGATCCGGGAGAGGGCGTTCGGCCCGGATCACTGGCTCACGGCCGAATCCTGGAGCGAGCTCGCCGCTCTCGCGTGCGAAGGCGGGCGGCACGGGGAAGCTCTCGCGCTCTTCGAACGCGCTCGCGCGGTCCGAGAGCGGATCTTCGGGTCCGATCACCCGGCGGTAGCGTCGTCGCTCGGCGATCTCTCGCTCGTTCTCGAGAAGATGGGCCGCCTCGACGAGGCGGAGCGTCTCGCCAAGCGCTCGCTCGCGATCCGGGAGAGCGTCATGGGCCCCGACCATCCGATGACGCGGCTCGGCGTCGAGAGTCTCGCGGGGATCCTCACCACGGCCGGCCGCTACGAAGAGTCGCTCGCTCTCTTCGAGCGGGCGGCGGCGACGAGCGCGAGGCTCTACGGGCCGGATCATCCGGAGACGGCGCAGAGCTTCCACTATCTGTCGATGGCCCTCTCGAACCTCGGGCGTCTCGACGAGGCGTTCGAGCGCTCGCTCGCAGCCGAAGCGTCGGCCTCGCGGCATCTCGAGCGGATCCTGTGGTCGCTCACCGAGTCGGAGCGGTTCACGTACGCGGAGACGCTGGAAGAGCTCGTCTCGCGCCTCCTCGGCCTCGCGAGCGCGATCGGCTCCGAGGCGGCGGAGTCGGCCGCGTACGAGGCGCTCCTCCGATGGAAGGGGCGCGTCTCGCGGACGGCGCTCCGGAGCCGCGAGGCGATGCGCCGCCGGCTCGGAGCCGAGGGCGAGAGGTTGCTCGTAGAGCTCGAGGACGTCCAGAGGCGGCTGTCGTCGGCGCTCAACTCGCCGGTGATCGTCGATCCTGAAGCCCACCAGAAGAGGCTCTCGGACCTGCGGCAGGATCGCGATCGCCTCGAGCGCGAACTCGCCCGCCTCGGCGGGCGGCCGGAGGCGGCGGCGGAGCCGCCGGCGCTCTCGGACATCCGGTCGGCGCTCCCGCCGGGGGCTGCCGCCGTCGACTTCTTCATCCACCCCGTCATCGAGCCCGCGGTCCGCGACGCCGGGGGCAAAGTCGTGAAGGCCTGGAACTGGACGAAGCCGCGCGTCGATGCTTGGGTGGCCGTCGGAGCCGGTGCCGCCTCGCCCGGCTTCCGCCGCTTCGATCTCGGTCCCGCCTCGGAGATCGAGTCCGCGACGAAGGCCTTCCTCGAGGATCTCGTGCGCTCGCGCGGAGCGTCGCTCGTCGACGAGGACGCCGCGGCGGGACCTTCGCCCGCGAACGACCGCCTCCGGCGGCTCCTCTTCGACCCGCTGCGCGACGCGCTCGGCGACGCGCGGCTCGTCGTCGTCTCGCCGGACGGATTCCTCGGGACACTCCCCTTCGAGACGATCGCGCTCGAGGATGGGTCGTTCCTCGTCGAGAAGCACGGCTTCGTCTACCTCTCCGACCTCGCGTCGCTCGCCGCGATGCCCGGGCGCCCGGAGGAGATCAGACCGCCGAGCCTCCTCGTCGCGGGCGGGCTCGATTACCGGCGGCGCGTCGCCTCGCCCGCGCCGCCGGCCTCGAGCGCGGATCTCGGCTCCGTCGCGATGGCCGATCTCCTTCGCGGCGGGTTCATGGAGGGCTGGACGCGGCTCCCCTTCGCGCGCGAGGAGGCCGACGCGGTCGCGGCGATCCACGAGACCGACGTCGGCGCGGGCGTCGAGCGGCTCGTCCTCGTCGAGGACGCCGCGGTCGAGGAGCGCTTGAAGCGCGAGATGCCGCGGTTCTCGGTCGTCCACCTCGCGACGCACGGCTACTTCGCGCCGAAGGGGATACCGTCGATGTGGGAGGAGGTGCGGCGCGCGGGAGGGAGGATCGAGATCGCGATGCGCCCGGAGGAGAAGCGCCTCACCGGCCATCACCCGGGCTGGCTTTCGGGGCTCGTCCTCTCGGGAGCCGATTCACCGCCCGAGGCGGGCCGCGACGACGGACTCCTCGCGGCCGAGTAGGTGAGCTGGCTCGACCTCTCGGGCTGCGACCTCGTCGTGCTCTCGGCGTGCGAGACGGGGCTCGGGACGCCGCGCGGAGGCGAGGGGATGATCGGGCTCCGGCGCGCGTTCCGGCAGGCGGGCGCCCGGACGGTCGTCTCGTCGCTCTGGTCGGTGAAAGACCCGTCGGCCTCGTCGCTGATGCAGAGTTTCTACAAGAACCGCTGGGTGAAGGGGCAGGGAACGCTCGAGGCGCTGCGCGGCGCGCAGCTCGAGATGCTGAGGCGCAACCGGGCCGAGCGGGGCGAGGCGCTGCCGTCGACGTGGGGGGCGTTCGTCCTCGACGGCGACTGGCGATGACCGCCACCGACTACTCGCCGTCGCTTCGGATCGTGTAGAGCGCCTCGCAGCTCGTCGCCGCGCCGCTCACCGTGCGCAGCTCGAGCCGGAGCGGCGACGCGGCGCGCGCGGCGTCGGCGAGCCCCCACGAGACGAGCGACGGGAAGACGATCGAGAGGTCGCCCGTCGCGTCGTCCATGTCGAGCCGCTCGGCGAGGATCGGCAGCTCGCGGCCCCCGATCGCCACGTGGAGGTGCGCCGTGAGCCCGTCGGCGCTCGCGGCGCGGACGCCGCGGACGGTGCACGCGGCGCCCGTCCCTTCCGCGTCCGCGAGGAGCACCGTCTGCAGCGGGAAGAGGTCGGTCTCCGACGCTCCGCGCGGGCGCGGGAGGTCGAACTCGGCCGAAGAATACTGGCTGCCGCACATGACGCCCACGAGGTCGACCCAGAGCGGCTTCTCGAGGGCCAAGGCCGGGTGCGACGGCGGCAGCGCGCGCCGCAGCTCGGCGGAGAAGAGCCTCTGGTCGTTCGCCTGCGCGAGCGCGACGAGGTTTCGCACGGTCTCGGAATCGATGCCGCGCGCCTCGTATTTCTCGAGGATGGCGGCGAACTCGGCGTCGACGACCGGGATGGGTCGGTCGGGGAGCGCCTCGCCCGTCTCGGCGTCCACCATCGTCGTCCGCGCGACGAGGTCGAGCGTCCGCGGCACCGACGGCGGCACCATGACGAGCGCCGTCACCGTGTGCGTCCGCGGCACCATCGCGTAGCTCCCCGCGACCTGCTGCATGGCGCCGAGGCGCACGCGGATCGTGTTGTCGGAGACGCGCCCGACGGTGAGGAGGCTGTTGAGATCCTTCCCGAAGACGCGCTGGAAGTCCCGCGTCGTCTGCTCGAGCGTTCCTGCCGCGCCGAGCTGGCCTGCCGCGAGGAAAAACGACGCCGCCATGTCGCGGATCTCGTCCTCGGTCCGCGAGTGGAGCGTCGCCTCGAGGTTGTCGGTGACGACGAGCGGCACGACGTGCGGCGTCCCGCGGGACGCGGCGCGGCCCGGGCCGTCCTCCGAGCCCCGGAGCGGCGTCCGCGGCGCGCCCGCGGCGGCCTCAGCTTCGACCGTGCCGACCGCCTTCGAGAAAAAGGAGAGCGTGCAGTACGCGTCGTACGGTTCGTTCCGCGCGCTCGGCATGAGGCTCACCTGGAGGCGCACGACGTACGGCGTGAACCCCTCGCGCACGGCGGCGTCGCGCACGTAGCGATTGAGGAGCTGCACCTCCTGGAAGAGCGCCGTCGCCGCGCCGAACCGAAGCATCGGATCCATGTCGGGCCGGACTTCGTCGCTCGGATCGCGCCGGGACATGTCGTGGCGCCCGGGCACGAGAGGCGAGCCCGGCGACGGGATGAGCGAGAGCGGCGACGGGCGGTCCTCAATGGTTGTCGTCGTCCGGCTCGAGGAGCCGTCGAGGCGCTCAGTCGCCGTCGAGATCTTCGTCGAGTCGTCGACGCCGCTCGCCCGCGTCGCGGCGACGCGCGCCGACCGCGAGTCGAAGCGCGACTGCTCGCGCGAGCGCGAGACGGGGACGACGAGAGCCAGGGCGTCGTCCTCGTCGAGGCGGAACGAGGGCTGGAGCGACGAGACGTAGTCGTCCCACCGCGCGACCGAGAGGACCGAGACGTGGACGGAGCCCGCGAGGTGCTGGCTCGCGACGCGGCGCACTTCGGTCTCGCGCGTCGGCGAGGAGCAGGACGGCGGCGCCGCGAACGCGAGCGCGACCGCGGCGGCGAGCGCGCCGGAGCGGGCCAAATCTTCGAACCAGCGACGACAGTCCCGCCCATTCGAGACCATGCGCTCCACGCGGTGCCTCCGACCCACAAGCCCTTGATCGCGACAGATTCTCTCACGACCGGCCGCCAGTCTCATACCGGATAACGACGGCGGAACGCCGGCCGAACGGCCGAAATGCGACCCGGCCGACGTAGGCAGACGTTCGGACCGAACGCTGCCGAAATCGCGGCCTTGACGTCGCGTTCTGCGACCTCAAGGCGCGCCGGCCGCCCCCTCGAGATGCGTCACGTCGTTCCACCGCGCGAGGCGCGCGCGGGGCGGAGTGCTCTTGAACTCGACGATCGAGAGGCTCGCGGGGAGAAGCTCGAGCTTGTCGCGGTACCCGCGCGGGTCGATTCCGATCAAGCCGCAGGCGAGGAGCCGGATCGTCGCCTTGTGCGAGACGACGAGGATCTTCTTTCCCTTCCGCCCGTGAAGATCGACGATCTCGCGGAGAGCCGGGAGCGCGCGCGCGAGTACCGACGCCCCCGTCTCGCCGCCCACCGGCGCGAAGCCGAACGGGTCCTCTTCCCACCGCGAGAACTCGTCGCCGAAGCGCGCCTCGACCTCTGCGCGCGTCAGCCCCTCCCAGCGGCCGTGGCCGATCTCGCGGAGGTCGGGGACGAGTTGCGGCTCCATCCGGTGGGGCGCGGCGACGATCGCGGCCGTTTCCTTCGCGCGCGAGAGAGGGCTCGCGTAGACCGCGGCGAACGTTTCGCCCTTCAATCGCTCGGAGAGCCGCCGCGCCTGGGCGCGCCCCGCGTCCGACAGCTCGACGTCGGTCGAGCCCGCGAAGCGCTCCTCGGTCGTGAGGACGGTCTCGCTGTGGCGGACGAGGTAGACGCGCGTGCCCAAGGCGTTTTTCTTCGCTTCGCCTTGCTTCAGACTTTGAGCGCGGTCTCGCGGCGCGCCGCGACGGTCTTGATGAGCGAATCGAACGACTGCGCGAACGAGGCGACGCCGTCGACCTCGAGCTTCTGCGTCACGGCCTTCATGTCGATCCCGGCCTTCGCGATCTTCTCGAGGACGGCCTTCGCCTCGTCGAGCCCGGTCGCGAGCGTGCTCTTGATCCGCCCGTGGTCCTTCATCGCCTCGATCGTCGCGGGGGGCATCGTGTCGACGGTGTCGGGGCCGATCAGCTCCTCGACGTAGTAGACGTCCCTGTACGCGGGGTTCTTGGTCGACGTGCTGGCCCAGAGCGGCCGCTGCACGCGGGCGCCCTTCGCGCGGAGCGCCGTGAAGCGCGGCCCCGCGAACTTCTTCCGGAATGCCTCGTAGGCGAGCTTCGCGTTCGCGATCGCGGCCTTGCCCATGAGCGCTTCGAGCGCCGACTTCTCCGCGGGCGAGGACGCCTTCGCGGCCTTCTCGGAGAGGAGCTTGTCGACCGCGGAGTCGACGCGGCTCACGAAGAAGCTCGCCACGGAGGCGATGCCGTCGACTTTCCCTCCGGCGCTCGCGCGCTTCTCGAGGCCCGAGATGAACGCGTCCATGACCTTGTCGTAGCGCTCGAGCGAAAAGATGAGCGTCACGTTGATGTTGAGGCCGTCCGCGATCGAGCGTTCGATCGCCGGGAGGCCCTCGATCGTGCCCGGGATCTTCACCATGCAGTTGGGCTTCGAGACGGCCTTGAAGAGCCGCTGCGCCTCCTTCGCCGTCGCCTCGGTGTCGCGCGCGAACTTCGGCGCCACCTCGATGCTGACGTAGCCGTCGACGCCCTTCGTGCGGTCGTAGACGGGCTTGAAGACGTCGGCGGCCGCGCGGATGTCCTCGATCGCGAGCGCGTCGAAGATCGCCTCGGGGGTTTTCCCGCCCCCGTCGCGCGCGAGCTTACGGATCGCCTCGTCGTAGTCGCTGCTCTTCGCGATCGCCTGGTCGAAGATCGTCGGATTGGACGTGAGGCCCGTGATGTCGCCTTCGGCGACCATCTTCGCGAGCTTTCCCGACGTGAGGAGCGCGCGCTGGATGTTGTCGTGCCAGGGGGACTGGCCGATCTTCTGCATCTCGAGGAGAGGGTGGCTCATGTCGTTTCCTGTTCCTGTTCTTTTTCTTTCTCGCGTTCCCGTCCGCGCGGCGCGGTCATGCGCGGCCGAGAAGCGCGAGCGTCTTCGCGGCGACGTTTTCCGCGGTGAAGCCGAACTCTTTCATCAAGATGTTACCGGGCGCCGACGCGCCGTAGCGGTCCATTCCGATCACGATGCCCTTCGGGCCGACGAAGCGGTCCCAGCCCATCGAGACGCCGGCCTCGACCGCGACGCGGAATGTCACGCTCGAGGGCAGGACGCTCTCGCGGTAGTCGGCCTTCTCCGCCTCGAAGAGCTCGAAGGACGGCATCGACACGAGCCGCGCCTTGACGCCCTTCGCGGCGAGGAGCGGCTCGGCCGCGACGACGAGCGACAGCTCCGAGCCCGTCCCGATGAGGATCACGTCCGGGGCCTTCGCCGCCGGGGCGCCCGCGTTCAGCACGTACGCTCCGCGCGTCAGGCCTTCCGCCTTGGCGAAAACCGTGCGGTCGATCGTCGGCAGATCCTGGCGCGAGAGGATGAGCGCCGTGGGCCGGTGGCGGTTTTTCATCGCGACGCGCCACGCCCACGCGGTCTCGTTCGCGTCGCCGGGCCGGATGACGCAGAGATCCGGGATCGCCCGGAGCGCCGCGAAGTGCTCGACCGGCTCGTGCGTCGGGCCGTCCTCGCCGACGCCGATGCTGTCGTGCGTGAAGACCCAGACGCTGCCCAGGCGCGCGAGCGCCGAGAGCCGGATGGCGGGGCGCATGTAGTCCGAGAACACGAGGAACGTCGAGCCGTACGGCACGAACCCGCCGTGGTACGAGAGCCCGTTCACGATCGAGCCCATCGCGTGCTCGCGCACGCCGAAGTGGAGGTTGCGTCCCTCGGGGCCCCACGGCCCGCCCACGTCGCCCTGGACGTTTTCCTTCGGGACCGTGGCCGGCTCGAAGTCGCCCTCGCCCTTGAGCCACGTGAAGGTCGACGGGTTGAGATCGGCCGAGCCGCCGACGAGATCGGGCACCGTCTTCGAGAGCGCCTGCATCACGGCCTCCGACGCCTTCCGCGACGCGAGGCCCTTCTTGTCGGCGGGGAATTCCGCGATGCCGGAATCGAACTTCGGCGGCAGCTCGCCCGAGTGCCTCCGGCGGAGCTCCGCGGCGAGCGCTGCGTGCTCCTTCGCGTACGTTTCGAAGCGGCGGTTCCAGTCGTCCTCCGCCTTCTTGCCCTGGGCCGCCGTCTCGCGGAACTTGGCACGCGCGGCCTCCGGCACGAGGAAAGGCGGCTCGAGCGGCCACGAGAGGTTCTCCTTCGCCGCCTTCACCTCGTCGGGGCCGAGCGGGTTCCCGTGAGCGTGGTACGAGCCCGCCTTCTTGGGCGACCCGTACCCGATCACGGTGCGGACGACGACGAGGCTCGGGCGCTCCTTCTCGTCGCGCGCGGCGCGCATGGCGCGCTCGAGCGCCGCGAGGTCGTTCCCGTCCTCGACGTGCTGCACGTGCCAGCCGTAGGCTTCGAATCGCGCGCCGACGTCCTCGGTGAAGGAGACGTTCGTCGAGGCCGCGAGGCAGATGCGGTTCGCGTCGTAGAGGACGTTCAGCTTCCCGAGGCGGAGGTGCCCCGCGAGCGAGCACGCTTCGGACGCGACGCCTTCCATGAAGTCGCCGTCGCCCGCGATGACCCACGTCGCGTGATCGACGACCGTGTGGCCGGGCCGGTTGTAGCGCGCCGCGAGGTGCGCCTCGGCGATCGCCATGCCGACCGCGTTCGAGATCCCCTGGCCGAGGGGGCCCGTCGTCGTCTCGACTCCCTTCGTGAGGTGGCTCTCGGGGTGCCCGGGCGTCTTCGACCCGAACTGCCGGAACCTCTGGAGCTCCTCGATCGGCAGGTCGTAACCGGTGAGATGGAGGAGCGAGTAGAGAAGCGCCGATCCGTGGCCGGCCGACAGCGCGAACCGATCGCGGTCGGGCCAGGCGGGATTCGCCGGATTGTGCCGGAGGAAGCGCGTGAAGAGGAGGTACGCCATCGGCGCCGCGCCCATCGGCATCCCCGGGTGCCCCGAGTTCGCCTTCTGGACAGCGTCGACGGAGAGAAAACGGATGGTGTTGATGCAGAGCGTGTCGGTGTCGGACGGCGCCATGGAGGCCCTCTCGATCAGTGATGAATGCTCCGGGGGCGTCACGCTAGCGCATCCGACCGCGCGGAAAAAGACCCCATCTTCGTGCGCCCGTCGAGCGGGCTAGAACTCGGAGCAGTTCTGCACGACGGCCCGGCAGCGCGGGCAGACGACCTTGCACTTCACCTGCTCGACCGCGGCGCCGCAGACGGGGCAGAAAAGATCGATCGACGGTGACGGCTCCTGCTGATGCCGGGGCTGGGGCGGGGACGCGGACTCGGGCGCGGTCACGGCCGGGGGGGGCTTCGGGCGCATGGCCGGAGAGTGTCGTTCGGAAGCGGGCCCGGCTCAAGGCCAGGGCTTCTCGATCGCGCTCTTCGTTCTTGCCTCGCGCCGCCCCACATCGCGGCGACGCGCTCCGGCACGCGGGAGATGCCGACGCGGAGGAGCCGACCCTCGTCCCGCCGGCGAGCGCGGAGCGCATCGGCGCCCTTTCCTTTCGGGCGCCTCGCGGCCGCCCGTCAGGCCTGGGCGCCGGCGCCCCGCCGGAAGGAAAGCCACATGACAGGATCGGGCCCTCGGGTTACTCTTGTGTTGCACGGCCGCGCTCTCGAGCCATTGCGGTTCCGGGCGCGGCGCCCGCGGGAAGGAGTCGCATGCGCGCATCGGTCCTCGTTCCCCTCATCGCGGCGGCGCTCGCGGCGCATGCCGGCGCCCAGCCGGTCACGATCAACTTCGACGACGTCGAGCGCCGGTGCACGTTCGCCGAGAGCACGGCGCTCCGCGACGACTACCTCTCCCTCGGCGTCTCGTTCCGCGGGGAGACGGGGGAGCGCGACGGCGGCGCCGTCCTCGACGATTGCTCGAATTTCAACGTCACGGGCTACTCCCTCCCCAATTTCTTCGCCTTCAACGCGACGGCGCGCATGTCCGACGGCGGCCTCCCGCGGACGCCGGCCCTCATGGTCTTCCCGATTCCCGTCCGCTCGGTCTCCTTCCTCGTGGGCTCGGGCTGGAACCCCGGCCGCCTGCGAGCGACGGCCCTCGGCGGGTCCGGTGAGCCGCTCTCGGCGGTCGAGGTCGACTACGCGGGCCCGATGTCGCCGGTCGTGATCGCCGAGTCCGGAGTCTTCGCGATCCGTCTCGAGGCGACGAGCGGCGTCTTCGTCGTCGACGACCTCTCGTTCGACGTGGACGTCTGCGGCGCGGGAACCGTCGATCTCGGGCGATCGCCGATTCCCTCGGACGTTCTCTTCGTGAACGACTCCGCCGGCGGAGCTCGGCGAACGGTCTCCCTCCTGCGTCACGAGCCGATCAGCGCCTTCGTGACGTCGCCGCCGGCCGCGACCAGCGTCGCCCCGTACGTGCTCTACGCGCTCATGGGCGAGAGGGTGCCGGGCGAGGCGCACGAGCTGCCGGGCCGCGTGGGCCCGACGTGCTTCCCGACGCCGATCACGGGCGTCCCGGAGGGCTTGCGCGTCGTGGTCGTGGCGAACAACGTCCCGCACCCGCGCGCGGTCGAGGTGCTGGGGGCGCCGCGGCTCGCGACGATGCCGGCGCCGTCGCTCGTCTTCCGGGCGTCCACCGCGGCGCGGGCCCCGGCCGCTTTCGTCTTGCAAGGCGTGATCTCGGACGAGGGCGCGAAGGCGGGGCGGTGGAGCGTCACGAACGCCGTGACGGTCTTCGTTCGCTGATCTTCGCCGTCCGGCGCGCCGCGCGGCCGGGACTCCGCAACGGCCCCACGAGAGCCTCCGACATGTCCGCCGCCGCCGTCCTGCTTCCGTTTCTCGTCGCCGCCTCCGACGCCGCTCCCGCCCCAGCGTGGAAGTCCCTTCCACTCGTTTCCCCCGCGGGCGAGAAGGCGCACACGGGCTCCTACGTCGTGAAAGACCGCGCCGCCCTCGCGTGGGAGCGCCCGCCGTTCGTGCCCGACGCTCGCGTCTCGATCGGCCGCAAGGCGGCGAGGGTGGCCGTCGTCGTCTACGACCCGATCCTCGAGCGCGAGGGCGGACAGCGCATGACCGAGTTCCTCCGCGCGAACGACCCGGTCGAGTACTCGCGCATCCTCGTCAACGTGATCCGCGAGGCGAGCTGGGGGTACGTGAACTACGACATCGTGGACGTGATCCGCGTCGACGGCTTTCCGGTGAAAACGGACGGGTTCCGCTACGGAGACGAGTCGTTCCTCGAGGTGCGACAGACGCAGGAATGGCAATCGGCCACGATCTCCTACGCGAAGATGCTCGAGGAGACCGGACTCCTCGAGCGGTGCCGGAAGGAGGCGATCACGGAGGTGTGGCTCTGGGGCTGCGGCGGGATGCACTTCGACGAGTTCGCCATGTTCGTTCCGAATCGCTACGCGCGCTTCGGCCCGACCGACAACCCGTGGCTCTACCGGCCCTACGACCTGCCCGAGTCGCTCGGCCGGACGACGTTCGTCATGGGGTTCAACTACGAGGTCGGCGCGGACAACATGATCCACAGCTTCACGCACCGCGTGGAGAGCATGTGCGCGCTCGCGCTCGCCGACGGCGTGTGGAGCCCGAAGACCGCGGACGACCCGTGGAACGTCTTCACGAGGCTCGAGATGGAGTTCCCCGGAACGCCGTCGCACGTCGGGAACTGCCACGTCCCGCCGAACGGGGAGAAGGGATACGACTACGGGAACGAGCGGCGCGTTCTCTCATTCGCGGACAACTGGGCGCGCTATCCCGACGTGCGCGGCGAGGCGCGGCTCGTGTCGCGCGACGAGTGGGGGGGCAACCAGTTCGGCTACCAGAAGTGGATCCTCGAGCGCGTGCCGAAGTTCCCCGGCCACACTCGCCACGGCTACAACAACTGGTGGGTGTACGTCGCGAACACGGACGAGGACCTTCCGGACCTTTCGCCGCCGGACCCGACGCGCTTCCTCGCGCCCGAGTGAGCTCCCGTTCGCGAACGGCTCGTCCCGGACGGGCGCTCGTCGCGGCGAGGCGGGCGCCGTTCGAGCCCGTCGCCGGCCGGCGGCGTCGCGGGGCGCACGCCGCGAAAAAGGGGGCGGCCCGGCGGGCCGGCGGCTCCGCGCCGCCGCCCGCCGGGCCGTGACCGGCGTCGTCATCGGGACCGACGAGGATCTCCCGTCACGGGACGAGCGACTGGGCGAAGACGTTGTAGCCGTACGTCACCGTCGATCCGCTCACGAAGGCGACCTGCTCGAAGATCGTGAGGCCGGCGAGCGACGGGTTGTTCGGGATCTGGAACGACCCCTCGAGAGTCCCACCCGCGCCGACCGTTCCGACGAGGATGGGGTTGATGAAGTTGGGGCCCAGGCGATAGCCCTGGCCGAACGCGTTGCCGTTCGTCGAGAGGCTCGACGCGACGTACGCGGTCGCCCCCGGCGGCCCCACGATGCGGAACGCCGCGCTGGAGCCGACCTGCACCGGGTTGTCCCGGAAATAGAAATGGCGCGCGTAGAACTCGTCGAGACCGATGTCGACGACGGCGGGGGATCCGAGGGACGGATGGCCGATGCGCGGGTCGCCGTCGGCGTCCGTCGCCGTGGTGACGGACGAGTTCGTACCGGCGTCGATCACGGCCGAGCCCGGATTCACGTGGAAATCGAACGAGTCCGGTGCCACGAACAGCGGAAGGCCGCCGATGTTGCCGCCGATGCCCTGGAGGCTCGGAGTCTGGACCAGGTTGGTCACGAACTGGTAATTGGAGGCGTTGTATTGCGGCATCTCGGACGCGTTCGCGAAGAACGCGCAGTTCCAGAACGTGTGGAACGGCGCGGGGCCGGCTCCGGTGACGGAGTCGTGAATGGCCTGCCCGAACGGCGGCGTGAACGCGGCCCCGGCCTTGTAGAAAACGCAGTTCTCGAAGCGGTCGAACGTCGCGCCCCCGTTCGAGACGATCGAGAGGACCCCGTCGTGGCCGTTGCTCGCGAACGCCGTGTTCCGGACGACGGACGCGACGAACGTTCCGGAGTCGCTCGAGATGGCGTTGATGCCGTGGAAGACGTTCCGGATCGACGACGCGTCGCAGAGGAGCCGCGTCACGGCGCCGGCACTCGCGTCCATCCTGACGCCGTCCTCGCCGCCGCGCAGGAGGCACCGTTTCATGAAGACGTCGCAGATTCCGCCCACGTTCGCGACGGCGACGTCGCGATTGGCGACGATCTCGCAGCCTTCGATCTCGACCAGCATGGAATCCGGAGGCTGCGCCAGGGCGTGGATGCCGCGTCCGAGGGTCCCGACGATCTTCACGTCCTTGAACACCGCGCGAACGGAGCCCGAGGGCACCTGGAACACGCTCCCGAAGTTCACGTTTCCGCCGACGCTCGCCGTGCGGAACTCCGCTCCGAGGACCTCCGAGTCGGGAGGCAGGACCAGCGGAAAGACCTCGCCGCTCGCGGCGTCGAAGCTCCCGCGCAGGAGGCTGAGCGAGAGCTTTTGCGGCGGCACGTGCTGCGTGAGCGCGAACGTGATCGTTTTGAACGGATTGCCCGGGCCGCCCCCGCCCGGAGCGTCGACGCCGTTCACGGGATCGACGGCGTAGGACTGCGCCGAGGCCGGTCCCGCCGCCAGTACCGCGGCGATCGCGGTGACGGCGCACGCGAGCCGCCGGGCGACGGGGCCAATTCGACGTGAAACGCCATTTCTCGTACGCGGCATGCTTCGTTTCTCCTAACGCCGGTGAGACGTATCCAAACTCGGACATCGCGCCGGCACGCGACGCCCGGCAAGCGTCATCGGAGGCCGAGGAAAGGCTCCAACTTCTTCGCAAGATCGAGATGAAGAGAAGTCGGGGATGAAGACTCTCAGTAGTCGAGTCCATCGCGTCGCCGGCGCGGATCGCGCGGCCGGACCGAGTCTCGATCCGAGCCGGCGAGGGCGCCGTCCGTCCGTTTCCTTCCTCTCCCTTCCTCGTCCAATGACGCGCGGAAAGGCGGCGGACACTGCTGGGAAAAACCTGGGATCGCCGCGAATCGTCGAGACCGAGGCCCCGAGGGCGTGGAAAAAACCAGGAGACAGCTTCCGGCCGCGGCGCTACAAATGGTCGATCGAGGCGACGGTGCGTCGCCGGTCGCGTCCCGTCGTGGAGTGGCTCTCTCCCGCGGTGCATGCCGTCTTCTTGCCCAAGGAGGACTCTGCGTGGACGGATCCCAGTGGGACCGGGTCAGGAGCCTCTTCCAGACGTGCCGGAACCTCCCCCGCGACCGCCGAGAGGCGGTGATCGCCTCGGAGTGCGCCGACGACGCCGCGGTCCGAGCCGAGGTCGAATCCCTTCTCTCGTACGAGGAGTCCTCCCGTGGATTCCTCGAACGCTCCGCCCTCGAGACCGAGGCTCGCGGCCTCGAGGAGATCGGCCCGTACCGCGTCCGGCGCGTGATCGCGACGGGCGGGATGGGGGTCGTGTACGAAGCGGTCCAGTCGAATCCGAGCCGCGTCGTCGCGCTCAAGGTGCTCCGCGAAGGGCTCGCGTCGCGCTCGTCGATGCGGCGGTTCCAGTACGAGGCGAACATCCTCGCGCGCCTCCACCACCCCGGGATCGCGCAGATCTTCGAGGCCGGCGTCAGCCAGGTGAACGGGCAGCCCGTCCCGTACTTCGCGATGGAGTTCGTGCCGTCGGCGCTGCCGATCACGGAGTTCGCGGAGAAGCGGCGCCTCGGGACGGGCGAGCGGCTGCGGCTCTTCGCCGACGTGTGCGACGCCGTCCACTACGGGCACCAGCGCGGCGTGATCCACCGCGACCTCAAGCCGGCGAACATCCTGATCGACGCGTCGGATCGCCCCAAGGTCATCGACTTCGGCGTGGCGCGGGCGACAGACGCCGACCTCGCGCTGACGACGCACGTCACCGAGATCGGGCAGCTCATCGGGACCGTGAGCTACATGAGCCCCGAGCAATGCGACGCCGATCCGCACGATCTCGACGTGAGGAGCGACGTCTACTCGCTCGGAGTGGTCCTCTACGAGCTCGTCTGCGGGCGCCTGCCGTACGAGGTCCACCACCAGACGATCGTCCAGGCGGCGCGGCTCATCCAGGAAGCGGCGCCGGCGCGGCCGTCGTCATTCGACCGCCGCCTCGCGGGCGACGTCGAGACGATCATGCTCCACGCCCTCGAGAAGGACCGTCAGAGGCGCTACCAGTCGGCGAGCGACCTCGCCGCCGACATCCGGCGCCATCTCGACCGGCGGCCGATCCAGGCCCGGCCACCGAGCGTCCGCTACGTGCTCTCCCGATTCGTCGCGCGTCATCGCGCGGCCGTCGCCGCAGGGGGGCTCGCCGCCGTCGCCCTCGTCGGCGGAGTCGCCGGCACGGTCGCGGGTCTGGTCCGCGCGCGGAGCGAGGCCGACCGGTCGCGCATGGCGCTCGGGCTCCTCGGCGACATCATGGGACAGTTCGCCTTCCGCGCCGGGACCCCGCAGGGACCGCTCTCGGACATCCTCGAGGACGCGGGAACCAAAGTCTCCGCCACCTGCGCGTCGGAGCCGGCCGTCGCGGGAGCGATGTACCATCACATCGCCCGGACGTATTACGACATCGCGCGGAACGATGCCGCCGAGAGCTGCCTCGTCAAGGCGCGCGCTGAGTGGCTCCGCGTGCGCGACGAGGGCGACGCCGAGCGCGTGGAGACCGAACGGCTCCTCGTCCTGACCTGGCTCCGCCTCGTCCAGGCCGGCGACCGAGAGAAGCTCCGGCTCGCCGACGACCTGAGCCGCGACCTTTTCGTCTGCTTCGGCGGACGGCGTGAGAGAGACCCGGTCGGGTTCGCGCGGGCGCAGGCCCTGCGCGGATTCTGTCTAACGTTCACCGGCGACCTCGCGGGGGCGGAGGAGCTCCTCCGCGACTCGCTCGCGCTTCTAAAGTCGCGGCCCGAGGACCTGAGGGTCGAGATCGGGGAAACGCACCAGTTCCTCGTCAACGTCTGCGGTCTCTCGGAGCGCTGGGACGAGGCCGAGCGCCACGCCCGCGCGCTCCACGAGAGCCGCCGCGCGACCTACGGCGACGAGCACCCCCTCACCCATCATTCCGTCCAGTTGACGGGCCTGACGCTCATGAAACAGGGGCTGTGGCGCGAGGCCGAGGAGCGGCTTAAGACCGCGCTCGAGCGGGGCCTCGCCTCCCTCGGGCCGCGGCACGTGCTCTCGATCACGTCCGCCGTCTATCTCGGCCAGCTCCTGAACGAACGCGAGCGGTTCGCGGAGGCGGAGGCGCTCCTGCGCCCGACGCTCGACGGCGCGCGCGCCGCGTTCGGAGACGACCATCACTGGCCGCAGGCGCTCCGCTCCGCCCTCGCGACCGCGCTCTCGCGGCAGGGGGCGCACGAGGAGGCCGTCGCGCTCGCATCGGACGTCGCCGCGAGGGCGCGCGCGGGCGCGAACACCGAGCCGAACGCCTTGGTCGGCGCCTACGAGGTGCTGAGCGATTCTCTCCGCGCGCTCGGGAGGGACGACGAGGCGGCGGACGCGAGGGCCGAGTACGAGCGCCGCGTCGAGGCGATGTCGCGCCGGGGCGGGGGCGCGGGAGCGAGCACGGCCTCGGCCCGCGGTCGCGATGAGACGAAATGACGGCGTCGACGACCTCGCGGCGCGCGTGTACGACGAACTCCGGCGCGTCGCGGCGCGGTCGCTCCGGGGCGAGCGCGCGGGGCACACTCTCCAGGCGACCGCGCTCGTCCACGAGGCGTACATCCGCCTCTCGTCCCAGGGCGATTTCGAGTTTCGCGACGCCGAGCACTTCCGATCGATCGCGGCTCGCATGATCCGGCGCGTGCTCGTGGATCACGCCCGGCGCCGCGGCGCGGCGCGCCGCGGGGGCGACCGCTTCCGGGTGACGCTGGCGGAGGATCTCTCGGTGACGGTCCGCGCCGACGTCGACCTTTTGGCGCTCGACGAGGCGCTCCTCGAGTACGCGGAGCGCGATCCGCGGGCCGTCCGGCTGGTCGAGCTCCGGTTCTTCGGAGGCCTCACGATGGCCGAGGCGGCGCGCGAGATCGGCGTTTCCGAGCGCGTCGCCGCGGAAGACTGGGCGATGGCCCGCGCGTGGCTCAGGCGCCGCCTCGACGAGAGCCGCCCCGGCGGATCGTGAGGCCCCGGGCGTTGCGCCCGGGCCCGAGCCCTCTTACGCTCGTCGGCCGTGGCGAGGCCCGGCGGCGCGGCGATCCGCGCGCCCGGCGGCGCGTTTTCCGCCGAACGGGACGGGCTTCGCGCGCGCGCCCACCGAGGAGCCACGGCGCCCCGCGAACGAAAGGAGGCGCCGGGAGACGGAAGACCCGAAAGGGCACCGCACCCGGCATCGGCCGACGATGAGCACGAAGACCACGCGCCGCGAATTCGTGAAGGGGGCCGTCGCGACCGCGGCGGTCGCCGCGCTGCCGTCGTGCCGCACGGTGCCGGTGGCGACGCCGGTGCGCGGCCCGAACGAGGAGATCCGGGCGGCGGTGATCGGCCTCCGCGGCCAGGGGCGCTCTCACGTCGAGAGCCTCCGCCGGCTGCCGAGCGTCCGGGTCGCGGTCCTCTGCGACGTCGATCGCGCCGTCCTCGCCGACGCGGCGGCGAAGTTCACGGAGCGCGGAGAAGCGGTCGAGACCGAAACCGACGTGCGCCGCGTCCTCGACCGGAAGGACGTCGACGTCGTCTCGATCGCGACGCCGAATCACTGGCACGCGCTCATGACCGTGTGGGCGTGCCAGGCGGGAAAGGACGTGTACGTCGAGAAGCCCGTCTCGCACAACGTGTGGGAAGGGCGGCGCGCGGTCGAGGCCGCTCGGAAGTACGGGCGGATCGTCCAGGCCGGGATGCAGATCCGCTCGAGCGAGGGGATCGCCGAGGCGTTCGAATGGGTGCGCGCCGGGAATCTCGGCGCGATCCGCGTCGCGCGCGGCCTTTGCTACAAGCCGAGGCAGAGCATCGGCAAGGTCTCCGGGCCCACGGCCGTCCCGCAGGGCGTCGACTACGACCTCTGGACGGGCCCGGCGCCCATGAGGCCGCTCATGCGCGCGCGCCTCCACTACGACTGGCACTGGGTCTTCGACACGGGGAACGGCGACCTCGGCAACCAGGGCATCCACCAGATGGACCTCTGCCGCTGGGTCCTCGGGGAACGGCGGCTCGCTCCGCGCGTGATGAGCGCGGGCGGGCGGTTCGGCTACGAGGACGACGGCGAGACGCCGAACACTCAGTTCGTGTTCCACGACTACGAGAAGGCGCCGCTCGTCTTCGAGGTGCGGGGGCTCCCGCGCGACGCTCTCGCGCGAAGCGACGGCTGGAACGCGAAGATGGACCGCTACCGCGGCGTCGGGGTCGGGATCGTCGTCGAGTGCGAGGGAGGGCATCTCGCGGTGCCGTCCTACGACAAGGCCGTCGCCGTGGACGCCGCCGGGAAGACCGTGCGCGAGTTCGAGGGCGCGTCGGACCACTTCGCGAACTTCATCGCGGCCGTGCGGAGCCGCCGCGCCGGCGACCTCGCGGCGCCGATCGAGGAAGGGCACGTCTCGAGCGCCCTTTGCCACGCGGGCAACGTCTCGCATCTCCTCGGGCGCGGCGCGCGCCCGGAGGTGATGCGCGAGGCGATCCGCGGGAGCGCGGTCGCGAGCGAGACGTTCGAGCGGTTCGCGGCGCACCTCGAGGCGAACGGGATCGACCTCGCCTCGACGCGCGCGACGCTCGGGCCCTGGCTCGAGATCGATCCCGCGGCCGAGCGGTTCGCGGGCGACGAGCGCGCGAACCGGCTCCTCGCGCGCGAGTACCGGGCGCCGTTCGTCGTGCCGGCGCGAGTGTGACGGTGCGGCCCGGCGCGCTGCCGGCGCTCGCGCTCGCGCTCGCGGCGTGCGCGCACCGCGGCGGCGAGGCGCCCGGTGCCGCGGGCGCGCCGCCGGGCTACCGCCTCCTCTTCGAGGAGACGTTCGAGTCCGACGCCGCTCTCGCGCGGTTCACGTTCACCGATCCTGCGGCGTGGCGGATCTCGCGGGGCGATGCGGACGGCGTGCCGTCGCTCGAGCTCGCCGGCCCGAGCCGCTACGAGCCGGCCGTGCGCTCTCCGAGGAGCCTCGCGCTCGTCGCCGGGATCGAGGTCGGCGACTTCGACCTCGAGGTCGACCTTCTCTCGACGAAGGACGAGTACCCGCACCGGGATCTCGTCCTCGTCTTCGGCCACGAGTCGCCCGACCGCTTCTACTACGTGCACCTCGCGTCGCGCCCGGACGAGAACGCGCACAACGTCTTCGTGGTCGACCGCGCCCCCCGCGCGCCGCTCGCCCCCGTCCCCGCCCGCGGCGTGGACTGGAACAACGGCGGAAAAAACGGTGCCTGGCACCGATTTCGACTCTCGAGACGGGGGGGCGACGTCGAGGTCTCGCTCGACGGGGAGGTCGTGCTCGCGGCGCGGGACACGCGGATCGCGCGCGGGCGCGTGGGGCTCGGCTCGTTCGACGACACGGGCCGCTTCGCGCGGCTCCGCGTGTGGGGGCCGTGACAGGGGCCGCCGCCGTGGTCGTCGTCGGGCTTTCGCTCTGCCTCGACGAGGAATGGGCCGTCGATCGCCTCGAGCCGGGCGGGGTCTTCGGCGGGATCGCTCCGGTCGCGCGCGCGGGAGGAAAGGCGGCGAACGTCGCGCGCGTCTTGATGAAGCTCGGCGTCCGGGCGCGGCTCCTCGGCGCCGCGGGCGGCGACACCGGGCGGCGGATCCGCGCGCTCCTCCGCGCGGAGCGGATCGCGGCCGATCTCGTCGCGGCGCGCGGCGAGTCGCGCCGCTGCATCCTCGTCGTCGAGCGCGAGAGACCGCGCCAGACCGTCTTGAACGGGATCGCGCCCCCGATCCCGCGCCGCGGGATCGACGAGCTCCTCCGCCTCGCCCGCCGAGCGCTTCGATCGGGCGCGTCGGCGCTCGTCATCGCGGGAAGCCTTCCGAAGGACGCGGCCGCGTCTGCCTATCCGCGCTTCCTCGCGCTCGCGCGGGAGGCCGGCGTGCCGTCGCTCCTCGACTCGAGCGGCCTCGGCCTTGAGAGCGGGCTCTCGGGCCCCGCTCGCCCCTCGATCATCAAGGTCAACCGGCGCGAGATCGCCGCGTTCGTGTCCGGCGGCCGCGTGCCTCGGCGCGAGCCCACGCTCGCCGGGACGATCCGGATGGCGCGGTGGGCGCGCGAGAAGACCGGAGTCCCGGAGGTCGTCGTGACCGGCGGCGCGCGGGAGGTCGTCGCCGTCTCGGCCTCGGGCGCGACCGTTCTCCGTCCGCCGAAGGTCCCGGTGCGGAGCGCTGTCGGCGCCGGCGACGCCTTCGCCGCCGGGCTCGTCGCGCGGCCGCGCGCGCCGCTCGAAGAGCGCCTCGCGCTCGCGATCGGCGCCGCGGCCGACTGGTGCCGGGGGGGGAGCTTCAGTTCCTCCGGCTCATGAAGATGCGGAGGATGTACCAGAAGAGGAGAGCGATCGCGGCGAAGAGCGCGAGCGCCGCCGCCACGTGCTGCGTCGTCCGGTAGTGCAGGAGGACCTGGCTCGTGTAGTAGAGCACGTAGCCCGCCGCGAGCCCGACCATCGCGATCGAGAAGAAGACGCCCAGGTTGAAGCCGAAGATCGCGCCCGCGACGATGAGCCCGATCGCGCAGAGCGCGCCGACGCCGAGGATCCCCCGGAGGAAGCTGAAGTCCTTCCGCGTGACGAAGACGACCGCGGTGAGGCCCGTGAAGACGACGAGCGTCACGACCGCGGCCGAGGGGATGACGTCGGGGGTCGAGTACTTCGCGGCGACGTAGAGGAGCGGCAGGAAGAGGAACGCCTCCGCCACGACGTAGAGAGAGAGCCCGGCGTACTGCGCCCCGATCGAGGTCGCGCCGCGCGCCCACTTCTCGGCGATCGCGCCCACGACCATGAACGCGCCGAGCACGAGGAGCCAGTTGAGCGAACCGCCGAAGGCGAACCGCACGATCGGGTCCGCGAGCGACGAGTTGACGAGGAGGACCTCGAGCCCCGTGAAGGCGAGGACCGCTCCGACGAGGTGCGTGTAGGTGCGGGTCAGGAACGCCGCGCGCTCGTCGACGCCGGCGTGTGCGGCGACCGTCCCCTCGAGGGGGTAGCTGAACGTGCTCGACATCGATCCGTCTCCTTTCGGCGGCCGGCCCTGAAGGTCCTCGATCGGCCGGCGCGGCGTGCCATATTAAAGAAGGAAGGCCGTTAGAGGAAGGAAGGCCGTTGGACGACGGAGGGCCGTTTTTTCTCGATGCGGCGGAGTTTCCCGCCGAAGATCCGGCCCCGGGCGGCATCACTTTCGCGCGGGCGCCGGCCGACCGGCGCCCCGGAATCGAAGAGGAAGTCGATGCGCATGCCCCTCGAGCGGCGGGTCTTCGAATCGCTCGTGCGCGACCACCACGCCGCGGTCTACCGCAGCGCGCGCCGCGTCGTTCGCCGCGACGCCGACGCGCTCGACGTGACGCAGCAGGTTTTCCTGCGCGTCCTCGAGGGGAAGATCGAACTCGCCCGAGCCGCCGATCCGGGCCGCGTGCTGCGCTTCTACGCGGCTCGGTCGGCGCTCCAACACCTCCGGGGCGACCGCAACCGCCGGCGCCGCGAAACGGAGCCCTCAGCCATGGCCACCCGAAGACGAGATGACGCGCCGGCGACGCCGAGCCCGGAATCGAGAGAAACCGAGCGCGAGCTGCCGCGTTTCGTGGACCGCCTGCCGGAGGATCTCCGGCTGCCGATCGCTTTCCGCTTCAACGAGGGCCTCACGTTCGCCGAGATCGCGGAGGCGCTCGACTGCTCGGAAGGCGCGGCGCACGACCGCGTCCGCCGCGGGCTCGACCGGCTGCGCGGCGACCTCGCGAAGGCGGGCTTCGCGTCTCTCCTCGTCGGCCTCGAGGCGCGGCTCGCCTCGGCCGCGGCCGAGCCGCCCGTTCCGACCGGGCTCGAGGGATCGCTCCTCTCGCTCGCGGCGCCGGCCTTCTCGATCGCCCCGTTCGTGCCCGCGGCCGCGGTCGTCGCGCTCGCGCTCGGCGCAGGGGGCGGCGTCCTCCTCTTCCGCGACCGCGCGCCCGGCGCGGAGAACGCTCCGAACCCCGCGGTCGTCGCCCGCGCGGAGGAGGAGCCGCGGCGCGACGCGCCGCCGCAAGCGCCCCCGGCCGCCCGCCCCGCCCCTGCAACCGCCACGCCGGCGGCCGCGGCGCCGGCCCCGGCCGAGCCCGCTTCGGGGCGCGGCGCACGGGGCGTCCTCGATGCGCTCTCGGGCCTCGGGACCATCTCGGGCTCGTTCGTAGACGAGTCGGGGCTCGGGGTCGCCGGGGCCGCGGTCGAGGCCCACTCGGCCGAGCGCGCCGGCAAGCTCCCGCGCTTCGTCGAGAAGACGACGACCGGCGACGACGGCGCGTTCGTCGTCCGAGTGCCGGTCCGGGTCGAGGACGGGCAAATCTACGCGCTCGTCGCGACCCATCCCGAGTTCGTCGGCCACCGCGCGAGCCGGCTTCGCGTGAAGGGCGGCGAGACGCTCGTCCTCGATCCCGTCGCGCTCGTCCCGAGGTTCGAGGACCGCGAGGGCCCGTTCGTGCTCGACGTCCTCGTCTCGGACGAGTCGGGCCTCCCGGTCGAGGGCGCCGCGGTCACGGTCCATCGCTCGGTCCGGCCGGACCCGGGCGGCGCCTCTTCCGCGGCCGAGCGCGAAGCGTCCGGCACGACCGACGGAAGCGGCCGCGCGCGGCTCCTCGGCACGCGGGTCGGCGAGAAGCGCCTCGTCGTCGACGCGCGCTCGAAGGGATTCGCGCGGCACGACGAAAGCTTCCCCGCCGAGTTCACCGGAAGCTACGACCACGAGGTCGTCCTCGGACCCGCGCTCGAGATCCGCGGCCGGATCGAAGGGCCCGACGGCCGCGTGCCGAAAGACCTCTCGCTCGTCGCCTGGCGCGCGGAGCGCCAGAGCGACTGGATCCACGCCGCCGTGTCGAGCGACGGGGAATTCCGGCTCGCCGGCCTCGACGACGCGCCGTACGTCGTCTCGGCGAGCGCGGACGGGCTCTCGCCCTTCCGGCTCGACGGCGTGCCGGCGGGGCGGTCCGACCTCGACATCGTCCTCAAGAGGAGGAGCGACCCGCGCGACGTCGGGAGCCACTTGGCGGAGATCCACGGAACCCTTCGCGACGCCGCGACCGGCGAACTCGTTCTCGCCGGCTGGGACGACATCGACGTCGAGCGGCTCCCGGACCTGCCCGACGACGAGATCGCGCGCGACGTCTTCCCGACGCTCTTCGCCGCGGTTCCCCGCCAGGTCGCGATCTTCGGCGCTCCGCCGGCGCCGTCCGCCGACGTCCACGTCGCGGGCCTCGACCCCGGCGTCTACGCGGTCGTCGCGCGGGTCAAGGGCTTCGCGCCGGCGATCTCGGGTCCGTTCCGGCTGGGGCCGAACGAGATCGTCCGCGACGTCGTGATCCGAGTCGAGCGCGGCGTCGCGATCGAGGGGTCGGTCTCCGATCCCGCCGGTCGTCCGGTCGAGGGGGCGCACGTCTTCCTCGTCGGGGACGGCGCCGCGAGCCGGAAGCGGATCGCCGCGTTCGACGACGAGGTGCGCGAGTCGGCCGGTCGCGGCACCGTCCACGTCTGGGGCGCCGTGCGCACCGACGCGACCGGGCGGTTCCGGTTCGAGCGCGTGCCCGAGCGGCTGCCCGTGCGCGCCGCGGCGGTCGATCCGCGACACGAGCCGGCGGTCTCGGAGACGATCCTCCGCGTCTCGCCGGGCGCGAGGGTCTCGCTCCGCTTCGCCGCGGCACGCGAGCGATAGCGCGCCGCGGGCCCGGCGCCGGCCGCTTCGACCCGCCGCGGGCCGCGACGATCGGGACTCCTCTCCCTCCCCGCCCCGGGGAGCTGGCTCGGCGGGCGAGCCGCGCGCGCTACTCGTCCGCGGCGGCTTTCTTCTTCTCGAGCGGACGGCCGAACGCGAGCGTCTCGGGGTGCGGGATCGGCTTCCCGTCGAGGAGCGCCGCGAGCGCCTCGCGGAGATCGCGCCGCCCGCCGGGCTCGTCGCTCTCGGCCTCGCAGAGCGGGCTTCGATCGTCGATCCGGCCGCGGTAGAGCGGAGTTCCGTCGCGCGCGAGCACGGCCGCCGCGGGAGTGACGGAGACGTTCGTGAGCCGGGCGAGGTAGCCGTTGTCGTCGACGAAGACGGCGCAGTCGGGGCCGTACGCGGCGCGGGCGTGCTCCACCGCGTCCTCGCGCGCGAGGCCGGCGTCGAGATAGACGAGGACGAAGTCGACGCCGCGCGGCGCGAAGTCGGCGGCGAGCGTCCGAATCGTCGGGCCGAACGCCTCCGACACCTCGCAGTCCTTCGACACGAACACGAGTGCGAGCGCCGCCGCATCGGCCCGCATGGCGAACGGAAGCGACCCCGTTCCGGGACCGCACGTCGACAGGAGGCCGATCGAGACGACGAGAGCCCGGCACCAGACAGTGCGCGTCATGCCCCGCACTCCGTGCGTGGAGACACCCTCTACAACGGCATCGGCGTCGAGGCGCGCCGTCCCCCGGACGGTGCGCCGTCACCTCTCACAGGTGTCGCCATTGTGCCGGACTGGACGCTTGATTGCATCGAAAAGCGCCGGGCGAATCGCGCTTCAGGGAAAACCCGCGTCTATCGGCGGGCGCGGCGTCGAAAGCGGTCTGGAGGGGCCCAGCCCACATTGTGAACGAAGCCGAGCGATTCCGGCCGGTTCTCGGCGCCGATCACTTCGTCGAACGACTGGCCACGGGCGCTGATCTCGGCTCCGATCCCTCGGCCGCAGACCTCATGATTCAGGCGGGCTAGAATCGAGCGAAACGTTTCCGCTCGCCCGTGACTCGCCGTCCCCCTCAGGAGGTTTCGACCGTGCGCGAGGTCTTCATCGTCGGAACCGCCCGCACCCCGATGGGCAGGTTCCAGGGCTCGCTCGCGCCCTTCCGGGCGCCGGAGCTCGGGGCCCTGGCGATCCAGGAAGCCGTCAAGAGATCGCGAGTCTCGATCGAGGACGTCGAAGAGGTGATCCTCGGCAACGTGCTCGCGGCCGGACTCGGCCAGAACCCGGCCCGCCAGGCGGCGAGGCGGGCCGGCGTGCCCGACCCGCGCGGCGCGCTCACCATCAACAAGGTGTGCGGCTCGGGGCTCAAGGCGTGCGTCCTCGCGACCCAGGCCATCCGGTGCGGCGACGCCGAAGTCGTCGTGGCGGGAGGCCAGGAGAGCATGACGAACGCGCCGTACCTCTTGCCCGAGGCGCGGGCCGGCGTGCGCCTGGGCCACGGGAAGCTCGTCGACTCGATGGTCCACGACGGCCTCTGGGACGTCTACAACGACTTCCACATGGGGAACACCGCGGAACTTGTCGCCAAGAAGTACGGCGTCTCGCGCGGTGACCAGGACGAGTACGCGCTCGGCTCGCATCGGAAGGCGGTCGCGGCGGCGAAGGCCGGGAAGTTCTCGGCCGAGATCGTCCCGGTCGAGATCCCGCAGAAGAAGGGCGCGTCTCTCCGCTTCGATACCGACGAAGGGCCGCGCGCGGACGCGACGCTCGAGTCGCTCTCGCAACTGAAGCCCGTGTTCCAGCGCGACGGCGGGACGGTCACCGCCGGCAACGCCTCGACGATCAACGACGGCGCCGCGGCGCTCGTGCTCGCGAGCGAGGACGCCGTGAAGAAGCGCGGCCTCACGCCCCTCGCGCGCGTCGTCTCGTACGCGACCGGCGGGTGCGCGCCCGAATGGGTGATGATGGCGCCGCTCGATGCGGTGAAGAACGTCACAGCGAAGATGAAGTGCGGCGCGAAGGACTTCGACCTCTACGAGTTCAACGAGGCGTTCGCCGTGCAGTCGGTGGCGCTCGTGCGCGAGCTCGGCGTCGATCCGGCGAAGGTGAACGTGCACGGCGGCGCGGTCGCGCTCGGCCACCCGATCGGCTGCTCGGGGGCGCGCATCCTCGTCACGCTCGTCCACGCTCTCAAGGACCGCGGGCTGATGAAGGGCCTCGCGGCGCTCTGCCTCGGCGGCGGGAACGCGGTGGCGCTCGCGGTCGAGCGGGTCTGACCGAGGACCCACGTCCCCGTCCCGCCAGTCGATCGCAGGTCCGGCATGGATTCTCGGCCCGCCTCCCGGCTCCGCGTCCTCCTCTTCACGGACGTCGCGGGCTCCGTCGATCTCAAGCGGCGCATCGGGAACGCCGCCTACGGGAAGCTCATCGCCCGGCACGACGAGACGTTTCGCGCGATCGTCGCGGACGAGAAGGGCGCCGAGATCCTGAACGACACGGGCGACGGCTTTCTCGCCGCGTTCGAGACCGCGAGCGGCGCCGTCGCCGCCGCGCTCCGGTTTCAGGACGCTCTCGCGCGCGGGCCGTGGGAGGGCGAGCGCCTCGCCGTCCGGATCGGGATCCACCAGGGCGAGGTGCAGAGCGTCTCTTCGGGCGGCGAGCGCGAAAAGGTCGTGGGCCTCGCGGCCGACGTCGCGGCGCGCGTCATGGGACTCGCGGAGAAGGGGCGGATCCTCCTTACGCGCGCGGTCTTCGACGACGCGCGCCAGGCTCTCGGTCCGGACGAGGGCGCCGCGCTCGCTTGGCGCGCGTACGGGCGCTACCTTCTGCAGGGGATCGACGAGCCGGTCGAGATCCACGGCGTCGGCCGCGAGGGATCGCTCCCGTCGGAGCCGCCGACGGGGAGCGAGAAGGCGCGCCGCGCGGTCGCGGCGGACGAGGAGGCGACGCTCGGCTGGCGCCCGGCGCCGGGACACGCGATCCCGGGACGCGAGGAGTTCTCGCTCGAGCGGAAGCTCGGCACCGGCGGGTTCGGCGAGGTGTGGCTCGCGACGCGCGCGAAGTTGGGCGAGAAGCGCGTCTTCAAGTTCTGCTTCGAGGCCGAGAAGCTGCGGTCGTTCCGCCGAGAGATCGCCCTCTTCCGCCTCATCCGGAGCGCGCTCGGCGAGAGGCCCGACATCGCGCGCCTCCACGAGGTCGAGTTGGAGCGGCCGCCCTTCTACCTCGAGAGCGAGTTCACCGAGGACGGGGACCTCGCCGACTGGGCCGCGCGGCGGGGCGGCATCGCGAGCGTGCCGCTCTCGACGCGGCTCGACCTCCTCGCGCGCACGGCGGACGCCGTCGCCGCGGCGCACTCGGTCGGCGTCCTCCACAAGGACGTGAAGCCCTCGAACGTCCTCGTCTACACGGCGGACGGGGAGCCGCGGCCGCGCCTCGCCGACTTCGGGATCGGCATCTTGACCGATCGCCGCCGCCTCGCGGAGCACGACATCACCGCGAGCGGCTTCACGCTGTCCCGGCTCACCGCCGGCGAGTCGAGCGGCTCCGGCACGCGCCTCTACTCGCCGCCCGAGTCGGCGCTCGGCGTCCCGTTCACGACGCAAGGCGACGTCTACGCGCTGGGCGTCATGCTCTACCAGCTCGTGATCGGCGACTTACGCCGCCCGCTCGGCGTCGGGTGGGAGCGCGACGTCGCGGACCCGATCCTCCGCGAAGACGTCGCTGCGTGCGTCGAGGGCGACCCGGCGCGGCGGCTCGCGAGCGCGAAGGAGCTGGCGGAGCGCCTCCGCGCCCTGCCCGCGCGGCGGCGCGCGCGATTCCGGCGGCGGTTCGTCCGCGCGGGGCTCACGGCCGCGCTCGCGCTCGCGGCGCTCGGCGCGGCGGCGGCGGCGCTCTACCTCCGCGAGCGCGACCTTAGGAAGGAGGCGGTCGCGGCGCGCGAGAAGGCGATCCTCAACGCCCGCCAGGCCGAGGGGCTCGTGGGGCTCCTGCGCGACACGCTCCTTTCCGTCGATCCGGCCGTCGCGCGCGGCGGCGAGGTCACCGTGCGCGAGGCGCTCGACACGGCGATCGCGCGGCTCGAGAGCGCGCCGATCGAGGAGCCCGCCGTCGAGGCGGCGCTCCGCGACATCGTCGGGCAGGCCTTCTTCCACATGGGGCGCTACCCGGAGGCGCGGGTGCAGTTCGAGGCCGCGCTCTCTCTCTACACGCGGGCGAACGGAGCGGACGATCCCGACACGCTCTCGATGGGAAACAACCTCGCGGTCACGCTGCAAGCGCTGGGCGAGCCGGCGGAGGCGGAGAGAGTCGCGCGCGCGGCGCAGTGGCGGTCCCGGGCCGAGCCGTGAGCGCGTACGGCCGCGACCTCGCGTCCATCCACGACGCGGGCTTCGGCGGCTTCGCGCGGGCCGCGGCGCCGGGCGTCCTCGCGATCCTCGGGGCGCGGCGGAGGCGCGTCGTCGAGCTGGGCTGCGGGTCGGGTGTCCTCACCGCGGCGCTCGCGCGCGCCGGCCGAGACGTCCTCGGCATCGACTCGTCGGCGGCGATGCTCGCGCTCGCGCGGAAGCGGGCGCCGCGCGCGCGGTTCGTTCGGGCGTCGTTCGTCGACGCGGCGATCCCGCCGTGCGACGCGGTCGTCGCGGTGGGCGAGGTGTTCAACTACCTCGTCGATCGGAGAAATGGGCTCCGCGCGATCGAGCGCCTCTTCCGGCGCGCGCACGCGGCGCTTTTTCCCGGTGGCGTCGTCGTCTTCGACGCACTCGTCCGCGACCGGTCTCGACCGGCCTGTCGCGAGGTCGTCCGCGAGGGGAAGGACTGGGCGGTCGTCGTTCGAATCGCGCTCGATCGCGGCGGCTCCCGGCTCGTGCGCCGGATCACGACGTTCCGGCGCTTGGGGACAGGGGCCGCGTGGCGGCGCGGAACGGAGACGATCGCGTCCGCGATCTTCGACGCCCGCGCGCTCGGGCTCGCGCTCTCCCGCGCCGGCTTCCGCGTGGCGGTCCGCCGCGGCTTCGGCGGCGCGGCGCTGGGGGTTGGGCACGTCGTGTTCGTGGCGAGAAAACGGTAAGGAAACGGTACCAGGTACCGTTTCCGTCGACGCTCCTCGCGCGGGGGACGCGGGCTGAAACGGTACCTGGTACCGTTTCCTCCGTCACGCCCGCGCCTGCGCCTGGATGAACGAGTAGAAGAAGACCGCGTTCGGGTCGCGGCCCACGCGGTCGAGTTCCTTCTCCATCCCTTCGACGACGTCTTTCGACACGCGCTTCGCGGCGAGGATCTCCGGCGCGCCGGAGAGAAGAAGGTCCGTCCAGTACGCGAGGAACTCCGCGCGCTCGCCCGGCTGCCGGCTGTCGAGGTGAAACGTCTTCACCATCGTGACGATGTCGGCGAACCCGACCGCCTGGAGGAGATTTCCGAGCTTCGCGCCCACGAACGGGTCGCCGCCGATCTCGATCTGGCGGTCGTTGAACGCCATCCAGTAGCGGTGCGTCATCGGGCTGTACGGGTCGATGAAGAACGTCGCGTTCAAGACCTCGTTCACGACGATGGGCGAGCCGGGCACGAGGACGCGGCGCACCTCGGAGAGGACTCGCGCGGGGTCGGACACGTGCTCCAAGATCCAGCAGAGGAACGCCGAGTCGAACGTGTCGCGCTCGAAGGAGAGCCGCTCGGCGTCTTCCTGAGCGAGCGCGTACCGCCCGCGCGCCCAGGGCATCGTCTTCAGGAACTTCCGCGCCTCGGCGATCTGCGCCGGGTTCCGCTCGACCGCGGTGACGTGGAGATCGGGGAAATGCCGGAGGAGGATCTCGGTCTGGGCGCCGACGCCCGCGCCGACCTCGAGGAGCTTTCGCCTCCGGAAGAACGGCAGGCGCTCGTGGACGAGCGGCTCGGCGACTCGCGCCTGGCGGCGGAGGCGGTCGCGCTCTTTCGTCGTGTAGCCGTGAAGATACCCGGCCTTTTCCTTCGGTCTCTTGCTCTTGGGCATGCTCGTCCCGGAAGGATACGACCGGAAACGGTACCAGGTACCGTTTCTGCCCGCGTCCCTCGCGGCCGGAGCGACCCGGAAACGGTACCTGGTACCGTTTCCGCGCCAAACTAGAATCGGTGCGGCCATTCCGCCTTTCGGGACCACCCTCTCTTGACCACGAGCATCGATAACGTCGGCGTCGTCGGCGCGGGCACCATGGGCGCCGGCATCGCGCAGACGTTCGCGCAGTCAGGGTTCCCGGTGACGCTCGTCGACGCGTTTCCGGACGCGCTGAAGCGCGGCGTCGAGAAGATCCGCGCCGGCATCGAGAAGTCGGCGAAGAAAGGGCTCCTCGACGCGGCGGCCGCGGAAGCGGCGGCGCAGCGGCTGACTCCGGCGTCGGCGCTCGACGCGCTCGCGCACGCGGCGCTCGTCGTAGAGGCGGTGCCGGAGAAGGTCGACTTGAAGCTCGACGTCTTCCGCGCGCTCGACGGCCTCCTCCCCGCCCGGGCGATCCTCGCGAGCAATACGTCGTCGATCTCGATCACGCGCCTCGCCGCCGCGACGCGGCGCCCCGAGCGCTCGATCGGGATGCACTTCATGAACCCCGTCCCGCTCATGAAGCTCGTCGAGGTCGTGCGCGGGCTCGCGACCGACGACGCGACCACGGAGGCCGTCGTCGACCTCTCGAAGAAGCTCGGCAAGACGCCGGTCGTGGTGAACGACTATCCCGGCTTCGTCTCGAACCGCGTCCTCATGCCGATGATCAACGAGGCCGTGCTCGCGCTCATGGAGGGGGTCGCGACGAAAGAAGCGATCGACGACGTGATGCGCCTCGGGATGAACCACCCGATGGGCCCGCTCGCGCTCGCGGACTTGATCGGCCTCGACGTCTGCCTCGACATCCTCGAGGTCCTGCATCGCGAGCTGGGCGACGACCGCTACCGCCCGTGCCCGCTCCTCCGGAAGCAGGTCGAGGCCGGCCGTCTCGGCCGGAAGACGAAGCGGGGTTTTTACTCTTACCCGGAGTAGGCTGTCGCTCATGGACTTTCAGTTCACCGAGGAGCAAAAGCTCCTCCAAGAGACCGCGCGCGACTTCGCGAACGAAGTGATCGCGCCGAAAGCCGCCGCGACCGACCGGGACGCCGTCTTCCCACTCGAAGCGATGAAGAAGATGGCCGAGCTGGGATTCACCGGGATGACGATCCCCGAGGGCTACGGCGGCACCGAGCTCGGAAACCTCGCCCTCTCGATCGTCCTCATCGAGATCAACCGGGCGTGCGCCTCGACCGGCGTCACGCTCTCCGTCCACTGCTCGCTCGCGTCGAGCCCCATCGTCCGCTTCGGCAGCGAGGCCGTGAAGAGGAAGTACCTCCCGCGCATGGCTTCGGGCGAGATCCTCGGCGCCTACTCGCTCACCGAGCCCGGCTCGGGCAGCGACTCGGCGGCGCTCCGCACGCGAGCGGTGAAGGACGGCGCGAAGTACCGGCTCACGGGCACGAAGACCTGGGTGACGAGCGGGAGCCACGCGGGCGTCATCATCGTGTTCGCCCGGACGAGCGACGAGAAAAAGCCCCACAAGGGGATCACCGCGTTCCTCGTCGAGCCCTCCTTCAAGGGAATCGCGATCGGCAAGCACGAGGAGAAGATGGGCATCCGCGGCTCGACCTCGGTCGAGCTCGTCCTCGACGGCTGCGAGGTCCCGGAGGAGAACGTGCTCGGAGACGTCGGCGAGGGCTTCCGCGTCGCGATGGACACCCTCGACGGCGGCCGCATCGGCATCGCGAGCCAGGCGGTCGGCATCTCCGACGCCTGCCTCGAGGCGTCGGTCAAGTACGCGAAGGAGCGCGAGCAGTTCGGCCAGCCGATCGCCGAGTTCGAGGCGATCCAGTGGAAGATCGCCGACATGGCGACGCGCATCGAGGCTTCGCGGCTCCTCACGTTCCACGCCGCGGCGATGCGCGACCGGAAGGAGCCGTGCTCGCACGCCTCCGCGATGGCGAAGCTCATGGCCTCGACCACCGCGAACTTCTGCGCCCGCGAGGCCGTGCAGATCCACGGCGGCGCGGGCTACACGGTCGACTTCCCGGTCGAGCGCTACATGCGCGACGCGCGGATCACGGAGCTCTACGAGGGGACGACCGAGATCCAGCGCATCGTCGTCGCGCGCCAGTATCTCCGCGGATGACGATGGCGCCGGACTCGGGCGACCTCGCCGCGCGCGTCCTCTCGGGCGACCGCTGCGCGACCGCCCGCGCCATCACGATCGTCGAGAACGGCGAAGAGGGATCGGTCGAGCTCCTCGACGCGCTCTTCCCGAAGACCGGCCGCGCGTTCCGGGTCGGGATCACGGGTTCGCCCGGCGCCGGCAAATCGACGCTCGTCAACGCGATCGCGCAGCACCTCCGGGCCGACCGGAAGCGCTCGGTCGCGGTCGTGTGCGTGGACCCGTCGAGCCCGTTCACCGGCGGCGCGCTCCTCGGCGACCGCGTCCGCATGCTCACGCTCGACCCCGAGGTCTTCATCCGCAGCATGTCGAGCCGCGGGCACCTCGGCGGGATCGCGGCCGCGACGGATGACGTGTGCGACGTCCTCGACGCGGCGGGGTACGAGGTCGTCTTCGTCGAGACGGTCGGCGTCGGCCAGTCGGAGGTCGAGGTGGCGGGCGCGACCGACGCGACCTTGATCGTCGTGACGCCCGAGGGCGGCGACTCGATCCAGACGCTGAAGGCGGGGCTCCTCGAGATCGCCGACGTCATCGTCGTCAACAAGGCCGACCGTCCGGGAGCGGAAGACATGGCGAAGGAGATCGAGCTTTCGCTCGGCCTAAGATTCGATCCGGGGACCGGCTGGACGATCCCGGTGACGCTCGCATCGGCGAGCCTGGGGCGGGGCGTGGACGCCGCGTGGCGCGCGGTCCTCGACTATCGGAAGTTCATGGAGGACAAAGACCTCCTGCGATCGCGCAGGCGAAAAAACCTGGAGGCCAAGATCCGGCGGATAGTAGAATCCACGCTCGCCCGGTCGCTCTGGGGAGACGGGCGCGAAGGCCGTGCGGCGCTCGGCGAGACGCTCGCGCGGGCCGACCGGCGCGAGCTGTCGCCCCACGCGGCGGCGCGGGAGATCCTCTCCCGGCTCGGCCCCCGTCGGTAGCCGGCGGCCCATCCCGCACGACGTCGACGACCACGAACACGCGCTCCGACCGATCGAGGTGCCAGACGATGCCGCAGAAGTCCTCCCCCGCCCGCCGCGCGAAGCCCGCCAGCCGGAAGCCGTCGACGAGGACGAGGACGAAGGCGCGCCCGGCCGCGCGCGGGCCGGAAAGAAAGTCGGGAGGAGCGGGCGGGGGCGGTGCGAGGAAGCGCGCGCCCGCGGCGGAGCCGTCCGGCGGCGGCGCCCGCGCCGCGTGGGCGGCGCGCTTCGAGAAGGAGCGCGCGCGCCGCTCGGCGGACTCGCGGCTCCAGACCGGCCTTCGCTCGGACCGGAAGCCGATCTACGACGCCTCCGACCTCGCGGGATTCGATCCGGCGAAAAAGCTCTCGTACCCGGGCCTCTATCCCTACACGCGCGGGCCGTACGCCTCGATGTACCGGGGCCGGTTCTGGACGATGCGCCAGTTCAGCGGCTTCGGCACCGCGCGCGACACGAACGAGCGCTACAAGTTCCTCCTCGGGCGGGGGCAGACGGGCCTCTCGGTCGCGTTCGACCTGCCGACGCTCATGGGCTACGACAGCGACCATCCGATGTCCGAGGGCGAGGTCGGCCGCTGCGGCGTGGCGGTGAGCTCGCTCCGCGACATGGAGACTCTCTTCGACGGCATCCCTCTCGGCGAGGTGTCGACGTCGATGACGATCAACAGCCCGGCGGCGATCGTCTGGGCGATGTACATCGCGGCGGCAGAGCGGCAGGGCGTCCCGATGGAGAGCCTCCGCGGGACGATCCAGAACGACATCCTGAAGGAGTACATCGCGCAGAAGGAGTTCCTCTTTCCGCCCGAGCCGTCGATGCGGCTCGTCGTCGACACGATCGAGTTCGCGGCGAAGAAGCTGCCCCTCTGGCACCCGGTGTCGATCTCCGGCTACCACATCCGCGAGGCGGGCTCGACCGCGGCGCAGGAATTGGCCTTCACGCTCTCGGACGGCTTCGCGTACGTCGAGGCGGCGATCGAGCGCGGGCTCGAGGTCGACGAGTTCGCGCCGCGGCTCTCGCACTTCTTCAACTCGCACAGCGACTTCTTCGAGGAGATCGCGAAATACCGCGCGGCGCGGCGGATCTACGCGCGGACGATGCGCGACAAGTACGGCGCGAAGGACCCGCGCTCGCTGACGCTCCGGTTCCACACGCAGACCGCGGGGTGCTCGCTCACGGCGCAGCAGCCCGAGAACAACATCGTGCGCACGGCGATCCAGGCGCTCGCGGGAGTGCTCGGAGGCACCCAGTCGCTCCACACGAACTCGATGGACGAGACGCTCGCTCTCCCGACCGAGAAGGCGGTGAAGATCGCGCTCCGGACGCAGCAGGTGATCGCGTACGAGACCGGGGCGGCCGAGGTCATCGACCCGCTGGCGGGGAGCTACTACGTCGAGTCCCTGACGGACGTGCTCGAGCGCGAGGCGGAGGCGTACTTCGCGAAGATCGACGATCTCGGCGGCGTCGTGGCGGCCATCGAGAAGGGCTTCCAGATGCGCGAGATCGCGCGCGCGGCGTCGCGGTTCCAGCGCGAGATCGACGAGAAGCGACGCTTCGTCGTCGGAGTGAACGAGTTCGTCGAGCCGGAAGAGAAGGTCGAGATCGACGTCCTGAAGATCGACCATCGCGTCGAGCGGGAGACGCACGCGGCGCTCGAGGAACTGCGCCGGACGCGCGACGAGGCAAGGGTCGAACGCGCGCTCGGCGCCGTGCGCGAGGCCGCCCGCGGCACCGACAACCTCATGCCGCGCTTCCTCGACGCCGTGAAGGCCGACGCCACCCTGGGCGAGATCGTCCACGTTCTGAAGGAAGAGTTCGGCGAGTACGTCGAGCCGGCGATGTTCTAGGGAGCGAGGGCGACGGAGAGATGGCCGACCAGAAGAAGATGAAGATCCGCGTCCTCGTGACGAAGGCCGGGCTCGACGGACACGACCGCGGCGCGAAGGTCGTCGCGGCCGCTCTCCGCGACGCCGGCATGGAGGTGATCTACGGAGGGCTCAGGCAGACGCCCGAGATGATCGTCGAGGCGTCGATCCAGGAGGACGTCGACGCGATCGGCGTCTCGGTGCTCTCCGGAGCCCACATGACGATCTTCCCGCGGATCCTCGATCTTCTGAAGTCGCGCGGCGCGTCGGACATCCTCGTCACCGGCGGCGGCATCATGTCCGACGAGGACATGCGCGAGCTCGAGCGGCTCGGGACCGGAAAGCTCTTCCGGCCGGGCGCGTCGCTCGTCGACATCATCGCGTACATCCGCGAGGAGGTCGGCGCGCGCCGCCGCGGAGGGGAGCGGGCGAAGGCATGACGCCCGCCGCTCCGGAGGGCAGCCCGCTTCCGCCGCAGCCTCCTCCGTACTACCCGCCGTATCCGCCTCCGCGCCCCGCGGGCAAGCCGGCGTCGTTCTACGTGGCGATCCTCTTCGGCGTTCTCCTCGCGGCGAGCGCGTTTCTCAATCTTGTCCTCTTCGTGGTCGCGATCTCGTCGGTTGCGCTCGGAGGCGCCGCGGGCGCGGGGCCGCTCGGGCTCGAGTTCGAGGAGACGACGCTCGCGGGGAGCCCGTCCGCGCAGAAGAAGGTCGTCGTCGTCTCGCTCGCGGGGCTCATCTTCGACGAGGACCTGGCGGGCGGGTTCGGATCGAGCGAGAGCCCGGTGTCGGCCGTCCGGCGGCGGCTCGCGGCCGCGCGGAAGGACCCGGACGTGGTCGGAGTCGTCCTCGCGATCGACTCGCCGGGCGGCGGCGTCACGGCGAGCGACCTCATCCACCGCGAGATCGTGACGTTCCGCGCCGAAAAGCGCGTGCCGGTCGTCGCGTGGATGAAGGACGTCGCGGCGTCGGGCGGATACTACGCGGCCGCGGCGACGGACAGGATCTTCGCCATGCCGACGACCATCACGGGCTCGATCGGCGTCGTCCTGCAGCTCGTGAACTACGGCGAGCTCTTCGAGAAGGTGGGGCTCGAGCAGTTGACGATCGTCTCGCCCGAGACGCCGTTCAAGGACATGGGCTCGCCGACGCGGCCCATGCGCCCGGAGGA